>WNGR01030164.1_pt1 | contig 14609 bp, 12 predicted proteins | sample 5407581 | NCBI WGS metagenome assembly WNGR01 (sample SAMN13153383, study PRJNA577476) | soil metagenome | isolation source: 80 cm soil or saprolite under Garry oak tree replicate 2 | place: USA:California | collected 2016-06-15
GGCAATCAGGGTCTGAACTTCTTTTACCGGACGTCGCCGCGCAGCCGATTCGGCATTTACGCCGGCGACTTCAGCGGCGACCGGAACACCGACATTGTGCTGACGCAGGACTCGGGTGGTACGGAAGTGCCAGTCTTCGGCCGCGCCAAGCTGGGCCCGACGATCTTTCCTGCGGCGTTACGATTTCCGAGCTACGGCGGGTTTGCCGCCGCTTCGGTGCAGCAGCTCTTTGGGATCGCCGAGTTACAGCGGGCGCTCCACTACCAGACGGACACGTTTGCCAGTCTGTATTTGCAGAACAACGGCAACGGCACATTCACCGCGGTACCGCTCCCCAACCTAGCGCAGATCTCACCGATTCGCGGCATCGTGGTGCACGATGTCGACGGCGATGGTCATCTCGATGCGATCGTCGCCGGGAACTTGTTCGCTACCGAGCCGAACACGACGCCCGCGGACGCCGGCAACGGCGTTTGGCTGAAGGGCGACGGCCGGGGTCATTTCACAGCGATCGCGCCGCTCGAGAGTGGGTTCCTGGCGCCGCACGATGTGGCGGGACTCGCGCTCGTGAAAACGCCTGCAGGGAGCGCCGTGCTCGTCGCGAACACGGCTGACTCCCTGCAGGCGTTTACGCTTCGAAGACGTTAGCTACCGGCTTACCAGCCCGTATTCTGTACTAGCCGGTCTTGCCCGCCGACGCGACTCAGTTCGATCTGATCCTGAGGGATCGGATAGAGTGCGTATTTCGGCAACGTGAATATGTTCGCTGCCTGGGCGAGATACGGGATCCGCGACCGTTCGACGCTGATGTAGTTCGTAATCGTCGAATCAGCACCACCCCAGCGCCGCAGGTCGAAGAACCGCTGGCCCTCCATCGCCAGCTCGAGACGGCGCTCGTAGCGAACGGCCAGATCTGCCTGGGCGATGGTGGTAAACGGCGTGGTGTATAGGCCGATCTTGTAGACCGCCCAGGGCGTCGCCAGCGTATCCAGGGTCGGGGTGACGGCCACCATCGGGAGCGCCATGGGCTGGATGGCGGCGTTCGTGGCACATGTGGGCCACACCGCTTTGACCAACGAATCAGTGGGTGCCCCGCAGCCCTGCGCCACCTTGCCGGCCCGCGCGCGGACGAGATTGATGAGCACCCGCGCGCTGTCCAGCACGCCGGTCGTCGCGTGGACATGCGCCTCGGCGTTCAGCAGCAAGAGGTCGGCGAAGCGGAAGAGGTGAATGTTCACATCGTTCGTCTGCGTCGCCTGCCACCCGACGTTATTCTCGGCGTTCGCTGCCTGCTCATGGACGTTCTTCTTCGGACTGTACGGGCCGCTGTAGGTGGCATCGCGGATCCACGACCGGTTGTGCAGCGTCCAGTCCTTATACGGCACTTTATCCCGACCAACCGTCCAGTCGAGCCGCGGATCCACCGCCGCCAGCTGGCCACCCGAGAAATTCGTGTCGCTCAACGCCGCCGTCGTGTTCCAGCTGGTGTTCGAGAGCGCCACCGGCAGGCCCACCGCATCCACCGCGAAGAAGTTCACCAGTTGCTGCGAGGGTTGGTGGAAGCCGCAGCACCCGAAGTGACTGCCGGAGTGCGGGAAGTTCAGCCGCTCGCCCCAGTTCGAGTTCCAGCCGCTGGGTTCGCCGTCGCGCACCGAGGCCTGGAACGCGAGGATCGTCTCTTTTCCGTCTTTGTAGGCCTGGAATCCGGTCCAGACGTGATCGAAGCTCGTTTCCAAGTCGTAGACGTTCGCCTGGCGCACGGCCCGGAACGTCGCGACGGCCGAGTCCCACAGCGCCGCGGTCAGGGCCGCGCCATAGACCTGCACGCGTCCCTTGTAGGCCATGGCGGCCCACTTCGTCAAGCGTCCCTTGTCGCCGTTGCGCGGCGTCGCCGGGAGCAGGGTGATGGCCTGATTGAGGTCGGCGATGATGTTGTTAATGATCTGCGCGAGCGGCAGATCGTTCGCCTTGCGGTAGCCACCCTCACTGACGGGGGTTGAGTCGGCTTCCGTGTAGTACGGAATGTGACCCCACATCCGGTAGGCTTCGAAGTGGTAGTGCGCCCGCAGGAACAGCGCCTCACCCCGGATGCCGTTTTGGTCGGCGACGGAAATTTCGGTGGGTTTCGCCGCCACGACGAGATTCAGCAGGCGGATCGTCGCATTCGCGCGGTACACGCCTTCGTAGACCTGTGACCATTTCTGGTTCAGGTAGCCCTCGGCCTCGCCCACGTTCCAGGCGTAGATCTCGATGTCGTTGATGGGCTGTTGGTCGCCGGCGTTGGAGCCCTTGTGGGCGTCGCCGCTGGGGATGCTGCCCCAGACCCAGTTGCTCGCCGCACACCCCCACGAACCGGCGGAGCTGCTACTGCAGTCGAGCGAGCGGTAGGCGGCGATCAGCGAGCCTTCGACCCCGGCTTTCGTCTCCAGCGACGTCTGGTCGACGACCCCTTGCGTCGGCTGGTCCAGGAAGTTGTTGCAGGCGTACGCGACAGTCATCGTCGGTCCGTCCCCTGAATAAAGACGAGTCGTTGGCACGTGGTCGCTAGAACGTGGTCGTGATCCCGATTGTGATCGTGCGATTCGTGGGGTAGGACCCCTCGTCCACCCCGCGGAACTGATCGCGGATGTCGCCGGCCGCGCCGAACGTACTCCAGGTCGGCAGCGCGGGATCGAGCCCCGAGTACCCCGTGATCGTGAGCAGATTCTCGGCCTGCAGATACACGCGCGCGGCCGGAATCCAGCGCACGATCGCCGGCGGCAGGTTGTAGCTGACCTGCAGCGTCCGGAGCCGCACGTACGACCCGTCCTCGACCCAGAAGCTCGAGAACTGGCGGCTGAACGACGCATCGTTCACGTCCACTCTGGGGTACTTGGCGTCCGGATTCGTCACCACGCCCGGACAGGGGTAGCTGTTGCCTGCGCCAGGCGCGCACGGACCACTGAGCACCACCGAATTAGCGAGGAGGTCCGACCGCACGTTGGTATCGAAGTAGCGGAACACATACCAGTACCGCTGCGCATTGAAGATCTTGTTGCCGAACGTGCCGAACACCGTGGCACTGACTTCCCACGCGCCGCGCCGCACCGCGAGATCGAGACCGCCCGTGAAGTCGGGATGCGGGCTGCCGATGATGGTGCGGTCGGCACCGCTGATGGTGCCGTCGCCGTTCAGATCCTTGAACTTGATCCGGCCGGGGCGCGCCCCGTCGGCCCAGAACGGCGCCGCGTCCGCGGAGTCACGGTAGTACCCCTCCGCGACCAGACCGTAAAACGCGCCGATCGGCTGGCCGACCATGTTGATCACCGGGTTCTGCTCGCGCAGCGAGATCGGCCCCGTGAAGGACTGCGTCCCCAGGTTGTCGATCTGGAGGATCTTGTTCTTATAGTGGCTGCCGTTGAACGTGACGCTCCACATCGTCCCCGTCCCGATCGTGTTGTGATAGCCGATCGAGAAGTCGATGCCGGTGTTGCGCATCTTCCCGATGTTGATGATCGGCGGTGACGCGGAGCTGGCGGTCGCGGGCGTCCGCGGATCGAACAACAGGTTGTTGGTGTTGCGGCGATACCAGTCGGCGCTGAACGTCCCGCGGCCTTCCAGGAACTCGAGGTCCAGCCCGACGTTCGCCGAGCGCTGCTCTTCCCACTTCAGCTTCGTATTCCCGATGGCGGTCTGCTTGAAGCCCGCCCGGATGCTCGTGCTCGTGCCGCCGATGTCGTAGAACGTGTCGCCGCGATCGCCACCGAACTGGCTGACGATGCGTCCCGATGGAATCTGCTGGTTCCCCGTCACACCCCATCCGAACCGCAACATCGCGTTCGAGAAGGTCCCCTTCGGGAAGAACGATTCCCGGCTCAGCCGCCAACCCGCGCCGACTGCCGGGAACGTGCCCCAGCGATCGTCGGGCCCGAACCGCGACGAACCATCACGCCGCGCCGTAAAACTGAGATAGTAGCGTTCGCCGTAGTTGTAGTCGGCCTTGCCGAAGAGCGATAGCAGGGCGGAGCGCCCGCCGTTGCTGGTGACGTTCTTGGTCGTCGGATCGCACAACGCATCCTGGATGTAGCGCGAATCGACGGTGGTGTTGAGCAGCTTCGCGCAGCTGCCGGCCTCGAAGCGGTTCGTGTTCTTGCTGGCTTCCTGCCCGAGCAGCACCGCCAGGCTGTGCTGGCTCATCGTCCGCGTCCAGTTGAGCGTGTTGCTCCACGTCCACTCGGTGAACAGGGAGTAGTTCTCGTTGATCCCGTTCACATCGGTGACTTCCGAGTTTTCCGGCGTGGTGGCGTTGTACCCGTGATAGGAGCCCTGGCCCACGTTAAATCCCAACCGGGTTCTCAGCGACAGGGCGTGGCTGGCATCATACCCCGCGAAGACGTTTCCGAAGATCCGGTCGTTCGTGCTGATGTTGTCCTTGCCGGACACCGCGATCTTGAGCGGGTTGGTCAGGTTGCTCAGCCCCACCGCCTTGCCGGAAGCGAAGTACCCGGCGACGTCGTAGATCGGCACCACGGGCTGCTGCATGATGTTCTTGCCGATGATGTTGTCTTCCCCGATGGCGTCGTCATCGAGCCCGCCGTAGTGCCGCTCGCGCGACACGGAGACGTTTTGGCCGACCTGCGTCCGCCCCACGTTGAACGTGGTGTTGACCCGCACGCCGCCGCGCTGCAGGCGGTTGAACGCCGCGGTGCCTTCCTGATCGAGGAAGTTGAACGAGACGTGGTAGGCGTTGTCGTCGCCGCCACCTGAGACCGCCAGGTTCGCGTCGCGGAACTGGCCGGAACCGAACACCGACTTCCACCAGTTCGTCCCGGCGCTGCCCGGCATGATCAGGTTATCCGGATAGCGATAGGTACTGACGTCCACGTTCGTGCACACCGCGTTCGCGCCGGCCGGTCCGCAGTTGTTGGGCCAGATGTAGGGAGGAACGCTCGGGTTGTTCCCGAGGGAGTCGTTGCCGTAGATGTTCCTCGGAACGCCAAGCCCGGCGTTCCGGTACGCCGTCTTGACGACCTGGAAGTAGTTCAGCGCGTTCGTCTCGAGAATGTCGTCCATGCCGCGGTAGGGCGTGGCCACGCCGGTTCTGACGTCCAACGTGACAGACCGCTGTCCGGGCCGGCCCTTCTTGGTCTCGATGATGACGACGCCGTTGCTCGCGCGCGAGCCGTAGATCGACGCCGCCGAGGCATCCTTCAGGACCTGGATGGACCCGATTTCGTTCGGGTTGAGCCAGTTGAGGTAGGTGTCCTGGACCGGCGTGCCGTCCACGATGTACAGCGGATCGTTGTTCTGGAACGAGCTGACGCCACGGATGCGCACCGTGGTGCGCGAGCCGGGCGAGCCGCTGTTCTCGACGGTCACGCCGGGGACGCGGCCATCGAGGCGCTGCAGCACGCTGGTCGACGTCTGCTGCTGCGCGGCCTCGACGTTCACGCTGGCCACGGCACCGGTGATGCTACGACGCTCCTGGGTCGTGTAGCCCGTCACGATGACCGGGTCCAGCACCGCGATGGCTGACTCGATCGAGACATCGATCGCGTTCCGGCCGCCGATCGTGCGCGCCGCGCCCTTGTAGCCGATCAGCGCGAACAGCAGCACGCCGTCGTTGGGCGCCGCGATGGTGTAGCGGCCGTTTGCATCGGTGGTGGTAGTGGTAGTCGTCCCACGCACCTGCACCGTGACGCCAGGGAGGCGCTCGCCGGTGGATGAGGTGACGGTGCCGGAGACTTGCGTCCCCTGCGCCAGGGCCGTGCCGCAGAGCGTCGCTGCGAACACCACGCCCATGCCCAATGTCGCGAACGCACGAATGATTTTCTTTTCCATGAAGCCCTCCGCCTCCTTCATTCCACGGGTCTCCGCATGGACTGCAAACCTTCCCGGGCAATCACGTCTCGATATGTCAGCAGCGCGACGTTGCGCGCCTTGAGGGCCGCGCTGAATCGCGCCGACGTCAACGCCGTCAGCTCACCCTGACGGTTCTTGCTCATGTCGGCGAGCGGTTGGTCGGTGTTCATGTCGAGCAACGCGCCCAGCTCCGCATCGTCGATCCCGACGTGCGTCACCACGGCGCTCAAGCCCGGCTTCAACCGGTTGACGTACGCGACCAGGCTGTCAGCCTTCCGCTCCGGCGCCGCGAAATACTGCGGCGCGTCCATCGCCTCCGCGAAGTAGCCCGACATCCCTAGCCCGTATTCCTTCGCGAGCCGCTCCGTCACCTCGCGGAATTCCGGATACCGCGTGGCGGTGCCCATGTGAAAATCGACATAGTCGATCTTCACGCCGGAGCGCAGCGCGCGGTCGATCTGGGCCCGCAACTCTTTTTCGACTTCGGCGACGTTGGGATTGTGCTGATGCAACGCTTCGGAGGAGGGAAAGAAAAAGCCGTTCTCATCGACCAACGATGGAACGGCGGCACTACCTGCGACGGGACCCCAGCGATAATTCTTCCACTCCGAGTTCAACGCGAGATGGATGCCGACCGCGACGTTGGGATGCTGCTTCAGAATCGCCACAGCTTCCTGGTACCACGGGCACACGAACAACACCGACACCGAGACCGGCATGCCGGTCGCGACGAGCTTCTGCATCGCCATGTTCACGCTGTGACTCATGCCGATGTCGTCGGTGCGGATGATCAACGAAACTGCGGAAGTGGGAGGCATGGCGGTTTGGGCAGACACGAGCGTCGACGTGCTGGTAAACGTCACCCAGCCGGCGATAACGATCGCTCGTGGTACACGCATAGACGGCAGCCCCCGTTGTCGAAACGGTCTCGATCGTGTAACGAATGCCTAACTTGTCCACATCGAGGGGAACGACAAGACCCCCACTCCGGGTCACCTGATCAGCCTACAACGGGCGGCGTCGCGACTCCTGACGATTCCGGGTTCCGCCGTTGCCGGCGCGTTTGAGTGGGGGAAGGGCGCGAAACTCGGCGAAGACACGCACGAGCAGCTCCTCGCGACTCTGCACGCGTAGCTTGCGATAGATGCGCCACAGATAGGTGTGTACGGTGTGCGGCGACAGGCCGAGGCGTTCGGCGGCGTCCTTCTCCGAATTGCCGTCGAAGACGGCGCGCACGATGCCGCATTCGCGGGGCGACAGACCGAGACAGGCGGCGAGCGAGCGCCATTCGCCGGGAACGAACACCGCGTGGCCCGTGCCGTTCAGGACGGTCTCTCTCATGGCGTCCCAATATGCTGCGGGCTCCGTTCCCACCGCCAGACCGGCCCATCCTCGGGGTCGATGATCTCACCGATATGCACGAAACCGCATTTCCTCAGCACGCGGGTCGACGCGTTGGCCTCGGGCCGCGTGTGCGCGCGGATCAGCTGCACGCGGGGATCGTTCGCGGCAAAGTGAATCAGCGCGAGCGCAGCTTCGGTAGCGTATCCTCGACCCTCGCGAGACGGCACGATGCCATAGGCGATCTCCACTATGCCCGCCGTGTCGGGAGCGCCTTTGAACCCGGCACCGCCGACGATTTTGCCGGTGCTCTTCTCGACCACCCAAAAGCCGAAGCGCCAGGGATCGGGGCCCTGCGCTTGTCCCGCCGCCTCGCGCAGCGCCGCGAGCCAGTGCGGAGACACGTCTCCAGACATATAAGACCCCCGCAGGCCAGGCGCGAAGCGCTCCGGATGCTCGATCAGCGTCAGCAGCTGCTCCGGCGTGTAGGGGAACAGTGTCAGGCGCGGTGTGTGGAGCTCGGTCGCCTCATGTGGCATCGTAGCCCGCGTATTCCCCCGGCTGAATGACGTTTCCCTTGTACCGCTGGTCGTCGTGGATGCCGATCTTCGAGGCGTAGTACGCCCGGATCGTAGCACCCTTGATCTGGCCGAAGAATTTCTCCGCATCGGTCTTGGGATCCGATTCCGCCGCGGCGATGCGCGTGAGCAATGCCAGCCGTTGCTCGGGCGTCGACGCCATGAACGTCTTGGCGTGGATCTCTTGCGACAGCGCTTCCACCGCCTTGATCCCCGCGCGCCAACGCAGCGGCTCGTCCTTCTCGAACGCCTCGGCGAGCCTCGCGTCTATGAAGGCGGCCACACCGGCGGCGCGCGCGCCGCCCGACTGCGCGTCGGTCGGGATGATCATGTCGCTCATCTCATCCACCAGCGCGAATTCCGCGGGCGTGAAGAATAGGGGCTTGGGGCTGGGGCTTGGGGCCTTGGCGAGCGCCGGCAGCGCCAGGGCCGCGGCTGTTGCCTGAATCATGTCGCGACGCGAGATCGTCATAGGTTCCCCCGCTTGAATTCGTCGGCCAAGTGCTCGCACGAGCGCCAGGCGAGCGCCATGATCGTCCACGTCGGATTCTGACACGACGCGCTGACGTGACTCGAGCCGTCCACGACGAACAGATTCTTGACGTCGTGCGACTGCTGGAACTGGTTGAGCACCGACGTCTTGGGATCGTTGCCCATCCGCGCCGTGCCGAGCTCGTGGATCGACCAGCCTTCCGTCAGAATGGTTTTGTCCACGCCGATCACTTCGATGCCGGCCGCCTCGAGCATTTCCTTGCCGGCGTTCGCCATGTCCTCGCACATCTTCTTCTCGTTGTCGCCGAACTGATAGTGGAAGCGGAGCACCGGGATCCCCCAGGCATCCTTCACCTCGGGATCTAGGTCGACGTAGTTCTCGTAGCGCGCCAGAACTTCGCCGAACCCGCCCATGCCAATGAAAGCGCCGGCGTGATCGCGCACCGACTTCTTGAACTGGCCGCCGAACCCCGGCGTATTCCACGCGCTGTCCGGGAAGATCGAGAAGCCGGCGCCCCCCTCGAACCCGTAACCGCGGATGAAGCCTGGCTGCTTGTCCTGCAGATTGCGGAACCGCGGCACGTAAAAGCCGCCGGGCTTGCCGTCGTCGAGCGTCGGCTCCGCGCCCACAAGCTCCTTGACCAGCCCCGTCACGCCCGGGCCCATCACGTGCTCACAGAAGTTGTGACCCACGTGACCGCTCGAGTTACCGATGCCGTTGGGGTATTGCCGTGACTTAGAGAGGAGGAGGAGACGCGCTGATTCGAGCGTGGATGCTGCGAGAATCACGACCTTGGCCTTGGCTTCGTAGGTCTTGTGATTCACTGCATCGACGAAGGAAATCCCGCGCGCCTTGCCGGTGTTCGGGTCCACCAGCACCTCGTGCCCAATCGCATTGGTGCGCAGCGTGAGATTGCCGGTATCCATCGCGGGATAGATGAGCCCGGTCGGCGAATCGAACGCGGCGTGGATGTCGCAGCCGCCCGGACGCCGGCCGCAGGCACCGCGCCCGAAGCACTTGCTGCGATACTTGTTTTTCACACCGTCGGTCGTGACGCCGGCGCGATACGGCGTCACCGTGCGACCCATCGACGCAAGACTCTTACGCAGCTTGACTTCCGCGGCCGTCAGTTTGTTGGGGCGCTGGAACAAGCTGTCGGGGAGATGCGGCAGGTTCTCCTTGTGGCCGGAAATGCCGAGATAGAGGTCGACCTTGTCGTAGTAGGGCTCGAGGTCGGCGTAGGAAATCGGCCAGTCTTCCCCATAGCCGTCGTGCGTCTTGCCCTTGAAGTCGTAGTCGGAAAGGCGGAGCGCGAGGCGGCCCCAGATGTTCGTTTTACCACCCAGGAGTCGTGCGCGTACCCAGGCGTAGCGCGTGCCCGTGTACGGATGGTCTTTCTCGTCCACCAGAATATTCTTGACGTAGTCCGATCCACCCCAGCCCCCGACGTAGGAGAACACGTGCTTGAACGCCGACCCTTTGGCGTAGGGAGGCTGCCGCACCGTGTACTCGTTGAAGCGGATTGCGTGATAGCCGGGCGGCGCTTCACCGCGCCGCGGGTGATCGTACGGCCACTCCATCGACCGCAGTTCCTGCTCGATCGGGATTTTCTTCCCCGCTTCAAGCAGCAGCACCTTCATCCCCTGCGATGTGAGGACATGAGCGGCCATGCCGCCCGCCGCGCCGGAGCCCACGACGACGGCATCGTAGGTTTGCGAGAGGTCGACATCCTGTTCCGGGGAAGCTCGGAAGCGAATCAGAGTCATGCGCTTTCCTTAATAGACGTGGTCGGTAACATGCACCCCGAAAACCGAAGACGCTAAGGCGCTGCGTGGCGCTCGTATGCGACGAACGCTACGCGCTTGCTGTCGGGCGCCCAACTTGGAACATTGATCGTTCCCTGCCCTCCGAAGAATTCCGGCGTCAAATCACGCACGCTCCGATCGCGCAGATCCATCAGCCGCAGTTTCACCTGTCGGCCGAACGGATGGTCCTGTCCCTGATCTTCGACGAACGAGAGGAACACCAGCCAATGCCCGTCGGGCGAGGGATGGGGAAACCAATTCGCGTACGCGTCGTTGGTCAGCTGCTCAGGCTGGCTGCCGTCCGGCCGCATGCGCCAGATCTGCATGCGCCCGCTGCAGAAGGAGTTGTAATAGATGAAAGCGCCGTCGGGCGAGTAGTCGGGTCCGTCGTCGAGCCCCTTGCGGGCAGCGTGTATACGCTGGACGTCAACCAATCCTCTGTCGGTTCGTGACTGATGACGAGCGACTTGCCGTCCGGGGAGATGCCGTGGTCGTTGTTGATGCGCGGCGTGGCGAGGCTGACGGGGAGCTCGGCGAGCTGACTCGCGCCGGCAGTGAGGCGATAGAGTCGCCCCTCGCTGTTGATCAGGAAGTAGCGGCCGTCACGGGACCAGTTAGGGGCTTCGAAACGCCGGTCGGCGCTGTAGACCGTTTCGATCTTTCCGCTGGCGATCTCGACGGTTTTCAGAAAGCTGCGGATCGTGGTGTCCTGCGCGACGAGAGCGACCAGGAGGAGCACCATCCGCCGTGTCAGAACTCTAGCGCGTGCAAGTATTCAAAGTTCGCGCGGGCATCCGCCATATCCCCGCCCGAGTCTTTCGCCGTCTCCTGCTCCACGTACGCCGGCTTCTGTTCGAGGTGCGGCACGGCCGCCAGGAATCGCTTGAAGTCGAAGATGCCCTTTCCCAGCCCGGTGTCGTGCGAGCGATCGGCGACCGCGTCTTTCAGATGGAAGAGCCAGAAGCGTTCCGGATACTTCTGCAGATACTGCATGGGATCGCCGCCGCCGATCAGCATGTTGCCGACATCGAGTTGGAGCCGCGTGACCGTGGGATCGAGGCGGTTGATGAAGACGTCGAACGGGATCTGCCCGTCGATCGGCTTCTGGTGGTAGGCCTCGTTATGGAAGGCCAGCCAGATGTCCGCTTTCCGGGCCACCGCCCCCGCCGCGTTGAAGCGATCGGCCCACTCGCGCCAATCGTCGAGTGTCTGCTTGGTCCAGTCCTCGAAATCGGGGACGACGAGATACTGGTGGCCGAGCAGCTTCGCCGTTTCGAGGCTGCGCTCCCACCCGACGAAGATCGTGTCGGCCGACATGTGACACGAGGGCGCGCGCAGTCCTTCGTTCTTGAGCGTCGCCGCCACCTGCGAGGGCGTGCGACCAAAAAGATTGAACGACCACAGCAGCTCGACGTCGGTGTATCCGATCGCGCGGACTGCTGCGAGTGTCCGCTCGGGATTCTCCGCCATCGCGTGACGGACGGCGTACGTCTCGAGCCCGATCCGATCCAGTTTCTTCGCTGCGCCGAATGGTGAGCGGGCCAGGATGCCACCAGCGGCTGCCGCACGAACATCTCGGCGAGCCATATCATATGCGGCATGATCACCCTGCTCGCATTCGTCGCCATGGTCGCCGGCGTCCAGGACAGCGCGCTCGCTGTCATCCCTCGACCCGTTCACATGACGCGCGGCACCGGGACCTTCGTACTGTCGGCGCGCACCGTCATCGTCACCGATCGCGCGACGCGTGACATCGGGTATCAACTGGCCGATTGGTTACAACCCGCAACCGGCTATCGGCTCTCGGTGGGCGCCGCCGGGGCGGGGGGCAGCGCGCGAACCATCTCGCTCGGCATCGATCCGACGCTCTCGCGCCTCGGCGAGGAAGGCTACCGCCTCTCCGTGACGCCGGCGCGGATCACGATCCGCGCATTCCATCCCGCCGGCGCGTTTTACGCCGTCGAGACGCTGCGCCAGCTCTTGCCGCCGGACATCTTTCGCGCCGCGCCCATCGGGGGCGCGGGCGTTTCCTGGACGGTGCCCGCGGTAGCGATCGAAGACTGGCCGCGCTTCTCCTGGCGCGGCGCGCACCTCGACGTGTCGCGCTCGTTCATGCCCAAGGAATTCGTCAAGAAATACATCGATCTCCTCGCCGTCCATAAGCTGAACCGTTTTCACTGGCATCTGACCGACGATCAGGGATGGCGCATCGAGATCAAGAAGTATCCGCTGCTCACGTCGGTGGGAGCCTGGCGCCGTCAGTCGCTCGTCGGCGTCCAGCATGCGTATGCGGACACGACGCAGTGGGTCTACGATAACATTCCGCACGGCGGATTCTACACGCAGGACGACGTCCGCGAGATCGTCGCGTACGCCCAGGCGCGCTTCATCACGGTCGTGCCGGAAATCGAGATGCCGGGGCACGCGCAGGCCGCGATCGCCGCGTATCCCTGGCTCGGCAACACCGGCCAGCAGCTCGAAGTCCTCACGCACTGGGGCGTGGACGCCAACATCCTCAATCCGTCGGACTCGGCCATGCATTTCATGCAGGACGTGCTGACCGAAGTGCTGGCGCTCTTTCCGAGTCACTGGATCCATACCGGCGGCGACGAGGCCGTAAAGGATCAATGGAAGACGAGCCCGCTCGCGCAGTCGCGTATCCGCGAGCTGGGCCTGCCGGACGAGAACCACCTGCAGAGCTGGATGACGGCGCAGATGAGCCGCTGGCTCGAAGCGCGCGGCCGCGCCCTCATTGGCTGGGACGAGATTCTGGAGGGCGGGACAGAAGGACTCGCGCCCAATGCCGTCGTCATGTCGTGGCGCGGCATGGACGGGGGCAGCGCCGCCGCGCAGGCCGGCCACGACGTCGTCATGACGCCGACGTCAAACACGTACTTCGATTACTACCAGTCGCAGGATCCGGCCCACGAGCCGCTGGCGATTGGCGGCTTCCTGCCGCTAGAGACGGTCTATGCGTTCGAGCCGGTCCCAGCCAGCTTCGATGCCGCGACCGCGGCCCATGTCCTCGGCACGCAAGGACAGATCTGGACCGAGTACCAACGCACGCCCAAAAACGTCGAGTACATGGTATTTCCGCGGCTCACGGCGCTCGCCGAGGTCGCGTGGACGCCGCGGGAGCTGAGGGATTTCGGCGATTTCACGGCGCGACTGACGAGGCACTTCGCGCGGCTCGGCACGCTCGACGTGAACTACCGCCCGGCGAGGCCCTAGGCCTATTCATTGCGCGCGGTACACGCGCACGTAATCCACGAGCAGCGTCGCCGGAAAAATCGAATCGGACTGCGGGTCGCCGTCGAAGTGACCGCCCACGGCGAAATTCAGGATTACGAAGAACATCTGATGGAAGACCCAATTGCCGTACCGCCCTACGTCCGCGCGCGAGACGATGTAGTGTTGGTTGCCATCGACGAAGAACCGGATCGACTGGTCATCCCACTCGACCGCGTAGACATGGAAGGAATCGCTCGTAATCGGTCCGTATGAATTAGCGAAGGGCGTATTCCCCGAGTAGCCGGGGCCGTGCACCGCGGAGCTGGTAATCGTCGGTTGGCTGCCCTTGTTCTCCATGATGTCCATCTCACCGCAGGCCGGCCAACCGACAGTGCCGATGTTATTCCCCAGCAGCCAGAACGCCGGCCAGAGTCCCTGCCCCGCTGCGAGCTTGATGCGCGCCTCGACGCGGCCGGGCGCCACCGGACTCTTGCCGCGCGTCGTGATCTTCGCGGAGGTGTAGCGGCACGCGCCGTAGTAGCAGCTAAGGCCAGCTGGCGCCACGCGTGCGACGATCTGGAGTTGTCCTTGACCGTTTAGCTGGATGTTGGCGGTATCCGCGGTGTAGTACTCCTTCTCATTGTTGCCCCAACCGCAATTCCCCTGCGAGCAGCCATCGCCCAGATCGTAGCTCCATCTCGTCGTATCCACCCCGCCGCCGGCTGGTCCGTCGAATTCATCGCTCCACACCTGAACCCACACAGGTGGGGGCGGGGGCGGGGGCGGGGGCGGAGGGGGCGGCGAGACGGTGGATGCGCCGGACGCGCACGCGAGTGCGACGCCCAGAACGCCGACCGTGACCCTGGGTCTAGAGGCTCGCCGCACGGCGCCAGTGTTCCGCGATAACCGCATGTCCAGCCGGCGTGGGATGCACGCCGTCGGCGGCCCAGTATGCGGGCGGCGCCGTGCGTGTCTTCTGATCGAAAATCGACTGGAGTGGAACGAAGGTCGCGCGCGCGTGGGACGCGACTCGTGCCGCCGCGCCGCGGCGCTGATCGAATTCCGGGAACCAGCGCGCGTCCACCGCGCCCGTATGCAGCACGAACGGCTCAAGCACGATCAGACGTACCTGCGGCAGCGCCCGGCGCGTGTCGTCGAGCAATGCCGTGTACTGCTGCTCGTAATCCTGCACCGTCCCGGTATAGCCGTGCGTGAGCGTGTGCCAGAAGTCGTTCACGCCGATCAGGATGCTCAACACGTCCGGCTTCAGATCGAGCGTATCGGCCGCCCAGCGTTGCTGCAGATCGGGGACCTTGTTGC
>WNGR01004769.1_pt1 | contig 14608 bp, 15 predicted proteins | sample 5407581 | NCBI WGS metagenome assembly WNGR01 (sample SAMN13153383, study PRJNA577476) | soil metagenome | isolation source: 80 cm soil or saprolite under Garry oak tree replicate 2 | place: USA:California | collected 2016-06-15
GAGCCGGTCGGCCAGCCCGGTCCGCTCGATCACCGCGGCCAGCCAGTCCGGGTCCGGCGCGGTGCCGGCCAGCGTCATCGGCAGCGTGATGTTGTCCCGCGCGGACAGCGTGGGCACCAGGTTGAAGGCCTGGAACACGAAGCCGATCCGGTCCCGGCGCAGCAACGTCAGCTGCCGGTCGGACAGGTCGCCCAGCTCGACGTCGCCGACGAAGGCCCGCCCGGCGGTGAGCGTGTCCAGCCCGGCCAGGCAGTGCAGCAGCGTCGACTTGCCGGACCCGGACGGGCCCATGATCGCGGTGAAGCCCCCCGCGGGGAACTCGACGGTCACGTCGTCCAGGGCGGTAACCGCGGTGTCCCCGGTGCCGTACACCTTGACCGCGTGCTCGGCGCGCACGGCTGCTCTGGTTCTCGTCTGCGTTGTGCTCATGTCCCGATCGTCGGCGCTGGACCCGGTTCGCGTCATCGGCCGGGCGCGGGCACCGGGGCTACCGCGATCGCGGTACCGCGCTCCTCAGTTCGCCCAGCCGGGACGGACCAGGCCGGACTCGTAGGCGAACACCACCAGGTGCGCCCGGTCGCGCGCGCCGAGCTTCATCATGGCCCGGTTGACATGGGTCTTCACGGTGGCCGGGCTGAGCACCAGGCGCCCGGCGATGTCGTCGTTGGACAGCCCCTCGCCGACCAGGCCGACGAGCTCCCGCTCCCGTCCGGTCAGGGCGTCCATACCGGCCGCGGGCGGCGGGGGCTTGGCCCGGTCGGCGAACTCGCTGATCAGCCGGCGGGTGACGCTGGGCGACAGCAGCGCCTCGCCGCTGGCCACCACCCGCACGGCCCGGACCAGTTCGGCCGGCTCGGTGTGCTTGACCAGGAAGCCGCTGGCCCCGGCGCGCAGCGCCTCGAACACGTACTCGTCCAGCTCGAAGGTGGTCAGGATGACCACCCGCACCCCGGCGAGCCGTCGGCCGCCTGGCCGACCACTTCGATGCCGTCCTGGGCGTCCAGCAGGGCGGCGAACCCGGCCCGGACCAGGGCCTGGTCGTCGGCCAGCAGCACCCGGATCATCGCGGCTCCAGCGGCCCTGTTTCCAGAGGCAGGCGGGCCCGGACCGCGAAGCCCCCACCCACCTCCCCATCCCCCTTCAATGGCTCGCGTCCGGCGGTCAGCTGCCCGCCCAGCGCGGTGGCGCGCTCGGTCATGCCGCGTATCCCGCGGCCTCCGCCGCTGGCTCCGGAGCTGCTCCCGTCGCTTCCGCCGCGCGAAGGGCCAGCCCGTTCGGCCCCGTCGTCTTCGACCTCGATGACCAGGTCGCCGTCATCCGGCCCGATCCGGACGCTCACGCTCGACGCGTCCGCGTGCCGCACCACGTTGGTCAGCGCCTCCTGCACGATCCGGTACCCGGCGGCGTCCACCCCGCGGGGCAGGGGCAGCAGGGTGACCTGCACGTCAACGCTGAGGCCCGTTGCCTCGGCCCGCCGCACCAGCTCTTCCACGTCGCGCAGGCTCGGCGCGGGCGCGCGCGGCACCTCCTCGTCGGGCCGGCGCAGCGCGTCCAGCACCGACTGGACGTCCACGAGGGCCTCGCGGCTCGCCTGCTTGATCGCGGTCAGCGCGGTTCTGACCTGCTCCGGCCTGCGCTCCATCAGCTCCAGCGCCACCCCCGCCTGCACGTTGATCAGCGACAGGCTGTGCGCCACCACGTCGTGCAGGTCCCGGGCGATGCCGAGCCGCTCCTCGCTCGCCTGCCGCCGGGCCGCCTCGTGCGCCGAACGCTGCTCCTCGATCGCCCGCTGCCTGCTGGCCCGGGCGAAGGCCCGCCGGTTGCGGACCAGCTCGGCCCCGGCCAGCAGCAACAGCATCCAGGCCGCGAGTCCTCCTGCGGCCCAGGCCGATGGCGTCGGCTTGCCGGCGGTGAGAACCGGCAGCCACAGGAAGCCCAGGTAGCCGGCCAGCAGCGAGCCGTAGGCCGCGATCCGGTGGCCGGCCATCAGCGCGGTGCCGAACGCGACGATCAGCCCGATCCAGATCGGGCCGCCGGGGTAGCCGAGCAACACGTAGCCGAGCGTGGTCGCGAACGCCAGCATCAGCACCGGGACGGGCTGCCTCCGCCGGGCGATCAGCGCGGCCGGCCCCGCGGCCAGCAGCAGGTACCCGTACACGTCCAGCGTCCGGGCGTGCGGGTGGTGCCGCGCCACCAGCGCCGTGCCGCCGATTTGCACCACTCCGGCCAGCACCGCCAGGACGACGTCTACGCGCCGTACCGAACCCCAGTCCACCTCAGCACCGTAGGCCGGATCGCGGCGCAACGTCATCCGCCCACCGGTGTAACCCCGCCTACCGCGGCCGCGGTACGCCGGTTACCTCCCGCGGAGTACGGCAAGAGCCCGCGCCTGGACGACGCGGCGGCGGCACCGCCGACCGCAGCATGGAGCCATGACATACACAACTGTTGCCGCCCGCCCCGAGATCCCGGCGGGCCCGCCCAAGCTCACACCCCATCAGCTCAGGACCGCGCAGGCGGAAACCCTGGACGCGCCCCGGCTCCGGTACGGCCTGCTGGCCCGGGCCCTGTTCAAGGCGATGGACCTGGCCTACGGCCGGAGGCGGGCGATCGTCAAGTTCACCATGCTGGAGTTCATCGCCCGGGTGCCCTACCAGGCCTGGGAGCGGATGGGCTACCTGGCGCTGGCCCGGTACCGCGGCCGGTCCGCGCTGGCCCGGCGGGTGTTCGAGCGTATCGTCGAGTCCCGCGCCGACCAGGACAACGAGCAGTGGCACCTGCTGATCCTGCAGGACCTCGTACAGCGCCGCGGCCTGCGGCAGTCGTTCCTGCTGCACCGGCTGGCGCCGTGGCTGATCGCGTTCTTCTTCTACCACGTGTCCTGGCTGCTCTTCGTGGTCCGTCCGGAATGGAGCTACCGGCTCAACGCCGACTTCGAGGACCACGCCGAGCACGAGTACATGGCCTATGTCGCCGAGCACCCCGAGCTGGAGAGCCAGCCCGACCCCGGCAGCTACGCGACGCAGTACGGCCAGTACGGGAGCCTGGCCGACCTGCTCCGCCAGATCGGCCACGACGAGCGCACCCACAAGCAAGGCAGCCTCATCAACATGCGCACCCCTCGCCTCGCCGCATAACCCGCCGCGCAGCGGCGCGCGCCACCCACCCTGCGCGGAACGTATGAGTGTGGCACTCTGCACATTCTTTGGTGCATAGTGCCACACTCATACGTAAGCGCGGCCGCCCTCTTCGCCCCGTCGCACGGCGGTCCTCGACCACGACCGCGGCCCGGGGCAGCGCGGCCATCTCGGCCAGGGCGTAGCGGAGCTTGCCGCTGGTCAGGCTGGCTACCAGGTCAGCCAGGGACTTCCGTTCCACCGAGGCGACCAGCCGTCCGTCGAACAGGACCCCGTAGTCCCGCCGCCGAGCGGGAGCCGCATCAGGTACGGCAGCCTGGAGTCCGGATCGGGGTTGACGGCGATCAGCAGCTCCACGGCTCTCAGCTTGCCACTCCGCGTGCCCGGAACGAGCCCGGACCTTATCCCTTCCGGGTCGGGCGGATCTTGGGGAACTTGTTGGCCTTTGCCGTCTTCAGCAGGGACGGGAGCTTCTTGAGTTCGGTGACGTAGGCCGCCTTGTACTGCTGGACCGCGGAGTTGAGTGCCTGCTGGTTCGCGTTGACGATCTGCTGTTCGTAGCTGGCCTGGACGGCGAAGTAGATCCCGGCCAGGTCGGCGGACTCGGTGCAGGTGGCGTCGGTGACAGCCGCCGCGATCTGCGCCTGGTTGGCGGCGGGGCTCACCGTGTCTCCGAAGGAGATCTGCCGCTTGCCGCCGAACATCTTCTGGATCTGATCGAAGAACACGTTCTGCGGCTGGGAGTAGGCGTAGCCGTTCCTGGCCATGCAGGCGCCCCACTGCTGCGTGGCCTTCTTCACCGCCGCGTCCTTCAGCACGTCGTTGCCGATGTCGCTGCTCAGCGTGAGGATGCCCGCCAGCGGTCGCTTGCCGATGGCGTCGGTGAAGCCCTGCGAGATCGTGGTGCATTTGCCGATCGCGGTCTGCTCCGCCTGGGGGAGATCGGCCGGATCCGCGGACCCGGGATTGGCGTCGATTCCCAGGGTGCTCAGCGCCGAGCCGACCGGAGCCCGGAAGCCGTACTGCTGCGCGGCGGCCGCGCCGAGGTAGCCCCAGGCCCCCCAGGGCTGCGCGAACGACAGGTTGGCCGGCCCGAGACTGACGGCGAACGGGACGTTGCCGGCGCCCGGATAGCCCGCCGTGTTCAGGCAGGCCTGGGTGAGGGCGTAGCTCGACTCGTTCGGCGCGAGGCCGTCGTTGTTGGACTGGCCGAGCGCGGCGTACGGGGTGAACGCCATCCGGGATAGCGCGGCCTGGGCCGAGGTGGGCGGGGCCGGCCTGCCCACGCTCGGCGTGCTCACCGCGACGTCAGGTCCTTTGGGCGCGCTGGCCGTGCACGCCGCCAAGCCAGTGCAGGTCAGCAGGGCACAGCAGCAGATCAGCAGGCCAGCGCGAAGACGCATCGTCGTTCCTTTCAGGCGTGCCGCCCGCATGCGTGCCCCCTATGCGTGACGGAGCGCCGCGAGCGGGCTGGTCCGGGCCGCGCGCAGCGCGGGGTAGGCGCCCGCCAGCAGGCCGACGACGCTGCCGATGAGCGGGGCGGGCAGGGTGTAGGCCGGGTTCAGCACCGCGGTCCAGTCCTTGGCCGCGGCGAAGATCACCACGGTCCCGACGCCGATGCAGGTGCCGATCAGGCCGCCGAGGGTGCCGAGCGCGGTGCTCTCGGCCAGGAACTGGGCCGCGATGTGCCGCGGCCGGGCGCCGACGGCACGGCGCAGGCCGATCTCCTCGGTCCGCTCCAGCACGGCGACCAGCGTCGTGTTCGCGATCCCGACCGCGCCGATGAACAGGCTGACCAGCGCGAGGATGAGGAAAAGCCCGGCCAGGTCGCCGCTCACCTCGCTCTGCAGGTTCTGCGGGTTGGGCGGGGACGCCACGACCAGCCGGCTCGGGTCCGTCGGGAGTTCGGTCGCTGCGAGCTGCCGGGCCACCGCCTGCGCCGCGCCGATCCTGGTCGCCACGACCATCTGGGCCTCGTTCTGGTTCCCGATACCGGGCTGCGGGTTGCCGAAGTCGGCCAGGGCGGTCTTTTCCGGGATCAGCATGGCGCTCTCGCTGGTCACGACCCGCTGCGCGGAGCCGTACACGCCGACGACCGTGTACGCGATGCCGTCGACGAACACCGCGGGACGGCTGGCCAGGCGCGCGGGGGAGATGCCGAGCGCGGTCGCGGTCGCGGTGTCGATCATCGCGACGTGCTGGCCGCTGGCGTTCTCGTACTCGGTCAGCGGCGAGCCCGCGCTCATCCGCAGCCCCATCGCCTGCACCGCTCCGGGCGAGGCGGCCAGCAGGTTGATCGTCTGGGAGGCCGCGGCGGACAGCGCGAGCGAACCGGTGAAGTTCGTGCCCTGGGGGAGCGAGACCGGCCACCAGACGCCCGCGGCGGTCACCCCGTTGATGTGCCGCGCGGCCGCGTCGGCGGCGGCGGGGAAGCCGATGGCGGGGTTGGCGTCCGGCGGGGCGACGTCGTTGGCCGGCCCGTTGTCCTCCACCGTCACCGTGGTGTCCTGCAGCACGGTGAACTGATGCGAGATCTGGCCGGCGCCGGTGGCGGTCATGCCGAGCACGGCCACGAACGCGCCCACGCCGAGGACCGTGCCGAGCATGGTCAGCACGGCCCGGCCGGGGCGCTGCACGATTCCGGCGACCGCCTCGGCGGCCGCGTCCCTGGCGGCCAGCCGGGGCCGCGGCAGGCCGGTCGACGGCCTAGGCAGCCTAGCCATGACCGGTCTCAAGACGCTCGGACAGCACCCCGTCGCTGATGTCGATGGCCCGGCCGGCGTGCGCCGCCACCTGGACGTCGTGCGTGATCACCACGATGGTGAAGCCGGCCGCGTTCAGCTGGTCGAGCAGCTCCATCAGCGCGGCCGCGTTCCGTGAGTCCAGGTTTCCGGTCGGCTCGTCGCACAGCAGCAGGCTCGGCCGGTTTACCAGCGCCCGCGCGAACAGCGGCTGGCCGTCGAGCTCGGCGAGCTGCTCACCGTTGCGGACCGTGCCGCCCGCCGCCACGTCCAGCTTCGAGATGTACACCGGCGCCGACGATTCCCCGGAAGGGCCAGCAGCACCACCATCCGCGGCGGAGCCAGCAGCCGGCGGGGCGCTCGGGTACACGTCGTACTCCGTCGCCGGGTACACCACGCCGCGCATCTCGACCGACGAGGTGAGGATCTGGGACACAACCGCGGCCGTGGTCACCGTGGGCGGCGGCGCCGCGGTGTCCGCGGCCAGCTGCTGCGGCGACTTCACGAACGAGGCGCCGATCAGCCCGCCGACGGCCAGCAGGGCCGCCGCGATGCCCACCCCGAGCAGCACGCGCCGCCGCCGCGCCAGCCGTGATCTACGTACCGCCGGCGGCCCGCTGCCGCGGTCAGGCCCGTGCCCGCTCTCCGTGGCCGGTGAGCCGAGTTGCGTCACAAGGAACCTCCGTTGCCGGGACGGCCGGGTACAGGCGACACCTTCTACGGCGGTTCTGCAGAAGCCGAACGAGTCTCGTGTGAGTTCCATGTCAACCCGGGCGCGCCGGGGTTCACACGAAACTCGCACGCATCTCGTACACGACGTTCACGATCACGTGCTGCGATGAGGCGATGACGGCGGACGACGGAAGCCTGCTCGTGGTGGACGACGAGCTGTTCCTGCGCGGGGCGGTCGCCGCCTCGCTGCGCTTCCTCGGCTTCGAGGTGGCTGTCGCGGAGAACGGCACGGATGCGCTCCGGCTGGCCCGCGCCAACCCATTCGACCTGCTCATCCTCGACGTGGTGCTGCCCGACATCGACGGGTTCGAGATCGTCCGCAGGCTGCGCCGGGATGGGAACCTGGTCCCGGTGATCTTCCTGACCGCCAAGGACACCCAGGACGACAAGGTCACCGGGCTCACCATCGGCGGGGATGACTACATGACCAAGCCGTTCGGCCTGGAGGAACTGGCGGCACGGGTCCGCACCGTGCTGCGCCGCACCCGGCCGGCCCCGGCTGAACCCATCCTGACCTTCGCCGACCTCACCTTGGACCAGGACACCTACGAGGTCCGCCGCGACGGCCGGCTGATCGAACTGTCGCCGACCGAATTTCGTCTGCTGCGCTACTTCATGCTCAACCCGGGCCGGGTTCTCACCCGCGCCCAGCTCCTGGACCACGTGTGGGACTACGACTTCGGCGGATCCAGCACAGTGGTGTCCACCTACGTCACCTACCTGCGGCGCAAGCTGGCCTGCGGCGGGCCCGACCTAATCTGGACTCAGCGCGCCGTCGGCTACAGCCTGCGGCTGCCGCGCCCAAGCGATCCCGACGAGAGCCAGGCGGGTTCCGATGAGTCATAGCCAGGCCGCCCACCCGACAACACTCCTGCGACGGCTGCTCCGCGCCCAGCTGCGGCTCAAGGTGATGGCCGGCGTGGTGGTCGTCACGCTGCTCGCGCTGGTGGCGTTCGACGTCGGCGCGGTCGCCACCATGCGCCGTTACCTGCTCACCCAGACCGACAGCAGCCTGCAGGGGGCGCTGACCCTGACGCTGCCCCGGCTGGACGCCGCCCTGGCCTTCACCGCCCAGGCAGCCCGGGCCAGCAACTACGTCGGGCCTGGCCAGGTCGCGCTGCCGTCCCACGCCAAGACGCCGTCGCTCCCCGGCGCTTTCGACATGACCTTCCTGCCGCACCACGGCAAGCAGGTGAACCTGCAGGTCGCCGCCAACAGCCCGGCCGGCGGCGTGGCCTGGGTCCTCTCGCCCACCGCCGCCAAGGTCGCGGCCAAGCCGGGCCCGCACACGCTGATCGGCCCCGACGGGAGATACCAGATCCGGGTCCAGTCGCTGCGCGTCACCGGCGGATCCCTGGTCGCCGGGACCAACCTGGACCAGGTGGCCAAGACCATCGGCAAGGTCGAGGCCATCGTCACGACCGGCTCCATCGCGGTGGTGCTGCTTATCGGGCTGGGCGTCTTCGCCGTGCTGCGCCGCGGCCTGCGCCCGATCGAGGCGATGGCCGGCCAGGCCGACCGGATCACGGCCGGCGACCTGACCGACCGGGTCACGCCGCACAGCCCGCGCAGCGAGGTGGGCAGGCTCGGCGCGGCGCTGAACGGCATGCTGGCCCGGATCGAAACCGGCCTGCACGAGCGCGAGGCGAGCCAGGAGCAGATGCGCCGGTTCTTCGCCGACGCCAGCCACGAGCTGCGCACGCCGCTGGCCTCGCTGCGCGCCAACGCCGAGCTCTACCAGCAGGGCGCGCTGCGCAGCACGGACGAGGTCGACGAGGTGATGGACCGGATCGTGCTGGAAACCCGCCGGATGGGCCGGCTGGTCGACGACATGCTCCGGCTGGCCCGGCTGGGCCAGCATCCCGGCCGGTCCGCCGAGCCCGTCGACGTGACCGCCCTGGTCGCCGGCTGCGCGGAGCGGGCGCGGATCGCCGACCCCGAGCGGGCCTGGCGGGTCCGGATCGAGCGCGGCCTGGGGACGGTCGGCGACGAGGAACTGCTCCGCCGCGCCGTCGACAACCTGCTGATGAACGTGCTCGTGCACACCCCCGCCGACACAACCGGCACGGTCACCGCGACGACCGCGGGCGACCGCCTCTACATCGAGGTCAGTGACGACGGCCCCGGCGTCCCGCCGGACAAGCTGCCGCATATCTTCGAGCGCTTCTACCGGGCCGGAAGCCAGGGCACCAGAGGCTCCGGCCTGGGCCTGGCCATCGCGGCCGAGATCGCCGCGGCGCACGGCGGCACGGCGGAGGCCGCGCGGGCCTTCCCGCGCGGCCTCCGTATCCGGCTGGCCCTCCCGGTCGGCCCGCCCCCGGATCCGGGGCGGCCCGCCCGCGATCAGCTGGCCATGAGCACCAGCTGAGCAGCTACGCATCCCCACGCCGCATCCGCGCCGCGGCGAAACCGAGCAGCACGACCGCGTAGGCGCAGAACACGCCGAACCCGGTCCATGCCCCCAGCGACGTCACCGGGTCGGGGTGCACCGTCGTCACGGCCAGGCCGGCCGTGCCGGGCAGGTACTTGCCGATCTCGTCGGACAGGCTCCCCGGCAGGAAGCCGACCAGGATCGGCACCGCGAACAGCAGGCCGAACAGCGCCGCGATCCCGCCCGCGGTGCTCCGCAGCAGCGCGCCCAGGGCCAGGCCGAGCAGCCCGGCCACGGCCAGGTACAGCGCGCCGCCGATCACCGCGCGGGCCACTCCGGGCGCACCAAGAGACACCGACAGGTGCTGGCGGCTCATGATCGCCTGGCCGGCCAGGAACACCGCGACCGCGGCCGGGACGCTTACGGCGAGCACCGCGGCGGTCAGCACGGTCGCCTTGCCCCACAGCGTCGGCAGCCGCCGCGGCACCGCGGCCAGCGTGGTCCGGATCAGGCCGGTGGCGTACTCGCTGGTGATCAGCAGCACGCCGAGCACCCCCGCTGCGATCTGCGCGAGCTGCACCCCGGCCAGGCTGACCGAGGTCGGGTCGAACGTGGCGACCGCCGCCCCGTGCGGGGGCCTGGCCTCCCGTAGCAGGCTGTACAGGATGCCGAACGCGACGACCAGGACCACCGCGGACAGCAGCGACCACAGCGCGCCCGGCTGGGTGCGCAGCTTGGTCCACTCGGACTTCATCACCCGGGCCTGGGTCACCCGCAGCGTGCTCATTTCTGCTCCTCGAAGGTTGAACTGGCAGCGGCGCGGTACTCCACCGCGTCCTTGGTCAGGTCGACGAAGGCGTCTTCCAGCGACGTCTCCACCGTGGACAGTTCGGCGACCGCGATACCGGCGCCGGCGGCGATCGTGCCGATCCGCTCGGCGGGCAGCCCCGACACGAGCAGCGCGCCGTCGTCAGCGGAGGTGACGGCCACGTCCGGCGACCGGAGCAGCATGGCCAGCGCGGGCTGGTCCGAGCTGCGCACCCGCACCGAGGCGGGCGCGGCCGAGGCGATGAAATCGGCCACGCTGGTGTCCGCGATCAGCCGCCCCTTGCCGATCACGATCAGCCGGGTGGCGGTCTGCGCGATCTCGCTCATCAGGTGCGAGGAGACGAAGACCGTCTTGCCCTGCGCGGCCAGTTCGAGCAGCATTCCCCGCATCCACCGGATGCCCTCGACGTCCAGGCCGTTGACCGGCTCGTCCAGGACCACGGTGGCGGGGTCGCCGAGCAGCGCGGCGGCGATGCCGAGCCGCTGCGCCATGCCGAGGGAGAACTTGCCGGCCGGGCGGCCCGCCACCGAGCGCAGCCCGACCGCGTCGATGACCTCGTCCACCCGGGACCGGCGGATGCCGGTGGTCTGGGCGAGCGCGAGCAGGTGGTGGTAGGCGCTGCGGGACGGGTGCACCGCCCGCGGGTCCAGCATGCCGCCGACCTCGTGCAGCGGCGCGGCGTGCGCCCGGGGCGGCCGGCCGTTGACCGTGACCGAGCCGCTGGTCGGCTCGTCCAGGCCGAGGATCATGCGCATCGTGGTGGACTTCCCGGCGCCGTTCGGCCCGAGGAAGCCGGTGACCGTGCCGGGCCGGACGGTGAACGTCAGGTCCGAGACGGCGGTGGTAGGCCCGTACCGCTTGGTCAGTTCGTGGATCTCGATCATGACAACCACGGTGCCGAACGGGCGGCTTCCTGTAATTGGGGCGCCCAGCCTGCCTCGACTGGGGAAAACCCCACCCATCCGGCAGGTGCGCCCCATAGTGGCCGGCCGGAAGCCCTTATACCGTGACGTCATGACCTGGCGCGCGATCAAGAACGCCCTGGCCGGCCTGCTCGCCGGCGTGGCCGGCGGCGTCCTGCTCGGCGCGCTCATACTGATCTGGGGCGTGACCGTGTTCACTCTGGCGACCAGCGTGGACAACTGGGAGCACATCGTCGTGTACGTCGGGATCGTCCTGCTGATCACGGCGCTGACCCCGTGGCTGGTGCATGGGCTCAGCGCCATGCAACGATCCCGGCTCCGCGTGACGCTGGGGGCGGACATAGCCGCGCCCGTTCGGCCTCTCGGGCGCACCTGGCACCAGCTCGGCTACCACCTGCTCGCGGTGCCCGTCGGCCTGGGCGGCGGCTTGCTGGCGGTCCTGTTCCCGGTCGCGCCGTGGCTGGCCAGCCAGTTCACCCGGGCCGACGAGGGCCTGGCCCGGGCGCTGCTCGGGCCCGGCCGCCGCGAGAGCCTGGCGCAGCGGGTCGAGTCGCTGGCCCGCAGCCGCGCCGACCTGGTCGCCGCCGCCGACGCCGAACGCCGCCGGATCGAACGCGACCTGCACGACGGCGCGCAGCAGCGGCTGGTGTCGCTAGCCATGAACCTGGGCATGGCCCGGGAGCGGTTCGAAGCCGAGCCCGAACCCGTCCGCCGGGCCATCGCCGCGGCCCACGACGAGGCCGTGCTGGCCCTGACCGAGCTGCGCGAGTTCATCCGCGGCCTGCACCCGGCCGTGCTCAACGACCGCGGCCTCGACGCGGCCCTGTCCGGCCTCGCCGCCCGCGCTCCGCTGCCGGTCCGGCTACGGGTGGATGTACCGACACCGGCCTCGCCCGGGGTCGAGGCGGTGGCCTACTTCATCGTCTCCGAGGCGCTGACCAACGTGGTCAAGCACGCCCAGGCCGCCCGGGTCGAGGTGACCGTGACCCGGGCCGGCGACGTGCTGCGCATCGCCGTCACCGACGACGGCCGCGGCGGCGCCTCGCCCGGGGAGGGCAGCGGGTTGCGCGGTCTGGAGCAGCGGGCCGCCGCGGTGGATGGCACGCTGAGCATCGACAGCCCGCCTGGCGGGCCCACCACCATCACCGCGGAGCTGCCATGCGAATCGTGATCGCGGAGGATTCGGTGCTGCTGCGGGACGGGCTGTCCCGGATGCTCACCGACGGCGGCTTCGAGGTCGTCGCGGCCGTGCCGGACGCCGCCCAGCTGCTCAAGGCGGTGGCCGAGCACCAGCCGGAGCTGGCCGTCATCGACGTCCGGATGCCGCCCACGCACACCGACGAGGGGATCAAGGCCGCCCTGGTCATCCGCCGCCAGTTCCCGGACGTGGCGCTGCTGGTGCTGTCCCAGTACGTGGAGGAGAGCTACGCCACCGACCTGCTCTCCGAGGCGACCAGCTCGGTCGGCTACCTGCTCAAGGACCGCGTCGCGCACGTCCGCGACTTCCTCGACGCGGTGCGCCGGGTCGCGGCCGGGGGTACCGCCCTGGACCCCGAGGTCGTCGCGCAGCTCCTGGTCCGCCGGCGTGACGACCCCATGGACCGCCTCACCCCGCGCGAGCAGCAGGTCCTCAAGCTGATGGCCGAGGGCCGCTCCAACGCCGGGATCATGGAGACCCTGAAGGTCAGCCCCAGCGCCGTGGAAAAGTACGTCACCAACATCTTCCTCAAGCTGGACCTGCCCCCCACCACCACCGACCACCGCCGCGTCCTAGCCGTCCTGAAGTACCTCGGCAGCTAACCCATGCCCCCGCCCCCGCTCGTCCGCGCCTGCCGAGCACGGCCTGCTCAACGGCCGGTCCATGTAGTTACAAGATCATCAGCCTCCCCTGCCCGGCCCGGGCCTCGCCGTGCGGACCGCCCAGCAGCGGCCCGCAAGCTCGCCATCGGGATTAGCGTGGACCTCTGAGCCCGGCCCGCAGATGTCATGGAGGTCGCATGCGTATCAGCCTCGGCGATGTGTCCTTGTGGTTCGATGTGTCCGGGCCGTCGGTCATCCCGCAGGGAGACACGACCGCAGAGCGCCCGGTCGTGGTGGCGGTCCACGGCGGTCCCGGCCTGGATCACATGACGGTGAAGTCCGCCCTGGGGCCGCTGGCCGAGGACTTCCAGGTGGTGTACTTCGACCTGCGGGGCCACGGCCGCAGCGATCACAGCAGTGCCGAGTTCTGGAACATGCGGACCTGGGCCGATGACCTGCGGCGGCTGTGTGACGCGCTCGGGCTGGACAAGCCGGTGGTGCTCGGCAGCAGCTTCGGCGGGAACGTCGCCCTCGCTTACGCGGGGCTGTTCCCCGATCACCCCGGCGGCGTCATCCTGGCCAACACCACCGGGGGCCGCAGCGATCAGCAGCGCGTCATCGAGGCGTTCGGCCGCCTCGGCGGCCCCGAGGCAGCCGCCGTCGCGCGGCGCACCTACGCTGATGAGACCGGGGACTACCAGGCTGAGTTCAACCGGGTCTGCTACCCGCTGTACAGCGCCACGCCCGGCTGGGCCGGGGAATCCCGCCAGTTCCTGGCCCGGATGATCAAGAACATGGACGTCAGCCTGCACTACGCCAGTCAGCAGGCCAACGGCTTCGACCCCTGGACCGTGACCGCCGCCGTCCGGTGTCCCGTGCTGGTCCTCACGGGTGAAGACGACCCGATCTGCCCGTTGCCCGTAGTCGAGGAGCTAGCCAGCCAGCTACCGGCGAAGACCACCCGCTTGGTGAAGCTTCCCGGTGCGCGCCACACCACCTTCCGCGACCGCCCAAACCTTGCCTTCCCGGCCGTAAGAGACTTCGTCTTCCAGATCAAGGAAAGCCAGCCCGCCAGCTAGAGCAGTACCAACGGCACATCGACCCAGTTCCGCCAGCCGGTGGCATGGCCGCGGGCACCTTTAGTGGCAGCAGCACCCGGCTGGTGGCTGAGCCGTGCGAACCTGCCGACAGCTCCCTGGCCAGCCTCGCCCAGAGCCCTGACGACACCACCGTCGCCCCGGCCACGGCGGAAACGGTCCCGGCCGGCGCCCCCGCGGTTAGCACCACCACCTCGGCGCCCGCCTCGAGCAGCGCCACCGCGCAGGTCAGCCCGCTGACCCCGCCGCCCACCACGACGATCTTCATGCCTCGCACGCTACCCGGGCTCAGCCGGCGGCAAGCGCCGGCTCGCGGCGGGACATCACGTAGAACGGGATCATGACGGCCCCCGCGACCAGGACGGCCACCGCGAGGACGAGCCCGGCCGCCGGGGCCAGCGGGATGAACGGGACCCAGGTCCCGGTGGCCGCCCTGGTCACCGCGACCAGGGTCACCGCACCCGCCGCCACGCCCGCGACCACGCCGGTGACGGTGACGAACAGCGCGTGCCAGCCGAACGCCGCGGCGACCTGACCGCGGCTCGCGCCGACCCGGCCGAGCAGCCGCAGCGCGCGCCGCCGCTCCACGGTGGCCACGGCCAGCGTGTTCACCAGGGCTACCGCGGCCAGCGCGGCGACCAGCCCGAGGATCAGGTTGTTGGCGAAGCCGTCCTGCGCGGCGGCCTGCTCGGCCGCGGCGTTGGCCGCGGCCCGGCTGGCCACGTGCCAGCCGGGATGCCTCGCGGCCAGCCCGGCCAGGCCGTCCGCCGAACCCCCGCTGACCAGGATCTGGGTGAACTCAGGTGCCGCGCCGGTGTGCCCGGCCACCGCCGCCGCCGGGATCAGCACGTCGCCGGACGCCAGCGACCGGGCGTACACCGCGCTGACCGTGGCCTGGTACGGCGTGCCGTCCGGCAGGTACACGGTGACCCGCGAGCCGACGTGCACGCCCATCGCGCCGGGAGCGGCCTCCAGCGC
>WNGR01010375.1_pt1 | contig 14607 bp, 13 predicted proteins | sample 5407581 | NCBI WGS metagenome assembly WNGR01 (sample SAMN13153383, study PRJNA577476) | soil metagenome | isolation source: 80 cm soil or saprolite under Garry oak tree replicate 2 | place: USA:California | collected 2016-06-15
GTGCCCGGCGATCCCGTGGCCCAGATGTTGGGAGAAGGCGCATCCGTGGCGGAGATTGAAGGGTTGCGCCACGGCTTGGGATTGGACCGGCCAGTCCTGGAGCAATACCGGAGCTATATGACCGGACTGCTGCACGGCGATCTCGGTATATCTTTCCGGAATCAGGAGACAGTAGCTTCTGCCATAATGGCGCGATATCCCGCAACCGTGAAGCTTGCTGCTGCATCTATGATTTTTTGCATAACGGTTTCCGTACCGTTCGGTGTTATCAGCGCAATGCGGCGCGGCCTCGCCCTGGATCGGGCGATCGGCTTCGTGAGTTTGTTTGGGGTGTCGCTTCCGAATTTTGCATTAGGTCCCTTGCTGGTTCTTTTCTTCTCGATCGCGCTTGGTTTGCTGCCGGTATCGGGTGAGGACGGTTTTTCGCATTTGATCTTGCCGGCCATTACATTAGGAGGAGGTTCGGCGGCCATCATGACGCGGATGGTGCGCGGGTCGATGCTCGAGGAAATCCGGCAGGACTATGTCCGCACGGCGCGAGCGAAGGGACTCACGGAACGCGCCGTGTTGTTTGGACACGCGTTGCGCAATGGATTACTTCCTGTGGTCACGCTGCTGGGACTCAATGCTGGAGGGTTGCTGGCCGGAGCCATCATCACCGAAACGATCTTTTCATGGCCTGGACTTGGCCGCCTGACGATCCAGGCAATCTTCGCCCGAGACTATCCGCTCGCGCAGGGCTGCATTCTGACGATTGCATTGACATACATTCTCGTAAATCTGGCCACGGACGTCCTGTACTCCGTCGTAGACCCGCGCATCCGGTATGACTGAGTTCCTCCGAAAGAACAAATTGGCGGCGACAGGCCTTTTCATCGTGGCCTCGCTCACGATGGCGGCGCTCTTTGCCCCTTGGCTCGCGCCTTACGATCCGGCCGATCAAAAATTGATGGACCGGCTTGAAGGACCAACATGGAAGCATCCGTTTGGAAACGACGAGTTGGGGCGTGATATTCTCTCACGCATCCTTTGGGGTGCCCGCGTGAGTATGCGGGTTGGAGCTACCGTTGTTTTGCTGTCCGGATTGGCCGGCGTTTTGATTGGGGGATTTACCGGTTACGTCGGCGGCAAGCTGGACACGCTGGTGACGGTGGTGGTCATCAATTCGTTGTTGGCCTTCCCCGGAGTTCTGTTTGCGATCGCGCTTGTGGCTTTCCTGGGCCAAGGTCTCGATCGATTAATTTTTGCGTTGACGACGATCGGTTGGGTTGGATATGCACGGCTGGCGCGCGGTCAGGTCCTCAAAGTAAAGACACTCGAGTTCGTGGAATCAGCCCGCGCGCTTGGGGCGTCGAGCATGAGGATCTTCGCCGGCCACATTTTGCCGAACATCGTCCAGCCGGTTTTGGTGCAGGCCAGCGTTGGAATGGCGATTGCGATACTCAGCGAAGCATCGCTCAGTTTTCTAGGCTTGGGTATAGCCCCGCCAACACCGAGTTGGGGTGCTATGTTGAATGACGCCCGCAATCATTTGTTCGACGCGCCGCACATGGTGGTGTTCCCGTCCGTGACTCTGGCATTGACGGTTTTATCTTTCAACTTTCTGGGTGACGCACTTCGGGATTGGCTGGACCCGAGGAGTTCCCGTCGGGCGCGTCCCTGAAACACCCGATAGGAGTTTTCGATCATGCTGTTACTTCTTGCGCAAGGCGCGCAGCCCGAGCATCGCGGGGGCGAGGTCAATCTCGTCGTTCCCGATCTGAGCCGCGTCACTTTCCTGGGCGGCATTAGCGGTCCCAGCTTGCTGATGGGCGGCCTACTCATAGCGCTTTTGGGAATGGTTTTCGGCCTGGTCATTTACAAGCGGTTGCGCGACCTGGCCGTCCACGCCTCGATGCGGGAAATCTCCGAGCTCATCTACGAAACCTGCAAGACGTATTTGCAGACGCAGGGAAGATTCTTAATGATCCTCGAGATTTTCATCGGTACAGCGATCGTCTTTTATTTTGGCTTCCTGCAGCGCCTCGAGGTCTACCGCGTCTTCGTCATTCTCATTTTCAGCATTATTGGAATTTTGGGCAGCTATTCGGTCGCCTGGTTCGGCATACGAGTGAATACGTTTGCGAATTCACGCACTGCGTTTGCAAGCCTTCGCGGCAGACCCTATCCCTGCTACTACATTCCGATGGAATCCGGCATGAGCATCGGAATGCTTTTGATCAGCATCGAGCTGTTCCTGATGCTTTGCATCCTGTTGTTCATCCCGGGAAATCTAGCCGGTCCCTGCTTTATCGGATTCGCCATTGGGGAATCGCTCGGCGCAGCAGCTCTGCGGGTGGCGGGCGGCATCTTTACGAAGATCGCGGATATTGGTTCCGACCTGATGAAGATCGCTTTCAAGATCAAGGAAGACGATGCCCGCAATCCGGGTGTGATCGCCGACTGTACCGGCGATAACGCAGGCGATTCGGTCGGGCCGTCAGCCGATGGCTTTGAGACTTACGGCGTTACGGGCGTCGCATTGATTTCGTTCATTCTCCTTGCGGTCCGGGATCCCGTCGTGCAAGTCCAGTTACTGGTCTGGATCTTCAGCATGCGCGTGCTCATGATCATTGCCTCGGCGCTCAGCTATTTCGTCAACAGCGCTGTCGCAAAGACGAGGTATGAGAATGCCGCCAAAATGAATTTCGAAGCGCCGCTGACGTCCCTGGTTTGGCTGACGTCGATCGTATCGGTTGCGCTGACCTTCATTCTTTCCAAGATTCTCATCCCCGATGTCGCCGGCGACACGACGCTGTGGTGGAAGCTCTCCGCCGTCATCACTTGCGGAACACTAGCGGGGGCCATCATTCCGGAATTGGTTAAGGTCTTCACTTCGACGGGATCCCGGCATGTTCGGGAGGTTGTCACTGCTTCGCGCGAAGGCGGCGCTTCGCTGAATATCTTATCGGGTTTTGTTGCGGGCAATTTCAGCGCCTACTGGTTAGGAATGTCGATTGTGGTCCTCATGGGGATCGCCTATATGGTCAGCACGTCATTTCCATCGGGAATCATGTTGGCTCCTGCCGTCTTTGCGTTTGGGCTCGTGGCGTTTGGTTTTTTGGGCATGGGGCCGGTGACGATAGCGGTCGACTCGTATGGTCCGGTGACCGACAATGCGCAATCGGTATTTGAACTATCCACGATCGAACAAATTCGCGGCATCGACGAAGACATCAAACGCAATTTCGGATTTGCGCCCCAGTTCGAACAGGCCAAAGAATTCCTCGAGGAGAACGACGGGGCAGGCAATACGTTCAAGGCGACGGCCAAACCCGTGCTGATTGGGACTGCGGTGGTTGGTGCAACGACCATGATCTTCTCGATCATTCTCGCGCTCACCGAAGGATTGAACCCGAACCTGATGACGAACATCTCCATTCTTCACCCGCCGTTTCTCCTGGGGTTGATCGCGGGAGGAGCAATGATCTACTGGTTTACGGGGGCCTCGACCCAAGCGGTGAGCACCGGAGCATATCGCGCGGTGGAATTCATCAAGGCGAATATCAAGTTGGAGGGCACGACAAAGGCGTCGGTGAGCGATTCCAAAAAAGTGGTCGAGATCTGCACGCAATATGCGCAGAAGGGGATGTTCAATATTTTCTTGACGGTGTTCTTCGCTACGTTGGGTTTTGCATTCCTGGAACCGTATTTCTTTATCGGGTATCTGATTTCGATAGCACTGTTCGGTCTGTACCAGGCGATCTTCATGGCCAATGCAGGAGGGGCTTGGGACAACGCTAAGAAAATCGTCGAGACGGAATTAAAGTCGAAGGGAACCGAACTGCACGCGGCAACCGTTGTCGGCGATACTGTTGGCGATCCGTTCAAGGACACGAGTTCCGTGGCCTTGAATCCAATTATCAAGTTCACCACATTGTTCGGTTTGCTGGCAGTGGATTTGGCCGTATCGGTGGCGAACAATCAGGGAACGGGGCTCACCACGGCCATCTCGGCGGTGTTTCTGGCAATATCGTTGGTGTTTGTCTACCGGTCGTTTTATCGGATGCGGATTCAGTAGATTCAGATGACAATTGACAATTGAACAGCGAACAATGAACATTTTTTTCGGAAATGTTCATTGTTCACTGTTCAATTGTCAATTGTTGGAACTTCCTCCGGCATTCTTCGGAACAGAAAAACTGGCCGCTGGCTTGGATGGCTTTCCGCTCCGGCACATACGTTCCACAGACGGGATCCTTCACGAGATGTCCAGCGACGGTTGTCGCGGCGACATGGCCCGCAGGACTGAATGCCGCCAAGACGCGCCGTATCATCGATAGAGCCGCATACATCGCGAACAATAATCCGACGACTCGAATAAGGAAGCGCATACTAGTTTGATCCCTTCAGCTCCCGGAGACGCGTTTTCAACGTATCCAGGCCTTGGTACTTAGGATCGATCTCTTCCATCTGCCTGAGCGTTCTTTCGGCCGCGGGAAAATTGCGATCTTCCGTGTAGACAATAACGAGATTGTGAAGTGTGGCCAGGTGCTTCGGATCGATGCTCAACGCAGTCTGATACTCCGTCATGGCTTTGTCCTTCTGGCCGGCGTTCCAGAGCGCTGTCGCCAGATCCGTTCTGACGTCAGCGTTCTTCGGTTGTAATGCAACGACTTTTGCGAACCATTCGACGGCTTCCTGCGCCCTTCCAAGATCGAAAAGGAAGTTGGCGTACTTGGTGATAAGCGTCGTGTCGTTCGGATTCTTCTCCAAGGCTTCTTTGAACATCGCAAGCACTTGCTCATTCGTGACATTGGGATGACCGTTGGGCAGATTGGAACTCGCCGAGCGGGAGACTGCAGGCCCCATTGATGCTTGCACCTGGTAAAAGGCGAGAATGTATCCGAGAGTTGCCCCGAGGATGATTCCCAGGATGGCGAAATGAATATTGCGGGATGAAAACATCGCGTGTGGATTTCCGGTTCAAAACCGTAGCGGCGGTCATAGACCGCCGCTACAGTTTTGGATCCACTAATTCTTCTTCTTCGCTTTCTCGGCAGCGGCCTTCTGCTTTTCGGCTTTTTCCTGAGCGGCCTTTTCCTCGGCGATCGCTTTCTCGCTCTTGAATCCGGTCGGAGCCGATGCCTTGGCTGCCTCGATCAACTGCTTGGCAGCTTCGACGTCATTCGCAAAAGGAGTTTGCTGCTCTTTGGGAAGCGCAGCGACAAGCTCCTGGAATTTCTGGAGAGTAGGGATCGCTTGCGGAATCGTATCCGGCGCGCCGAAGTAGGAAATGCCGAGCTGGTAATAAGCCTGAGCCATTTGGGGGTTGTATTCGATGGCTTTCTTGAAAGCGTCGGCGGCTTCCTTGGTCCGGCCCCGGTTTGTCAGCACTGCGCCAAGATTGTAATAGCTCTGGCCTGCGCCTGGCGGATTCAACTCTGCAGCTTTCTGTAGCGCTTTTGTGGCGTCATCGATCTTTCCGGCACTGCCCTGCACGATTCCGAGATTGTTGTAGTAAGCCGCCTCGTCGGGCTTCAATTCGATCGCTTTGTTATAAGCTTTCGCCGCGTCGTCGTACTTTTTGGTCTGCGAGTACGCATCGGCTAGGTTGGCGTAGATCACGTGCTGGGTTGGATCCTTCTCGGCCGCCTCTTGGAAGAGCCGAATGGCTTCGTCATAATTCTTGCTGATCATCGCAGTCCGAGCCTGCTCGAACGCAGCCTTGGTGGCCTCTGCTTTTGCCTTCTCGTCGGCGGCTTTCTGCCTGGCCTCCTCACTGACGCCCTGTGCGGCAGCTTGCTTCAGATCGAAATCAACGGCCGTGTCGCCGCCGAAGCGGACGACTCCAGGCTGGGTCAAGGCCTTCTTGCCGTCCCTCATGACGCTGATCTGGTACTGCCCGGTAGGCAGACCCGCGTGCAGGTACTGACCTCGGTTGTCGGTCTTGACTTCAAAATGTTGAGTGATGCCCTGTCGATCAATCGAGATGGTGGCGCCGACCATCGGCTTCCCATCGGTATCCGTCACTTTGCCATGAATGTTGCCCGTTTGTGCAAACCCAGGAATGGTGACGAACATCACGATCACGAGAAAGAGCAGGATTTTCGTGGACTTCATTGAACCCTCCGTCAGGAAAATAAAAATTCTGTGCCGCACGCCGGCGGTCACCGGTACAGTCAGTACGGCACTCAAGCAGCGTACCCCGGTTTATTGGAGTATGCGATGGGGTCCTCCATTTCAGCCTGCCGAAACGCCCTGAGCCGGAGGGCGCAACTGTCGCAGGCTCCACATGCTATATCCGAGTCGCGATAGCACGACCAGGTCAAATGAAACGGGGCGTTCAACGCCGCGCCTCGTTTGACGATATCGCGTTTTGCCAGGTAAATGAGCGGTGTCTCGATCGCGATGTCCGTTGTTGGCCGTGTGCCGGCGCGGATCACTTTGTTGAAGGCTTCGTAATATTCCGGCCGGCAATCCGGATAACCGGAACTGTCTTCCCAAACTGCGCCGATGAAAATCTTTCTGGCGCCGAGAACTTCGGCCCAAGATGTCGCTATCGATAAAAAGTGCGCATTTCGAAAAGGAACGTAAGTATTTGGAATTTCCCGGCTTGTCAGGTTCGCGTCGTGGATTGGTATCCGGGAATCGGTCAAGCTCGAGCCGCCAATCAAACGGAAGTGCTCGAGCGGCACCGCGAGCCGCTCGGATGCGCCGAAGTAATCTGCAACCGCGTGAAATGACTGAAGCTCGCGGCGTTCCGTTGGCTGGCCGTAGCTCACATGAAGAGCCGCAATGCGGTAGCTCCGGCTGGCGATGGCGGCTGTGACACAACTGTCCATTCCACCGCTGATTAGAACGACGGCTTTCGATCTGTTCGAAGTCTGATCCATGAGGTCCGTCAAGAGCTTGGATTTTAATAGGCTTAGCGCGGAAAAGTCAAAGGGTCAGACCCCACGCGCATCCGCGCCCCAGATGTACTTATGGATCTGCAAGTGAAGCCGGACCGGCAACCCGTCATCGAGAATCCAACGAGCCAGGTTCCGGGCGGGCAGATCGTCGTGTGCGGGTGAAAAAAGGACCGGATTGGGCCTGCCGCGCAGCTTTTCAAGATAGATATTTTTCGACCAGTCATAATCGGCTTGCGACGAAATCACAAATTTGAATTCATCGTGAGGTTCGGCCAATTCAATGTTATCCCAGCAGACGGTGTCGCCCTCGCGGCTGTCCGGGCACTTGATATCGATGACCTTGATCACGGGCTTCGGCACACGCACCACGCTGTGGTGCCCTCCGGTCTCGAGCATGACGGTGTAGCCGCGATCAAGAAGCGATGACATGAGGGGATAGACTTCTTCCTGCTCGAGTGGCTCGCCGCCCGTGACTTCCACCAGCTTTGCAGGATGGCCGGCGACGACGCCCAGCACTTCCTGAAGCGACACTTCGCGCCCGCCCGCGTAGGCGTACTTCGTGTCGCAGTAGACGCACCGGAGCGAGCAACCCGTCAGGCGTACAAACACGCATGGCTTGCCCGCATGCGTCGATTCGCCTTGGATTGAGAAAAAGATTTCCGTAATGCGCATAGGTCCACTCTCATTCCACAACTGTAGCAGATCCGCGGTACCACACCCAGGCTGCAAGCGCGATGAGCACGCTGGCCATGATAGAACCCAAGAGAGCCGTCGAATACGGACGCTGGATACCGTCCCTCAATATGGAAAGAATGACAAGAGTGGCTGCGGTGACGAGTGCGACCATCGGTTGATGTCTGAAAACCGCGAGATACGCCAGCATCAGAACGATTCCCGTTGCGGCGCCGAAAATCAGCCACGACGGTATCGTCTCAATGGCTGTGGAACCCGCCATTACAAGTCCGACCACAACCAACAAAACAGAAGCGCGGGTTCTTTGCGCCAAAGCGAAGAAAACAGTAAGCAGAACGATCGCCTGGATAATCAATGCCGTCAGAGGAGAAAGCGCCGCCGTCAGTATGGGAAGGAAAGTGGAAGCTGCACTCAGATTCCCCCAAAGCGGACTCATCGACGGTACCACGTATCTTGCCAGCGCGCTGATTCCAGCGAGCGCGAATCCAAGAGACACGCCGGCCGCAATGTCCGTCCGTAAAACAGCCAGGGCATTCGCCTTGGCCGCAACCACACCACCGGCCAGCGCCAGGGCGGCTGCAGTGAAGATTCCGAATACCAGCGACACAGAAAGCACGATTGCCGCCTGCAGCGCCAGCGGCTGAGCAGTGGAAGCTTCGGATGCCTGAATAGGCCAGCTGTTCAGTACATTGACTACGCTGATCAGAAACAACAACCCGTATAACCTGTAGAACGTGTGGGTCGAGAAATTCCGGCGCCGGCTCCAACGGACGATGCCGAGAATGGAGGCGCCGACCACGATTCCGACAAGCAGGACCGTACAAACCGTACGCAAGATTCCGGGAATGTTCTGTTGCCTTCGCTCGTTTCGCAACCACTCCTCCGGGACATAAATGAACCGCGCAAAGTCGACGACTTCATCTCCGGCAATTTCAATCGCGATTCTCGGTTCGCCTTCGGGCAAGCCGTAGTTCTGAGTGTCTTTGAACACGAAGGTCCAATCGGTACGCGCCGGCCTCTTACCGGCTTCAGCGGAGATCTCCTGAAGAGACGATGCGTGGGGTCCCAGACGTACTTGAAGCGTATCCGTAGCAATCTTGCGCGTCTCTTCCTGGGCCAAGCTTTTTCCCGGCCGCGCTTCAGGCAGATCATGATTGACACGAAACACCCGGCCGCTGCCGTCGATGAATACTTGAAATTCTTCGGCACGCTCGGCGACATCACCCTGGAAACGGGCGAATCGCACGAACCAGTGGGGCGGAGTCAGATAGGATCCAACGAGTCGTTTGTATGCGTCTGGTCCCGCCTTTTGCCACACAAATCGATTCTGCTCACCCGGTTGTCCTTCAACCCGGCTCAGCTCTCTCCAGGACTGATCGAGTTGTATCCCGCGCTCGGTGAGAGCCTGCCGGGCCTTCTGCTCCGCCTCATTGCGAGTGATCTGGATTGTAGGAACATCGGTGTGAAACGGTGATGCCGCAATCCACAACACAAATCCGGCCAACCCGATCACCGGCAATGCGCGCAAAACCGCCGGCGAGATGAATGTCCGGACAGGTACGGCTGTGATTTCGGGGGGTGCTTCCGGAATTTCGCGAGGTTTCCACGCCCCATTGAAAACTTCGTGAGGGACTTCCGCCCATGATCCCACCCGGATGCGGTTCGCCAGTACGACCCAGAGCGGGACCAGAACAGCGAGTGCAACGATGACCTGTTCGAGGTGGGCCCGTGCCGTTGAAGACACGAAAAGCGGCAGTGACATCCAGACCGTGTCGTAGGTGAAATGCAGGACAATGCCCGGCAGAAGCCCGAACGCCAGATACAAAGCCCCGAACACGAATGATGGAATGATCAGCTCAACCACGCGCGCATATGCCGGCTGATTCGCGTAGCCGGCGTGCCCCGACGCGAAGACGAGCGCCTGCAGGATCATCGCCCCGCCAATGAACGTTCGCCGTTTTCCGAATTTGTCGCCTATCAGTGCCGCCGATGCGAGAGGCGCCGCGCGGAACAAAGACTCTTCCCAAAAGCCCGCCTGCGCGGCTTGAGCAACCGCAGCGAGTGAGGGAACATACGTGGCAAACATATCGGGATTCAAAAGAGTGTCGGACGGCGTCCACCAGCCGAGCTTTTCCTGAGTAAAGGAGATAGCCGGCAAGCGTTTCCCCAAAAATGATTTTGGAAGCGGAAACGGGACGCGACCACGCTTTCCAGAATTGGATGTGATGCGGAAAGGCACGCCGCGACAGCGTTTCGGCGGCCATGAACGAGACCGTCAGCAACATCGAAAAGAGGCCGAAAGTCGCGCCGGCTCGCAGCAATTGACGGATGGTAAATCCGCTTGCGGGCAAGGCCGTGTCATATCCCATCCAGAGAAGGGGCCAGGAGTTGAGCTGTTGCAGGCCGAGCAAGAACGCAATGAAGAATCCCCACAACAGAGGCTGCCGCCAGAGGACCCAACGGTGACGGATCATGAAAAACAGGCCGACGCCGCAGAAGCCGAGAATGTATAAACCAAAGGTGACGATTTGAGAAAACGCGCCGATGGCGTCGTTGGACGCGCGCATCTCTTCGTAGCGTCGCGTGAATGCTTCCGGAATCTGGACGAAATGCGTCAGCTCCGTCAGCTTGTCGCCGCCGACAACGAGCCGCAACCGGTAATGGCCTTCTCGCAGGCTTTCGTCCTGGCGTTCATACACAAAAGTATGATCCGTGCGTCCGCCGGGCTTCAGATCTTTGGAAGATTCGACCAGACGATATCGGCCGAAATCGATGCCCCAATCGCGCTGTGCCGCCGTTTCGGCGATCTGCTGCGCCTCGCCTTCCGGCCTGGTGTCGCCGCGCTCCTCCTCCGGAAGCTTGACAGAGAAACCGTAGGGCGTACCGTCGGGTGTGAATCGAATGAGAGTTTCGTGTGCATCGCCTTGTTTGAAATGACGCACGCGCCATGTGTACAGCGCAAAGATTTTTTCCTTTAGGATTCTCCCCAGCTCTTGTTTACCCCCACCCTCCAGCTCGACGAAGTTCTGGACTTCCTGACTGCCCCCGAATTCGGCCGCATGGTCGAATCCTTCCGGCGGCCAGGCATTTCTCTGGGCGATCGTGCGGGCGGAACGAAGAGTATCCGCACGATCCATCTTCAGTTCAATAGAGACCAGAGGAAAGGCCGTAGAGAAATTTCTGAGTGTAAAAACGGCTGCGCCGGCCGAAAGCACGACGAAGAGTGTCCAAAGCAAGCCGCCGGCCCAACGTCTTCGGAGCATGTGGGATTCTACCTTTAATAAAGTGACAGTTGAACATTGAACAATGAACATTTTGGGGAAAATGTTCATTGTTCACTGTTCAATTGTCATTTCTCACTAAAATCCGTGAACTCTTGCAGCTTCTCAATGCTATCCGTCACCTCGTAATCCGGAAGGCTCTCCATGAACAGCCTTCCGTACGACTTCGTGTTAATTCGGTTGTCGAGCACTGCCAGAATTCCGCGATCCGTCGTTGAACGCAGCAACCGGCCTAATCCTTGTTTCAATCGCAAAATCGCATTGGGAACCTGATATTGGGCGAAAGGATTTCCGCCTTCGCGCACAATACGCGCGCTGCGGGCCGCAACGAGCGGATCGGTAGGTACCTGGAAGGGCAACTTGTCGATGATCACGGCGCTGAGCGCTTCGCCTTTCACATCCACACCCTGCCAAAAGCTCGCCGTGGCGAACAGGACCGCATTGGGTGTCATCTTGAACTCTTCCAGTAACCGGCTCTTGCCCCCGGCCCTCCCCTGAACCATGCAAGGGTAAGGAAGATCGCCGGCCAAGATTTGAAAGGTGGTTTCCATCTGCCGGTAACTCGTGAACAGGACGAACGCGCGTCCACGCGAAGCCTGCAGGATCGCGCGAATTTCCTCGGCGGCACGGTCCAGATATGAAGGATCCCGGTAATCCGGCAACCTTCGCGGAATGTATAGCAAGGCCTGCTTGCGAACGTTGAACTCGGTTGCAAGTGACAACTCCCGGCCCTCGTTAAATCCTACCCGAGCGCGAACGTATTCAAAGGAATCACCCACCGTCAGCGTGGCCGATGTCAGCACGCATGCCGGCACCCGCGTAAAGAGGCGTTCCGCAAGCATGCCCGAAACATCGATCGGACACGCTTCCAGAAAAATCCCCCGATCACGCCGCTCGATCCATGAAACGTAGTTTTCCAGATCTCCACTTCGAAAAATATCGAGCTCGCTTTCGAGCTCGCCCGCGCGCCGGGCGAGAGTTTCGTATTCGCCGGAAAAATCTTTCTTCTGGTTGATGGAGTGGCGGGCTTCTTGAAGAGCACCGATGAGCGAGTCGATCCCATCGAGACGCCGGATCGGATGCCGGCCCTCTCGGAGCAGAGCAAAACCATTGAAGAACCGCTCTGCAGCCCGCGACACAACATCGACATCGGCTTCAAGCTTGCGCGCGTCGTGGATGAACTCGGCGAGGCGGTAATTGCTGACATGAAATCCAAAATACTCGGTCGCGACATCTTCGAGGTCGTGGGCTTCATCGAAGATGACAGCGCTGTAGTCCGGAAGAATCGCGGCTGCATCGGACTTGCGTATGGCCAGATCGGCGAAAAACAGATGATGATTCACCACAACGATATCGGCTTCCATGGCTTTCTGCCGCATGAGCGTCAGAAAGCAACGATTGTAGTCTTTGCACTTCGTGCCCAGACACCGGTCGCGCCGCGCATCCATGCGTGCCCACAGCTCGGAATCCTCGCCCATGGAGCCCAACTCGGCTCGATCGCCGGTTTCCGTCTGTTGAGCCCAATCGAGGATGGATTGGAAATTTCGAAGCTCTCGTGAGCCGAACAAGCCTTCGGCATGGAGCGTCTCCAGCTTCAGACGGCAGAGGTAGTTATTCCGGCCCTTGAGGTACGCCGCTTGAATCGGCCGGCCCATGACTCGTTCCAGCAGCGGAATGTCCTTGTAGAAAATTTGATCCTGGAGTGTTTTTGTCCCGGTGGATACCAGAATTCGACGGCCGTGCAGCAAGGCGGGCAACAAATAGGCCAGGGTCTTTCCCGTGCCCGTTCCAGCTTCGATGATGACGTGGCTCTGTTCTTCCAGGGCACGATGGACAGCTTCCGCCATTCGTACCTGGGAGAGCCGGTATTCGTAGTCTTCCAGCCGCTGTTCGAGAACTCCGCCCGGCCCGAAGAAATCCTGCATAGCATCACAATTTTATCGCTCGTTCCAGGACAGATTGGGGAATTAGGCACAAAAAGCCACAAGATTTGCATGAGAGCTGTGACCCTCACCCGGCGCGCCAGCCTGCTGGCTGCCGCGCCGCCCTCTCCCAGCGGAGAGGGACTTATAATGACGGCTATGGTGGAAACACTTTCGATTGCACCTGAGTTTGAAGGCGCTGCGCGCGTCGGGCTGCTCGAAATCGATGGAGTGCGCGTTCAGGAGTCGCCCGAAGAATTGAAGACGATGCTGAATCGTCTCGCGGACGAATTCGCCGGCAAGTACAAGGATCATCAGCCCGGAGAAATCCCTATGGTGAAACAGATCCGCGCGATTTTTCATCGGGCGGGTTTGGATCCGACCCGCTACAGGCCTTCCTCGGAATCGCTCTTGCGCCGGGCCGTCAAAGGCAAGGGATTGTATTTCATCAATTCGGTTGTGGATTTGGTAAATTACTTCTCTTTGAAGACGCTCTGGCCGATGGGCCTGTACGATACGGACAAGTTGAAGCCGCCGATCACATGGCGCGTGGGCCGGGAAGGTGAGACCTACACCGGGATCGGGCGGGATCCATTGAACCTGGCACATTTTCCGCTCCTTGTCGATCAGGAAGGACCGTTCGGCAGCCCGATTTCAGATTCGATGCGCACACGCGTGACAAACGAGTCCACGCGCATTTTGTGGATTACGTTCGCGCCGCCGCACACCGCTATTCCTCAGCCGGAGTTTGCGGAAGCGATGATGCGCTTCAACGGCGGGACACTGAGATCTTCGATCGAATTATGATCAAAATACCAGCCTCATTGCTAAGGCAGATCTACCACCATACGGAGCAATGTTATCCGTACGAATGCTGTGGTTTGCTGATCGGGTCCACCGACCAGGACCAGAACCACACCGTCCACGCATTTCGCCAATGCAGGAATCTGAACACAGAGAGGGCGCGCGACCGATACCTCATGGATCCGGTTGACTATTTGCGAGTCACACGGGAATTTGAGAACGGGCCCTGGGATATCATAGGTGTTTATCATTCGCATCCCGACCACCCGTCGCGGGCATCGCAAACCGACACGGATCGCGCAATCGAGATCATGGCAACAGCGTGGTCATATGTCATTGTTTCGGTTCAGAATGGAACTGTCGCCGGCGCTCAAAGCTGGGTGTTGAACGAAAGCGAAGGGAAATTCTACGAGGAGCCCCTCGTCACCGTACCCGAAGAAGGAGAATCGAAATGAGCATCATCACCGTAAAAATTCCAACGCCGCTGAGACCGTTGACGGCCGGCCAAGCCGAGGTGAAGATCGAGGGCGCCACCGTGGGAGAAGTCCTTCAGAAAATGGATTCGCAATTCAAGGGTTTCGGAGACCGGGTCCTCGATGACGGCAAAACCGTGAAGCGATTTATCAACGTGTTCGTGAACGAGGACAATATCCGGGACAAGAAGGAACTCGATACGGAGTTGAAAAACGGGGATACGATTTCGATACTTCCGTCGATCGCGGGGGGCTAAAAAATCTCTTTGAGATCGCGAATCAGCCTCTCGAAATCCCCTTTCGATATGTGCAGCGGCCCGCCTTTGCGCTCCAGCGACAGATGATTGCCGTGACGAAGAACCACCTCGACAAAGCCGTCTTCGGCGGGTTTCTTGCTGCGGATCTGGACGGCGTCGAACGCGCCATCGACTTCAATGACTTTCAGTTCCCAACCCAGATACGTCACTTTTTCGACGATGGCGGCCGCCTGCTTGCGAAGGTCGCCTTTGCGGGGTGACTGGACTTGGATGCGCCGAACAAG
>WNGR01008088.1_pt1 | contig 14606 bp, 12 predicted proteins | sample 5407581 | NCBI WGS metagenome assembly WNGR01 (sample SAMN13153383, study PRJNA577476) | soil metagenome | isolation source: 80 cm soil or saprolite under Garry oak tree replicate 2 | place: USA:California | collected 2016-06-15
GCCTGCGCGGCCCGTCCGAAGCGCGGAATCGCGATTTCGCTATCGGTCGCCTTCATCAATTGGTCGGCGATGAACATCTGCCGGCCACCGACACCGTCAGGCCGGCTCGCCGATCGCAACCTTCAGCGTACCGACGCCGTCGACGCCGCATTCGATCTTGTCGCCGGGGTTGAGCGCGGAGACGCCGGCCGGCGTTCCCGTCATGATGATATCGCCGGCGGCGAGTGCGACCTGTTGCGAGAGTTGCCAAATGATTTCCGGCACGCTCCAGATCAGCTCGGTGAGGTCACCCTTCTGTTGTTCGGCGCCGTTCACCGTGAGCCAGATCTTGCCCTTCGAGGGATGGCCGATCTTGGAGGCGGGCTGCAGCGCCGAGCAGGGCGCGGAATAGTCGAAGGATTTGCCGACTTCCCACGGCCGCTCCTTCTTGCGCGAGGCGATCTGCAGGTCGCGGCGGGTGAGGTCGATGCCGACGCCATAGCCGTAGACATGATCGAGCGCCTTGTCGGCGGGGATGTTGAGGCCGCCGCTCTTCATGGCGACGATCAATTCAACCTCGTGGTGCAAATCCTTGGTCAGCGGCGGGTAGGGGATCGTGGCGCCATCCGGGACCAGCATGTCGGCATGCTTGGCAAAGAAGAACGGGGCCGCCCGCTCGTCATTGCCCATCTCTCTGATGTGCTCGAGATAGTTGCGTCCGACGCACCAGATGCGGCGAACCGGAAAGGATTTAGTGTCGCCGGCTACTGGAATGGAAGGCTGGGGCAGGGCGGGAATGACAAAGGATGTGGCGCTCATGAGGGGATCTCGGCGGGGGGTGGGGACGGAAACTTGATCGTAGCTTTAAGCCGTTGCGCTGATCGGCGCCAGAGCGACAGGCCCTGCATCCCGATGCTGCAGGCGGAAGAACGAGGCGTAGCGCCCACTGCGGCGCAATAGATCGTCATGCCGGCCGCGCTCGACGATCTCGCCGCCCTCGACCACCAGAATGGCGTCGGCGTGCATGATGGTGTGCAGGCGATGGGCGATGACGATGGTGGTGCGGTTCTGGCAGAGATGTTCGATCGCCTCCTGCACCTGCTTTTCGGATTCCGAATCGAGTGCCGCGGTGGCTTCATCGAGCAGGATGATCGGCGCATTCTTGATCAGCGCGCGCGCGACGGCGACGCGCTGGCGCTGGCCGCCGGACAATTGGGTGCCGTGCTCGCCCACCGGGGTGTCGTAGCCGAGCGGAAATCCCATGATGAACTCGTGCGCGCATGCCGCTTTGGCAGCGGCCACGATCTCTGCTTCCGTCGCGCCGGCTTTGCCGAACGCGATGTTCTCGCGGATGGTGGCGCGGAACAGATAGACGTCCTGCCCGACATAGGCGGTCTGTTGACGGAGCGAGTTTCGCGATACGCCGGAAATCGCCTGTCCGTCGATCAGAATATCGCCGTCATTCACCTCATAGAGCCGCAACAGCAGCGCCAGCACGGTGGATTTGCCGCCGCCGGAGGGGCCGACCAACGCCGTGACCTTTCCAGGCTCGGCGACAAAGCTCATGTGGTTGAGCACCGGTTCGTTGAGACGGTAGCCAAAGGTCACGTCGCGCAGTTCGACCCGCGCGTCGGTCAGTTTCAATGCCGGCTTGTCGTCTTCGTCGGGTTCGCTGGCCGGACTGTCGACGATTTCCAGCAATTTGCGGGCACCGATCAGATTGCTGTTCAACTCGATATTCAGCCGCGCCAGTCGCTTGGCCGGCTCGTAGGCCAGCAGGAACGCGGTCAGGAACGAAAAGAACTGCCCTGGCGTGGCACCCATCGCGACCACGCTGTAGCCGCCATACATCAATCCGCCCGCGATCGCGAACCCGCCGAGCGTTTCCATCAACGGGCTCGAGCGATTGGAAACCCGCGCCATCTTGTTGGCGTTGCGTTCGACCGCAGCGATGCTGGCGTCGATACGCTCGCGCATGGTCTGTTCGAGCGTGAACGCCTTGACGGTGCGAATGCCCTGCAGCGATTCCTGCATGGTCTCGAGAATGTCGGCGGTGCCGGTGAACTGGTTGTGCGCAAGGCCCTTGATCCGCTTCACCAGCTTGCGCAGCACCAGCATGGCCGGCGGGGCCACCAGGAATCCGAGCAGTGCCATGTATGGGTCCTGCATCAGCATGACGGCGACAAGTGCGATCAGTGACAGCACATCGCGTCCCACTGCATTGATCAGCAGGTTGAGAACCTGGGTGACGGAATTCGCACCGGAGGTCAGGCGCGCCAGAAATTCGGACGAATGCCGCTCCGAGAAGAAAGCGACGCTTTCGCTCATCAGCTTGGCGAACAGCCGGCGCTGGTTGTTGGCGAGGATCGCGTTGCTGATCTGCGACAGGATTACGGAGTGACCGTAGGTCGCCGCCCCCTTGAGCATGAAGATCAGGATGGTTACACCCGACAGGATCGCGATGCCGCGGACGTTCTTGTCAACATAGGCCTGGTTGATAACCTCGCCGAGCAAGTAGGCCGAGCCGGCGGTCGTCGCCGCCGAGACCGCCATCAGCCCGAACGCGAGCAGATAGCGCCGCCAGTAGGTAGCGCCCTGTTCCGTGATCAGGCGGCGAATCAGAATCGCCGCGCCGTAGGGGTCGTCAGTGATTTTCCTTGGAAGTTCGGCCATCCGCATTCCATTGACAGCGCCAGGCAGGCATCCGCCCGCGCGTCAGGGTTAGCTGCGAAATGTTTCCTTGCCCGCTATATCAGGTTTTTTCAAGCCAAATCAGGACTTGCGCCGAATGAGATTTTAGGCCGATACCGCGTGCTGCTTTTCGTCGCTGCGCTCGCGGAACAATTTCTTTTCCCACGCCAGCGCGTGGGCGGCGATGGTCTCGAGATTGTCGTATTGCGGCGTCCAGTCCAGCGTAGCCCGGATGCGGCTGGTGTCCGCCACCATGGTCATGATATCGCCGGGCCTGCGCGGTGCATATTGGACCGCAAAATTGCGCCCGGAGACGCGCCGCACCGCCTCGATGGTCTCGAGCACCGAATAGCCGCGGCCGTAACCGCAATTCAGCGTCGCCGAAGCCCCTTTGCCGCGCAGATAGGAAAGCGCCGCGCGATGCGCCTGCGCCAGATCGCTGACGTGAATGAAGTCGCGGATGCAGCTTCCGTCCGGCGTCGGATAGTCGGTTCCGAACACATCGATCTTGGCGCGCTGTCCGGTGGCGGCCTCGACCGCGATTTTCAGAAGATGCGTCGCGCCGACAGTGGCAAGCCCGATGCGCGCGAGCGGATCGGCGCCCGCGACATTGAAGTAGCGCAGCACGACATAGTTCATGCCATGCGCCGAGGCGACGTCGTGCAGCATGATTTCGGTCATCAGCTTCGAGGAGCCGTAAGGCGACATCGGACGCGTCGGCGCGCTTTCGGGAACGGGCACCTGATCCGGATTGCCATACACCGCCGCGGTCGATGAAAAGATGAAGCGGTTGACGCCACACTTCACCGCTGCATTCAGCAGGCTGCGCGTCGTCATGGTGTTGTTGCGGTAATAGGCCAGCGGATCGCGCATCGAATCCGGCACCACCACGGAGCCCGCGAAGTGAATGATGCTTTCCACGCCATGCGCTGCGATGACGCTCTCGACCAGGTTCTCATCCGCGGCATCGCCGATGAACAGCGGAACGCCTTCGGGCAGGAACGCGGCAAAGCCGGTGGACAGGTTGTCGATCACGACAACGCTTTCGCCGGCTTCCGCCAGCGCCTGAACCATGTGACTTCCGATATAGCCGGCACCGCCGGTGACAAGCACAGTCATGAGCTTACCCATCTTCCTGTTCAGGGCGATGTATCCACGGCGCGGTGAAGAGCGGGTTTCAACCGACGCGAACTGGCCACTATGCTTAATGTTGCGTATAGGAATGCGCGAAACGGAGCCTGCCGTGGCCATCGAGAACAATTCCGCTGATAATCTGCAGCTGATCGTGCCGAATCTGCACAGGCGCTATTCGGGCGTCACCGCGACCAATCGCATGGTGGCGCCGAAACTCGCGAAAATGTTCCGCGCGGCATGGCTCGGTCCCGAGGCGCCGGATGGCATCGCGCGAATGGGAACCCTGGATCTTGCGAAATTGTGGCGCAGCCGCACGCCGCTGATCTGGCACGCGCGGCGCAACAACGAGATGATCGCTGGCGTATTGTTGCGGTCGCTCGGTTGGCCGCTGAAGCTGGTGTTCACCTCGGCGGCGCAGCGGCACCACAGCTGGATCACGCGGTGGCTGATCGGGAAGATGGACGCGATCATCGCCACCAATGATATCTCGGCGTCGTTTCTCAAACGAGATGCCACCGTCATTCCGCATGGCGTCGACACCAAACTCTACAAGCCACCCGTGGATCGTGCGGCGGCATTCGCGCAGGCCGGGTTGCCGGGCCGCTACGCGATCGGCTGCTTCGGCCGGGTGCGCGCGCAAAAAGGCAGCGACGTGTTCGTGGACGCAATGTGCAGGCTGCTGCCGCGCTATCCCGACTTTACCGCTGTGCTGGTCGGCGCGATCACGCCTGAGCACCTGGCATTCGCGAACGGGCTGAAAAAGCGGATCGAGGCTGCGGGGCTGCTATCGCGCATCGTCATAACAGGGGAGTTGGGAGTCGAGGAGGTGCAGCGCTGGTACCAGCGGCTGACGATCTACGCCTTCACCTCGCGCAATGAAGGTTTTGGATTGACGCTGATCGAGGCGATGTCGGTGGGTGCGGCGCTGGTGGCGTCGCGGGCCGGCGCTGCCGAACTGGTGGTCGAGGATGGCGTGACCGGCGTGCTGACGCCGCCGGGCGATGTTGACGCGCTGGTCGCAGCACTCGAGCCGCTGATGCGCGATCCTGCTTCGGCCATTGCGATGGGCATACGCGCGCAGTCGCGGGTGCTGGCGAAGTTCAGCCTGGACACGGAAGCGGCCGGGATCGCGAAAATCTATCGCAGTCTCACTATTCCATCCCCCGTCGCGGGGGAGGGTTAGGGAGGGGGGCAGGCTGCGAGGCGCGTGTTTGCATTAAAACGTCCGCCACGAACGCGTCGAGGTCGCCGCCTGCGAACAGAAAGCCCGGCAATCCCGCGGCTTCCGCGGCCTCGATATCGGTCGGCCGATCGCCAATGACAAAACTGCCGTCGTGAAGCACCGGCCAGTGCTGCATCAGGTCGAGGATCATGCCGGGGCTCGGCTTTCGCCAATGGTGGTCTTCGAGATAGCCGGCAACCGACCCGTCCGGATGATGCGGGCAATATCTGATGTCGTCGATAACGGCACCCTGGGTGGTGAGCTCGCTGCGCATCCAGTCGTGCAGCGTGCCCAAATCGTCCTCGGTGAAGAATCCACGCGCCACGCCGGATTGGTTGGTGAACAGGAACACAAAATATCCGGCATCGTTGAGGCGGCGGATTGCCTTCGCCGCATTCGGCATCCAGCGAATCCGGTGATGCGTGCCCATATAGCCGTCATCGTGGTTGATGACGCCGTCGCGGTCGAGGAAGGCGGCGGGCCTTGGCGTGGAGCCGGCTGAATCGATGACTAATTGGGTTCCGATGAGATCTTTTGATTCGTGGCTCAAGACGCACCGTCACGGTTGCAATTCACATCTCTGGTAATGATCGCGCCGCGGCTGTGCAAGTTCGCGCAGTTAGAGCCCGTTTCGATAGAAACGAAACCGGCTCTAGCTTGTTGATTTGACGCGTTTTCTTGACGCGAACCGGTCTCCACCCCCGGATCAAGTCCGAGGGCATGCTTCGCTTGAAAACGCTCTAACGCGCACCGCGCGCCTCGGCTTCCGCCAGCACGCGCTGGGCGGTGGCAACCACGTCGGCTGCGGGAATCTCGCGCATGCAGCGATGGTCGTTCATGGTGCAGACCGGACGGTGGCAGGGCTGGCAGGGCACGACGGTTTTGGTCTGTACCGTCGCCGCGAGGCCGTTCAGGGGCGCCCAGTGATAGGGGCTGGTTGGGCCGAAAATACCCATGGTCGGCGTGCCGATCGCGGCGGCGATATGCATCAACCCGGAATCGTTGGAGATCGCGACATCGGCCGCTGCCATCGCCAGAATGCCGTTGCGCAGATCGGTACCGGTCAGGTCGCGAACGCCAGGTCCACCCGCTGCGACGATCTCTGCCGCGAGGGCCTTTTCACCGGGGCCGCCCACCACCCACACATCCAGGCCATTTTGGGCCAACAGGCGCGCGGCGTCCGGATAATAAGTCCAGCGCTTGGACGCCCCGACCGAGCCCGGAGCCAGCGCCACGGCGCGACCCGTGCCCAGCCCATTGGCTTGCCGCCAGCGGGCGGTTTCCTCGGCGGGAACGTCGAGCTGCGGCACCGGCCATTCCGGCGGCAACGGCGCCCCGTCCGGCAGCGCCAGCGCGGCATTCTTGTCGATGAAGCGGGGCAGGGCCTTCTCGCCCCGGCGCCATCTGTTGAGCAGCCCGAACCTGGCTTCGCCGACGAACCCCACCCGTTCCGGAATACCGGCCAACGCCGGTGCGAGCGCCGATTTCCAGGTGCGCGGCAGGATCAGCGCCGTGCCGTAATCCCTCGCCCGGAGCTGTGCCGCCAGGCCCCATTGTCTGGCCAGCGCCAGGCGGCTGCGCGGCAGGTCCCAGACAATCCCGGAACGGACGCCAGGCATGTAATCGACCAGCGGCGCGCATAGCGATGTAACCAGCAGATCAACCGGCCGGTTCGGCCAGCGCTGCTTCAGAACGCGAACCACGGTGTGGCCGCGCACGAAGTCACCGATCCACATATAGGGGATAATGAGGATCGGACGGGTATCGTTCGGATCCTCCATCACTACCTTATGTATTGAATTAATATTCATAATTTGGCCGTTTGGCGCCAGGCTCTGCTCAGTGCTGTCGGTAGCGGCTCCTTCCCGACAGGTAAAGGCGGCAAACCGGGCCCGATCGTCTCCACCACGGCAGCCGCCCCATTTGCCTGCGGGGCGGGACTGGGGCAAAGCTGGCCCCGCACAATCAAGGCAGGGAATATCATGTTGCTGGTGACCGGTGGCGCCGGTTTTATCGGATCGAACGTCGTGGCCGCGCTGAACGACGCCGGCCACGCCGATGTAGCGGTTTGCGATGTGCTCGGCCATGACGGCAAATGGCGCAATCTCGCCAAGCGCCGGCTCGCGGACATCGTGCCGCCGGCGCAATTGCCGGAATGGCTGAAGGGCCGCCGGCTCGACGCCGTCATCCATCTCGGCGCCATTTCGGAAACCACCGCCACCGACGCCGATCTTGTGATCGAAACCAATTTCCGCCTGTCGATGCGGTTGCTCGACTGGTGCACGGCCAATGCGACGCCGCTCATCTACGCCTCATCGGCATCGACCTATGGCGACGGGGCGCAGGGGTTTCGCGACGACCAGTCGATGGCCGCCCTGACGACGCTGCGGCCGATGAATTTGTACGGCTGGAGCAAGCATCTGTTCGATATGGCGGTTGCCGAACGCGCCGCCCGAGGTGAAAAGCTGCCGCCGCAATGGGCCGGGCTCAAGTTCTTCAATGTGTTCGGCCCCAACGAATATCACAAGGGCACCATGATGAGCGTGCTGGCGCGGCGTTTCGACGATATCAAGGCTGGCCGTGCCGTGCAGCTGTTCAAGTCTCATCGCGAGGGCATAGCCGACGGCGATCAGCGGCGCGATTTCATCTATGTCGACGACGTCATGCGGGTGATGATGTGGCTGCTGGCGACGCCATCGATCAGCGGCATCTTCAACGTCGGAACCGGCAACGCACGCAGCTTCAAGGATATGATGCTCTCGGCCTACACCGCGCTCGGCACAGTCCCGAATATCCGGTATGTCGATATGCCCGAACAGATTCGCGGCAGCTACCAGTATTTCACCCAAAGCGATGTCGATCGGCTGCAGCGGGCCGGCTATAACGGCGGCTTCACGGCGCTGGAAGACGCGGTCGAGACTTACGTCAGGCGTTTTCTCGATTCCGCCGATCGTTTTCGCTGACGGTGCGCCAGACGCGACAGATGAAGAGTTCCGATGTTCGATTTTGATTCCCTGTCGCATGCGATTGGCCGCCAGACGGTGCTTTGCGTCGGCGATCTCATGCTCGACGAATTCGTCTATGGCGAAGTGTCCCGGATTTCGCCGGAAGCGCCCGCGCCTGTGATTGCGGTCCAGCGCACCGAGACCAATATCGGCGGCGCCGGCAACGTCGCGCGCAACATCGCCGCACTGGGCGCGCGCTGCATCTTTGTCGGACTGATCGGCGAAGACGAGGCGGGCGCCAGATTGAAGGCCGCGCTGTCGCAGCAAAGCCTGATCGAAACCGTGCTGGTGTGCGATTCCGAGCGGCCGACGACGCGAAAGGTGCGCTTCGTATCCGAGCATTTCTCCACGCACATGCTGCGTGCGGACTGGGAACTGGCCTCGCCGGCCTCCGCAAGCATCGAACAGAAACTGATCGACGCCATCCTGCCGCTGTTGCCGCGCGCGGATATCGTGTTGTTGTCCGACTACGCCAAGGGGGTCTTGACGGCTCGGGTGATCCGCAATGTCATCGAGGCCGCCCGCAAGCTCGGCAAGCGCGTGATCGTCGACCCCAAAAGCGCCAATTTCGCGATTTATCGCGGCGCGACGCTGCTTACGCCCAATCGCAAGGAATTCGCGGAAGCGACCCGCAGCCGTGCCGACAGCACGGAGAGTATCGCTGATGCTGCGCAAGACGCGATGCAGCTTGCTGACTGCGACGCCATGCTGGTGACGCAAAGCGAGCAAGGCATGACCCTGGTGCCGCGCAGCGGCGAGGCCATCCATGTGCCGGCCCATCCGGTCAGGGTGCGCGACGTTTCGGGCGCGGGCGATACCGTCGCCGCGGTGCTCGCGGTGGCGCTTGCAGCCGGAGCCGACTGGGAGGCCGCCCTGCGGATGGCGACTGCCGCGGCAGCGGTCGCGGTCAGCAAGAAAGGCACTGCAACTGTGACGCCAGCGGAATTGCGGCGGAAGATTCTGCCGCACGCATACCTGGCGGCTGAGGAGAAGATCATCGCGACAAGCGGCGACCTCGATGCACATCTTTCGGATTGGCGAAAGCAGGGTTTGCGGATCGGATTCACCAACGGCTGTTTCGATATTTTGCATCCCGGTCACGTCAAGGTGTTGACCGCGGCGCGTGGCGCCTGCGACCGGTTGGTGGTTGGATTAAACAGCGATGCTTCGGTAAAGCGGCTGAAAGGCGAGGGGCGTCCGGTTCAGGACGAGCGTGCGCGTTCGGAAGTGCTGGCGGCGCTGGAAGCGGTCGATCTCGTCGCGATCTTCGAAGAGGATACGCCGATCAATTTGATCACGCAGATCAAGCCGAATGTATTGGTGAAGGGCGGCGACTACACCCGCGCCCAGGTCGTTGGCCACGAGATCGTCGACGCCCATGGCGGCGAAGTGCTGCTGGTCGACGTCTTGCCCGGCTTCAGTACGACGTCATTGGTCAAACGCGCGCGCGAGGGCCAGGCATGAGCGCGGACGCGACGACTTCGCCGTCAGCGGCGGCGCTGCCGGCCTGGCGCGACCCGGCGGCCTGGGCGAAAACGGCGGATATTCTCGCCGTTCTGATCGCGCTATCACTTCCGTGGTCGACATCGCTGGTCGGTATTTTCGTCGTTGCGTGGGTAATCACCGTTGTGCCGACGCTCGACCCCAGGATGTTCGCGGTGTCGCTGCAGCGGCCGATTTCCGTCCTCCCGATTGCGCTGTTTGGGCTGGCGCTGCTCGGAACCCTGTGGTCGGACGCGCCGTGGGGCGCACGTCTTTATGCCATCGGCCCGAGCGCAAAGCTGCTGGTGCTGCCGGTGATGTTTTATCACTATGAGCGTTCGGCACGCGGCATCTGGGTGTTCGCAGCATTTCTGGTCTCCTGCGCCCTGCTGATGGCGATGTCGTGGATCGTCGCGCTCGATCCCGCGCTCGCGCTCAAGTCAGGAGCCTCATACGGGGTCCCGGTCAAGAATTACATCGACCAGAGCCAGGAGTTTGCCTTGTGCGCCGTGGCACTCGCTTACCCCGTCATAACCCTGCTGCGGGCGAAAAAAAATTTGCTGGCGGTGCTTCTCGTTGTGCTCTCCCTAAGCTTCATCGTGAACATGATGTTCGTCATCGTGTCGCGAACGGCGATGGTCACCATGCCGATCATGTTGGCCGTATTCGCGCTGCTCCACCTGAAATGGCGAAGTGTCGTCGCCATAATGGGCCTGCTGGCTGTGCTCGCGGGATTGGCGTGGGCGACATCGCCTCAGTTGCGCAGGATCGGCGGAACGTTTTTGAGTGATTATCAATTGTACAAAGAACAAAACATCCCGACGTCGATCGGTCAGCGCCTGGAGTACTGGAAGAAATCGCTGGGGTTTTTTACCGAGGCTCCGGTCTTCGGACACGGTACCGGATCGACGCGTGCCCTCTTTGAGCAGGCCGCAGTTGGTCAGACGGGCGCCCATGCTGAAATCATCGGAAATCCACACAACCAGACTCTGAACGTCGCAGTACAGTGGGGCGTGATCGGAATAGTCGTGCTATATGCGATGTGGCTTGTGCATCTGCTCTTGTTCCGCGGCGACGGGTTGGCAGCGTGGATCGGATTGCTGGTCGTGGTGCAGAATATTTTCACCTCGCTGTTCAATTCTCACATATTCGACTTCCACGAGGGGTGGATGTACGTCCTGGGCGCGGGCGTGGCTGGCGGAATGATGTTAAAGACAAGCTCGCGCGAAGCAGCATCCGGACCGGGAAATCCGTTAAATCCTGGTGGCTGGCATGCAGGCGGGAGATCATCGGTGTTCTCGCGACGGCTTAACCCAGAAATGCTCTGCTACCGGTCAGCGAAATGATGCGCTTCTCAAATCTGACCGTCCGCAATCTGTTGATTGCAGTGCACGACGCCTTGGCGACAGCGCTTGCGATATTTGCGAGTTTCTATTTACGCTTCGAGGGCGACGCCTTCTTCGATCGTCTGCCGATTCTGCTGCGCATCCTGCCCTTGTTCACCGCGTTCAGCGTGGTGGTCTGTTACACATTCAGTCTGACCACCACGAAATGGCGCTTCATTTCGTTGCCGGATGCGTTGAATATTCTGCGCACGGCCACGGTACTGAGGTGCTCGACTACATTTTTGTCGCGCCCAACGTGCACGGCACATTTTTCCTCGGCAAGGTGACCATCGTTCTTTACTGGTTCCTCGAGGTGTTCTTCCTCAGCGCATTGCGCTTTGCCTACCGTTATTTCCGCTACACACGCGTTCGCCGTCATGCCCGTACCGAGGGCGCGTCGCCGACGCTGTTGATCGGCCGCGCGGCGGATGCCGAGATCCTTTTGCGTGGGATCGAAAATGGTGCCGTCAAGCGGCTGTGGCCCGTTGGCGTATTGTCGCCGTCGACGGCCGATCGCGGTCAGTCGATACGAAACATTCCAGTGCTCGGCGGAGTCGACGATATCGAGGACGTTATTCGCGATTTTGCAAGGCGCGAAAAGCCGATCACGCGCATCGTGATGACGCCGTCGGCGTTCGAACCGGACGCGCACCCTGAATCGGTTCTGATGCGAGCGCGCCGGCTCGGTCTGATCGTCAGCCGGATGCCGTCGCTGGAGAGCGGAGACGCGCCGCGGTTGACGGCGGTTGCTGTCGAGGACCTGCTGCTGCGCGCCAGCGAAAAAATCGACTACGCGCGTCTCGAAGCGCTGGTGAAAAACAAATCGGTCATCGTCACCGGCGGAGGAGGATCGATCGGTTCGGAGATTTGCGCCCGTGTCGCGACATTCGGCGCCGCGCGATTGCTGGTGATTGAGAATTCCGAGCCAGCCCTTTATGCGGTTGTCGATTCTCTGGTCGAACAGAACACCAAACCTTTGATCGAGGGCCGCATTGCCGATATTCGCGACCGGGATCGTATCTTCAGGGTGATGAGCGAGTTCAAGCCAGATATCGTATTTCATGCAGCCGCGCTGAAGCACGTGCCTATTCTGGAGCGTGACTGGAGCGAGGGCGTGAAGACCAACATATTCGGGTCGATCAACGTTGCCGATGCAGCAGCGGCGGCGGGCGCGGAAGCGATGGTGATGATATCGACAGACAAGGCAATCGAACCGGTCTCCATGCTGGGCCTCACCAAACGCTTTGCCGAGATGTACTGTCAGGCGCTCGATCACGACCTGGCCTCCCAAACGGACGGCAAGCCGCGGATGCGCCTGATCTCGGTGAGATTCGGCAACGTGCTGGCGTCGAACGGATCGGTGGTGCCGAAATTCAAGGCTCAGATCGAAGCGGGTGGACCGGTGACGGTCACTCACCCCGACATGGTTCGCTATTTCATGACGATCCGCGAAGCGTGCGACCTGGTGCTCACGGCCGCCACCCACGCGCTGGCGCATTCAGACTTTTCGGTTTACGTGCTCAACATGGGGCAACCCGTCAAGATCGTCGACCTCGCAGAGCGGATGATCAAGCTGTCCGGCCTGCAGCCGGGTCATGATATCGATATTGTGTTCACCGGCATGCGGCCCGGTGAGCGCCTGAATGAAATACTATTCGCGTTCGAAGAAGAGACGGTTGAAATCGGCATTGCCGGTATTGTCGCGGCGCGGCCTCGCGAGCCGTCACTGGACGCGATGCGCGCGTGGTTGACTACGCTTCATAAAGCGGTCGATGACGAACGACGAAGCTTGATCGAAGTAGTGCTAAAGGACGCAATTCCGGAATTTGCGACCGGCGCGGGTCTGGCTAGTCAATCCGCGGCCGCGAGAATCGAACAAGCACAACCATGACACCGAGGGCGCCAAGAACCAGCATCGTCACATCGACGCCTGTCGAACGGATGGCGATTGACGCTGTCGCCAATCCGGCCAAAAGCACGTTGAGCAGGAATACGTTAGTTACAACTTGTCGAACGCTAAATCCGTTGTCGGTTGCCCGTTGATAAAAATGCGATCGATGGGCGTCCCAAATTCGCTCGCTGTTTGCAAGCCGCCTGAACAGGGTAATTGTCGCATCAGCGAGATAATAGAGTGGCAGCAGCAGGGCTGCAGCAAGATGTTGATGCGATGCCAGTTCGAGCAAGCACCAGCCGGTCAGGAGACCTATTGGCAGGCTGCCGACGTCGCCCAGGAATAATCGCGCTATGGGTCGGTTAAAGGGTGCAAAGCCCAGTAGGGCACCGGCGAGAGCCAGTGCTATCGGCAGAACGTCTGGCGGAGCTTCGCCAAAAAATGCAAATGCCGCGAGCGCGATCGTCACCGGAAGTATTTCCGCGACCGTCATCCAGTCAAGGCCGTCCATAAAGTTCACGAGGTTGATGAACCAGAGCATCCCTAGAATCAGTAACGTTCGCTCCAGCCAAATCGGGACCAGCTCCAGTATTCGCATTTGCGACGGAAGGGTCGCAAACAGCAGCACGACCGCGGCCAGTTGCAGCGCGAGGCGCGGGACGACCGGGATCGGCCGGAGATCATCGATCATGCCCACGGCCGCAAGGCAGAATGCGGCCGTCAGAACAACGGGGATCGCGTTGCCGAGGTGGGGTGCTCCCAGCACTCCAGTCAGTGCCGCCGCGATCGCAGTTGCGGCGATCACTGCAATGCCACCGCCTTGCGGCGTCGGCGCGATATGCGACGACCGCGCGTTCGGCCGGGACAACGCATAGCGTTGGAGCAGGGGGTGAAGCATGACGATCAGACCTGCGCATATCAACCCAGCCGCGACTGGAATGACGAGGATCAGGACGGCGAGATGCGAGGCGATCATGACGGCATAGCCACCGACAATCCAGTGTTTGGTGTTAGCGGCGTGCCGGGAGAGTGCGTCATTTGAAAAATACGATGTTTTTGACGTACCGACGCTCTGCGCATCCGGGGCGGTTTTTAGGCGCTGGGGTGCTTGAGCGTCAACTCATCATAAAGCTGCACAATCGAGCTTCCGATAATTTTTGCCGATAACCTGCTGACGACCAATTGCCTTGCCGCATTGCCGTATCGTGCGCGCAGTTCAGGTGACGTTGCGAGGCTCTTCATCGCCTGAGCAAGTGCCGCTGGATTTTCAATCGGCACCAGAAGTCCTGTTTGATCTTCAATGACGATCTCGCGACTACCCGGCGCATCCGCTGCAATCATCGGTCTTCCGCACGCCGCTGCTTCCATTAGGCTCCCGGGCAAGCCCTCCCGGTGCGACGGCAACACCGCAACGTGACAGGCTCGCCACAACGACACGATATCTTCGATATGGCCTAGCCAGGTGATACCTGGCCGACGGCTCCACTCCTCCACCTCTTCCCGCAAAACAGAAGCAGGATTGGCAGGGTCCGGATTTCCCGCGATGATCAGATTCGCGTCAAAGCCCTGATTGCGCAGAATGCCATGGGCAGCCACCAACGCGCGTATGCCCTTATCGGTCAGCAGACGACCCGCAAAGCCAAAGGTGATCGGACCTTCCGGTTCCGGCAACGGTTGCAAGGCATCCGTATCGACGCCAGATCCGGGGATAAGAACGATTCGCTGCTGTTCGAGCCCGAGGTCATTAAGTGCCGAGCGATCATCAGGGTTCTGAACCAGAACGCGACTGCGCTGCCGATTGAAGAGCCAGGGTAAAA
>WNGR01004960.1_pt1 | contig 14604 bp, 17 predicted proteins | sample 5407581 | NCBI WGS metagenome assembly WNGR01 (sample SAMN13153383, study PRJNA577476) | soil metagenome | isolation source: 80 cm soil or saprolite under Garry oak tree replicate 2 | place: USA:California | collected 2016-06-15
GGAACAACCCAAGGAGGGGCTCAAGGAGGGGAATTCACAAGTGGACTGTCTGAGGGACAGTCCGTTGTATTGCACTAGCTTATATACATAGCTACATGGTCTGTGCATACTTTAGGGTAGGTCATTAGCCAGCCACTGCTGCTGCAGAATGGAATCTACTAGAAGGTCTATAATTATCATCCAATAGCGTTGACACCTCTCGGTCAGGTGTTTACTGCGGAAACTCTGTTGATCAATCAACAGACTCTTCATTGATTGATCAACGATACCTTTCGTTGATCGATACACAAGATCACATGATGTCACATGTTCTTCAGCCAATGCCTAGACCAGGATCCATAGGGGGAAGGTCTTCCCACCTGTTGACACGTTGTTTCCATCGGACCATACTGGTCCAGGTATTTGCCTAATCGGGTAACTTGCTCATTCCTTGAGCTCTTGGACTTGTTCAAGTTGTCACTTTGTGACAGGTGCTGTGTTCATCGACGCGGCCTTGCTGATTATGTTTCGCGTTGTCCGCGAGAGCAGCAAGGACCTGTGGGGGAAATCCGGTCGGTTAGTGTGAGCAGCGGTGGGCAGCGGGACCCCATCTCATGGCTTACCAGCACCCTCTTTCTGAGGTGCATGTCATCCATGGGGATGTGGGAAACGAACATGTCAGACCAATGGAGGATCTGGGAGCTGCCCCTGCGCACAGCCGTCGTGGTCGAGAAGAGGAGCATGGCCACGTCGCGAAGCCTGACATAGACATGCTGTGTGCCTGAAAACGTCTGCAGGCACCAGGTGGCACATCGGACAAGCTCCGCCTCTGTGTACATGTCTCAGAGGAAGGGGGGGGGAGGGGGAGGAGGGGGAAGTTGTCAGTGTGGCCCAACACTCGACAGGTGTGAAAACAGGCTCACCTGATGAGCTGCCAGTCACCTTGAGTGCCTGCAAGCTTTCAACTTGCTTTGGCTCATTGTGCCTCTTGGCCCTCTCAATGGTCTTGACCCGAGCATTGAGGCGCAGCCCAGTCTGCATCTTGGGGACAGCTTGGTATTCGTGGGCATGGTTGAGCCGCCAACACTCAAGCGTGGATATGGTCTGTGAAATTGACTCCTTCCCAACGTTCGAGTTGGGTATCGTGAGCTTGCTCCCCGCCCTTTCTGTTTGGGTCATTCAACAGACAGGTGTCAAGAGGCGAAGGGACAGAATGGAGGACACACCTTCTCGCACATGGACTCGTAGCCCAAAAACATGGACACCTTCACGGTGGTGATGGGGAAGGCCGGGATCGTGATCCAGCCAGGGGTGGTGCTCACCCTCTCCACCTGGTAGCCCACCCACCACTTCTCGTACCTGTCGACGTGCCTCTGGTACGTGTCCACAGTCAACTTGTCACTCTGCTCTTGCTTCACTCGGGCCAGACGGGTTGCTTGTGAATCGGCCTTGAGAGCTGCCAGGGAGGCCCGCATCCCCAAGGGCAGGTCGCTGGTGGATGGCTCGGCGAAGCTCATAGGTGGGAACCGCACACCCATTTGCTGTGCAGGTTCTGTCAGAGGTGAGGTCTCACCTGTCTCGCCCACAAACACAAGCAAGCGGGGTTCGAGTGAGGGGGTTCCAAGCACAGGGGCTTCGAGCACGGGGGACAGTTTCTGTGGGAGGGCGACATTGAGCATGTCACCATCGATCGGAGACATGCACTGTGGGCAGTGTTGGAATGCCGCGTCGTTGTCACCATGGCTCTGGTCTTCGGTGTCGCCATTATCAAGCCGATGGCACTTGGCGGCCAGCGGTGATGGCCCGTCCCAAGGGCAGAAGCAGACTGCTTTTGGCAAGTCGAATGACATAGGAGGTTGGTGGGACTAGTGTTGCGACAGCTCAAGCTGATGTTTTTGCTATCTTGGGAAATAAATTATTTAAAAATCTGAAAATATCTGTGGAGGTAGATTACCTCAGAAGCCGGGGGGTCCTCTGCCAACCCTAAGTGATCCAATCAGTGGTTCCTGAGTTATTTGACTGGCTAAAAATTGGCTTGGCTTGAACCTTTTTTAGCCAGTCAAATAACACAGGAACCACTGATTGGATCACTTAGGGTTGGCAGAGGACCCCCCGGCTTCTGAGGTAATCTACCTCCACAAATATTTTCAGATATTTAACTATTTTATTTCCCAAGATAGCAAAAATGTCGGCTTGAGCCATTGCAACACTAGGTGGGACTGGACGCGGACAGATGCAGCCTGATGGTCATGGACATGTGGGATCAGGACACGACTGGACGGACAGGGGGGAGGGGTGCGCAACTCACCGAGAGAGAGGACGGTTCAACTCAAAATGACTCAGCAACGAACGAGGGTGAACACAACTCACAGTTGCAGGGTGGGGAAACAACAGAACAAACAAAAAAAGTTGGAAAGGAAAAAGAAGGGGGCCCCTTCTGGATGGCTCTCCAAGCGCAGCTAGTGCAAATGGGGGCACTCGGCAGGGGCCAGGTTGCATAGAAGGTCAAATAGAGGATAAGTAGATGTTACGTCACGGTAGGGACGTCTGCTCGACTTGAGCAAGAGGTCACTAGTCGTTTTGACAAAACAAAAAGGGCAGTCACGTGTGGTTTTCGAGTGATAAGTCCAACGAGGACTTATACAGTTACTGATGAGAAGTAGTAACCCTCGAGTACTTCAAGTACGAGAGGAATACTTTGAACGGATCAGACAGGGGATGGATGGGAAAGACTCTGTTGTTCTGTATACCGTATGATACAAGAAGTCAAGTCTAAGGCTGTAGGGCCAAAGACGATCGTTACTTATAGTACTGAGGGACAATAGAGTAACGAGTACAATAGACGTCACATGAACAATGGCGTCACGAGTACAATAGGTCACAGGGAACAATAGGGAGTCCGCATGTGATCTATGATGTCACCAGAACAATAGAGTCATGAGTCATAGTCCGTCGACATGTGATAATGGGTCACATGGCACAATAGAGTCACGACAACAATAGAGACAAGGAACATACCGAGTCACGAGTCTGTATAGTAGGTGGTCACATGAGTCAAGCCTGTGAGTCACCATGAGTCGCAGAGAAAAGGTTAACGTGGGGTAAAAATAAAGAAAAATTAATAGAACGGTTCCGGGACGTAACACCTAGGATCGAGTCATACTATCATACATGTGATACTCGTGCTGACTGATGCGTAAGTCCATGACTAATTACCGCTTACCCATGTAGTTATAACCTATGAGTAAGCGTCTTTGCGCCAATACATAACATGGGGGAAGAGATCTGTGCCCTATGAGCTTCGTCGGCAAGGAGGGCGTTACGATATGCCCCTTGTTCACCTACGCTCTTGTATTCATCGGTGGAGTAAGAAGTCATGTTTGTGGTAGTGGTGAGAGAGGAAGATGTGAGAGGAATGATGGGGGTGTTCGTCTTTGAGACCTCTCTTTTATATGTTTTGAGGTGCCCCTTCCACGTTGGGATATCGGTGATAGAAGTCGGTGATAAGTTCGGGGGTGTGTTTCAGGTGCTCCACGGGTTCCCAGGTGCTGTCACTTGTGGGAAAACCTTTCCACTTGATCAGGTAATGGAGTTTGCGCCCCCATCCTTGTCGGCGTACTTGTTGTACTTCTTCGACTTCATATTCTTCTTCTCCATTGATAAGGTCCGGTGCTGGTCGGGTATAGTTCAGCCTGTGTAGTGCCGTCTCCTTATAGGGTGTCAGGAGGTTTGCGTGGATCACCGGGTGTATCTTCCACCGGGGCGGGAGTTCTAGCTTATAAGATACGTCTGATAGTACCTTTTTGATCTGGAATGGTCCATATCGCTTTGGAGCTAGTTTTGATGTGGGGTAATGAGTACATAGGTTGACGCCTTCAAGCCAGACCCAGGCTCCTGTCGTGTAGGGCGTAAACTTGGTTTTTCCCCTTTCGGCCATCAGACGTTGCGTGTGTTTGATGCATTCTTGCGCCTTCTCTCTGGCTTCCTTATTTCTAGTAGTCGTTGGTCCACTGATGGTGACTTTGTTGTCTTTTCCCCCCATGTTGTTCTTGGCTTGTTTCCCATAAGCAACTTGAATGGTGAGCGTCTTGTGGTTGCGTTGGGCCATGAGTTGTGCACAAACTGGGCTATAGGTAGGAGGTCAGCCCAGTTATCTTGCTGCACGTTGCTCCAGTGTTGCAGATATTGTTCTACCCATTGATTATTTCTCTCAGACTGTCCGTCAGTCTGTGGATGGTATGCTGACAATATGTTTTGCTTGATTCCTAGCATGTCACAGAGGGTTCTTGTGAATATAGAGATAAACTGGGTTCCTCTGTCAGTAATGAGTTGTCTAGGGATGCCATAGTGAGGATATAACTTTTGTAGGTATATCTTGGCAAGTCCTTCTGACGTGATGGTCTTGTTACAGGGGATGAATATCGCAGCTTTGGTACAGTCGTGGTCCGTGATTGTGAGTATCGTGTCATATCCATTGGACGGAGGGAGTTTTGTGATGAAGTCCATGGCGACTACTTCAAAGGGTTGTGCCTCTTTGACATATTCTTCAATGTCCTTTTTGACATTGGGCCACCAGTATTCATTTCATAGAAGGTGATAGGTGTTGGTAATTCCTAGGTGGCCACAGTAGGGAGGATCGTGAAAAATGGATATCACCCCCCTCTTAAGATTGTTGCCGCCGGCAACAACCAAGGCAGTGTCCTTCCACCAGGCGTCGTGTTCCCATCGGAGTTGGTGGGAGTTTGCCCATTGGCGAATCGTATGTTCGTGGGCTAGGTTGCTTGCATTGACTTTTGACCGTAAGTCAATGTCTTCAATTGGGTCTTCGCCTGCTAATTTGATGAATATATTGTTACGTTGCCACTGAACATTAGCCCGGACTTAGGCTCTGGACGTGGGGTGCAACACGACTTAGCGATGATAGACACGGACTCCTTGTAGTCACGTGCTATAGTAGGTCACAAGGTCTGCAGACACTTGGACACGAGACAGTGGTCGTTGATGATTTACAAGTGGAGAAAGGGAGAGAGCCCTTATGTCTTGCAAGATGGAAGAGAAGACAAGTGGCGATTCAAGAAGACCAAGCTGGAGTCTTGGTCTTCAGCGACTACATCTTAAGTACTACAATGAGAGGGCTTTAAAGCGCCTCTTCAACCTGAAACCGAGTATCACTATCCTAGGGTCGAGTCATATTATTGTACATGTGATACTCGTGCTGACTGATAGTAAGTCCATGACTAATTACTGCTTACTCGAGTAGTCACAACCTGTGAGTAAGTGTCTTTGGAGCGCGAACGTAACATATATCCTCTGAGAGGACGACTACATCATCATTGTCCCCTTCGCCTGTGTTGTAGTCACTTCTTCGTGATAAGGCATCTGCCCTTGCATTTTTTGTTCCAGCTATGTGTTTTAGTACAAAGTTGTACTCTGATAGCTCTTGGAACTCTCTTGCTACTCTCCGACTTATCTTCCGTGGTTCTTTCCAGTAGAGTAAGTTGGCGTGATTGGTGTGAATTACGATTTGATGGGGTGCTCCTGTGAGATATACTCGCCAGTGTCGGAGGGACTTGACTATGGCAAGGAGCTCCCTGTCATAAACGTCGTAATTTCTCTCTGCTTCAGAAAGGGTTTCCGAGAAGTAAGCCACTGGGTGCCATCTTTGCTGTTCATCTTGTTGACTGAGCGTTGCCCCTATAGTGAAACTAGATGTGTCTACCTCTAGCTCAAATGGGTTCTCGAGGTTGGGCATGAGGAGTACAGGTTCGTCACATACTAGTTTCTTCAGCTTTTCGAATGCTTGTTGCCTTTCTGGGGTCCAGTCCCAGGGGGTGTCTTTTCTTGTCAATTCATTGAGCGGCTTGGCTTCCTTTGAGAATCCTTTGATGAATGGGCAATAGAAGTTGATAAACTCCGTGAATCCTTGTAGTTCAATGAGGTTCTTCGGTGGCTTCCATCCGTCCACACCTCCTACTTTGACTGGGTCCATCTGTATCTTTCCGTATCCAATTATCAATCCCAGGTATTCAACCTCTGGTACCTCAAAGACACACTTCTCTGGTTTGAGATAGAGATTGTGTTCTTCTAGTTTGGTAAGGACTTGATGGACGAGTTGTCGGTGGTGCTCAAGCTTATCAGGGGTTGCAATGAGGATATTGTCCATATAGATGATGACTTCTCCCGTAGCTATTAGTTCTCTGAAGATGGTGTCCATCATCGTCTGGAAGGTACTTGGTGAATTGGTTAGCCCGAAGAACATGACGCATGGTTCATAAAGGCCTAAGTTGGTTTTGAATGCGCCTTTCCATTTGTCTCCTTCCTTGATACAAACGTTGTTGTACCCCCACCGTATGTCTAACTTGGTGAAGATTCGTGCGTGTCGTATTTGGTCGATCAACTCTGGGATGAGTGGTAGCGGATACCGGTTTTTGATAGTAAGGGAGTTCAATCTTCGGTAGTCCTGGACTGGTCATAACTTCCCATCTTTCTTTTTGATGAAGAAAAATGGTGAGGAGTAGGGAGATTTGGATGGCTGGATATATCCCTTTGCCAATTGTTCTTTGATGAATTCGCTCAGCGACTCCTTTTCTGACTGGGTTGTTGGGTAAATTTTGCAGTCGATCGTACTGGGAGCTTCAGGGAGTAGCTCAATTGCATGATCCCATGGTCATTTTGGTGGGAATCGGTGTGACTGTTCTTCGTTGAATATCTTTTGGTATTTTCGATATTCCTTTGGGACCATTTCTTCATAGGTCTGTTTCGTTTTGTTCATGGCCAACTGAGCTAATTCGGATGCTACAGTGGTCTTTCGGAGAGTCACTTCTGCGGACTCCAGCTCCGAACTTGCAACCTTGCCACCTTCCTCAGGTTCTAGGGTGCAGGTGTGGATGTTCCGGATTGCCAGATAAGGCACTTCTTCCAGATCTTCATTCATAATCTCCCATTCGTCTTCTGTTATCACACTCAATACTTGTACTTCTCTTAGGTTTATGGAGGATATAATGACTGGTTGGCAAGCTTTGTCTAGAGTGGTGTCCTTCCAGTGGATTATTGGCTCAAATGCGGTGAGCCAGGGGTATCCGAGAATGACTTCATCTTTTCCCAGGTTGGTGAGTAAAAACTGTAGAAGTTTGGTATCGGCACCTGTGCAAACTTGTAGATCTGTGAAATGGGTGATTTTTCCATCCTGATTGTGCATTCCGTCTACGTTCCAAATCCTTAGTGGGATTTCCAGAGGAAGGTAGGTGATTTGAAGTCGCCGGAGCAGATTTTTGCATATAAAGTTGTTGGTAGCTCCTGAATCGACTAGGACTTCTCTTTCAGCTGTTGCGTGTGTAGATTTGAACAGTACTGATATTCACATAGACTTGTATCTGCTGTTATACACACTAATTCAAAGTGCTTTAGCCCAGGCTGTCAGGTTCAAGCGTTGAGAAAATCCTTTTTGTTCACGAATAATTCATCAGCGAACGCATTGCGCACTTCTTCAGGTTCGTTATGGAGAGTGGCCAGGTAGGCCTGCGCTCTTTGCTGGTTTGAGAGTGGGGCGGGAGAGCTGAGTGCTACGGATGCGGTGATTGCCAAGGAGGTGCCTTCATTGCATTGAGGACAGTAGCAGGAAATGTGTCCTTGTTTGTTGCACCTATAGCAACGTCCTTCTGATCATTGTTTATTTTTGTCCTTGGTTGTGGTAACTCGTGCTCTGGTTCTCCCTATGTCCATGGCGTTTGGATTTCTGTTTAGCGCATTTCTCCATTGACTTTGCGTATGTCCTTGGTTCCTTTGTCCCCCTTTGAGCCTATCATGCAGTTGGATGTATTCTTCTTGGTGGAGTTGTGCAGAGTGGGTCCAATCGTTCCAGTCTACTGGATGGTCAAATTTGACACAATTAACCATCAGTTTTGGTGGTAATCCATCGGTGAATAGTCCTAGCATTACGTTCTCATCGAGAGTGTATCTGGCTTTTCTAGCCAGACTTTGGAATTGGGAGATATAGGTGTCGACATCGTCCCCTTTCATTCTAAACTCTCGGAGTTGGTTTTGGGCCTTGACTCTTTCTGCCGTATCGGTGTACGCTTGTCTGAATCGGACTTCAATTGTTCTCCACAGATTTTCTTCCACGTGTGCCACTCCACTTTGAACTTGATCCATTAACCATTGTGCTTGCTCATCGACCCAGTCATTGACCAGGGGTCCTCTGATATAGGATAGGAAGGTCATAGCTCGTTGGAATGGAACCGCAAGTTGTTCCACTGTCGGGTTCATTCCCCTATATAGGGTGAATGCAAGTAGAAAAGCACGGCTTTTCTCTTGATCTCCATTGAATTCTGCTGGTGGATTTCCTCCCAGCTTTCCATTGAGGGGTGCGGCTCCACCTGCAGGTGGTGCTCCTGCAGGTAGCCCTCTGCCACCACCGCCTCCTCCTCTGCCTCCTCCACCTCCTCCTCCACCGCCTCCTCCTCCTCCGCCACCTCCACCTCCCGTTGGAATGATCGCGGTTCCGCTGGGGATGGTGGCTGGTTGTGTCATTGGTTGTGTAATGGTAGTAGTGGCGGTTGACATTGTGGGGTCAGGTGGTTGGGTATAGGTTTGGGGTGTGAGTGGATTTATTGTGAGTGAGGTGGATGCTTCATTTTGGGACTCCTCAGGAGTGTCTTCTGGGGGGTCTACGTTGATAGGAGTAATTGGTCTGAGAGTGGGTCCTACTCCAAGTCCGAGCGGGACTGGTTTTATTGTGTACCACTTGTTGGCTTCGTCTACTCCAATGTATACCCAAAGGCGATCTTCTTCAATATAGTGGATAGGTCGATATTCACTAAGTCTGTGAGAGAAGATGTAGTAGCCTTCTGTTTGTCGTCCCGGATCTCTTCTCCAAACTGCTGTTCCTTTGATGTTATCTGATAGAATGTCATCTTCATGTCTGTTGATGTACGATGGTTGGAACTTGCTTCTGGCTCTGCTGGTTAGCGCCACGTTGGAGGAGACTCGATATAATGTAACGCCACAGCCGGCATTATCGTGCAACGTGCGTGAACTGATCGTTTAGAGCGAAGTCATATCAGGACTTCAGTATGGTGATGAATAAGATCGTGGGAGCGAGGCTCAACCAGATATAGTGGGGATCTCTCTACATAGGACATGAAACGTATGTTGTTCGCAAGGCAAGAGGCAAAAGACGAAGGCCCTCTTATCGCACCCTTTAGGAAGGGCAAAAGGGTGACTCTGTCCTAGAGATACCAAGTCGAATGCTGTGATTTAGGAGATATCGAGTCTACTGTACAAGCTAAGTAGACTAGGGTTTATATAGTGTGAGGCGGTGTTTGTCCCATGCAAACACATGACGCGATCCTGCTAGCGGGATCCTAGGAATGAGTCATACTATCGTACATGAGTAAGCGTGCGTCATAGTGACATCGTAGTGATGTCACATGGAACGATCAGTCAGCCAATGCATCATGGATCAGTAAGCAGTTCATAAGCAGTATGAGTCATGGGGGCGGCACGTAATGGAATGTGATGGAATGAAGTGGAAGAAAGTGAAATGTGTCCATAAAACGTAACACCGCCCCCCATTTGCTCCAGGGGGTTCACCTCCTATCAACTTAGCCAAAATAAAAAAAGTCAATAGTTTATGTAATTTTTATTAGCTAATAAATATATTATCATATAATATAATAACACGGAATGCTGCTCCATGCCATATGCAGGCTTTCCGCCGTTCGAACCTTGCTTGCTTGCCCTCGCCTTTGAGTGGTTTTCCGTGAATGCCTCACACGGTGTCTTTCTTCCCACTCATGCCCTTATCCTTCTTTGCTTTTCGCTGTTTCCCCCTCCCCTCGAAAGTGTTTGTGTTCAACGCATACGGCTTTTTTTGGGCGTTTCAGCCACCCAATTCTGGCTGGGAATCAAAATTTCACGTGACATATGTTTGCCATGTTGTTGTTCTCCATGTTCACTGTGCACCCCAGCTTGCTTGGCTGATCACTCTCTTTTTTCGTTTCTGATTCCACGTGGACAGGTGAGTTTACTGAGTACACTTCCTGTTTGCCTTTCACTTATGTTGATGTCCTCCTTTTGCGTTAAAACAAGAATTGACATGTGACTTATGTTTGCCGTTGCCATGTTTCTTCCTTTTGTATGCCTCGCTCTCTTCTGACATCATGTTGAATCACATGCGTGTCATCATTTGGCATGTACAGATTTTCTACTGTCGGCGTAGTGTGTGACATGGTGTGTTGTATTCGAAGATGATGGATGTTTGCTGAGTACTGTTTAGCTCGAGTTTATGGTGCCTGCTCTCGCAACATCTCCCCACATGTCGTTTCTCTTTTCACAGTCGGTGTATAGTTGCATGTCTTTCTGTAGATACCTAATTTTTAATTTCATTTCATTCCTTTCCGAATGCTTCGCTCCTATCTGTTCTTTGCCATCTTATGCCCAGTGTTCGACTTACTGCAACCCACTTCCTCTGCTTTGAACACAACGCACGTCAAGCATTTCGTGGAGGGCCCCGGAGGGGCCCTTCCAAAGTGCTAGTCTTGATTAAAAGGGTCAGCTGAAGGAATCACATGTGCTGTGATTTGTAATATTATCTGTTAGCTAATAGTTGCGAAATTCTTTGCTTGAGTAAGCAATGAAAATGCGTTGTTTGGGCGGAGATTGAATTTGAGGCCAGTCCAGAGCGGCCCGGACCGTGAGATCCGTGCGTTTGGAACGCAACTGTCAGTGTACTACTTCTAAGGAGGGACGAAAAGTCACACATACAGGATGCAGGGAAAAGAAGGATGAACTGGACTCTCCCGGAGCCGTCATTCATTGACCTCGCGGTCCCCAGAGCTGACGCCGTCGTCACCGCTCGCGAAGAGGACGCTGACACCACGTGTACAGCTGTGCAAACAGGTTGCACACGGTCGTTGTATATTCCAACGGCAGTTTCTTCTCGTCGATACTATACGATGTGTTGATCGCCTGCGGAATGTTTGTCTGGCCCAGCATGTAGTTATGCCACACGAGAAACACGTCATCCGGGGCTGGCTGGGGAGCGTCTAATGCAACCGGCCGCCGGTGCTGTAGTAGATGTGAGGGGTCGGGTACGCTCTGGCCTATGTGTGCTGCATGTTGAAGTTCCCCTCGTCGCCAGGGTGACTTGGGTCGTACCCGCCGCCGTCGACCCGCTCGACGGTGAAGGTCGGGGCTGCCGCGTCGGTGCGAAATATGGTCATGAACGAGGTCAGATCCGTCGGGCTCGGGCACACATTCAGGTATCCCGCAATCCTGAGCGCATTCTGGCCAGTCGCGGGGGGAACATAGGCGAACGTCTTGTACAGCCAGCGCAGTAACTCCGGCGTAACCATCTCAGGCTCATCGTGGCTCGACATCACCGTCACGGGCTCTCTCGATCTCACCTTCGCCAGGACCGCTGCTGCTCCGATGGAGGGCAGATAGCTCAAGTTGACATCAAGCTCGTTGTACCACGCGTCCCACCGACGCACAAGCTCGGCGCGCTCCTGCGGCTGCAGTTTCGAGCGCGAGTTCAGCTTGTCAAGCGCGCGTTGTTGACGAGCAAGGCGCGGTCTTCGCGCAGGTGCGCGAGCTGGAGCATGACGTACGCCATCCAGAGGCGCGTCGTCCACAGCGAGATCGCGCCGTCGATGGTAGTCACTTTCCAGACGGTGTAGGGAGGGAAAGCGCAGCGGGGATGAGGTCGTTCGTGTAGAGGAAGGAGAGCTGCTGGAGGGGGGAGAATGCAAGCATCAACCACTCTTGCGTGCGTTCGATGGTGAAGAGGCGGTGTGTGGGCGGCAGGGCACGCTCGAGGGTAATGAGCCACTGGATTATCCCTTTTTTGTTGATATGATCTGAGGCTCGAGGAAGATGCTGGCTAGAAAGCGAAAGCACGTACCCCATAGCCTCCACACCGAGCAAGTGCTACCTATGGTGTTCGCAAGCTTCAGAGCAATGGAACTGGTCGACTGACTGCGCACGCCGGCGCGATGTTGGAGGCGCACTCGCGCTTGCAAAATAGGGGTCAGCACTTTGCCCCATATCGGATGAGCGTAACCAAGCGATCAATCAGCACTGTGGGACAGATCCAAACAGCTCCCTACCATGAACAGTTTGCTGTTATGGAAGCACCATTAGCAGAGGGGGGAGAGAAATATATCGCATTCTCCAGGTGCTAAGATACCGAATGAAGTGGTTCAAGGTCTCGGGTGGTCGCAGGTTGCCGAATGCACCTAAGGTCATGTCTTCGATACGATCGACCACCACCTGGCGAAGGGCAAGGTGGTGGTGTCGACGGTTGTACAGAGAAGAGGGGGTTAAAGATGTCGAGGCTCTCTCTTGGTCGATTCATTGCAGCAGTGTGCGACGTGCTGGCAAGCAGGGGAGACTCCCATGCCCGTAGCCCAGGTGGGCGAAACACGAATGCCAGTGCGAGGCCTCTAGAATCACATGCTCGAAGCCGACCTCCCGGTTCCAATGTGCTAGAACTCCAGACCGGGCTTGACTTGTGTTCTCGCGTGCCACAGATGGCCAAGATCCTCTAGTTCAGCCAGCTGCCCAGCCCTTCAACTATATGCGCGAATCCCCTTCCTCAATTTCTACAGGTAAATTACCATCTGCAGCCGCCGCTCCCAGCCGCCAACCACACCATACAGCCGTTGGCAGTTAGTACCCCATACCACCATTTCCGATCATCTCATTCATTTTCTTCCTTGCCTACAGGCAATCCCCAATCCCTCCCAGCTCCATTCGCGTCATTCGAACCGTAGCTCTCCACATCACCCACGGCAGAGCCAGTTCTCCCGGCCCCGGCCCCTGCTCCCGCCCCGCACCCTCACCAGTTACGCTACACGTGCCGCTCGAAGTAACTCTCCTACCCAGGTAGGAGCCCCAATACGACCCACACGCCCATACAACGCCGACCACAATACACGCAACGCCACTCCCCCAATTTGTCAGCGCATACCCCGCCGCTCATGCTCCTCTCCCGCTCGCGTCAAAGCGATCCTATCTCCGAAGGGTATGTACACCGACGTGCGCTTGCCCCTCGAATGGGAAGAGCACCAGACGCCGGACGCGTGTCCTTCTTTCGTTGACCACCACATGCACATGACAACGTGGGATCATCCTTGGCGGCGGCAGCGCTTGCGAACCACGCTGCGCTAGGTCCACTGCTATCGGGTTGGGAAATGCACATGATGTTGATGTGCTGCATCTACTTTGTGGACCATAACATGCGTACAACCATGTGGGGTGACCCGCGGTTGCCGTCAACGGTCGACGGGGACGCCCCGCATTACAAGCGCGACTGCCGACAGAAGATCGTCTACTTCTGGAGCTAGCTGGCGATGCGCCTGATCGCCGACGCCAAGTGCGACATGCACGTGTGCCGCAGATGGGTCTTCAGGGACACCTTCGTGGCAATCATGCGTCTCCATCCGGAGGACCTCCGCAAGCGGCTTATAGTCAAGTTCGAGGACACGCTCGACCATGGTGGCGTCTCCAGTGAGTGGCTCTTCCTTCTCTCGCACAAGACGTTCAACCCAAGCTACGGCCTGTTCAAAGTTCTCGGCGTACAATAACTACACACTACAGATCAACCCAGCCTCAGGGGTGAACGCGGAGCACCTCGACTACTTCAAGTTCATTGACCGTGTCCTCAGTCCCACCATATTCTACCACTGGTTCCTCGATACATACTTTGTGTCAGGTTTCTATAAAATGGTCTTCAACAAGAAGATGAACCCGAAGGTCCTTGAAGCGATCAACTACGAGCTGTACAAAGGCCTTACCTGGATGTTGTGCGTGTTCATTGTCATGGCTGTGGTCGTGTTGTTGGCTGATGGCTCTGTCACAGGGAGAATATAATGGGTGTGCTCGATGAGACCCTTCTCCGTGACTGAAGACCGCTTTGACGAGCACATCGTCGCCAAGCTCAGGCCAGGCGGCGCTGCACAGGACATGACGAAGGTGAACAGAGAAGAGTACGTCGACCTCGTTGTGGTACACCAGATCGCAAAGCAGTTTCACGTGTTCATGGAGGAGCTCAGGGACGTGCTGCCGCTAGATCTGCTGTGCGTGTTTGGTGAGCACGAGCTGGAGCTGCTCATTGGTGGGATGACAGAGATCACCATGGGCAACTGGACACAGTTCACCGACTACTGCGGGTATAAGAAGGTGGATAGGATGGTCAAGTGGTTCTGGGCATGCTACCGCTCGTAGCCCGCGGAGCGTAAGGCACGCCTGCTCCAGTTCACCACGGACACATCACGTGTGTCCGTCAATGGCTTCAAGCACCTCCAGGGTAGCGACCGCCCGTGCCGCCTCACGGGCGAGGAAAGCTAACTGACAGACTTAGCCTTCAACGTATACTGCCCCAAAGACCTCTTATCTAGCATGTTACATTATACTTCTGACTGCCTAAAGGACTACGGATTGTTGTAGCGGTTGTATTAGGTATTAACACAAGTAGCCCAACTGTGTCCATGCACGAAAGTAGAAAGATCGATGCGGGTTTGATATGCGCCAGAAACCCAGATATTACTTGGGCGGTGAAGGCCTGCCCTATGTATTCGCGGGATCCACATTAGGAGTTCACCATTACTACCACATATCCATCCC
>WNGR01005009.1_pt1 | contig 14602 bp, 14 predicted proteins | sample 5407581 | NCBI WGS metagenome assembly WNGR01 (sample SAMN13153383, study PRJNA577476) | soil metagenome | isolation source: 80 cm soil or saprolite under Garry oak tree replicate 2 | place: USA:California | collected 2016-06-15
CGGTCCGGAAGGCCGTGACCAGCGTCAGGTTGTCGATATTCAGTCCGGAGTTCATCCCAGGCACCGGGAATCAGCTCTCCATTTCAGGCAGGCAGTTTGGGCGGCGCCACGTGGGCGGACAGCGACCTGCTGGCCGACTCCACGATCGCGTCTACCTTCGCGCGCTGGGCGTCCAGCTTCCGCCGCGCCTGCTGCAGCGCCGCGGTCGCCGTGCTCCTGGCTTGCGGCGTAGGTGCCGAAAGCACACGGGCTACGTCAGTTTGCACGTCCATTGCGTCCGGGGCGGCCCAATCCACCAATCCCGTCACCACGGCCGCCAGCCGGAAGCTGGCCAGCGACTCCGTCACCTGGTAGCTCTCCAGGTCGTCGAGCAGCTCGTTATTCGCGGGCGAGCAGTTAGCCGCGCCCGTGTTCCCGTGTTGGCGATTTTGATCGCGGTCGCCACGTCGTGGCTGGCGCCCGACTGGATCTGCTGCAGCGCGAACAGCGACTCCCTGACCCCGCCGGCGCAGGACTCGATGTCATTGTTCATGTCCGTCACGAACCCCCGCAGATCGGACGCGCGCTGCGCCTGCGAGGGCCGGTGCACCAGCGCGACAAGCAGCGCGCCCGCCGCGATCAGCACGGCGGCGAGCAGCAGCCAGCGGGGGGCGTGCCGGGTGGGCCAGGAGGGGCGGGTGGGCCAGGGGGACCGCCGGATCGGGACATACGGCGGGTCACCGCCGGGAGGCCCGGCCGGGTTTGGGTGTCCCGCCAGCGAACCTGGGGGCTCTGTCATCGGCTGAGCCCGGTCATCGGCTTAGTCCTGGCATCGGTCAGCCCTGGCCCTGGGCGCCGGCTGCCAGCGTGGTGTTCCGGTTATCGATGAGGGCAACGCCCTTGGTGAGTTGCGTCAAGGTCACGGCTCCGAGGATTTTCTTGACGATGCGATGCCGGGAATCCAGGAAGAAGGTCTGCGGGAGCGCGAACACGCCGTACGAGGTCGTGGTTTTCGCGGGGAACGGGTCGAAGGCCACCGGGTAGCTGACGTCGGCAGCCTCCACGAACTTCTCGGCCTTGCCCGCCTCGTCGTTGGCGTCCACCCCGATGATCACGACCTTGCCGTGCGAGCTCTTGTAGAACCGGGCCAGGAGCGGGGTCTCCCGCTTGCACGGTGTGCACCACGAGGCGAAGAAGTTGATGATGACCGGCTTCCCGGCGTAGTCGCCCAGGGAGATCTGCTGGCCGGGCCGGCCGAGCACCTTGAGGCTGAAGGACTTGGCCGCGGGCAGCGCCCGTGCCGTGTTCCCTGCCGCCGCCTTCCCCGAACTGCACCCGGCCAGGAGCAAGATCACAGCGAGGGGCAGCGCTGTGGCGACGCAGGCGATCTTGCGGTCGGTCATCCCAGCCTCATGTTGGCATACGGATCGCCTGCCGGAGCGGGGCCGGGGAACTCGGCCGGGATGGCGTTCGGCAGGGTCTTGGCCGGGTCGGCGGGAAACACGAACTCGAATGTACTGCCCGCGCCCAGCGTGCTGCGCACTCGCACCTCGCCGCCATGCCCGAGCGCAATCGCGCGGGCGAGGGGCAGGCCAAGGCCGGTGCCCCGGTGCTTGCGAGCCCCGTGTTGGTCAGCTCTGCCCTGGCCAGGACCGGGCCCGTCGCTCGACCCGGTCCAGAACCGGTCGAAGATATAGCCGAGCTCGGAGCGCGGGATCCCGGACCCGGCGTCCTCGATGATCATGCGGGGCCGCGCTTTGCGCCCGCCGCGGCGCACGGACAGCCTGATCACGTCGCCCGCGCCGGTGTGCTGGACGGCGTTCTCCAGGAGCGCGTCCACGGCGAGCCCGAGGCGCTCGCGGTCGGCGCTCACGGTGGCCGCGTCGAGCGGCCCGAGCTGCCAGCGCCGCTTCGCCGTGGGCTGCCAGCGCCGCAGCACCTCCATGATGAACTGGTCCAGGTCGACCGGCTCGGGCCGGAGGAAGTCCGGGTTCTCCGACGTGGCGATCAGCAGCAGCCGCTCGCTGAGGCTCTTGAGCCGGGTCAGTTCGCCGACCACCACGTGGATGTCGCGGGCCTGCTCGCCGTCGGAGAGCTCGCTGGCCAGCAGCTCCGCATGGCCGAGGGCAATCGTGATCGGGGTCTTGAGCTGATGCGAGGCGTCCTGGAGGAACCTGCGCTGGGCCACAAGCAGCCGGGCGTTCTCCTCGCTGACCCGGCGGCGCTCGCTGTCCGCAACTTGCCGGCGGTGCATATGCCGCGTCATCAGCCAGAGCGTGAGCGCGGCGATGCCGATCCAGATGAAGTGGAAGGGGATGGCCTCCCACCGGACGTAGATCACGACGCAGGCGAGGCCGAGCACCCAGAGCGTGACCCAGGTGAGGTCGGGCACCGGCCGCGGCAGCCGCCGCAGCCCAGCCAGGAAGGTGACGGTCAGGTCGGGCAGGACGGGCCGCGGCAGCCGCCGCAGCCCGGTCAAGAGGGCGAGGTCGGGCACGACGGGTCGCGGCAGCCGACGCAGCCCGGCCAGGAAGAGGCCGTGCCATCGCTCGCTACGAGGCAAGCTGATATCCCGCACCACGCACCGTCTTGATCAGGCCGAAGCCGAGCTTCGACCGGAGGCGCCGGACGCAGACGTCGACCACGTTGGAGCCGGGGTCGAAGTCATAACCCCAGATCGAGGCGAGCAGCTGGTCCTTGCGCACTGACTGGCCCACGTGCTCCATCAGCTCCTTGAGCAGCAGGAACTCGAGCCGGGTCAGGGCTATGGGGCCCTCGCCGATGTCGGCCTGCAGCCGGCCCACGTCGAGGACCAGATCGCCCGACCTGAGTACCTCGTTCGCCTGGTGCGACTCGCCGCGCAGCTGCACCCGCACCCGGGCCAGCAGCTCGTCCAGCGAGAACGGCTTGGTCAGGTAGTCGTGCGCGCCCAAGTCCAGGCAGCTGACCTTGGTCGGCACATCGTCCAGGCAGGAGAGCACCAGCACGGGCTGATCAGGGCGGACGCGGATCATCTCGGTCAGCACCGACCTGCCGTCCATGTCTGGCATGATCAAATCGAGGATGACCAGGCCGTACTCGCCCAGGCCGATCCGCCGGACCGCTTCCTCGCCGCCGGCGCAGCAATCGATCGCGTACCCGGCAGCCGACAGCGCACGGCCGATGAACCCCCGGATCTTTGCCTCATCATCGACCAGCAAGATGCGTGGCCCAGCCGTCGCCGGTTGGGTCGCCCGATCTGTGATCATGGCGCACTTCAATTCGCACTGGCCACATCAGCGGGGTGTGGCGACCGACCCGCCCCTCGGCGCGTTACAAAGGCGCTTAGCACAGGATGTACTCCATATTGTGGCCAGGTCAAGCCTGTCCGGCTGCTGCGCAAACCATTGCACGATCCCCTTAGGGGTGGCCGCGTTAACCCGCTAACAGGTGATGACTATGTGCAATCTGATGTGAGCTGAGAGTTACAAATAGGCACATAGCGTGCGACAACGCCGCCTCCAGCAGGTGCGGCCTGACCATGACAATTTCGTCATTCAGGGCGGTCTTTCTTGCCGTGCTCGTCACCCCGGCAGGAAGCTTCAGGCACAAGACAGCTTCCGGTGACCGGACGCGCAAATGGCCCTGTCCGGCTCGCGATGCTCGCCTACAGAAGCGAGGTGGTGGCTGGTGTCCTTGCCGGCCCGGGTTACGACCCTCATCGTTGCGTTCCTCGCGGTTGTCGCGGGTGTGTGGTTCATCGTGGCCCACTTCCTGCTCGCCGGCCCGCCGACGGAGGATTTCACCGCCGGCGTGACCCCTAACGCCGGGCAGACGATCCACATCATGATGCAGGAGGACGCGCAGAATACGGTCACCAACCGACCGGACTGGGTGTCCTACTTCATCAAGAGCCCGAGCGGTGCCTGGGTGCACACCACGCTGTTCAAGGTGCCCGCCGGCACCCGGGTGGACATGACCATCCTCGGGTACGACGGCTGCACGCCGGCCCGTAACCAGTTCTGGGGCCAGGTCACCGGCACCATCGGAGGCGTCGCGTACGTCGACGGCAAGCCGGTCACGCAGCTCAATACGTATTCGGCCTGCAACGTCGGGCACACGTTCTCGATCCCCGGCATCAACCTGAACGTGCCGATGCCCACGCCGGCGGATCCGGCCGCGGACCTGTGCGCCACCTCGCCGTGCACCTCGGGCCCGCACAAGACGATGTCGTTCAGCTTCGTGACCCCGCATGTGGATGGCGTCTACTGGTGGCAGTGCCGGATTCCCTGTGGCGGTGGTTTCGTGACCGGATTTGGTGGTCCCATGCAGACAATCGGGTACATGACCGGCAACATGACGGTGGTCGGCTGATGGCCGCCGAGGCGTCGGCGCAGCCGCCTGCCGCGGCGCCGGACCGGCGCAACCACGCCCTGCGGATCTTCATTCCGTGGCTGATCCTCTCTGTCGTTGCCGACCTGATCATCTGGTTCGTGTGGAAACCGCACCTGCCGCCGGGCGCGATGTCCTCGTCAGCGTCCAACCAGCAGTTCGACATCGCCGTGATGGCCGTGATGGCGGCCCCGGTCGTGATCTTCGTGCTGCTCTACTTCGCCTATGCGCTGATCGTCTGGCGGCAGCGGGACGGCGATGACTCAGACGGGCCGCCGCTGCACGGGAACACCCGGGTCCAGGCCACCTGGATCACCCTTACCTCGGCGATCGTGCTTGGGCTGTTCGTGTTCGGCACCGTGGAACTGGTCGGGACGCAGGGCGCGGGCGCGGGTCAGGGAGCCAGCCCGATCTGGAAGCCGGGCGGCGCGACGCCGCTGCAGGTGCAGGTCATCGGGCAGCAGTGGAGGTTCACCTTCCGGTATCCGCAGTACGGCGGGTTCGAGACCACGGCCCTGGTGCTCCCGGTCGGCCAGTGGGTGGAGTTCCACGTGACCTCGATCGACGTGATCCACAGCTTCTGGGCCTACCAGCTCGGGGTCAAGGCCGACGCCAACCCGGGTGTGGACAACGTCGCCTACACCAAGATCAATAACACCGGCGAGATCGTGGTGCGCTGCGCCGAGCTCTGCGGGCTCTGGCACGGCACGATGTTCGACTACGGCCGGGCGGTCTCGGTGCCCGCCTTCCAGGTCTGGGCGAGAGCCACCCAGACCAGAGAGGCCTCGATCACCAGGATATTGCCCCCGTACGCCTTGACCTACGACCCGACGGTGTCGGCGCAGATGGGCAAGATCATGGTCGACAACGGGCTCCTCGGCGGCGCCGGCCTGTCCTACCCAGACCATGCCCCGGTGAACCCATGAGCGGCGCACCGGCTCATGCCGCACCGGCTCATGCCACACAGGTGCATACCAGACCTGCAGTCAGCTCCCCTGCGGGGGGTTCCGGGGGGTCGTCCCCCCGGGCCGACACTCTGATGAAGAGGTGACGGATGGCCATCGAGATACAGCCTGAGCAGAGGCATGGCCCCGGAGGCCCAGCCCACGCGCAGCGGCAGCGGTCGTGGTTCCTGCGCCCCGGGATCCACACCGGGCTCGTCGGGGCGGTGGTCGGCTACGCGCTCGGCCACTTCCTCGGCAACGCCATCGGCCACACCTTCACGCCGTTGACCCTGAACGACTCCAGCGACATGCCGATCGTGTTCGGCTACGCGATCATGGTCGTGGGCTGGCTGGTGGGGCTCGGCGTCTTCAACGACCTCCTGCGCCAGATGGTGGGCAGGCCGGTCGGCGTGGACGACCCGAACGGCGCGGCCGACACCGGGCTGGCCAGGTACTTCAGGTTCACGCTTGATCACAAGGTGGTCGGCATCCAGTACCTGGTCGGCATGATCATCTACTTCTGCACCGCGGGCCTGTTCGCCATGGCGATCCGCGCCGAGCTGCTGTCACCCTCGTACCACCTCTTCAGCTCCAGCGCGTACGTCGAGATTGTCGGCGAGCACGGCACGATGATGATGATGCTGATGAGCTCGGTCATCCTCGGGCCGTTCGGCAACTACCTCGTGCCGCTGATGATCGGGTCCAAGCGGGTGGCGTTCCCCCGGCTCGAGGCGCTGTCGTTCTGGCTCACCCCGGCCGCCTTCCTGGTCCTGCTGTCCGGCCTGCTGCTCGGCGGGTTCCCGTTCGGCTGGACCGGGTACGCCCCGCTGTCGATCGAGTCCACGGTGGGCGCCGACTCGTACGCGATGGCGTTCGGGCTGATGGGGATCTCGATGATCCTGGCCGCGTTCAACATCATCGTCACGGTCATCTGCCACCGGGCGCCCGGCATGCGCTGGAGCCGGCTGCCCATGTTTGTCTGGTCGATGGTCGCGACCTCGTTCCTGATGGTGCTGGCCGCGCCGGTGCTGGTCGGCGGCATGTACATGATCCTCACCGACCGGACGGTGAAGACCGCGTTCTTCGTCGACGCGCTCGGCGGCAGCAGCTACCTGTACCAGAACCTGTTCTGGTTCTTCGGCCACCCGGAGGTGTACATCCTCGCCCTGCCGGGCTTCGGCATCGTGTCCGAGATCCTCCCGGTGTTCTGCCGGAAGCCGCTGTTCGGCTACAAGATCGCGGCGGCCGGGCTGATCGGGGTGACGCTGCTGAGCTTCTTCGTCTGGCAGCATCACCTGTTCGACTCCGGGATCAACCCCGACATGCGCCCGGTGTTCATGCTCACCACCGAGCTTATCTCGATCCCGACCGGGTTCATCTACCTGGTGGCGATGGGCACCCTGTGGAAAGCGAGGATCCGGCTGACCGTGCCGATGCTGTTCACGCTCGGCATGTACTTCAACTTCCTGATCGGCGGGATCTCCGGGGTGTTCCTGTCCGACGTGCCGGCCGACACCACCGAGCACGGCAGCTTCTTCTCGATGGCGCACTTCCATTACACGATCATGGGCGGGCTGATCTTCGCGTTCATGGCCGGCTGCTACTACTGGCTGCCGAAGATGATGGGAATCAAGCTGAACCAGACGCTTGGCAAGTGGCAGTTCTGGACCATGTTCATCTTCTTCAACTCGACCTTCATGCCGCTGTTCGCGGTCGGCATGGCGGGCCAGCCGCGGCGGGTCTTCGAGTACGCCAGGAACCTGGAGACGCTGAACGACTGGGTGTCGATCTCCGCGTTCTTCCTCGGCGGATCGATCCTGATCTTCGTGATCAACTTCGTCTGGTCGACCGTGATCGCCCGGGTGCGGGAGGAGGGGAACCCGTGGCGGTCCCGTGGGCTGGAATGGCAGGTCCCCTCGCCGCCGCCGCCGGGCAACTTCGCGCATGTTCCCGTGGTGCTCTCCGGCCCGTATGAATACGGCACGCCCGGCGCGCCGCCCGTGGCCGATCTCGACCCGCCGACCGGAGTGGTCAGCGCCGCCTACTCAGGAGCGGAGGCATAGCCATGGCCGAGACAGCTTCGCAGCCGCCCGCGGGCCTGACCCGCGAGGCCGAGGAGGCGGGCTTCTACCACGAGGCAGCGCTGAACGCGTCGTGGACCGGCGCCCGCCTGGCCATGGGCGGCCTGTCGTTCGGGTTCGGTGCGTTCATATTCGCCTACTTCTACCTGCGGTCGCTGAACTCGCACGGCATGTGGCACCCGGCGGGGTTCAAGAACCCGCAGATCGGGGTCGGCACCGTGGTCGTGGCCCTGATCGTGGTCTCCGCCGTGCTGCAGACCGCCGTGCTGCAGCGGATCAAGGCCGGCCGCAAGGGCGCGTGGGTGAACGGGGCGGTCGTGGCCCTGGTGCTCGGGCTCGCGGCCATCGGGCTGGAGGTCTGGCAGCTGGACAACCTGCCGTTCCTGGCCGGCATCTCCGGGTACGCCAGCGTCTTCTCCGGGTTCTGGCCGGTCTTCACGTTCGTCGTGTTCTGCATGATGGTCTGGCTGGAGATCCTGATCATGCGGGCCCGGCCGATCCCGGAGATCTCGTTCGTGGAGCAGGCGCCGACCTACGCGGAGGCCTTCGCCGTGCAGCGGTTCCAGGCCGGGCTGAGCGCGTTCACCGCGGTCTGGAACTACATGGCGGTGGTCGCGATCATCGCATGGGTGCTCTTCTACCTGGTCCACTGACCCAGGGCCTCACCCTGGCCATCCCGGCCGAGGTTCAGATGACAGCGAATTCGTTCGCAGCAGGAGGCGCAAGTGCCTGAAATGATTCTTGCGGCGTCGGTGTCTGACAACGCACCGGGCGGGGCCATCTTGACGTTCGCCTTCCCGGTGATCCTCTTCTCCGTGATTGCCGTGATCTTGTATTTGCTGTTCAGCAGGCCGCACCGGCGGATCCCGAGCCAGCGGGTGGTCTTCGCCGGGTCGGCGACCGCGGTGCCAGAGGCCGCGGGCGCGCAGCGGGAACGGGCCGGCGCGGAGGAGCGCGGGGAGGCCGCGCCCGGCGGGGGCCGGCATGCTGCCCAGCCCGGGAACGGCTGGCCGGGCGGCACCGGTAACGTATCTGGCGAGGGTCGCGGGCCGGGCGGTACCGGCGGTGACGAGCAGGGGACGCACGGCACGGAGGGCAGCGAGTGACACAGGCCACGGGCGCCCTGCCCGGGCACGGCACCGGGCAGGTACATCTGCCCGCTGGTCAACGGCGCTCGGCGCGCCTCGTGGCCAAATCGCTGTTCGCACTGACCAAGCCGCGGATCATCGAGCTGCTGCTGATCACCACGCTGCCGACCATGCTGCTGGCGCGGCGCGGCGTGCCGTCGGTGTGGCTGATCGCGGCCACGCTGGCCGGGGGAGCGCTGGCCGCGGGCAGCGCGAACACGCTGAACTGCTTCCTCGACCGGGACATCGACGCGGTGATGCGGCGCACCTCGAGGCGGCCGCTGGCCGCCTCGGCGGCGAAGGCGGTGATCAGCCCGGCCGAGGCGCTGGTCTTCGGCATCGTACTCGGGGCCGCGTCCACGGTGCTGCTGGGCCTGCTGGTGAACTGGCTGGCCGCAGGGCTGGCCGACGCGGCGATCCTGTTCTACGTCTTCGTCTACACGCTCGGCCTGAAGCGCCGGACGGCGTCCAACATCGTGATCGGCGGAGCGGCCGGCTGCTTCCCTGCGCTGGTGGGCTGGGCGGCGGTAACCGGGCGGGTGAGCCTGGCCGCAGTGGTGCTGTTCGCCGTCATCTTCTTCTGGACGCCGCCGCACTTCTGGGCCCTGGCCATGAAGTTCCGCGACGACTACGCGGCGGCGGGCGTGCCGATGCTGCCGGTGGTGGCGCCGCCGGCGGTGGTGGTGCGGAAGATCGTGCTCTATTCCTATGCGATGGTCGCGGCCACGCTGGCGCTGGTGCCCTACGCGGGCTGGCTGTACGGCGGCTGCGCGGCCGGGCTCGGCGTCTGGTTCCTGGCCGAGGCGCACCGGCTGCGGGCCCGGGTCGGCCACGGCGATGCGCCGGCCCCCATGCGCCTGTTCCATCAGTCGATCGCGTACCTGACCCTGCTGTTCGCCGCGGTCGCGGTGAGCGTGCTGCTGCCGTTCGGCCGCTGGTAGAGATTTTCCTGCCGGTTTGCCTGCCGATGGGGCCGGGCGGGTCATGTAAACCACATGAGCTGGCTCCGCACCCTGTCGAGGAGGTCGTTTCTCGGGCGCGCGGCCGCCGCGGCCGCTGTGCCAGGAGCCGTGGTGGCCGCGGCCGAGCTCACCGGCCGCTCCCAGAACGGGGACGCGGCCCGGATGGCCGCGCGCAGCCGCCACCTGCCGGAGAACTCGCTGCCTGGCCACCCGGACTGGTGGCTGAGCAAGCGCGGCGCCCCCGACGCGATCATGGGGTACACGGGCCAGGCCAGCGTGCTGCCCGGCCAGCCAGTCGATCTCTACGTGTCCACGACCTCGCGCGAGTTCGCGGTCAAGGCCTTCCGCATGGGCTGGTACGGCGGGGATCTGGCCCGCCTGGTGTGGCAGTCGGGCCCGGTGCGGGGGCACCGGCAGCGAGCGGCCGGGCTGGCCGCCCCCACCAATACGGTGCACACCGACTGGGGGCCGTCGCTGACCGTGCCGACCGCCGGATGGCCGGCCGGCTCCTACCTGCTGCGGCTGGACGCGCACTCGGGCGCGCAGCGCTACGTGCCGCTGACCGTGCGCTCGGGCACGGCAAAAGGCAAGGTGGTGCTCAAGAACGGGGTGGCCACCTGGCAGGCCTATAACACCTGGGGCGGTTACGACCTGTACGCGGGACCGGGCGGCGGGTACGGCAATCGCTCGCTGGCAGTCAGCCTGGACCGGCCGTATGACCAGGAGGGCGCCTACCTGTTCATGGTCTACGAGCGGAAGCTGATTAACCTGGCCGAGCGGATGGGGCTGCCGCTCGCGTATCTGACCAGCATGGACATTGCCTCTGACGCCCGCGCGCTGGACGGGGCGAGCGCGCTGATCTCGCCCGGGCACGACGAGTACTGGTCCCCGCAGGAGCGCGCCCACGTCACCGCGGCCAGGGACGCCGGGGTCAACCTCGCCTTCCTCGGCGCCAACGCGATGTTCCGGCGGATCAGGCTCGAGCCGACCAGGCTCGGCGCCGGCCGCCTTGTGGTCTGCTACAAGACCAGCTATCCGCAGGACCCGATGTACGGCAAGGACAGCGCCCAGGTGACCAACGACTGGCGGGAGCCGCCCGCTCCGGACCCCGAGTCGTCGGTCACCGGCACCTTGTACGAGAGCTACCCGGCCGTCGCGGACTACGTGGTGGCCTCCCCGGGCGCCTGGATGCTCGCCGGGACCGGCGCGCGGAAGGGAACCAGGTTCCCCGCGCTCGTGGGCATCGAGTACGACCGGGTCAACCCCCGCTACCCGGTGCCGCGGCCGATCCAGGTCCTCTCGCACTCGCCGCTGACCTGCAACGGCGTCAACAGCTACGCGGATTCCGGCTACTACACGCACAGCAGCGGGGCCGGGGTGTTCAGCGCGGGCACGATGCGGTGGGTGGAGTCGTTCGGCCCGCCGCTCTACGGCTGGGGCATCACCCGGGCCTGCGGGCGTTTCACCCGCCGGGTGACGGCCAACGTGCTGCGGGCGTTCGCCGACGGGCCTGCCGCGGCGAAGTACCCGGCGCACGACAACCTGGATGCGATGCACGAGTGGCCGGGCGATCCAATCGCGGCTCAGCATAATCTCTGGCCCCCGGTTCATCTCTAAGCCAGGCCGCGGTTCAGCGTTAGGTAAGGCCCAGCACAACCTTTGGCCGCCCTGTCAGCTCTAGGTAAGTAAGAGCCGTATGCTCGAACTCGTACGGGTAGCGGGTCCCGGTAGCTCAGGTATCCGCAGGAGGTGACCGTGAATCTCATAGCCAAGCTCCCGCGCCGAGCGCGCTGGCTGGTCCCGGCCGGCGCAATGGCCGCGGTCGGGCTGGTGATCGGCGGATCGGTGATCGTCGGCGCCCAGACCGCTCCGTTACTGCCCGCCCGCAGCACCGCCCAGCTCCTCGCGGCGGTCGACGCCCCGGCGGCCCTGCCGCCTCCCATGACAGCAACCGTCCAGGAGACCGCGAACCTCGGGCTCCCCGCCCTTCCCGGTTCGGACAGCCCCCTGTCCGCAATGTCGCTGCTGAGCGGCACTCACACCTTCAAGCTCTGGTACGGCGGCCCGACCCGGGTCAGGGTCGCTATGCCGGTAACCCTGGGCGAGACGGACCTGCGCCGCCTCGGGCGCGACGCCTGGCTCTGGAACAGCAAGACCAGCCAGGCCATCCACTACGTGCTGCCCGCCGCTGCGGCTAACCCGCCGAGGGCAAGCACACAGACACCGAGCGTCCCGACGCCGCAGCAGCTGGCCCGGCAGATCCTGGCCGCGGTCGGCAAAACCACGACCGTCGGGCTGCAGCAGAACGTGACGGTGGCCGGCCAGGCCGCCTACCAGCTCTCCCTGGCACCCAAGGACAGCCGGTCGCTGATCGGCCAGATCCGGATCGCCATCGACGCGAGCAACTCGATGCCGCTGCAGGTACAGGTATTCGCCCGCGGCGCGAGCAACCCCGCGTTCCAGCTCGGCTTCACCTCGATCTCGTTCGGCACGCCTGCGGCATCCAACTTCGCTTTCACCCCGCCGCCGGGCGCCAAGGTCAAGACGGTCAGGATTCCGGCTGGCGGAGCGCTGCTGCCCGGCATGCTCGGCCCGTTCGGACTGCCCGGCGCTCCCGGCTTCGGCCGCCTGCCCCGGGATATCACGGTCCTGTGCCAGGGCACCGGCAACGCCAAGCAGGCCGTGGTCATCCCCGCCAAGAACGCCCAGAAGGTCGTGGTCATCCGCGGCAAGCCCGCAGGCGGGAGCGCCAAGGCAATCTTCCGTGCGAAGGCAGGCACGGTCCTGCCGCCGCGGGTCGCGCTATTGTGCGCGAGCAAGCCTCTGTCCCCGGCGGCGCTGAAGGCCCTGCGCGCGAACTTCATCAAGCACCTGCCGGCGTCGCTCACCAAGGCCCAGCGCGCCGCGGCGATCAAGAGCTTCGACACCAACGTCGCCTCGGCCCCGGCCCGCCCGACCGGCATCACGGTGGGCACGTCGCCCAAGGGCGGCTGGACCGGGTTCGCCCCCATGTCGGGAGCGCCGCCTGGGCCGGAGGTGGCCTTCTCTTCGGCCGCGCCGCGGATGCTCGGCCAGGGCTGGACGGCCGTCGCCGTGCTGCCCGCCGGCGCGGGGGGCGGGCTGTTCGGCGTGCTGCAGAACACGGCCACGCCGGTGAGCGGATCGTGGGGGAGCGGCCACCTGCTCCGCACCACCCTGTTCTCGGTGCTGATCACCAGCAACGGCCGGGTCCTGATTGGCGCGGTGCAGCCATCCGTGCTGTACGCGGACGCGGCGCAGCTGAAGTGAGCCCTGCCGCTCGGCAGGACGAGATCAGCTTCGGCCGCGACGCCGGCCGGGATGAGCCTGCCGCATCGCCGCGCAGGCTGGCTCCGTCTGCTGACGGAGCCAGCCTGGCCATCGCGACCGTCGGGCTGGCCAAGCGATTCCGCGGCCAGCTCGCGGTCGCGGGCATCGACCTCGCGGTACCGCGCGGCGCGGTCTACGGCTTCCTCGGCCCGAACGGGTCCGGCAAGACGACCACCATCCGGATGCTGCTCGGCCTGATCCAGGCGACCGGCGGCAGCCACCAGCTGCTCGGCGTGGCCATGCCCGCGGGCGCGAACACCGTGCTGTCCCGGGTCGGGTCGCTGGTCGAGGGCCCGGCCTTCTACTCGCAGCTGTCCGGCCAGGCCAACCTGGCCCGGCTGGACGCCGCGGACCGGACCGCCAGCCCGCAGACCGCGCCGGCCAGGATCGGGCAGGCCCTGGAACGGGTCGGCCTGCTCGCCGCGGCAGGCAAGCGTTACCGCGCGTACTCGCTGGGCATGAAGCAGCGGCTGGCCATCGCGGCGGGCCTGCTGCAGCCGCGCGAGCTGATGATCCTGGATGAGCCGACCAACGGCCTCGACCCGCAGGGCACCCGCGAGGTCCGTGCCCTGATCCGGCATATCGCCGCCGACGGCACCACGGTGTTCGTCTCCTCGCACCTGCTGGCCGAGGTGGAGCAGATCTGCTCGCACGTGGGCGTGATGCGGGCCGGCGAGCTGGTGTTCCAGGGGACGCTGGAGGAGATGCGCGGCCGGGGCACGGCCCGGATCCTGGTCCGCACCCCCGAGCCCGGGCTGGCCGCGCAGGTGCTGACCGGACTGGGGCTCGCCGACGTCAAGGCCGAGGGCCGGGAGGTGACCGCCCAGCTCGGCGTGCAGGCGCCGGAGACCATCTGCGAGAAGCTCGTGCACGCGGGCGTCCCTGTGGCCGGGCTGGACACCCCGCGGGCCAGCCTGGAGGACCTGTTCGTGGAGCTGACCGGCGAGGGCTTCGATGTCAACGGCTGAGGTGGCCAGCCCGCCCCAGGGCGATGCGGCGGTCGCGAGCGCGCCGCGGGGTTACGTCAGGCCCTGGCTGCGGCTGCTGCGGTCGGAGCTCCGCCTCATCTTCCTGCGCAAGCGCAACCTCGCGCTGATGGCTGTGCTCGCGGCGATCCCGGTGCTGCTCGGCGTGGTGCTCAGGATCTCGGCGCCGGCGGGGGGTGGCGGCGCCGAGGGTGAGCCGGCATTCATCGGCCAGGTCACCAGCAACGGCGTGTTCCTGGCGCTGCTGTCGCTGGTCGTGGAGCTGACGCTGATCATGCCGCTGGCCATCGCGGTGGTATCCGGGGACTCGATCGCGGGCGAGGCCGCGCACGGCACGCTGCGCTACCTGCTGGCCGTCCCGGCCGGGCGGACCAGGCTGCTCGGGATCAAGTTCGCGGCGGTCGTGGTGTTCTGCGTGGCCGCCTGCCTGCTTGTGGCGGTGGTCGCCGTGGCCATCGGCGCGATCCTGTTCCCGGTCGGCCCGGTGACGCTGCTGTCCGGGACCACGGTCTCGCTGGGCACCGGGCTGCTCCGGCTGCTGTTCGTGGTCCTCTACCTCGCCGCGGCGATGGCCGGGCTCGGCGCGATCGGGCTGGCCATCTCGACGTTCACCGAGCACCCGCTCGGCGCGATCGCCGCGGTCCTGGTCATCGCGCTGGCCAGCGAGGTCATGGACACGGTGACACAGCTCAGCGCGATACACCCGTACCTGCCGACGCACTGGTGGCTGTCGTTCGATGGCCTGCTCCGCTCGCCGGTCACGTGGCCGGACCTGACCCACGGGCTGTGCTCGTTCGCCGTGTA
>WNGR01004777.1_pt1 | contig 14601 bp, 13 predicted proteins | sample 5407581 | NCBI WGS metagenome assembly WNGR01 (sample SAMN13153383, study PRJNA577476) | soil metagenome | isolation source: 80 cm soil or saprolite under Garry oak tree replicate 2 | place: USA:California | collected 2016-06-15
TAGTGGGGGGATTACTTTGGCTGAGCATGTTCCCAAGGCGATCATCTGTGGTGCGGATCTCGTCGGGATTGATACGACTGTTCTGGTTGCGTTGCAGGCAGAGTTTCTAGGTGAGACCCGGAAGAGGGGCACATACAAGTTGAGACCTAGAAAAATTGACCAAGCGTGGGGTACCCAGCGTCTAGTGAATCTCTTCGGTGTCTGGCATGATCAATTGATCGAGATTCTCAGCGCCATGGGTATGCGTGATGTCCGGCGCTTGCGCGGGGATATTGGCCGGTCGATGATGGACGAGGAGCTGCGGGAGCAGTCGTTCAAGGGGATAGCATGGGCAACCTAGAACTGATTGTGGAAAAACATTCGGAGAGAATCCATCATGGCCTAGAGGTTCTTTCGAGCCTCCGTCATGGTTTGCCGGCGGGGCTGGGGAACAAGCGCTGGACCGCGGAGCTGATACTCGCGACCTATGAAATGGCACTGACGGGGGATTTGCCGAAGAATGGTCTGGAGTATAAGACGGGGGACTCAGGTGGGGGTTTTGATGTTCTGGGATGGAAGAACAATGGTTTCCCGAAGGTTGAATCGGATAAGATTGATCTTTCGATCCCGCTGAACAAGAGAGAAGGTGGGAAAAAGATCGAGATTCCGTTGCCGATTTATGGTGGTGGGATGTCTTTTGGATCGATCTCTCTCAACTTCATGCTTGCGAGGGCGAGGGCGGCGAAGAAGATCGGGACGTACACGTCTACTGGTGAGGGTGGTTATCCGGATGCTATTGTTCCGTATCGTGATCATGTGATTACGCAGGTGGCGACGGGGATGTTCGGGGTTCGGGAGGAGACGATACAGTACGCGCCGATTGTCGAGTTCAAGTACGCTCAAGGAGCGAAACCGGGTCTCGGCGGGCATTTACTAGCTGACAAGGTGACATCGGAGGTTGCGAAGATGCGAGAGTCCTCGATGTTTACTAGTCTCTACTCGCCGTTTCCATTCCACAGTGTCTATTCGGTGGAGGATCACAAGAAGCACGTTGACTGGATCAAAACGGTGAATCCTCGCGCTCTCGTCTCGGTGAAGGTGTCGACACCGACGGATGTGGACATGGTGGCGATTGGGAGCTACTATGCTGGAGCGAACATCATCCATATCGACGGTGGTTATGGTGGGACGGGGGCGGCGCCGGAGATTGCGAAGAAGAACATTGCAATGCCGGTCGAGTATGCGATTCCAAAGGTCCACGATTATTTGGTATCGGAAGGGGTCCGGGACGAGATTGTGCTCATAGCGAGCGGTGGTATCAGGACGGCTGACGATATCGCGAAGGCGATTGCACTAGGTGCTGATGGTTGCGTCGTTGCGACGGCCGAAGCGGTGGCTGTTGGTTGTACGCATTGTGGTAATTGCGAGAGGGGACGCGGATGCCAGGTAGGCATTACCACAACGGACCCGGAGCTGTCACGGCTTATCGAGCCTGAATGGGGCGAGACGAGAATTGTGAATCTGTTCACTGCATGGTCGAAACGGCTGAGATCGATACTGGCTGGTTTCGGGCTGGAGAATATTCGAGACTTACGAGGAAGAAAGGACTTGCTGGTGAGGTACAAGTGAACTCACAACAACGGATGGTCAAGGAGTTCCACCACAGGTTCGGAGTCTTCACCCGTTCCTCCCCCGGCCTTGTGGACGAGGCGACCAGGGAACTCAGGATAAAATTGATCCGAGAAGAACTGGGAGAGTTCGAGAAAGTAGCGAAGGATAAGAATCTGGTCAAGATAGCCGATGCGCTCGCAGACCTCCTGTATGTCATCTACGGAACCGGCGTCTCCTACGGAATCGACCTCGAACCCATCTTCAGAGAGGTCCACGAGTCGAATATGAGCAAGGGAGTCCCAGTATCCTACGCGCGCCGAACGGTAAGATACTGAAGGCGAAGAACTGGAGGCCGCCGGATCTCCAACCGATCCTGGAAAAGATGTGACCAAGTGAGAGCATTGTCTGGACAGCAGATTATTGATTCGAGAAGATCACTGCCAGTAGACAGGGTCGGAGTAGGCAAGCAGGAGGCGGAGGGCGGATGCGGCGTCGTGGGCTTGGCAAGTAATGTTCCGCTTGAAGGAAAATATCTACTCCAATCTCTCGTGCAGATGCGGAACCGGGGAAACGGGAAGGGCGGAGGCATCGCGGCTGTCGGACTGGTCCCAGAACAGCTAGGCGTCTCTGAGAAAATCCTAGAAAAAGATTACATTTTGCAGGTTGCCTATCTCGATAGATCCGTTAGAAAGCAGGTCGAGGACGAGCATATCCGGCCTTTCTTTGTCGTTGACCATGAAGCGAGAGTAGAGGCTGTTGAGGATTATCGATCGGTTCCGGGTCTTGAGGTGGAGCCGCCTGAGGTTTTCAGGTACTTTGTAAAGATCAAGAGAGATGCTCTTGCGGAGTTTGCTCGTAAGAATGGTCTAGAGGGTCTCAAGGAGAGTGAAGTTGAGGATGAATTTCTCTACCAGAACTCTTACCGGCTGAATCAGCAGTATTATTCCTCTCTCGGCGAAAAGAAGGCCTTTGTTGTCAGCCATGGGAAGAACATGGTTGTGTTGAAGCTGGTGGGTTTTGGTGATGATGTTGTCAGATATTACCGATTAGAGGATTTCAAGGCTCACGTATGGATTGGCCATCATCGGTATCCGACAAAGGGCCGGGTCTGGCATCCGGGCGGTGCGCATCCGTTTGTTGGTTTGCATGAGGCGTTGGTGCATAATGGTGATTTTGCGAATTATCATTCGATAATGGAGTATCTGGCCCAGCGAAACATCCACCCGCTATTCTTGACGGATACGGAGGTCTCTGTCTTACTGTTCGACCTTCTCAGCCGCGTCTACAAGTATCCGCTGGAGTATCTGATTGAAGCTCTGGCGCCGACAACGGAGAGAGATTTCGAGATGCTGCCGGACGAGAAGAAAAAGATCTACCGACTGATACAGTCGACGCACATTCACGGGTCCCCTGACGGCCCATGGTTCTTCATCGTCGCAAGGAATGACGTGAAGAAGAATGCGTGGCAGTTGCTGGGCATTACTGATACTTCGATGCTGAGACCCCAGGTGTTCGCGGTCCAGGAGGGGCCGGTCAAGATCGGGATCATTGCGTCGGAGAGACAGGCGATCAATGCTGTTCTAGGAAAGTTGCAGGAAGATCAAAGGATTCCGAGTAGGTTTGCGGATTCTTACTGGAATGCTCGGGGTGGAAGCTTCACGGATGGTGGAGCGTTTCTCTTTACTGTGAGAGATGGGGCGGATGGGAAGGAGTTGGAGTGTTCTGACAAGTTCGGAAAGGTTATCGATCTTCCTAGGCAGGACTGGTTGCCGAGTGTCGGGTCTAGTGTCTCTCTGAACGCGAGTATTGCGATTCAGTTGCAGAAGGGTCCCGGTGCGCAGGACCCTTTGGGATTCTATGAGTATGTTCGTCCCGCGTTAAGGGATGCTGGCTTCCAGTATGTGGGGGAGATTCTTGAAGAACTGAAGAGAATGGCTATGAAGGGACTAGAGTCCCGACAATTCGCGATAAAAACACTCTCACTACTATACGATAGAATCTACGATACTGGAAGAAAGAAACGCAGCTCACTACTACAATTGTATCATGAAGCCTTGAACGACGTCTTCTCTTCGATCTCACTGTCAAACTATGACCTGTACACTCGACTGGATTGGAAGAATCGACCTCGATTGATCCATCCAAGGTTTGAGGAGCAGGTGCTGGTCGTTGATGCTCTGGAATTTCCGGCTGAAGGAGAGGAAAGCGCTGCCAGGTTCGTGGTCGATGCATACGGAGAAGGCTGGAAGAACATTCTACTCTACAACCTGCGAGGCCACCGATTCATTGGGAGCGGGCTCGGCGCACGAACTAATGGTTTGAAGATTGACTGTTACGGAGATGTTGGAGATTACATCGCATCCGGTATTGATGGCTGTGAGATCACGGTTCATGGTGCCGCTCAGGACCAGGCGGCTCAGATTCTGAAATATGGAAGGCTAGTGGTTCACGGTGACGTCGGCCAAGCGTTCATGTACGCAGCGAAGGGCGGTGACGTGTACGTGCTCGGCAACGCGGCTGGACGCCCACTCATCAATGCGGTAGGCAGACCGAGAGTTGTGATCAACGGGACATGCTTAGATTATCTTGCTGAATCATTCATGGCCGGAGACCCGTACAATGGTGGCGGGTTCGTTGTGGTTAATGGACTGAGACCGTCCTTTGACGGACGATTGGTGGAACAAGAATACCCGTATCCGGGAAGCAACCTTTTCTCTCTGGCATCTGGCGGAGCAATATTCATTCGGGATCCAAACCGCAGGGTTTCGAGTGAGCAATTGAACGGCGGACGACTAGCAGATTTCACCATGAGGGACTGGGAGTTGATCCTCCCATTTCTGGAAGAGAACGAGAGATTGTTTGGAATATCAATTAGCAAGGATCTCTTAACTGTTCATGAGAAACCATTGGACCCGAGCCAAGTCTATCGCAAAATAGAACCTACGCCTTTGCAGGAACTGACCTAGTTGGCTCGGCAAAATCCCGGTGACATTGATTAGTCTCAATATTGTCGCCAAACCACGATGCCCGGAGCCCTGAGTTGTCAGCTAAGATTTCGTCGATTGAGTTCTGTAGGCAACTCGGGCTGAAGTCCGCCCCAGAACTTGCGGCAAACGATTAACGGAAGACTGGCGGTTGAATAGACTTAGAAGGGCAACCCGCAACTTCGAGCCCACGCGTTAGGGGGCTTTCTGGTGAAAATAGTCGACCTTGAAATCAAGAGCTTCAAGGGTTTGATCGATCTTGAATTGCATAAAGCGCCCGACCTAGTTGTTCTCGCCGGTCCCAACGGTTCCGGCAAATCTGCTGTCCTTCAGGCACTCACATTTTTCAAAGAACGCGTGGGTCCCTATTCGGGTTACAGTACTCGCAATCCAGTAAACTCGGGTGCTGAGTTCGGGGAAATCTTCGTCGAGTTCAAACTCTATCCTGCAGAGGAGAGATTTCTCCATGGAGCAGTGGGATCTGTTTCCTTTGACAAGACACTAAGCGGCAGGATTCGTTTTGACAAGACGGGGAACTTGACCAATCAAGAATTTGACCCATCTCTTTCAACCTTGCTTCAAACTTACAGTCCTGAGCAATATCCAGACCTTGGTATCTTTGACTATAATGATGCTCACAGGATCTTTCAAGAGTCCTCGGTGGGAAACTTGTCTCTTAGTGGAGCGAGAAACCTCCCTCTTGGTGGCTCAGACCCCCAGCGAGAAAGACAAAGGCGCGTACAGCCTGGAACATCGAAATATGCAGGGCTGAAGCAGTACCTTGCTCAATTGAAATTGTCAGAGCTTTAACAAGTCCAAAAGGAAAAAAAATTCGACTTGCCGAGCAAACTCAGTGGATTTCGTAGGCTGTTCAATGAACTATTGTCTCCCAAAGAATTTCTTGATGTTGATATAGGAACCTCTCCCGCCAAGTTCATTGTCAGATCTCCCTCAGGAGAAATAGACTTCGACGACCTGAGTTCCGGAGAGAAGGAGTTACTTTTCTTCTACGCTGACCTGATCCGTCTGAACCCAAGAAATTCGATTATCCTGATCGACGAACCGGACCTGCACCTTAACCAAGAGCTAGAGCGTAGGATTCTTCCCTTACTTAGAAGCGTCGGAGCGAATAACCAATTCTGGATAGCTACTCATTCATTGGCGATAATGGATTCCGTCGAGCCCGGCGAGTTATTCCGACTCAGCAGTTACGACAAGAGAAACCAGCTATCCAACGTTTTCGACAATCGTGAGAAATACGAGCTCTTCAGATCAGTAGCTGGGGACGTCGGCCTGGTTACTTTAGGTGAAAGGATAGTCTTCTGTGAAGGTGCCGCGCACACTGACGTAGCCATCTTGCAAGCTTGGTTTTCCAACCTCAAAGGAACAATCGCCTTCGTCCCATCAGGCGGAAAGGCCGAAACCATGCTATTGTCTAGTAGAATGCTGGATCTCCTTAAATCATCAACAAAGTATAGTCAATACTTCGCTATCAGAGATAGAGATTTTCTTAACGATTTCGAACGAACCAAGCTCATGTCTGGGACTGACGGAAGGCTAAGGATTTGGGATCGATACGAGCTAGAGAATTACCTGCTTGATTTTAAAACTATTGCAGAGCTAGCCAACGAGCTTGGAGTGTACGCTAGAAAAATTGGTGCAAGCGAAATCGAAAAGCAGGTATTTGATATAGCTAAAGATCTAGAGAAGGACTTCTCAGCTCTCCTAATTATTCACAAAATCAATGAACAACTTCACGGCCTTCGACACACCATCACGATTGGATCCGATGGTCAGGTGGAGGGAGCCGACAAACTTCTAAAACCAATAATATCGAAAGAGGAGTTCGACGAGCTTAGGAAAACCTGCTCTCGGCAGGTTAACGAATGGTTGTCAGACGGGGTCTGGACCGAGCGTCTTCCGGGAAAAAAAATTCTGGTTAAGTTTGTCAACTCTCAAATGACTGGAATAAACTATGATCGGTTTCGAAAACTCTTGGTGAACAGAATTGTCGCAAAGGGACGAATCCCGCAAAACGTCCTAGAGACCATCAATGGCATTGCTGCAATGCATTGACAACTCGACAGTAGAGAAATTCTCCCAAGATTTCGACATTGAACCACTAAACTCTACGAGTTCGAATCAAGGAATGGACCTAGTTTCGGGTGACAGAGCACGTCGGTCGACAACCTGACTGGACCCCACCGAAAAAATGGTCAGGCTTACGGTTGTATCGGGCTGGCGTGTTGTTCTTTGTGCGACTTGATGCGTAGTTGCAGGTCCAGTATTTGCTGGTGGCATCTTGGACATGTTGCGACCGTTTAACTGATAGGGAGATTGAATCCCGTGACTTCTCTGAATTTCCTTCTGAAGTAATAATCGAGGTTGGACAGGTTCGCGGGATATATTGAGATGAACCTGATGTTGTTCTTGCGATATTGTGCCATTTTCCAGCGCATTGTCCTGATGTAGTTGTCTCTTGTTCCCGGGTCAGGTGAATCTACCAAGCCCCAGTACTCAACGAAGAGATTGTACTGTGGAAGGTAAAAGTCGGGTCTGCTTATCTTGGCTTTGAAGATGAACCAGTCGTTAGTCGTTGCCATGGCTTCATAGTAATAGGGAATGCCGTGGCGAGTAAAGTAATCGGCGATAACTCTCTCCGCCTTACTCCTAACCGGTTGACCCGTTAGCGTGACAGATGACGTGCCGTACTCCTCATGGGATCCGAAAAGGTCATTCAACCAAGAGAGAAAGCCCATCTTGGATGACAGTTCTCGCAAACTCGCCATTAAAGCCGATCCTCTTCTGATTCCATCAGAGATGGAACCATGGAAATCCAGAGTTAGTCTTTCCTAGAAGCCTTTAGGTCCGCAACGTACTTGTTGAGAACTCTGTGTGCTGGATTCTTGCCGAAGAGTTTGACTTTGATCGAGGAGTTTGATTCTAGTTCGTTCAGAATCTCGAGTAAGATCGGTCGCTTCTTCCCTCCACTCCTGTCTTTGAGGGTTATTTGCGACACAGCAGGTTCGTGGTCGGAAAACACGGTGAACCGTTCCAGCTTGCCTTTTAGTTGTTGAATGGCGAAGGCAATAGCGTGTAACTCTGCGTCGTCTGTTTCATTTGCGTCCACTTTATCAAATCCTTGAAGGCCAGGTACGTTCTCGACAACGTAAGCGACGTAAGTCGTTCTGGGTAGGTTCGGGTCCTGTATACCTTCAATCCTGGCATCAACGTAAACTCGATTTGTCATCTTCTCACATTTTCAATTCCTCAAGGGACGTTGCCGGACCCTAGAGTACAGACTGCACCTGGGAGTAGGGACAATAAGCTCTGAGAGGTGGCAATGGCAACTTGCACGGGTTCAAATCCCACCGGTCCCGCTTTGACGTCATGGACTTTGTACTGCTTTCTTTGGCTCTGTTGGTTCGGTTGCGTGGCCGAGCACGACTTCTCTGAGTTTTCTGCCTAAAACCTCTAGATAGTGGTTCTAAAGATCTTCGGGTTCCAAGGTAGCAGCCGTCGTATCGACTGGGCCTCCTCGATTCAATGGTAACCTTGTGAACCCGGGCGGGCCCACCATGTTACCCTTGAATCTCTAGAGGCCCAAGTCTTGACCGGCGGCTGCCTTTGCAACTTCGGTACGGAGGTGGTCGACCAGTGTTTCGGTTAGCAGTTGGATGTTCCGGTTGTCCTGTATCTCATTATCCATCCCAACCGACCGTAGCCGTGTGGGCCTTGAAAGAGGGGTGTAATTCCCAAGTCAAAAATGAATCCATCTTATGTCTTACATGGACAATCCGCGTATCCATTAGCGATATAGTCATGCAAAGGGTCCAGGTGCAAATCATAGTATGTGTGTTGTCCGCCGTAGACCCGGTCTACTCGCGTTATGGTCGTCCATCCATACCCTGATTGATACAGTGAATCACCAGGCACCAACAGCACGGTTGACCATAAGCCTGAAAGACCGTTATGGATAGCGTTGAATCGCAATCTGGGATTGATGTCAACGCGCAATGGCAGTCCTGTTGCTGTATGGAATATCAGCATGTTGTCGACAGTGACAATATTAATGCTTGTAATAGTACTATGATATGATTGCTGTGTGAATGGGTCTATTGAAATGACTGTATCACCAACATTCAAGTTTTGAACTGCGATATTACCGTTGGGTGTAAGTATTTCTGTTCCCTGCGCAACGCTTCCGCCACCGCCACCCCCACTTGGGCTTGGGGGAGGTTGCTTGGGACCACTTTGGAAATTCCAGAATTCGTTCACTTCATAGTTGCTCGCTGGATCTGAGGAGCCAGTCCAGACCGAGGTGTCGAAGTAATTTGCGGTTGTCCAGCCATCAATGATACCCGAGCCTGAATCGAAGTTGCCTAGGTACACTTCTCCCCCATTATTAGTGAAAGGGCTTCCCATGAATGCATAGGCGGTCGCTTTGAGTTCGCTGCAGCACTCAACAAGCAGCTCAAGAAAATACGAGCTACTCGCCGAAATCTGGTTGCTCCCTACGAAGGTCTGTATAGTGGTGGTAGCGCCGCCGTTGGTTACGCTAACGAATTTTGCTCCATCGTCATCCAACTCAAGTGTAGCGTATCGGTTCAGGGTATCGGTGGGATCATTGGAGTATTTCTCCCAGCCCATGTGGAAGCGGTGCAGGGTAATAGGCGTCACATAGGCAAACATTAGTGCAAGATGGGAACTCGGCAGTGTTGACTGTACAAACGTTTCTGAAAACGTCGGACTTGGACTCGGAATAGTTAGATAATATGGAGGATAGCACGGTAGCAACGAACATGGTGCCGAGCTGGGAGGATACACCTCGGCGGAAAAGGAGGTGTCCTGAGCCCAGCCGTACACGCTCGCGAGAGCTCGCACATCATCGACAACGGGAACAAATATTCGATAAGTGAACCAACGAGTGCTACTGTACCACATTAGAGACTGCTGTACCTGGGAGTGGTCGAGCCCAAATGCGTGGCCCATTTCATGCCCGGCAACACTCATCGCAAGATCTTGGTAGCCTGCTCCGAGCTGGTTCACGCTAATCTCAAGGTTAAGCTGGTAATCGTTAAGGGTTATGGAAACCGGCGGCACAAAATTACCAGAACAAGCGTATGTAGTCTGGCCATCCCAAGACTTGCTAGCATCGTTAATGCTGTAAACAACGATGTCATTGCTACTGCTTGCGGAAGACACTTGTGTTATCGTCAGCAACGAGGGGACATCGTTCCATGCCAGGGCCGCGAGTCCAACCGACGGAGCATCTGCAGTCGATAGGCTAGAGTCTTCATAGTATGTTACAGGCAGGGTGCTCCACTTGCAAGCCTCTAGTTTCCACCCGTTCACCGGAGTGATGTCACTCGCCAAGAATGTAGACGCCATAGTTAGAACAAGAAACGCGCAACAAAATCCCCGACATGCCTGCTTCAAGCTCTTACTACCTCGGATTTGAACGAATCTACATTTGTACCATTAACATAAGCTCCGAGTCCCTGATCAGCAATCGGGTAGAGGGCCGAATATGAAAACACTAGGCCGCTTAGCACAAGGAATTTTCCTTCGAGCCCCCCCACAATGTGATATGTGTTATTCAAAGGAGTTGGAGGGAGGGTGCAGGGTGCGTATGGAGGAGAAGGCAGACACGTCCAGTCAGATGAAAGGAACAGAACATAAGATTGTCCCACAGCTATCAATGCGTCACCGTTTTTCGCAACCATCGGATCGTTCGGATCAGAACCAGAATCGGTGACGTAGACTGAGCTTGTTCCATTACCCTTCATATAGCTTGAGATTGTATACTGGAATACTATATCATTGGGTAGAGTCGCCGTAGCACCGTAGCTCGCAAATTGCTGTGTAACGACGCCAATCACTATCGTCGTCGAGGCTCGCTTGAGCTGAGCAAGTGAAAAATTGGGATATGATGCATGCCCCCCTCCGTTGTTGCGATTTTCCAAGTCGGAGACAGTTGACAAGCCGCGGAGATATACTATCAATCCTATCGACAACGATAGTACTACTACGAAGACCACCAGTCCCTTGTTCAAGAGTACATCGTCAACGCACTTGAATAGCTAATAACATAGACGGATGCTGCGTTGGAATCCCAAGTCCCTCAGATTCTCAGCTGCCCAACTTACTACTGTCGAAAAACTCATTTATTCGGGGAGGCATTGATTGCGTGAAGCAATTGCAATTCGCGTTCCTGAACCGTCAGCCGTGGAGGCGTCTTAGGCAAGTCCTTCTACCCTTCTCCACTGGAGGTTTCTTTGTTCTGATCGCGCTCATTATCACAAACTCTCCACTTCTGTACCTGGGTGCCGCCTACATCTTGCCCTACGCGATAATTATCGGGCTAATAGTGCTGTCTTTTCCCCTTTCAATTGGGCTCAACTTCGCAGCCAAGAACATGCTAAGTCCCGCTGTTACAATTACGCTAATCGCAATCTTCGCCCTGGCTTTTTCTATCGCAGTTCCTTTAGTCGCGGTCCAGAGGCCCTACCCCGTTCACTGCATGGGCACGTTTACGGAATGGCAGTCTCTAAGTTATCATCTACTCGGTTTCGGGTCACATTTCGATCTCACCGGATGTTCGTAAATGTAGGATAGAAAACCTCGCAGGAAAAGCTTGATGTTCAGATACCGTTGGTCCTTCGAAGGTCACTTACGGAATGTTTGCAAATGTAGTTAAGCTCTATGACTTTTTCGTCAGAAGTCTTGGAGAAGCACTCAATGCTTTGCTATGCAAATGAAATTGTTCTCGGAATAAATTCGTGAGGGTTCAATGGCAGCCCCGGAGGAGATCCAGATTCCAAATCAATACGAAGCTATGACAAAACGACGCGAGGGATGATCGACGGCACTCCTGTCAGCCTTTTCGAGTCCCATGGACTGCTTTTCTGAAAATCCAAATCCCACCGGTCTCTAACCCTAGGCAAGAGTTTCTAGGGTGAACCACTTTCGGTTAGACGAATCACTGTTTCGGTCCCGACTTTAACAAAAAGAGGCGATAACAACCGCTGTTTCATCTGGGCCTCGCAATTTCAATGGTAACCTTGTGAACCCGGGCGGGCCCACCACTTGGAATGCGGATATGACTTCACAGGATTGCTGTAGTTGTTTCCTTGAAAAAAGGGGTGGGTCCTTTTAGGTTCGGAATCGAGCAGGGGGTTAGCTAACGGTTACCTGGATTGTCACGGAGTGAGATTCTGATCCACTTGATCCATTCACGGTTATGGTGTACGCTCCAGCTGGCGTGGAATGAAGGGCTGAGATCGTCAGCGATGAAGTCCCGACCATGTTGCTGGCGCTGACCACGATAATCGAGGGATTGAGAGCAGCTGATACGTCATGTTTTACAATAGGAAAGACGGTGGCCGAGAGGTTTACTGTTCCAGAAAACCCGCCCGTGCCGGTGATGGTAATAGAGATTGATCCTGAGGATCCCCGATGGAGCGACAAGGAGGATGCACTCGCCGTGATAGTGAAGCCGGCTGTGGTTACAAATGTTGCTCCTTGGGCTGTCTCCGGGACGACCCCTCCAGGTGTGTTAGGGTTTACAACTGAGACGCATGTAGTGGTGCCGGTCACGCTACTACCGCTGCAGCCGGTCGGATATGATATCGGAGTGCCCGTCGTAGTTCCGACAATATTGTATCTTATACTGAACAGCAGACCTGTTGTAGGGCTGGAGGTAATGAAGCCCAACGCAGCCTCGGCAAGACGGACGACCCCTGTGGATGTATTTGTGGAGTTTGCAAGGATGATGGTACCGTGTCCCGAAAAAACGTTGCCCGCCGTGCTTACGCCTACAGGACTAATAACAGCTGGATCCGCTTGAACGCTGATGTCGAAGCTGTTGAAGGAATCCGATCCTTGGATAACGACATTCACCGTGATTTGGTTGCCCACAGACCCACTGAAGGTTGGCACGGATGACGGGCAGGAAGTCGTCACTGCGGAGAGGCAGACTATTCCTGTGAATTGAGCGTGTGCGGATCGAGGCAAAGCGGGCAGCAAGCCCAGTGATGCGATCGCGAGCCCAAAAAGTACCATGCTGACAGAGAGTTTCTTCCTAGTTGACTGTTCCAAAATATCTTCGGACGTTGCGGTCCTAGCTGGTTGCATATAATACATTCTACCTGATTGGTAATGAGAGTCGCCTACAGATAGCCGTGTATTGCGCCAGGAACCAAGGGTTGCTTACGACCTCCTCTGGAAAAATGCCTTTAGAAAAAAGAGGGGGTAGGCAGTCTCAGTGTTTGCGGGGCCGATGTCTTTCATCGCTAGCCGTCCGAATCTCTCCCAACTTGACACTTGATGACCACAAGGTCAACACGGTTTTCGACAAACAGGCGACGAGCCGGGTCTTCCGCCGCTAGGTTCCTTTTGGGGTGGGTTTTACACCCCGTTTAGGTCTAAGGCCGCGCGGCCAAACTGCATGAAGATTATCTTCTGTGCGGGAGGCAAACAAGGTGACCGCAGGGCACAGATTCCCAGGCCCCGGCTCTGAGGAACCGCCATCGAGGGATTAACTGGGTTCTGGTCATCCAGGAAAAAGGGGTAGCATTACAAACCCATGACGTAATAGCGAAACCCACCGGTCCCTCCACGCATCAATTGTCGATTCATCTGATGTAGGGTAACAACATCCTATTTTTCTTGAGATCGCAGTTCCCAAGAGCCCCTCATGGATAAGTACCGATGTACCGCTTCTTCATGTGAATTCACTGCGCAATCAGCCAAGATTGCCTACAGCCACAGACAACAAACAGGACATATTCTCGAACTTATAGGAAGTGGATCCCAGCCTAGTCCATATCCAACTGGAGCTTTTGGCCAAGCTGTGCTGACCGACAGCCCATATCAATACTTACTTACATTCACTGATGATCACATTCTCTGGGAGAAGCAAACCTGGGGTCCGAACTCTTCCAAGATTCCAGCTAGGGTCGAACACGACCAGATTTCCTATTCGAAAATCAAATCAATAGTCTATGAAGAAATCGACCTCGGGCCGACGAGTTTATTCAACCGAGAACGGAGAGTCTGGAAAGGCTGGTACATCATTCTAACCAACGGAATGAGGTTCCCAGTGACCGACGATGGAAAGAACGGGCAAATGATTGTTAGAATCAAAGAACGGATGAAACTCGATGATAGAAAAGTTACCGAAAAGTCGTCTTCCGCGATTTCAACACGTGAAGTAATCAAAGAGTTCAGGGAGGTCGTCTTGATCCAATGCCGAAGCTGTGGTGCTCGTTATCAACAAGGAACACTCAGATGTCTGACTTGCGGAGCTAATCTCTAACTGAACAGTTTCGAATCGGACAATGGATTTCCCTTAATTTTAGGTGAATCCGGTCGGGTCCTGACTAACCGAGACACGCTTAAAATGAGCGTTCTTGATCATGGATTTGAACCACTTCGGGGTCGCGCCCCTCCCGTCCCGATTGTTCGTCCTCGTCTTTTGTACCGCTTGGACATTATAGTGGACTAGATGAGAATCGCGGAGAACTGCCTAACCGTTGGGCTTCGAGCTCTCCGGGTGCCAAATTCGTTGTCGCTCATTCTCTGAGGGCTTCGCTTGTTGATCGCGCCACTTTACTAAGTCGGAAAGAGCGCCTACAATAGTTAGGACCGCTCCGACTACCATTAATTCAAAACCTCCGTAAACGAAGGCAAGAGCGAGCATGAGGTAGAGAAGGAATCCGAGGCCTAGAACTGGCCCGGGGAGGGCGAACGGGTTGAACCAATAAAAAGAAGCACCGAGAGCGCTACTCACCCCCAGCAATCCGAGTCCAATTAGGGTGACAGGACTCAAGCGCATAGAACGAGGATAAGTCTCGAGTCGCTTATATTGCCCTTGCCTTTTCAAACTTGCGGTTTGGGGTCAGGGTTTCTTCTTGCTACGTTTGCTCGCGATCAATGTCGCCAGGAAGGCTTCTATGAACACTCCGCCCACGACTCCAAGTATTAGTTCAAGGGACGGCCGGTAGCCGTTCCAGATCGAATACAC
>WNGR01020835.1_pt1 | contig 14600 bp, 14 predicted proteins | sample 5407581 | NCBI WGS metagenome assembly WNGR01 (sample SAMN13153383, study PRJNA577476) | soil metagenome | isolation source: 80 cm soil or saprolite under Garry oak tree replicate 2 | place: USA:California | collected 2016-06-15
GAGCTTTAATTCCTTCACCGGCGATGCGGTCTATCTCGGACCGACCCTTTATTGGCAGATCGCGCCCAAGGTAATCATGAGCGCGGCCTGGGAAGCGCAAATCGCCGGCCGCGAACGGGGCGTTGGCGCGGCGCTAGATCTCACCGATTTTTCCCGGCAGCGCGCCAGATTGCTGTTCGAGTTCGAGTTCTAGCGCAGGCTGAACGCAACAGAGGGGAATTTCGTGACCGGGTATTTCGCAACCAGCTATTTCGCAAGTTTAAGGCCGCTTTGGATCGCCGTGCCGCTCATCGGATCGGCATTGATCCTTTGCGGTAACGACGTTCGCGCGCAGGACCGCGCTACCATTGCGATCGCAGTGAAGGACCATCGTTTTGAGCCGGCCGAAATCCGCGCGCCGGCGAATAGGCCGCTGGCCCTCGAGGTCAAGAACCTTGATGCTACGCCGATGGAATTTGAAAGTGTGTCACTGCGCGTCGAGAAAGTGATTGCGCCCGGCGCCGTCGGCACGGTCAATGTTCGCCCGCTCGCGCCGGGCCGTTATGAATTCTTCGATGATTTTCACCCGAATACGCGCGGCGCTCTGACGATCCAGTGATTACAGTCCGGATTGGGTTTGGCTCGATGCAGCGAGGTTTGTCCCGGAATCGCAATGCAACATTCGCGCTAATTGTTAATTACGGGGACGGAAAAAGCGGAATTTTGTGTCGAATATCACATTCGCCGCCGCGCCACCGGGGCAGGTATTTGTCCGGGGCCGGACCTCCCTCCATTTCGTGCTCGATTCGCGATTCCGGCCCCGAAACTGGGAGTATTCATGCCGGCGCTGGACAGCTACACCCCCGATTGCGGTCCGGCCGCAAGGCCAAAGCTATGCGCGTCACTGCGATCAGCACCGACCTGCTGGTGCCATGTCCGACTTGTGGTGGCTTTATGCGGTTATCCGATGCGCAGGCATTTGAGTGCAAGCAGTGCGGCCGCGCGATTCGGGTGGAAGGCGTCCTGAAAACCATGGATGCCGGCGAGTAACTTCGCCCAAAAGACGCAAGTGCTGCCGCGCGACAATCGAACGGCTATTCCCAAACCAGTACATTCGGCAGCGATGAATCGATCCGCCGCAACAACGTATAGCCGACGCCGGCGAGACCGCGAAACAAACCTAAATTGAATTGCCGCTTGCCGCTGTTCCAGCGGTAATCGCCGCTTGCCGCAGCAGCCGCGAGGACGGCAGCCAACCGCCGCGATGCCAATTCGCCGATTTCGCGCTTACCTATCCCCTCCGCCGCCGCCTCGCAGAGAAATTCGATGCTGCCAAGGGCGCCGCAGCACAGCGTGTCGAGCTGACCGGGCCAGGCCCGCGTCACGCCCTCGACCGCTTTGCTAACATCCGCCGCGAGACGCTCGCCATCGAGCTCGGCTTTAAGTGCCGCATTGGTCGCGATGCGCCGCGTCGTGGCGAGACGCGCCAATCCAATTCCCGGAGCGCCATGGCACCATTGGCATGGCCACAGCGATTGTCCAGCCACGCGCAAGTCAGGCCAGTTGCGGCGATCGGCGTCGTAGCTGGCATCCTCAAATGCCAGGCACTCGGCCGCCGCAGCCGCGAATTCTTCGCGGCCGCTCGACGCCGCCAACGACCCAAGCGCATAAGCAAATCCCGCAGCACCGTGCGACATACCGTTAAGCGCGGAGCCACCGAATCCTTGACCGACCCAGCTGCGGCGACCGATCACCCCGACCCGATCTCGCGCCAAAAGGTGCTCGCCGCAGCGGATCGCGCGCGTCAGCGCTTCATCTGATTGCGTATCGCGATAGAGCCGCAGCAGCGCCAGGATGCCGCCGGCGGCGCCGCCCATCACGTCCAATTGCTTGTCCGCGGCGATCAATTCATCGGTGAACAATCGTACCGCACGTTCGGCGTCCTCTAAAATGCCGACCTCGCCGAGGCACTTCGCTATCACGGCAAAGGCATAGACGATCGAGCCCAGGCCGGTGGCAGCGCCGATGCCGAGCGAACGCGCAAGCCGCGGCGCATTGCGACTTTTCAGGTTCTTGCGAATGTGGGCGAGGCCGGCGTGCGCGAGTTCGGCTGACGCCGCATCCGCGGTGACGGCGGCATGAGCGGCAAGAAATAGCGCGATCCCGCTTGCGCCGTTATAAAGATCGGGTCCGAGACAAACGAGCTGAAACACATCCGAATCGCCAAGCCAGTCGAGGCCGATCCAAGCGGCACCGGGTCCACGGCGAATAGCATGCTTGGCGAGTTCTGCAGCGATTTTACCGGCTTCGGCCTTAAAGCGTGCGTTGTCCGGGATGGTCTGCGCAAAGTCGCTTACGGTTTCGCTGCGTGCAACATTGCTCGCGGTCCGCGCCGGCTGATTAACATTTTCCCTGATCACCTCGACCTGCCAAGCGATCTCATTTTCGTCGAGCGCTTGCAGCCGCTCCCGGGCCCGGTCGAACCCAGGCGTCGCCGCGGTTTCAGCTGAGACGCCGCGGAGATCGTAGATCGCCGTGCCATTACTTGGGGTCATGAAATACGGCACGTTCAAAGAAAGAAGCGCCGCGCGCTCCGCGCGCTGCAAAGGCCAAAGCGGATCGGTTTCTTTGTCCCAATCGGCCAAGCGCGCCATGAAATCGGCTTGCGCCGACCAGACGATACCGTCCCCCATGCTGCGGTGGTTTTTCAACCGTCGCAGCAGCATGTAGTAGAACCGCGTCGGCCGCACGACTTTACGAACCGGCAGTCCGGCAAAGCCGTCTAACAACGCCGCCGCTTCGCGGTCTCGCATCTGGCGCATCAGGAAATTTGCATAGTCGGCAAAGCCCGCGACGAAGCTCTCGACGTGATCGCTCAGCCTGGCGTAGCGGCCGTCCACGTGCGGCAGATTAGGTGTACCCGCGCCGGACTCTTCCGCTTTGGCGGGACGCATCGCATCGCTGTTGAGGTTGTTCCATTTGATGACCGTTCGCGCACCCCAATCGGCCGTCATGCCACCCATCGCAAACACATTGTTATCGACGGATCGTCCATAGGCGGGCAACAGGCCGACTGTCATCACCGAATTGGCGATGATCTCCATCGCGGCATCGAAAGCCGCTGCCTCCGGCTCACCCGCCTTGTGCTCCTCTGCGGAGGGCTGAAGGATGGTCTCGAGATCGATCGGGACTGGATGGTCGCCCGCAGCGATCATGTTTTCCTGATGCATGTCGGTTGCAGCAAAACAATGCAGCAGCGCGAGCCAAGCGCCGGCGCGCTGGAAAAAAGCTTCGCAGCCCCGCGCGTCGGCACAGCCGAGGTGCTCGATGAACTCGGTCCAGCCGTAGCCGTCTCGCGCCAGGCTGCGCAGCGCTTTGAGGGAAATGGGCGCGCCCGCGCCGTTGAGCTGCTCCACCAGGCCGCGCCAAGCGACATCGAGTCGCAAGTCCTTCGGCTTGTAAACGATGCGCGCCCCATCGGCGAAACGCACGATCAGCACACAGCGGCCGCCATTGTGCGGATCGGATAGGCCGCTTGCGATGTCCACGACCGTGCTTGCCGACATCACCGCGATCAGTCGCAGCAGCACGGGCTTGTCTTCGAACAAGCCGCGAAAGCCGCCGCTTCTCATCTCGGCGATAAATTCGCGATAGTGCGATGTCCCGGCGGGCTCGCCGGGCGATTTGGCCGCATTGGAGCTTGGTCCAGCGCTACGCTTTTTGGCGAAACGCTCGTAGAGGGCGGGTGCACCAAGCTCCGTTACCGCGGCGAGCAGGGCATCCAGCAGGCACGCGCGCGCGGTTTCGGCGAAGTTGGCTGATGTGCTCACATCCAGGCCGGACCAAACGAGCGCCGCGGCGCGTTCGATCAGCACCGCGAATAGGTCTTCGAAGGGGTAAGCCGGTGTGGCGCCAGGCTCGGTCCCGCTCGCCTGCAGCGCTGCTTCGATCCAAATGGCGTCTTCTAGCCATGCCGGATGCGGCGCCAACGGGCCGCGCTGCGCACCAGTGAACCGGCTCTCAACCTCGCCGCCTGATAAACCGTCGCGCGCGAGCCGCCGCGCAAACAGAGATACGTCCCCTGCCGCCGAGGACTGCCGCCAAGCGGCCAGACGTTGCGCCGCCAAACGCGCCGACAAATCGCAATCAACCGCGGGGTTCGGCGCGACCGCAAACGCAGCCGAAAATAGCTCGTCAATGGTTGCGGCGCGCAGGCTCAGGCGCTGGTAAAATGCGTCCACCGAATCCTCACAACACGCACTGTCCGCCGCTTGTGCTGGGCCCGTCCTGCGACCGTGGAGCAGCCGATTCTCGGGCCTCATTTCACGCCTTTGTAAATGGCTAAAACGAGCCGCCGGCAAGGCGGTTTTATCTCCACATTTCAGTTATGTATCACAGCCGGCGGAGAGACTTTACACTGTCGGCAGCCGATGATTTAATGGATTTCTTGGCGGGGGGTTCTCACCAATTTTCTCGACCTGCCTGGTGATGCCGGCGCCGCTGGCGAATTAAGAGGAACAAGGCCAATGACTGACAAGTACATCGAGAGGGAAGAAGATCTCAGCTTCGAGGTTTCCGACGAGGCGCTGGAAGCCGCGGCGGGCTCGGTTAAGGAGAAGGCTGGGGCTTTCACGCTCGCTTTCTGCTCCGGCCTCGACACTTGCCCAAGCGTGAGGGCGTAAGGCTCGTCACGTGACGGGTCTTGGCTTCATCTTTTTCGCCCAGGCTCTCGAACCGATCTGAAGTTTCCGACGAGGTGCCGGACGCTCCGGCGCCTCGTCATCCTTTTTGTTGTGTTATTTTCCAGCGTTTTCCGCTCTACACACTCGGCCGGACCACTAATCGCCATCAGTTGAATTTCAGATTTGCTTTCGCGGCTCGATACTGGCTGTGCAAGCACGTGCGCCGGACGGTGTTTGGCGCGCCGTGGCTACATGCCGAGATAAGCCGCTTGCACCTGCTTATTGTTTGCTAGTTCCGCGCTCGATCCCTGGATGATCACTTTTCCGCTCTCCAGGACGTAGGCGCGCTGCACCATGCCGAGCGCGCGACTGACGTTCTGTTCGACCAGCAGAATGGCGGTCCCCATCGCATGCACTTCCTGGATCTTAGCGAACGTGGCATCGGTTACGACCGGCGCCAGTCCCAAAGAGGGTTCGTCCAGCATCAGCAATCGCGGTTTGAGCATCAAGCCGCGGCCGACGGCAAGCATCTGCTGCTCGCCGCCGCTCATCGTGCCTGCCAGTTGATTGCGCCGTTCGGCGAGCGCGGGAAAAATCCCGAACACCAGCTCGAGCGTGCGGTTGCGCTCAGCCTTGGCGCTTGGAATATAGGCACCAACCTCGAGATTCTCCTTCACCGTCAATTCGGGGAACACTTGACGGCCTTCCGGTACATGGGCGATGCCCAACTCGGCGATCTTGTGCGGCGGCCTAGCCGCGAGATCGGTGCCGAGAAAAGTAATGGACCCCGAGGTCGTCCGGATCAGTCCCGAAATTGCGCGCAGCGTCGTGCTTTTGCCGGCGCCGTTCGCGCCCAACAAGCCGACGGCCTCGCCTTCGCCGACGCTGATGCTGACATCGCTGGGATCCAGAGATTGAACTGAAAGCCGCCGTTTGTGCCCGCCCGCACGTCGGCAGCCCATTGCCTGATCGCCTCCGGCTGCATCATCAGCGCGCCGCAGCCGCCGAGGCCGCCGGCATTGGCGACCGCAATGGCGAGCGAGGCCGGACAGGCGCTTGCCATCGGCGCCATGAGAATCGGCACACGCAGATTGAATTGTTCACAAAACGCGGCGGCTCGCGCGAGGGCAGGGTGCTGCGGCATGCTTGCGATTTTACACAAGTCGCTTGGCGCGTGCGAGAATATGCGGGTCTGCGCTGTCGGGCAGCCATCTCATCCCCGTGGCGAATTCCACTCGCCTCGGTGGCGAGTTCATATTAGGCTTGGCTTCGTTGTGGGCGTGGCGGCGCGCTCTTCTGAGGGCAACGCGCAGCGGTGAGGGAGGGGGCGTGATCAGGCAAATAATGGTGTGTGCACTGTGCGCTGCCGCGGCGGTCATGCCTGCAGCGGCGCAGACCATGAGCTATGCCGATGCCATCGATCGGCTTGCGGCAGCGTGCCGTGCCGACGTGCAAAAATATTGCAGAGGCGTAGAGCTTGGCGGCGGACGGCTCAAATCCTGTCTGGACGCACACCAGAACGTCGTTTCGGCGCGATGCCAGCAAGCGCGCAGCGAAGTTTATGCCTCGATCGGCCGCCGCATTTCCGCGCAGCGCAATATCGGCGACGTTTGCAGTGCCGACATCAACAGGCTCTGTGGCGTGGCGCCGGTCGACAACAATCTCGTGACTTGCTTGCTCGGCGTATCGCCGGGGGCGATTAGCCCGGCTTGCAATCAGACATTTACCGACACTGGCTGGCGCACCGAAAGGGCTCAGCAATGAAAGCGCAGCAAATCTTCCTCGTCTGTGCCGCCGCGCTGTTGATCGCGCTGAGCGCAGCCGCGGCGCAGACGCGATTGAACTCGACCGAAATCACCAGGAGCCTGCAGGGCGTGAGTGGCGGCAGGATCGCGCTCACACCTGCTGCGATGCGCCAGGCTGCCTTGGACAATATCCGCAACTATCCCGGGCAAGCCGCCGCGGCCGCCGCGCATCCGTTGAGTTTTCCCGAATTGGAAAAGCTCGCGCAGTTCACTGTCGAGGTGAACTTCGACTTCAACTCCGCGGCCATTCGCCAGGAATCCTATCGCAGCATCGGCGCGATCGCCGATGCTCTGCACAATCCGATTTTGTTGAGCTATGGCTTTCTCGTGATCGGCCACACCGATGCAGTCGGTAGCCGCGAATACAATCTCAAACTCAGCCAGCGCCGTGCCGAAGCCATTCGCGAGGCCTTGATCGATCCGTTCGGGGTCAATTCAGGCGTTCTTGACGCGGTCGGGCTTGGCGAAGAACAATTGCAGGATCCGCGTCATCCCGACGCCGCGGTCAATCGGCGTGTTCAGCTTATCAATATTGGGCGAAAATACTGCTTCGGCCCCTCGGGCGAGTCGGCAAAGTGCCCGTGAATGGAATCGCTTTTTCAAGTAGCTTGAAAATGATGATCTTGAGAATTGTTGCGGCCCTCACTCTGCTGTTGCCTTCACTTGCAGCCGCCGCAGATTACCCCGCGCCCAAAACGGGTGATTGGATTGCACCGAATTTCAAATTTCATACCGGCGAAGTGATGTCGGCGCTCAAGCTACACTACACGACGGTCGGGGATCCCGCCGGAACGCCCGTGGTGGTGCTGCACGGCAGCGGCGGCTCGGCGGCGAGCGTGCTGACGCCGGCCTTCGCCGGCCAATTATTCGGTCCCGGCCAGCCGCTCGATGGGACGAAACATTACATCATCATTCCCGATGCACTGGGTCACGGTGCCAGCGCCAAGCCGTCCGACGGGCTGAAAACGAAATTTCCGCAATACTATTATGCTGACATGGTTGATGCCCAATACCGGCTGCTATCCGAAGGACTCGGCATCCATCATGTGCGGCTGATCATCGGCAATTCGATGGGCGGAATGCATGCTTGGCTCTGGGGCGAGCGATATGCGGATTATATGGACGCCCTGGTGCCCATGGCCTCGCAGCCGACCGCGATGGCGAGCCGAAATTGGATGCTGCGACGGATGATGCTTGAGATCATCCACAACGATCCCGATTACAACAATGGCAACTACACGACGCAGCCGCGATCGCTTAAGCTTGCGGCCGTATTCTTCGGCACCGCTACCGCCGGCGGCACGTTGAATTACCAAAATCTCGCGCCCACCCATCAATTGGCCGACAAGCTGGTTGATGACCGCCTGGCTGCGTCAATGACGGCCGATGCCAACGACTTTTTATGGCAATGGGGTTCGTCCGCGGATTACGACGCTTCGCCCGGACTCGATAAAATTCAGGCATCGGTACTGGCGATCAATGCCGCCGATGACGAGCGCAACCCGCCCGAAACCGGCGTCACCGAAGCGGCAATGAAATCGGTCAAGAATGGCAAGCTCTATCTGATCCCGGCGAGCACGCAGATTAGCGGCCATTCCACCACAGCCAACGCGAAATTCTACGTTCAGCAACTTCAGGAATTATTACGAACAGCGCCGCAGCGTGGGATGTAATTTCGACGCGCAGCAGCTATTGCGATGCCGACGCCGCCGTCTTGAGTTCGATCGGGCGTTAAGCCTTTGCCCGGCCGCGGGCGGTAAATCGGCCAGCTTGTCACTTTCCAACGATGTTTCCTATTCTGTAACATTGCTTGATCTCGGCATACGCCTGTGATCGGGAGAATTGGCTATGCGTGTCGACCACGGAATCGACTTGCGAACAGTTTTTAGCGTCGTCGCATTGATCTTGTCCTCGTTTACAACGCCCAACGCGGCGCGGGCTGAGGATAAGACCTATGTCATGAAGCTTGGCACTGCCACGATCAATGAATCGCAGCACGAGTGGTGCAAGCGGTTTGTCGCTATGGTCGAAAAGGACTCCGGCGGCAGAATCAAAGGCGAGATTTATCCGGCAAGCCAGCTGGGAGCGATTCCGCGGCAGATCGAAGGCGTGCATTTCGGCGCGATTCAGGGGTATGTCGGACCGCCCGAGTTTTTGGCTGGGATCGACGAACGCTATGAAGTGTTGTCGGCCCCTGGCCTCGTTGCCGACCTTGCGCATGAAGTTCGCATTGTGAAAGACCCCGAGCTGCAGAAGCTGATGCTCGGGCTTGGCGCCGACAAGGGGATTCACGGCGCCGCTTTATTCATCGCGCAGCCGTCGTTGGTCATTGCACGCGCTCCGATTGCTCACCTCGCCGATTTCACCGGCAAGAAGCTTCGCGTGTTCGCCGCTGACATGCAGCAGGAGATGATCAAATCGCTTGGCGCATCGCCCGTGGCGATGACTCTGGGCGATGTGCTGCCGGCAATTCAACAGGGTACGATCGACGGCTCCGTCTTGGCCATGACGGTGATAACGACGATGCATTTTTGGGATGCCGCAAAATATGTAACCGAGATCGATCAACCATTTATTTTCTCGATGGCTTTTCTCAGCAAGAAATGGTTCGACGCGTTGCCCACGGACCTTCAAACGATCGTAGACGCTGATGCCGCCAAGGCCGCTGTCGAGGTCAATCCGTGGCAAGTCGAGGCCTATAATAAAGCGCGCCAAACCTGGGCGGAACACGGCGAAATCATCGGCCTGCCGGAGAATGAGCAATCCCAACTGATCAAGTCGGTCACTGCAGTCGGCGCCGCGGTCGCAAAACGAAAGCCTAGCCTCGAACAAGCATATGACGTCTTCGCGGCGGTGGCGAAGCGAACCAAATAATGCGGTAGGCGGTTCTCTAGCAAAGTGTGAACGAACTAGAGCGCTGGAGCGGAATGAGATTTCGTCGAATCGTCATCGCGCTCTAGCTTTTTGCTTGAGCATGATCTTTTCCGAAAACCGGCTACCGCTTTTCGGGATCATGCTTTAGCCGCGCGCGGTCGGACGACTCCGCTCTCGGCCTCGCTCTCTGGCGCGGCAATGCCGGGAGGACGCCAGACCCACAACATGGCGGCAAACACGATGTAGAGCGCGATCGCGCCGAGCGGCATGAACCCGTAGGTATAGGCAAAATCCGTGATGCGCTGGCCGGCCAGATCGTTCGAGGTGCCGGCACGCAACAGGAAACTTGCCGCAAGCACACAGGTGCCAAGCTTGCGCATGCGTGGATCGGCAATCGTAGCCGCGGTTGCCAGAATGACGGCGGGAAGCACGAATATGTAGTGATAACGGCTCGTCATCGGGGAGAGCGCCAGCATGGCGATCAGGAGCACCGCGGTGTCGATGGCGACGTATTCCCGTCGCCGCGGCGAGGTGAGCAGGAGCAGCGCCACCACCGCGGCAAACACGCCGTCGACCGCAAGAACACCAACTTCGAAGCGGTACCCGGGACCAGCGCCGGGCCTACAACTTGGCGCAGCCAATCGGTCAGATAGCCGGCATGACCGCCGCGCAGCGCCCCAATCATGTCTGGGATGAGACTGACCCCAAGAAGCGCGGCGACGAAAGCGAGGCAGGCAAGCCAGCGCCGCTTGACAATTAGGTACGGCAGATAAATGAGCGGGGAAGCGCGAACCGTCGCGGCGACGCCGAACCAGAACCCTCCAACCGCTTCGCGGCCGACAAACAGCGCCCAGGTCGCGAACATGATGATCGCCAGCGAAAGCGGGTCGTGCGAAGCATAAGTCAGCACGTCCAGCATGTGCTTGCCGCAGGTGATCAGCATGATCGTGCGCAGCCAGAACAGATTTTGGCCGCGCGTGGTGGCGCCAGGATAGAGCCGCTCGGCGATGGCCTCGGTCAATCGCACAACGACGACCAAACAGCCGACGCAGATGACGTACCAGACCAGTCTTTGCAGCATCGCCGGCAGGAATGCGAGCGGAATAAACAGCACCGCCAAAGCCGGCTGATAAGGATAGGGCGGCAGGCAGGTTAGAAGTGCTTCACCGCGCAAAATGCAGCGGCCGGCCGCGCTGTAGAACGGCCCCATATCTGAGCTGCGGCCGAACATCGGATAGAGCGCCGCAGCCGTGATGATCAAAACTATCCAGTCGCTCCACGGCTTCAGCCGTTCGGCGCTGGAACGCAAAATGGTCATCCGCGAGCCGGCAGCGACGCCGGCAGCCGAACTTGCCGGATAAGGACTCTGCATTATCGCGCCCTTAATTATCGCGCTAGAGCGGGATGAGATTTCATCGAATCATCATCCCGCTCTAGTTTTTGTCTTTGAGCATGATCTTTTTCCGAAAACCGGTTACCACTTTTCGGGATCATGCTTTAAACGCGCCATCAAAAAACGGCACCCTGCCCCCGCAGCGGCGCCATTCAATCAGACGCGCAGCAGTGCGGCCACGAGGACGCCTTGAAACGCCAGTCGATTTCCACGAGGTGTCACTCCAGGGCCACAGGGATGCGGCTCACAACGCGATAAGAAACCGCAATGCCGCTCGATCGCCGCCATTTGATGTTCGGATTCGCCGCCGCAGCCGCTCAAACTGCGGCTGTTCCAGCCGTTGCGCAGCCGTCGTCCAATACGCTTTGGCCGACCAAGACCATTATCATCATCGTGCCGTTTCCAGCGGGAGGAAGCGCCGATCTCTCGGCACGGCTGCTGGCGGAACATCTGAAAACCGCGTTCGGCCAGCCGGTCGTGGTCGAGAACAGGCCCGGCGCCGGCGGCAATCTCGCTGCCGCAGAAGCAGCGCGCGCTTCAGCCGACGGTCACACGCTGTTCATCGGGACCAACGGAACGCAGACCATCAACCAGAGTCTGTACCGGCAACTGCCCTATGATCCTGCAGCCGATTTCGCCCCGATCGGGATGATGTGGTCGGCGCCGCATCTCGTGGCGGTGCATCCCGGCGTGCCCACGCAATCGCTCGACGCGTTCATTGCTTATGCGCGCGTCCATCCCGGTGAGTTGAGCTATGGCTCATCCGGAATCGGTTCCTCGACGCATTTGTTCGGCGAGCTGTTTAATGCGCGCACCGGCATCAGCATGGTCCATGTCCCATATCGCGGTCAGGGTGCGGCACTCGAAGATCTTATCGGCGGACGCATTGCGGCGATGTTCCCAATCGTGCCCGATGTCATCGCCTCGCTACGTGCCGGCCAGGTGCGTGCGCTGGCGCTCGCCGCCAATTCAGTCTCGGAGATTCTGCCAGGCGTGCCGCCGATGCCGCAGCTTGGCTATCCCGATCTCGTCGCCTCGGCATGGGTCGCACTTTATGCTCCGGCGAAGACTGCCGCGGCGGTAATCGAGCGGCTGCGCACCAAACTCGATGCACTGCTCGCGAGCAGCGCTTTTGTCGAGCGTATGAAACAAGTCGGGATCGAAGTTAATCGCATGCGTCCCGATGAATTCGCAGCGTTCGCGCAACAGGAGCGCAGTCGCTGGGCCAAACTGATCGAATCGCTCGACTTGAAGATTGAATGACGCGGCGCCCGCTTGGCGCGCGCGTCCGATACCGGTCACGCGGTGGAACTCGGCGATGCGGTGGAACTCGGCGATGATGTCTCCTCTTGACAGACGAGGGCATTGCGCCAAGATTCCATTCGTCACTTCGCGGTCATGGAGGTGTGTATGCTTCCACCGGGCCAGGAACGCCGCGATAATTGACGCTGCATCCGTTCGGGCGGCGCCATAGCGGCTAATACGCGAGCGGTACGCTGGGAGCGATCTTCCGGGGCCATATCAGTTGGGCATCGCCCCACCTTGGTCGCTCTCCGCGTGGGGTTTGCCACCGACATTTCTGGACATTTATTATCTTTTTCCTCGGACATCTATCTCTTCCGACTGTTATTTCTTCCGACCGTTATTTCTTCCGTGCGCGAACAATCTCCCCCGAAATCAATGCTGCGAGACAACCGGGAAGATGAATGGCGCGCGCGGCTTCCAGCGCGCAATGTCCTCGGCGAACCCCTTGAGCCTTGTTCGATCAAGCCAATGACGGGCTTTTACCGGGATGGCTGCTGCAACACCGGCCGTGAGGATGTTGGCAGCCATACGGTTTGCGTGGTGATGACCGACGCCTTTCTCGCTTTCTCCAAATCGCGCGGCAACCATCTGTCGACGCCGATACCGGAAATCGGTTTTGCCGGTCTCAAAGCCGGCGACCGCTGGTGCCTGTGCGCCCAGCGCTGGCAAGAAGCGTTCGAAGCCGCTCACGCGCCGCGTGTGGTCCTACGCGCGACGCACGAGGCGGCGCTGACTTATTGTTCGCTCGGCGATCTCAAACGCTTTGCCGTCGATCTGGCGTAGCGGCGCGTTCGACCGCGGCCCTTCACGGCTCAGAAGTCATTTTCCTTGGGACGATAGCCGTCGACGAATCAACGCTCGGCGCGTCAAGCCGTACCTTGGGCGAAATGATGGCTTGTTCGTCGCAGCGAATTTCACAATGCCAACTCACTCACGCCCTAATGCAAGTGAGGATAGTTCACGCGATTCGCGACTCAATGTCGGGGCTTGAGTACAGCGGTATTGGGGGATCAATGCGCAAACCAACGATCCTGTCCGCGTTTCTGGTGCTAATGCCGGCAACGATTCTGTTGACGAGCCATGCAAGCATTGCCGAGTCGACAGGAGATGAGTGCAGGATGAAGCCCGGTGCACCGTCGCCGCCGGGCCTGCATTGGTACTATCGTGTCGATCGAACCAACAATCGCCACTGTTGGTATCTGCATGCGCAAGGCACCCAGACCCATTCCCTCACGAATTGGACATCCCGAGATCCTGCCGTGCAGGATGAACATGCTGGTGAACCACCGACGCAAGGATCATCGCCGAGCGCAACCCTACAAGCGGGGCCTGCGGAACGAACGGCCGCGCCGAGGACGCGTTCAGAAACGCTCGTGCCGGACGCTTCGGTTGACGAGCAGCCAGGACTGGAGTTTTCCGCACGCTGGATCGATCTCCCGAAGTCCATTGATTTGAACACGCGCGATCGCGTGACCGGCAGCAGCGGCTACGCCCCTGAGCGTGCGGCGGCAAACGCCGAAGAACAATTGCCGTCGAGCTTTTCGATTGTATCGGGTGAGGACGATGCCGCGCGACTGAGCTCCACGGATGGAGCAAAGCTTGGATCAATAAGTCTGACCGGGGCAGCGGTACTGGTCTTGCTTCTGCTTTCAGAGGGACTCGTTCGACTTGTGCGTATGTCCGCCGCGAAGGCGTGGGCCCGGTCTATCCGCGCGCGTTTACGCGAGATCAGCGGTTTCAAGTTGGCAGCTGCAGAGGCATCGGCCCACACGGATCGGCGGGCCGCCACGCCAAGAGATGCGCGCAGGCCCGAAACAGGCTTGCGCGAGCTGAGGTGCGTGTTGCGGCGGGCCGATGCGGGACTGCGGCCGGCGCGATCATTTGCGCCATCTCAATCAATCATCAGAAAGCACGTTCGAGCAAAATCCGTGTTTCAGCGCCTGAAAGCGCGATCATTTAGTCCGAGGTGGGCGCCGCTTTGATCCGGAGATCAAAACAAATGGTGTCCTCCGCTGCGCCGTTGGTTCCTGGTGAGCAGTCGGATGAGCGTGCGTATTTCGCTCACGATCTGGATGAGGAACGCGATTTAAGCAAGCAAACCGTGGAGAGGGGCTACCGTCAGGACGCGATGAGCAGGCCGTCGATCGGCACGCGCATATTTAGATCGCTCGCTCGTTTTGCTGCGGTAGTCCTGATTGGTGTCGGTCTCACGCTGGCCTGGCAATCTTACGGTGAGCAGGCAAATGAGTTCGCCAGGACTTCGGTTCCATCGCTGGCCTGGCTGTTGCCCGCAGAAAACGTAAAGAAGTCGCCTGAGGCCACAGCTTCGTCCGAGTTGATGCAACAGATAAGACTGATTGCCGTCGATGTGGCGATTGCACGGCGCAATTTGGGGCAACTCGCCGCCACGCAAGAGCAGATTGCCGCCGCGCAAGATCAAATAAGCCGCAATATCGCGGCGCTGCAGGAGGCTGCGCAGGAAACCAGAGCCCAGGCTCCTTCTCCTCCCGCGCCGCGGGCGATCCACCCACCAGCGCGTATTATTCCGCAAGTCGCTCCGCG
>WNGR01005324.1_pt1 | contig 14596 bp, 12 predicted proteins | sample 5407581 | NCBI WGS metagenome assembly WNGR01 (sample SAMN13153383, study PRJNA577476) | soil metagenome | isolation source: 80 cm soil or saprolite under Garry oak tree replicate 2 | place: USA:California | collected 2016-06-15
GGAACCACATTGATGAAGGTGTGGTCCCTGTCCAGTACCCCGCGCGCAATCTGTCTGATCTGTGGGGAGACAGTAGCCGAGAAGAGGAAGGTCTGACGAATTGGTGTCTTGGGGAAGAAGTCGGCGATAGCGTCGATGTCGGAGCGGAAACCCATATCGAGAAGGGTACCTGCCTCATCTAGAACAAGCTGAGAAACGAAACACCTTCAGGTTCATTCAGAAGACTGTCGATATAACGAGTACGCACCTGTGACGCAGTCTTAAGCGCTTGAGCGGTGTCGTCATTCTCCAGAACGTCACGTATCCGATCGGGTGTAGCGACGACGATGTCGTTACGGCCACGCTTGAAGTCGCGAAGCTGGAGTCCTTTGCTCGAACCGCTGGTGATCGACTTGACCTCGAATCCCTTATGCCAGTACGTGAGCTTGGTCGCTGCGTGGGAAATCCGCGTCGCGAGCTCGCGGGTGGGGCTGATGACGACTGTGCCGACTGTGTTTCGTGCATATGTGCGCCTGGCGTTCTCGACGACGCGAGAATCCGGTTGGCCACCATTTTTTTCAAGAGCGTCGACTCCCGCCTTTTCGATCGCCTTTATCTGAGCTCCAATAGCAAGAACTAGAATGCCAGTGTCTTTCCGGTCCCAGTCTTTGCCTTGACCAGAAGGTCACGCAGTGGGCCATGTTGCTCATCCTCATTGTAAGGCCTTTCCAGCTTGGGAAGAGGAAGGACAGCTTCCTGCATAGGAGACATATGTACATGTGTGAATGACCTACCCGTGATAGCTCGCAGCGTGTCAGGGGTGAGTTTAGTTTCCAGAGTGACAAATGGTGGTTGAGAACAGCATTGGGTGACTCCGAAGCTTTGTCACTCTCCGGGGTTCCAGTATCATGAGATTTTTGAGGCTCAGTTTTCTGAGAGGCGAGAGCATGGCCAAATGTTCGGGTGTTAACGCCTAAGGGACGACGGGTCCTTGGGAACAAATGAACAAATGATGTCCGCTGGCAGATGTTTTGGTACTCACCGCCACGCACGGCAGATAAAACAGTAAGGCCACGACACGGAAAGGCCCGGAATGGGCTATGTGTAGCTCCAGAGGTCGCTATGAATATACGAAGTGTTTGCTGGTTGGAATTATTCTCCACTAGTTCATGCCCGACGCTGCCGATGTTGCCCCACTCTCGAATGATCACGCGGCTACAGTATCGCTAGTTCTAGTCACTATGGGCCGTGCTTTTGTGCCACGTTGCGCGACGTCCTCGCTTACCCTCTGGAATTGTGTGTTGTTGGGTTAGGTCTTCGTCCAGTGGTGTGTCTCCTTTGGTACACGGTTACAGTAGTACTGTCGTAAGCGAGATTGGTCACAAGTGACTCACTATGATTCGAGTAATTTGTACCCACCAATAATTCTCTCCCAGTCTCTCTAAAAGGTGATGAACGAGTCATTCGACTTGTAAGCGCCAAGAGTATTTTACTAGGTATTTAAGCACCATAGTCCTTATCAAATAGATCAGAATTCTCTCACTCCTCTTCAGTCACAACCATCTTTTGTCACAAGAAGTGAGCAACATCACACTTGATCAAGTGTGAGGCTTCCCTGATTTGAACTCACACTTGGTAACAGACACAGTAGCAAGCGCACAAAACTTTTAGGCCAAACAGAAGAACAAGTTGACTTTATTACATTGCAGATACCATGCTGTTATGCTCAGGGAGTGCCATTATACTGACCCTGAGTCTGGTCAGCTGTCTACACCTAGGTTCATATCCTCAATGTCAAATCGTTTGCATCACTCATTGATAGTTACACTTACCCCCCTATTGTACTTGTTGTCATTTAGCACCCCTATCCCCTATAAATCCCAACAATGCAGAGGCTTTGGGTATACTTCCCAGAGACCCTTGTCTCTCCCCCCTAGAAGCCCACCTAGGACCAGCACCCATGGAGGACCTGCTTCCTGCCATACATCAGATGCTGCAAAACTTGCATCAGTGAATGACTGTGGTAGAAGAAAGAACTGCCACAGCACAAGTGCTACTGCAGATGGTGCTGACCACTGTGCAAGCCAATGCAACACCGCCAGTGCCTCCACCACCCATGCAATTGAGTCTTCCAAAAATCACACTTCAGATGTACTCTAGCAGATGCAACGTGTTACGTTCACATTCGGAAGACACTTACTAATCAGTTATGACTACAATAGTAAGCAGTAATTAGTCATGGACTTGTCATTAGTCAGTGGAAGTATCACATGTACAATAGTATGACTCGATCCTAGGATAGTGGTAGTAGGGTTTAGGCTTCAGGAGGAGCTTCAAAGCTCCTCGTCAACTGTATAAAGAGTGTAGTCACTAAAGACCAATGTTACATCCCGGAACTGTTCTATTCATTTTTCTTATTTTACCCTATATTAACCTTTTCTCTGTGACTTATGGTGACTCACAGGCTTGACTCATGTGACCACCTACTATACAGACTTGTGACTTGGTATGTTCTCGTGTCTCTATTGTTGTTGTGACCATTGTTCCATGTGACCTATTATCACATGTGATGGACTATTGTTATTGTGACTCTATTGTTCTGCTGCAAACTATGATATAGAACTACTTACTGTTCTATCTACTTCTGTCTATAAGCCCTACAGCCTTAGACTAGATTAACTTGTATCCTACAGTACAGAACAACAGAGTCTTTCTCTCAATCCATCCCCTGTCTGATCTGTTCAAAGTATTCCTCTTGTTCTTTGTTACGATCACGCCCTACTTGTCATGGGATACAACGTACTGTTATCGACACTGCAAGGGAATCTCCCATTTTCCACTTCTTCTGCATCATCCTTCGCCTCGACCCATGCCGGACCGGACCACTTCAGCCTCATTGACCTTCATCTACGTCACCACGCCTTATCGGACTCACGCCTCGGAACCCCTATCACGCGCACTGCCTCATGGACAGCCTTGTTCCTTTGATATCTCTATCCCATCCCCCTTGACGTCATCATGACATATGACCCAGACTCAGACTCAGACCCTTATCCCTTCCATGACATCATCGCTTACTGATCCCTTATGATAAGACCACTGCCCTTGACCCTGATCACACGTACGGCCATTCGCTATTGGCTCATTCCCCTTGCATGATGGACATTCCCCTTATCTCTGACGTACTGTACAATGCTATGACTCATCTTGGCTTACGCCGCTGACTGATACTCGCCTACCTATGACTATGTCGCTGACTGATTATTACCTATCATGACTCATTCCTAGGATCGTCTCTAGTAGAATACATCATATGTTTGTGTCTCACAAACATCTCTTCATACGTATATAAGTCGTAGTATACCTAGCTTGTACGGTAGACTTGACTTCTTCCAATCCACGACATTCTAGTCTCACCAGATAGGGAACTCTCAGGTTGTTCCAAAGGAGGGCTAATATCTTTTGCCACTCACCGACACGGGCCTTCGTATTTTGCCTTGCATACCCGACCAGACGCGGACCTTTGTATTTTGTCTTGCACCCGCTAGTTGTGTTGATGACTTGGCATTTCCTCTCACACCAGTCTTGAGCGTGGCTCGACTTGGTACTTGTGCATCACCGAACTGAAGCCCTGATCCGGCTTCACTCTACGAAGAACTAAGACACGAACGCACGTCGCACGATAACGCCAGTCGTGGCGTTACATTCTTGATGAACTCGAGGGTTACTACTTCTCATCAGGAACTGCCTAAGTCCCCATTGGACTTAGCACTCTAAGGAACCACATGTGACCAGCTTAACTGTTTTGTCAGATGACTAGTGATATTTGCCCAAGTCGGGTGAATGTCCCTACTGTGACGTAACATTAAGTCAAGTCTATTAAACACTAGTCAAACTGCCTTCAAAGTTAAGAAGATATATGCAGTCAAGAAGCATAGTTCAGTTCAAGCCTTTTACTATTGAAAGGAGAATAGAAGATGAACTACCCCAACACGTCAAAGGAGCTGCCATTTGGCATGAGATCAACGACAAGGAAGGATATTGGATTTTTGATCCTCTGGGACAAAACTACCTTGCCATCGAATACAAAGAATCGACACAACAGTGGTACTTTATTGGACAGGACTCCAGAACAGGACATTGGGTTGCTACACAACCAGTCCCTTCAAGTTACCAGCTAGGAAGACAGTCGATTAGGCCCCAAGGAAAAGTCACAGGAATTGATGTTGATGATTCAGAGGCCAAAGGACATACCCAAAGTTCCTTCACAAAGACTGGCATAACACAAAGTTCAGCACAGATAATGTCTATGACACAGACATTGACAGCAGCAGCCCTCACACTGGCAGGAATGAGGAACCTGACCCAGTCACAGTCCTTTTTCACTAAACCAAGCATGGGAAAAAGTGGACCAGGAGGGAAACCACCAGGAGGTACTGGACCACCCGGAGGAGGTGGCACTGGGCCAGGAAGTGGTGGAGGCACCGGACCACCTGGAGGAGGGGGCACTGGACCACCAGGAGGTGCTGGACCACCAGGAGGCACTGGTGGAGGCAGGGGTAACAGGAAGTTGGGGGGAAACCCTCCTTCTGATTTTGATGGGACACGCGCCCTTGTGGACATGTTCATCAACAAGTTCAACCTTTACCACCTGTCTAACATTGATGCAGAACAGATGGTGAACCCAATGAAGCATGCAATGCTCATGCTGGGGTTCATCAAAGGACCAAACGTCAAGGACTGGACCAGACACTGGACCAATTGGATGGTTTGGGAGTTCACAACAGGAAGACCCACTATGGACAAGCATTATTGGTTAGAAGTCTTCAGAGGCTTCCAGATTGTGTTTCAAGATATGGGAGCCAGGGAAAGGGCTGAAGATAAACTCAGACACCTCGCATTTATTCCAAATGAGGTGGATACCTTCATCACCCAATTCAAATCACTGGCAGCTGAAGCAATGTATGATCTTGATGCACAACCAACACTGTCGCTCTACACATCCAAGCTTCCATTCAAGATGGTAGACCACATTTACAAAGTGGTCAGACCATTGGACTTCCAAGGATGGGCAGAAGCCACCTGCCAATACCATCAGGACAACACAGCGGTCCAGAACATCAGGGGAATATTTGAAGATACCCCAAAGAAGACCTCCATGGGAGGAAAACCAAAGATCTCGACCCAACTATTGGCTCAGATCTTGGGAGTCAAGATGCCGACCCCAAACCCTAATGCCATAGATACACGCACTGATAGAACCTGATCCAATAACTGGAGGAAGGGAACTAAAGGCCACGTGTCACAATCCGACATCAAAGACACTTACTCATAGGTTATGACTACTTGAGTAAGTGGTAATTAGTCATGGACTTATGCATCAGTCAGCTGAGTATCACATGTATGATAGTATGACTCAATACTAGGATACAGGTAGTAGGGTTTGGATTCCAAGAGGTGCTTTAAAGCCCTCTCATTGTAGTACTTAAGATGTAGTTGTTGAAGACCAAGTTCTCCAGCTTGGTCTTCTTGAATTGTCACTTGTCTTCTCTTCTACTCTGCGAGATATAAGGGCTCTCTCCCTTTCTTTACTTGTGATTAAGAACTGACCATTGTCTGGTCCTCGTGTTGTCAAACCAAGTGACCCTACATATCATGTGATCTAGTTGACATCCATGTATACTTGCAACATATTGTGTGCCATCTCTAAGCCTAAGTTAGGCTGACGTTTAGTGGCAACGTAACATCAAGACCAAGCTCTTCACTGTGGTGTGCCTTACAACCAAAGATCATTGGGTGTTCTCACCCTATTCCATCATTAACAGAGGAGAATGAGATGTACCCCTGATATATCTCAAAGAGGCCAGGTGGAGAACAGTTCACAGAAGTACAGGATACTTCATCAACATCCCTACACAACCATTGCAATATTACCCAGTTGAGTTCAACCATAACTACATGTGTTGGTGCGAAATTACATGGAACACACCAGAGGCATTGTGGAATGTTGTATGACCAACCAGACCTGACTATTGGTGTGACATATTTGAAGATGAGGTACAAACTGCAGAACAAGTAGGACCCATTGACGGGCAACCAAGTGTGCAACCTAGAACCCCAGCACCCTCTACTGCAAGTGAAGGGGAAGATGAAGAAGAAAGATCAGAAGGAACAATTGAATCAGGAGTAGCTGGAAACACCACCAAAGAAGACTGATTGGCTGAACTAGCTGAGTCTATCCACATTCATCCACCAATGGCTACAATGACAGAAGCTGTCAGAGAAGAAGTTGGAGAAATCAATCCACAAACTGGACACCAGATAAGACGAACTGTCAACATTGTTGACAATGAAGCAGCCCTTCATAGGGCCATGGGACCTGACCAAGGGGATCCACCAAGTGGAGGACAAAGAGGACTACCTGAACTCATGCCAATTTGTATGGCATACGATGACCCACCAGGAGGAGGATTCCCTGAAGGTGGAGGATTCCCTGGAGGCGGAGGATTCCCTGGAGGGGGAGGACCCCCAGGAGGAGTATGGAGACTGCCACCTGGACTGGCCCCTGCACCAATTGCAAACAATGGCAAGCTAGTGGGAGAAGCCCCTACTGTATACGATGGAGATTGGAAGAACACACAACTCTTTATCAACCAATGGGATCTATACTGGGGCGTCAACAATAACAATGCCCTTATGATGAACCCCTATCAACGAGCTATGTTGTTCCTCACATACATCAAAGGAACAAATGTTAATGAGTATGTGGTAGCAGTCAACTGATGGTTGAGCCATCAGCTGCAAGGAGGAATCCTTGACACAGATGAAAGACTTTGGAATGAAGTCACTGCATTGTTTTCCAGGTGATTTGCCAATACACTGGAGAAAGAGAATGCCCAGGCTCTTCTATGAGATGGGATCAAAATGAAAGGAGAAGATATTGATGAATATCTAGCTAAGTTTGAGGAACTTGTAAGACTAGCTGGCTACCAATTTGACGTTCCCCAGACTGTTGAGACCTTTACCAAAGGACTCCCTACAGGCTTGTATCAAAAGATACTTGAAATGGATAGGCCAAATATGTATGAACAATGGAAAAATGCGGCCATCCAGAGACAACAACTCTATGTGCACCTGAAAGCTAGATTAAATGCACATTGCAGACAAAACACCAACCAACTAGGATGATGAGGGGGATGGATGCCTAGAGGACAACTATCTGACCCAAATGCTATGGACACATTGGCAGGACAAACTTGAGGACGAATCACTGGGAGTGAGGATATCAATTTTAACACTCCACTGTATGCTCCTTGTGGAGGGTTCATGTCAAGAGGAAGAGGAGGAAATCCAGGACATCCAAGAAGGGATATGAGTGAAGTTGAGTGTTACACTTGTTGCAAAAAAGGATATATCAGTCACAATTGTCCACAGCACACATGGAATAGGACTCAAGGATGTGAAGCTATCATTGATGACTGAAGCATGGTCGATGGAGAAACCATCATAGTGCAAGGGGCCACTCCTAAGGAACAAGCCACATTGTGGCTCCAAAGCATCACAGATGAAGGGGAAGAAGTCCAAGAACTCATAATGAGGGACCTAGTAGGAAAGGAGGATTTTCCAAGTGCCTGAACCCATCAGCCTGGGTAACGGCAGTTCACAAATTTGATTCTGTAATAGTGACTACATGATTTCGATCTATGCGCATTCCCATTTCTATCAGAACCAGCAGTAAAATGGCTGACATCAAGGGACTTGTGGACTCAGGAGCAACAGATTGCTTCATAAGTCCACAGTTTGCAAAATGAATGGGATTGGGGACAAGACCACTCCAAAAACCCAAGAAAATATGGAATATCGACAATATGGAAAACAAAGATGGGTTAATCACTTGATATGTCGATCTAGATGTGCAGACTAGTGGTCGTAACAGGACTCTCTGATTCCTTATCACCAACATTGGAAACAAAGGGGTCTTATTGGGTTACCCTTGGCTATCAACCTTTGAACCACAATTCAACTGGGCTAGCGCAGTAATAAATGAACAAATGCTCCCTATAGTTCTACGGTCAGTAAACCCCTGCATACCCAGAAAAGAACCCATCATTGCTGGTGCCCAGAGCCAGGATACCACTCTAAAGGCAACCATGTCTATGGAGATGGCCATCGCAGCCCAGCAGTACAAAACGAAAGCAGAAGTACCTATTGACTATCAAAAATACACCAAAGTATTCAGTGAGGAAGAATCCAAGCGATATCCTCCCAAATGAGCGTGGGATCATGCCATAGAGTTTAAAAAGGATGCCCCAGATGCAGTGGACTGTAAAGTATACCTGCTCAATTGGGTAGAGGATCAGTCAGTGAAGGAATTCCTTGTCAATGAAGCTGAGAAGGGGTATATTCAGGAGTCAAAGTCACCATATGTGTCACCCTTTTTCTTTATAAGAAAGACAGCAAACTCTGGCTGGTCCAAGACTACCGAAAGATAAATGTGCTGACGATACGTAACCAATACCCATTACCCCTGATCTCTGATCTCATACGAGACCTCAGCAATGCTCACATATACACTAAACTTGATGTGAGATGGGGATACAACAACATATGAATACGGGAAGGGGATGAACCAAAGGCAGCTTTCAAGACATGATATGGGCTATTCGAACCAACTGTCATGTACTTTGGCCTAACCAATTCACTGGCTACATTCCAGACAATGATGAACTACATCTATTGTGACACTATACTCAAGCATGAACAATGAGGAACCACAATTCGAGTCTACATGGATGACATAGGTATCACAACGCAGACTACCATGGACGATCACAAAGCTGCAGTGAGTGACATGCTCCAAGTGGCACAAGATCATGATCTATTCTTCAAACCAGAGAAATGCACCTTCTATGCACCTTCCATGGATTACCTGGGGGTAATCCTTGAAAAGGGGGTGACATGCATGGACCCAGTAAAAATTGCCAGAATCAACAAATGGGAAGTACCGAAGAACATGATGGAAGTATGCAGAGTGGTAGGATTTTTCAATTTTTACCACCCATTCATCAAAGGATTTGCACAAATCGCATGCCCACTACATTGATTAACAAAAAAGGATCAAGAATAGCAATGGGGACAAGAAGAACAGGAAGCGTTTGATGTGCTCAAAGCACAGGTCATGGCTGAACCAGTGTTGGCCCACACAAACCTGAACGAACAACTTGAGCTAGAAGTGGACGCATTGGGTTACGCAGTAGGAGCTGTACTCCTTCAACACAAAGAGGATGGTAAAAAGCACCCTATAGGATATTACTCTGCAATGCTAAATGAAGCACAATGGAATTATAACATATACGACCTCGAACTCTTGGCTATCGTCATGGTGCTCAGGAATTGGAGACCCTTACTCACAGGATCACCCCACAAAGTCATCATCTATTCAGACCACCTGAACTTACAGTATTGGAGGCTACCGCAGAAAATATTGCACTGGGTGGCAAGGGAAGTACTCGAACTTTCCAAATATGACTTTGAAATACATCACATACCAGGCAAAATGAACGGAAGAGCAGATGCACTATCAAGAAGACCTGAGTATGACAAAGGTGAACAAGACAATTCCAACGTAGTCTTACTCCCCAATAGGGTCTTTGCAAGAGGAATGAAGGCAGAAAGGATTGCATTGTTGCAACAAGTAATAACGCAAGAGGAAATGGAGCCGACAAACCCAATATACCAACAAGAACAGAGGATATTGGAACCCTGGATCGATGCCCATAAACTCAAGAAAATCGAAGGAACATGGTACAAAGATGGGAGACAAGTGGTCACTGGGGGAGTACAACATAGATGTACCTTCATACACGCTCACCATGATTTGCCAGTATATGGTCACCCAGGAATCAAGAAGATGAATCAACTGACAAGCTGGAGGTATTGGTGGCCCAACATGCTCAAGGATGTTGTGGAATATGTGAAGGGATGTGCAGAATGCCAGCAGAACAAAATCGACACATGACCCACAAGAGCACCTCTTCAACCAATATATCTGAAACCCAAAGCTATGCCATTTGAAACTGTAGCACTGGACTTCATCACTAAATTGCCAATTTCCCAGGGATATGATACCATACTCATGATCACCAATCATGATTGCAGTAAAGCGGCGATCTTCATACCATGCAAAGAAGCCGCAATGGCTGAAGAAGTAGCGGGGCTAATTCTAAGTCATGTGTTCCCGCGATTTGGACTACCACAATGATTCATCAGTGATCAGGACCTGAAATTTGCATCAAGATTCATCTGGGGATTATGCAAGAATATGGACACGCAACAAAACATTTCCACAGCCTATCACCCGCAAATGGATGGACAATCATGTTACGTTACCGTTAACATCTGCCTTGACTTAAGGCCAGGTTGCCAATCAGCCTAGTTGCACAAGTCAATAATGTGGACGATGAGGCAGAACACTAGCTGAATAGTGATGCCAACAATGTAGAATAGAGTCCACTCAAGTGATGAAAGATGAATAGCCACACTGGAAGGGAAGAGGGGCTCTGCTATAGGCTCTAGTACTTCTGCAGTAGAATACAAGAAGTCAAGCTGGGGAACAACCAGCAACTATGCTACAGCTTATAAGGACCTCTACTGGTGTATAGTAAGCACAGTGAGTCATGCTCAATAAGTGATCAGTAAGCAAGCATAAGCAACAATGAGTAATGATGAGTAAGTCCACATATACACAAGGGGAAGTGAAACAGCAATGAGGTGAGATAAGAGACATGAGGCATACAGTAGCTCAGTCATCCATCAATATCCAGGCATGAACCATAAGTCCAGTGCTCTCCAGTACCTTCTACAATCTTCCAGTATCTTCCAGGCCTTTCCATGGGCAGCGCACCCCTTCGACAGTCTTTCATCCATCGGCATTCACCACAATGGCCCTTTGCTTATGTAGTTAGCCCAATACATACTAGGGCTGGGCTGGGCAACTTAGCTAATTTTTTATGATCTCCTTGACATATGCTCCTCCACAGTGTAGGCATTGCTTGACTGCCTCGTATGGATCTTCCTTGACTTCTAACATAGTGTGCACTATGGCTGCGTCTTCTTTGTCATCTCCATGTGTCCAGTAGTGTATGTCTTCATCTGTAGGCGTATCTTGTGGTGGTTCTAAGTCCAGTAGCTTGTCTAGTAGCATACCCATGCGTGTGTGCGTGTCTTCAAGTGTGGCCAGGGACCAAAATGTAACAAATCAGAATGAATCAATCAATGGCTAGAGCAATATCTTAGGTTCTGGGTCAACAAATGCCAAGACAATTGGCACTCTTATCTACCAATGGCCAAATTCATGCATAACAACTGGCCCAGTGAAACCATGGGAGAGTCTCCTTTCTTCCTGCTATATGGGTTTAACCCGCATGCTGATTGGATTGATAAGCCATCCCCTATCCCTCAAGTGGCGCTTTGAATGGAACAATTCAAAGAAGCACGACGATGCGCCCAAGAACTGATGATCAAGGCATAGAAGTCATGGGTGAAGAACAAGGATACACCCAAATACAAAGAAGGAGACCTTATGTGGTTAGAAGGACATCACCTGAGGACTAATCAACTGGCGATAAAGCTTGTGCCCAAGCAACACAGACCTTTTCCCATCATCCAGGTGATGTCCCCTGTCAACTATTGATTAAAACTTCCCACGCAGTGGAGCATTCATGATGTTTTTCATATTGATCTTCTCACACCCTATCACAAGACAACCTTGCATGGTCCAAACTACTCTAGACCACCTCCAGATCTGGTCAATGATCAAGAAGAATACAAGGTCGAGAAGATTCTAGACTCTCAGCGACATGGCAGAAGATGGACTCTTCAATATTTGGTCAAATGGAAGGGGTACCCTGACTCGGATAATGAGTGGGTCAACCAGAAAGACGTACATGCAAATGAGAAGATAAGGGAGTTCAAAAATTCAAATCCCACATCAGAAGCGCATATAAACCAGGGAAAGATGGGCAAGTCCCTTATCCTCTCATCCCCATCATACAACACTACTACTACACCCACTCTCATGTCTCATGCTGTCAACTCCTACTATCTCAGTTCCCCTGGATGCATCTTTGGGGCCGAGCTTGACTCCCAGCTCATCACCTACCACAAGGCGCAGGAACTCTGTGCCAAGAAATATATCTGACCTCACATTACCAATGAGAACAAACTCACCGCTCCCCTCACCGAAGAAGAGCTGGCTCGAGTACAAGACAAGTTCCCAGATCTCACAATGGACCCAGTGCCCCCACGTGCACTATCTCCCCTACTGTGACGAGTGTCAGACCCTGATGGGATGGGAGCCACCCCCTCCCATCAAGCCAACACCCAAGCACTCAACCATGAGCTTTGGGAGGCTGAAGGAGTGCTGCGAGTGCCTCCCCACATGGAGAAAGAAAGAGCATTAACAAGTACAGAAGGTATGCTGGAAGTGGAGGGAGGAGCAGTTTGCAAGAGCAGTATACAAGAGGAATGCTGCGAAGGCAGCCTGGCAAGCACAGCACTGGCAAGCACACTGGCAACACATGGCCTGTGGAGTCGCACCACAAGTCTGAAGGAGTGGTACCCAGATGAGCACCCCTTCATTAAAAACACATGTGACTCTGATGACCCTGACAAGACCCCATACACTCTCAACACACAAGGGTTCCTGCTGTACAAGTGGAGCTTCATGCCTGCAAGGCCCTGGTGCAACACCCCCATAGGGTTCAAGCGCAACAAGGGGGTCAGCTACATCAACTACCCCATCCAACAACCCCATGAAAGCATGGTCCAACAGGCCCACTACATGCAAGCCATCATGGCTCCGAGCCCCATTGTGGTGGGACTCCAAGATGACTCCAACAAGGTGTTCAGGAAACCCTTGTACACATCCCCCATCTATCAATACGATGGGAAGCCAACCTACACAACTGCAGAGCTGGACTATCTCAAGGTGGACATGCAAGGATGAGAGCTGACCAACTGAATGGTCGAGAGAGTAGGCAACCTATCGCTGACTGCCGAGGTCCACTGTTTTTAGATGATCTTGGCTGAGTTGGACCACAGGGAGCAGGTATTGGTGGAGAATGAGGAAGTGTGGGGACAGCTTGCATCAGCTAAGTTGGAAGCTATTCGATGATTGGAGATGGCTGATGTGATTGCATGGATTAACAAGAGGAATGAAGGGTTCATGGACAATGCACTGAGGATGAACAAGGCTCTCCTGTGTGGGCACAGAACCTGAAAAGGGGGTGATGTCACGATCCGACATCAAAGACACTTACTCATAGGTTATGACTACTTGAGTAAGTGGTAATTAGTCATGGACTTATGCATCAGTCAGCCGAGTATCATGTGTATGATAGTATGACTCGATACTAGGATACGGGTAGTAGGGTTGTGGATTCCAAGAGGCGCTTTAAAGCCCTCTCATTGTAGTACTTAAGATGTAGTTGTTGAAGACCAAGTTCTCCAGCTTGGTCTTCTTGAATCATCACTTGTCTTCTCTTCTACTCTGCGAGATATAAGGGCTCTCTCCCTTTCTCTACTTGTGATCAAGAACTGACCATTGTCTGGTCCTTGTGTTGTCGAACTGAGTGACCCTACATATCACGTGATCTAGTTGACATCCATGTATACTTGCAATGTATCGTGTGCCATCTCTAAGCCTAAGTCAGGCTGACGTTTAGTGGCAACGTAACACCACGCTAGTACCACCGAAGATGAAACAAAGGATTGGCACAAGGAGGTGGAATGTTTCAACTGCCACCAGAAAGGGCACTTCAAGCGAAACTGCCCCAACAAGGATGACAAAGGAAAGAAATCAGTAAAAGCCCGTGTGGCTGAAACTGATGCCAAAGAAGAATTCGAAGAAGGAAGTCTTCTGGAAGAACTCTGGAACAGAAGACATTCCACTGGCACTGATATCTTTCCTCAAGTTGGGAAGGGCTTTACCTGAAGATGAGAAATTTTATCTCATGAGGAGGCATGCTGAAGGAAAACTCCCAAAGGAATTGGATTTTTAAATGGTGCAACCCAAGTGGCCATGGCATGCACCTTAGGACTCAAGAACGTGTTTTTGTGTAAATACAAGTCTCTCAATATACTGACAATTTTACAATCGAAACACGTGAAGGCCCAACAAGAAGTACTAGTTGATTCTGGAGCAACTGACAATTTCATAAGCAAAAGACTTCTCAAAAGAATGAAGATAGGAAAACTACCACTCTCAAGACCCCGGTACATCTGGAATATAGATCGTACCCACACCAAGGCAGGATCAATCAAAGAATATGTGGACCTGCAAGTACAAGTCAGGCCCAAAAAGGAAGAAATGTGCTTCCTTGTGACCCATATAGGGGAAGACGAATTGGTCTTAGGATACCCCTGGTTGGCGGTGTTCCAACCCAAAATAGATTGGAAACAAGCCATGCTGGATGAAGATCAGCAACTGCTTATTATCAGAACCCTAGGACTAAAGAATGATCAAGAAGCAGTGTGCATTAGCAAGGCCTGGACTAAAGAAGCACAGGAATTAGCCAAGGAAGGAGAAGAAATCTTCATCTGCAAGATGGAGGAAGAA
>WNGR01004781.1_pt1 | contig 14595 bp, 18 predicted proteins | sample 5407581 | NCBI WGS metagenome assembly WNGR01 (sample SAMN13153383, study PRJNA577476) | soil metagenome | isolation source: 80 cm soil or saprolite under Garry oak tree replicate 2 | place: USA:California | collected 2016-06-15
TTCTGCGGGAAGTTGGATGCCGATTATCCAACTTGATCGTTACATTTTCTGATGCTTGCTATTAATCACGATCTTACAGAGGCACGGATGCCGATCGTAACGCGTAACGTACGGGAGTCCCTCAGGCCGCACGGAAAACGCCATCATTTCGACTCTCCCGTCCCTGATGACCCATAGCCCGCATTCACTGCCTACTCTTGTTATCTCGCCCCAATGTAGCATAACCGGTTTGAATATTTAGTTTAAAGCCATCTACTTATTTGTGCCTCGAAGTACCTTGCCCAACCATGAGGCAGCCAAGAAGATTAGAAATATCGAACATTGTTTCTGTATATAAGGACTCAGTCCTCGGCTCTGAAAGAAATCATCTGCTCTGATTTATTCCCTGCTCCTTCCGAGGTGCTCTGAGTTTACACATTCTGAGTGCCTCCGCGTTTACTTTGTTTCTCTCTCTATCTTGTTGCGATGGGTACCCAGTAACCTCGAGCTCATTGGGCCCGGGAATCGGCCTTTCAGTGAAAAAAAACCCAACTTGGACATAAGATTCGCACAAGTGGGTCAGACTTTGAGTATTTCACGGAGGACAATTTGAGGACAATGGCAGAGGAAAATGGGGACTGCCGGATAACAAATCTTCTTTGACTTCCCAGACCAGTAAGGATTGACAGTAAATGTGATAAAATAAGTCGGATCCTCCGAATTTGCACAGTGAAGCGAGCGCACCTTTTCTGCATGAATTGGGGGTCGCTAGTGAAGCTAGCGGGAAGGACGACTTTCTTTCTAATGGACGCTGCTGCATCCACACCTTCATGTGATGCAGCAACAACTCCTCTGCATAGGTGAGCCCGTTGGCTGAACTTGGCTCGGAGTCTCTTGAAACAAACGAGCAGCATGGAAGAAGCTCCGGCAATGGGTGGTCCGGGATGTAGGCGAAATTTTTTTAGCGGCCGTACGGCGAGCGTAATGAACGCTCTTTCTCCAGATGACCCTTCTTCCTCATGCGGTTCGGCGTGAGTCGGGCATGCCGGTTCATTTCGGGCGTAAGTTAGGTTTCATCTCATATCTACGGCGCAAAGGCGAATGACCGAAACCGAAGCAGCCAGATCGCCCGGCAGAATATAAAGAATTCCGATTGAAGGCATACCGAAAGCTTGATATGCGTAATCCTCATTGGCTCATACTGAATCTGACGTACTTCCGACTCACGTTCCAGATAAGTTGACCTGTGGGTGAAGAAGGGGAAATTTCAATGTGATATATGCAGAGTGACACTCAATGATGTGAATGAGAGGGCCATGCGGGCGGGCGAACGATAATAAATAATGTCTCGAGAGTTCGCGCAGGCGTCTTCATCGGGGATGGTCATCGCGAGTTCATGCTCCGTGAAGGGCAAGTTGTATCCGCAACGATCTGACACTTTCTGAAAGTTTAATCGAATGCGGTAGTCGGCCAGTGGTGTCGATTGAGTTAGTTCGGGAGCATGGTGGCAAACGTCTACGAAGGGATGAGAACGCTGAAGGACGGCCAACAAGGTCTGCGTCGTGGCAAAGTCGCGCAGCGGATTTTTGCACATGTGGTATTGCAACGCCTCCGTATGGCCGTAAATGTACATCTGATTGTACGAAGGGTGTCCTTCAGTTGCTGGTAGTAATGGTATGGTCTCTTCGTGGATCGGTCCAAGCTGCGCTATGACCGCACGCGGCCGACGGAGTTATGCATCAACTCTATCACGATCGTCTGTACTACTGTACTGCCATCCAGCATACGCCTACCCTTCTCGGAGTCATCAATCACCGATTACCCATCACTGTAGTCCATATTGTTTATGCACTCCCTGTGGTACAGTTTGCACCTCCGCATTCAGGGCCTGGTCTTGCTGCTTCTGTACCCAGTTTGGCTGGACTGTTTGTGAGTTCTGCACCAAACGTCGCTCTCGCCACCCCGTTGCCTCGTTCGGGCGGTTCAACCCTGGACTCATCTCCTAATAGGCTAACTACTACTTCTTCGTCGCTCTCGACGTTGCTGGCAGACCTCTCAGGAACTGTGCTCAGCGCAGACTTGGCAGCTCTTGCCTGCGTTGTACGTCTTGCCCTTCTCCTTGTTCTGGTCCGCTTTGGAGATGGCTGAAACACCGTGCCGTGCGTTACAGCCCACTCAATTTCCCTGATCCTGTGGCGAGATTGGAAAGGTCATGGGATTAGATGGAAGGGTATGTAAGCTTATACAGGAATACTTCAATGACGAAAAGCATCCACCTCTCTTTCAACTTTATGTTGTCTGGTACATAGCTTTCAGCCTTGCGGTAGAGATCAAGTGCGATCTGCAACTCGCCCCTGCGCGCAATGTCAGCATGCTTCATTGGGAGCCGTGGGTGGCGCACTTCTCGGAATGTGACCTTGCCAGCGCGACATATGCACGCCCGGTCTTCTTCCGAGACGTGGGTGAGAGCTTGTGAACCGTATCACCGTCCCGCTTGTTGTGATCACTATAGTTTGGTCAAGGCAGCGTCAGGATTCAAGATGGCCAAATGCGGCTATCTAAACATACTATTTCTTCTCTAGCTCTTGCAACCGCTGACGCAACTCATTGTCAAGGTCTTGATGTCGTTTCAAGAGAGGCGTTAGTAGACCAGGGGGTAGGCTTCGCTGTACTATTTCGAGCGATTGGTCTTTCGTTGAATCTGCGACTTCCGCTTCTTTGCGAGCACGTTCTTCCTCCGCCGCGCGCTGTCGCTCCATCTCGTCTAATTTCTCCTTTAGCCGGCGTTCCACTTCCGCTTCCACCGCTTTGGAGATCTGAGATAGCGTTAACTCGATACTCTCTTCACTTACTGGAGCATTACCTTGTCATTTATCTCTTGATCAGTCAACCCCTTATTAAGGTTGTAGCGCTCTCGAACAAAGCCTATCCCACTCTCCCTGCGTTTTCCAGTGTTAGGATAAGGTGCGGCCTCGGCCATGTGGAATGCAGCTGATTTGCGTGGCACGCGTGATGGACCCGCGGCGCTGGTCACCCTTGAGGGGACGTTGCGAGGTACAATCGAGGGGGCTGCAGAGGGTCCTGCTATAGGTACCGTCGTTAGAGGAGCCAGTTTCGGCGGGGCGAGGCGAGTGGCGGAGAAGTGTAGTTTGGGAGCTGGTTGAGCTTCTGCAAGGCGCGCACGTCAATTGAGTGTGGACATAAACGCAGAGACCTTACCATGCTCATTAATAACAGGCTTGTTCTCGACGTTCCGTGTTCGAACAGCAAAACTACAATGGGTCAATAACGGCGCGAATCATCTGAGATAACCTGCTTACTTTAGGGTATTCAAGGTATCTTGTCGGAACTTGAGCCCAGGTGCCAAATTACAAACCAAAAGCCCAACAGATGAACCCCCTAATGCGTCTTGAAGAATACGAGTCAACTTGGAGTTGCGGTAGGGAATTCGGGACTACAGAGGTCGGATGTCAAGAGCGAGCCATGCAGGGAATGACAGAAAACACACAGCCCCAGTGTTCAGCGCGTGAACGACCTGACCCAAGACGCTGAGGGATTTGTTGATGGCTGCGGACTCTTGTAGGCGGGATGAATCATTTCCCGTCAACTATGAGTGGCACGGTGGTTAACACCGGTGAAGCTGATGGGAAAGTGGTGTCACACTTTATTATTCTCAGAGCCCGCGAGGTCAACCAAATTCATTTTCCCAGTTAAAACTTGCTGTGACGTCAACGATAACGCGCACAACAGAAAATCTGGACCGACTTTTGTCCTGCCGCGTCAGTTTGACTTCTAAAGTCAGAATAGCGTGTGAGCGGGACGACGCTCTATTGAGGAGGGTGGATCCGACCGAGCGTTGTTTGTTCGCTATTCTGATCACCAACACTGGTCAGGCCCGAACCGGGGGGGTTCTAGACTATGCGTACGTGTATAACTTATTGAACTCGCTGACGTCTTGAATCGGTACTGATGATAGGTTTGCAACAAAGACTTGGCCAGCATCGTTCTCCCTGACTGGTAGTTTAGGGGCCTATAAAGATTATCGCAAGAGTCAGTTCTCAAACAAGCACGCTTTGCATCGGACGCGGCGAAGATGTGACCCACAGTTTCGCGATCAACCAAGAGGTCATAGACCTCATCCCTGTATATCTCCATGTAGGATACGGATAGCGACGCATCGTCTTTACACGTCTGTCGTCTGTATTCGAACAGCGCCTCGATGGACATTAGGTTCTGAAAGGTGCCTCAAAATCAGCCACACACCTCAACAGCTCTGGGAATGACGCCGGGTTGTGGACGCGTTCCTTGCATGGTGTGTGTCTTGCCGGACGACGTGACGCCATACGCGAAGATGGTGGCCGTCTAAATCCACCATTTACTTAGCGTCTCCCCATGCAGAATAGAGAAGAGGTCATTGGATCTCACAGCTCCACTATACACTATATCAATCAGGGGTCTCACGTCCGCTTCGAAGATATCCTCCTGGCGGGAGTCGTGGCCATAACATGAGGAGAAGCTACGAATCGGTCAGGTAACGTCCTCCCCGTATCAGAGGGACAGATGCTTACGGGAACTTGAAGACTTGGGCGTGATCCCGGGGGTTGTTGACACATATTGCAGGAAAATCATTGTCGTCATCTGTGGTGACAATTCTGATGCCTTGATCGCTGAGTTCACCCGGGATGGGAGGACGGAGGCGTGCCACAATCTTGACCCTCTGTACGTTCGCCATGGTAGTATCGGTCAACCTTGACTGGGCTTGGTTGCAACTGTGACGCGTGACGCGACACAAAGACTCTTCACATGATCGCGCGTATTACATAAGATACCCTATTTAATAATCTGTCTTGCTCTGGCTCTGGATAATACATGCCATATCAGCCCCGGTACATCGTTCGCCTGAACAAACGAATCAACAATATTGGTCATGTCTACCCCTTCTAGGCCCTCAATACGAACATCTGCCAGCTGTCGGGTGTTGGGTAGGAAAAGTAGAACGACCACCACGATACGTGGATGTTTGGCCTTGGGACCGATCTCGTAGGAAAGCGTCAACTCATTCTCAGAAATCGACCGAGACGATTGCAAGTTGAAGAACGATCGGAGCAGCGCCAAGGACGACGAATACCTGGCTCTATTCGGTCGAATATACGTGAGAAGAGCTGTAGGACGCACCAGTCACAAAGTTCGGCTGCACGCCCGTCATCTGCTTCAACGTTGTGTGCCGGCACCCTCTTCTCTAACTCTGCTTTCTCAGACCGGAGACGGTCCATTTTTACGGTGCCTTCCTTTATGTTGTCCTTTACGCGTGCTATTTTCTCGTTGATACTCTGTAGCTCGTCTTCCAGCGTTTGCATATCCGCGACCTGTGTTGAAAGCGTCTCCTCTGCGACGGGAATAGTCAAGGGAGGGGACGGGTGAATCCCACGCAGGCGCATGATCGCAAGTTTGGCATCGAGAATGCTTTGTGTCAGTGCAACGGCTTCCGCCGTCTGCCCTTTGGCCTTGAGGTAATCTACACTCTCTGTCAAGTTATGCGAGTCAGAATGGAACTGAACTTCACCATGCTCTACGAGTGGTGCCAGGTTCCTGATATCGCTATGCCTCTCGGCCAGTCGGGTTTTTGCACTCTTCAGCTTGTCCTTCTTAATTGAGTTGGCGGCTTGCAGATCGACGTTGGTATCCACGGTAACCATAGGCGCTTCGTCGTTTACTATAGTCTTCACATACTTGTCTTTGGCATTATTTTCCAGATATTGAAACTTCAACCGACGCATGAAAGACTGTCGGAGCACGATAGTAAGTACCACACAGGAATAGACCGAAAGAATCATACCATGTAATCTGCAACTTCAGCAGCCAAAGCATCTGGCGTCTTAGGAAAGCTGCCAGATTCACGAGACCCTGATGCATCTTCACTGGTTTCCAGAGATCGAGAGTTGAATCGATCTTGAACGTCTCGTATGCGAAGATGAGCGGAATCAACTGTCGATTGTAACCGCTTCGCAGAATTTATGCTCGGCAGTTCGTTTTCCATGAGAATGGACGTGATGGTACGCAGAGGTGATCAACTTGTGGACGCGTCAATCATGTGATCGTGAAGCAGCTATCATCATCACCCGGTCGGTCGGTTATCCAGTCATAACGCCAGTCGTTACTACACCATAATTTGAATGCGAATGATACTCCTCAAACTTTCAAAGGGAAACAAAAAACCTCAAAATAATGGTTTCTCGACTTGCAATAAGAGCATGAAATTATATTGTGGTCCTTCGACCAAGAGGAACGCTAGCAACATTGAAGGCTTTGTTCGCAGCTTCATCACATCCTTTGTTTGTCTTTGTCAAAATACGATAGCGAGTGCAGGAAGACAGGGGTGAAGGTAGACGGACGCGAGCATGTAGCTACGAACCCTCCAGGGCTTGTCCGACCGAATCTCGCCGTGGTGCCTTCTCGAAGTAGTGTTCACCAGTCATACCTCCTCTTGGAAGTTTTCCGAAAAATTCTCGCCTTTGCATAGTAGTCAGCCGAACCCCGAGGTCGACGTAAGGGCGAAGCTGGCCAAAGACGATTTCTGTATGCGACCCAATATCAAAGCATTTGGGACGTACTGGAGAACTTCTTATATCCTCTATGGGTGGGGCCACAAAAAACCGCACTTTCTCATCACAAAGCCTATACTTTGCTTTCCCCCGAACCACATGTTTTCCTGGTGCTCCGGTACGGTGTCCCCCGGGAAGGAATGCCTGTCGTGTCCCTGATGTCCCGTCAGCCAGAGGGACAAGATTTTCTGGATATCAGAATCACCCTTGTAATAATCCTTATTTCCGCGTTTGGGTGTGAGTGGAAGCCGCGAGGCTTTTGAGAGGCGGGCTAGAGTTGGAAACATAGAGGTATATTAAAGCGTTGGCACGACCCGGCCCTAAAACTATATTGTGACAGGCCAAGCTCACGTGAACGCTAGCTACTTGACCACCCCTAGTTGTATACACATCGCAACCTAAGCTTGTCGGCGACAGCGTCGGCTAGTTTTCTTATATTGTCTAGATATCGGTACTTTAGCCGCGGAAAGGTACTCACGATGTATCAGATCGCGTAGCTTTTGCGTCGTCTTGGGCATTGGCATGTCGGCTCTCAGGACCGTGACCTTTTGCAACCGATTGGGCGTATAGCACTCAGACTTACAGAACAGACACTGGCGGTGACTTTCTCCCTATCCGTGGTGTATCAAGGGCTTAAGATCACTGGTGCCTATCCTCGGTGTCAAACGTCCCACCGTTTTTCCCGCTGTCACTACTTTGGGGGATTTTTTTTCGGATCCAATTTTTGTGCGCCTTGCGGTACAGAACCCTATGTAGCACTACGCCATTAACTGCAGCCGTATATCTCCTTATCCCTCTGCATTTAACATTTCTCTGCCCATCCTACTGTGACTCCCCACTCCCAAAAAGGGAACTACTTTGGTTTATCCATTGTATCGAGCCCTCTTCTTTTGCAATGATTTCAACTTCTAGATGAACCGCTTATTGCAAGAAGAATAAGTAAGGTAACGATGACGTGGCCCGAATTTACTGGCCCGGGACCAATACAGTGTGCCTAGTAGAAATGTGCCAGTTGGTGCCTTGCCAGTATCGGCCTGAGGGTTTGCGTCGTGCAAATGACGAGACGATTCTTTTCACGCAACTTCCTTCTCCTTTTGGGAAGATTACGGTTCTCGTCGCGGCTCTGACCATGCCTTCGTGAGTGGGTTCTACTAGTCGATTTCTCAGAGTAGGATAGTACTGCCAGATCGCGTGGTCGAGTTCGTGGTGGCGAGTTGTTCCCACTCCAACATCAGGAACCCCTAAAGAACTAATGGACCTATCCCCTTACCTTCTTATCAACGTGATTGTCCCTCCGGGATTCATTTTCAGGATGTTATCTCGATTTTGTTGCACTCTGTATGTGACAGTCGGTGTCATTTGATAAGACAATAGTCATTTGACCGAGCTGTGCCAGCCCAAAGGATCGGAAACCCCTGTGGTGCTTCGCGCTACATCCGTCGAGTGATGTCCCTTGACAACCTGAGCTGAGGATCAGTCTCATGTGAATAAGGTATGGGTAATGGGCACACGTACGGGGGTCCATAAAAGGAGAAGCCGGCGGTAAGGAAGTGTGGGAATAATCGTCAAGCTCGAATCCAAAGGCTGGGCTTAAGCCCGCCGCAAACGTCTCTCGGCGCTATCCCTCGCACTCTCTTCTCTTCCTCAACCTCACTCCCACAATGTCCTCCTCCGCCATTTACGCAGTCAGTCCTCCCTTCTCATTTTTATATCGCTCTTTTCTCACTCCTTTCTTGCTATTTAGCACAGGAGCCTACAGCCCACCGTCCCACCCACCCAGGGTCCTGCCCAACAACAGTCTCACACTCGTCTCTCCGAGTGTTTTGATATCATCAGATCAGAGTTTGATGTCCTCACGCAGGACATAGTTCACCTTCGAAACCAGCGAGATGAGTTTGACACTAAAGGTTCGTTCATTGATCCACTCCCGACGCTTCTCCCGTTCCAACAACCGCCTGTCACTAGTGGCTAGCCAGGTCAACGAACTCAATATCATCCGTCAAAGCCTCTACGACCTCGAGGCTCAGCACGGAAAAATACGTCAACAATATGAAGAGGAGATCTCTCGTCTGAGAGCAGAGCTTATGGCGGCCCGCCAAGGCGCAACTGGCGTGCCTCCTAATCTCGGCGTCAATGTTGGTCCCGGCGCTTCTGGTCTTCCTACCCCCACTGCTGGACCCGCCCTGCCATACTCAGATCCTTTCATGGGAAGGCCTCCGCGTGACCCCGCGTTTGACCGTGACCGAGACCGAGACAGGGATCGTGAACGTGAACGTGAGCGGGACAGAGGCATCCTCGAAAGAGAGCGCGACCGTGACAGAGAACGCGAACGCGAGGTCAAGGAGCGCGAGCGCGAGAGAGAACGAGATCGCGAACAACGCGAGTCCAAAAGGATCAAGACGGACAGAATCAAGACAGATCGACCTGGTACGTATTCTTACTATGATCTAGCGATGTTCTCGTAGAAGTTAAAGAACACCTAGAACATTTCAGCCCATCCATAGGACCTTCCGGGGGGTCGTCTCACCCTACCAATAGCATCTTAACCGGTGGTCCAGGCTTACCACCACCACCTTCCACCACGACACCTTTCACTGGTGCCGGTGGCGTATCCGGTCCTGGAACAGCGCCGTCGTCCGTGGGAACTAATGAACCACCCCCTCCATCTAGCTCTGCCGCTGACAATACGAGTTCTCTCGCTCCGATAAGCGAGAACAGCAGCTTCTTGGATGAACTCGACCCACTTAGCGTTCCTCCTGAGCTCAAAAAAGAAGGTAGTGACTGGTTCGCCATTTTTAACCCCAAGATCAAACGTGCGCTCGACGTAAATCTTGTACACACACTTCATCACGAGAGGTATGAAGAGCCGGTTCTCTCCATACCTCTCAGTGTCGCTGACGTAAGCGTCGCGTGGCGACAGCGTGGTGTGCTGTGTGAAGTTTTCTGCTGATGGAAAGTATCTCGCAACCGGTTGCAATCGTGCTGCCCAAATTTTCGATGCAAAGACAGGGGCAAAGACATGGTGGGTTCCTATGGACTTCAAGTACCCGCGATTTACTTCCACCGAACTTGCACTACAGCGTACTTGTGGATGACAAAGCAAACAAATATGGCGATTTGTACATCCGGAGCGTGTGCTTCAGCCCGGACGGAAAATACCTGGCCACCGGCGCCGAGGATCGGCAAATTCGCGTCAGTCACCTCCCAACCCTATCCCTTCCATTTCTATTAATTTTATGATGTTACTCAATCTACTCTCTAAACTGTAGATCTGGGATATCGCAAAACGCCGCATCCGAAACGTTTTTGATGGGCATACCCAGGAAATTTACTCGCTAGACTTTTCGCGCGATGGACGTTTGATCATATCTGGTTCCGGCGATCGCACAACGCGTATTTGGGATATGCAAGACGGAAGCAACAAACTCCTCGCAGACCGCGACACCGAGACTGCTGATTCGGGTGTGACGAGTGTCGCGATTTCACCCGACGGGCGCCTCGTTGCCGCGGGTTCTCTTGACAACACCGTACGCATATGGGACGTAGCGACGGGTCAACTCATTGAGCGCCTCAGAGGGCACAAGGACAGTGTTTACAGCGTCGCATTCACCCCTGACGGCGATGGGATTGTTAGTGGGAGTCTGGACAAGACGCTCAAATATTGGGACGTTGGCAAATTACTGGCGAATGCACCAAAGCGCGATCCGCGTACTGGTCTTCTTCCAGTTGACCGACCGGGTAGCAGTTCCGTGGTCAAGAAAGAAGGCGATAAGGCGTCGGCCGCGTGCACGATGAACTTCCTCGGGCATAAGGTACGGTCGCGTCCCTTTCCCGTGTTCAGTCAATGACATAGAGTATGATCAAGGACTACGTCCTCAGTGTGGCGGTGTCGCACGATGGCCAGTGGGTCGTATCCGGTTCGAAGGATCGTGGTGTGCAGTTCTGGGACTCTCGTTCGGCGATCGTCCAGTTTATGCTCCAGGGCCACAAAAATTCAGGTATGCGCTTCTTTTTGTCGGTTACTTTTGGACTGGTTAACCGACTTGACTCAAATTAGTCATTTCCATCGACCTGAGCCCCTCTGCGAGTCTGCTTGCTACTGGAAGTGGTGATTGGGCCGCCCGAATATGTACGTGTCGTATTGATACTAGACTACGTTGTCGACCCACTAATATTTTGAACCAGGGAGCTATAACACGGTATAAACATGTCTCTGCTGCGCCTGTATACTGCTTTGCACAACAATGTCTCTGCCCCAATTTCTGTGTACAGCAGGATTTATCACTTTTTCTTGTTTCTTCTACCTGTTATTTCTTTCTGCCACAATTGTCTGTGATAGGTGTTAGGACATACCACCAGAAGGGTGGAGAGTCGGCGCCGTGAATGTATATAATCTGTCGACTAGTATTCGGGACGGTTATGTCTACATGACGTTTCACTATCACCATCATCTTGCAATGACAGAGGCCAGAATGTCCCTTTTTACACTCAATGCTAGCTCGCTCCTCTTCCTCCCTACTGACAATTTCCAAAAATGCCCTTTCACCTCTGTCTACGTTCATACCACACAGTGTGTACCCTTACTTTATGGTCGCGTGCGCGGTCGATTAGCATCAACAGCACGGACAACGAGACACTCGCTCTATATGCGGAAGTGCAGCAGACGACCTCCGTTGGTGAGATATCCAGGAGTCCTGGTACAGCACTAACTATATGCGTAGGAACTCGTCACCAAGCTAGCAGCGCAGCATATTCGCCTGCCGTTTCCCCGAGCCGCGTTCCCCTTGGTCCTCGAAGGTGATGGCTACAATCTCCGTTGCAGTGAGTCGGGTATCTTTTGACATGACGCGTCTGTTGATTCAGTGCCGGCTTGAATCACTGGGCGTGAGTGGAGCAGCGCTCAAGCCATGGCCATATGGAAAAACGCTAGAACTGAAATGGGGCGAAATTTGGCTCACGCCAAGTGAGGAGAAATGGCAGGTTCTGTTTGAAATGATGGATTGATTAAAACGCGGGTATGATCACTGCATCCACGCTCAGCACCACTTCAACCTGAATTTCGAGAGGACGTACGGTTCAACTCTATAGCACATGACGGGTGCCATCGGTCGCACATGAACCTACATGTCCTCGACACTCCATTCATGACTCTGCGCTCCAGTACGTCTGCGTTCGTTTTGCTTCTGAAAGTATTTTTTCTCGAACCCGTTTCCTCGATCTGTGATATGGATCCAGCACTGAGAGGTAAGGGAGGCTAAAAGAAATGGAATCAACGCACCCACACCGTCCCACCTATACCCAGGTTTGATTCCAAACCGGTTGGGAGGTGGCGGCGGGCCTGTGTATTCGGGTTTCCGAAGACCCTTTGTTCTCTTTTTCTGCCGGTGCCCAGAGGTATCAACATAAAGCTGAGCGGTGTCTGAGATTGCAAAGGGGAGCGCACTGTCATAAACGCCGCGGCGGGATCGTTCCATCGCTCTTGCTCCTTCTGCGCGCGATTTAATTCTTCGTCGTCTTTATACCTCGCGAAACCGCGCTGTCGTATACGTTCCTCTTCCTCTTTTCGTCTCTCGGCGTCGTCTCGCTGCACGAGACCTTTACCCCACTCCATCTTCTGCGCCTCGCGTTCTTCACGTTCCCGTTTCTTGCGCGCTGCTTCTGCCCTCTCTAGTTTCATGTCTATCTTCCTACCTGACGCATCGCGGTACACCGTTTCCTGTGCGGCGGCTAAGGCCTCAGGGTCCTCTTCCTCTTCTCGTCGCTGGTCATGGGCAGAAGGGAGCTGTGTACGTAGCTGCTTCTTCGTCATAAGACCACCGTGGAAATGCTCGTCCCCCTCCGTGGAGACTACGACGGGTTGCTCGTCCGCTGCCGGTGGGGGAGTAGGTTCTCGGATGGTCGCCCAACCTGAACCTCCCTCGCCGGACTCCATACGGCGTTTCTTGAAAGCGCGATCTGATGCGACGATTGCCTTGGTGTCGTCGTCGTCGTCGGCCTCTATAGAAATTGCCACACCATCCCAGCCTGCATCGTCATCCACAATCATTCCGCTCGCAGAGGTGGATCCGAGATCAAGATTACGCTTTTTCTTCTTCTTGTGAGTCGTACGGGATAGAATGGCATCGGCCTTTGGGCCGGACATGTACTTTTCTGCCAAATAGGCCTGCATCGAGGACATGATGATGGTCGTGTTCAATGTTCGGTGGTTGGTCACGTGTATCGCGTGTGTGTGATCCACTCGACCCGACCCGGCGTCCGGTTCAGCTATAGACTGAGACAACGACCATGCACGGTAGATTATTATCTTCCTTCTGGCACAATTCGTCTCATTTTAAAACGTAGGTCTTGTGTCATACGATGGTGACGACTCACAAAGTGATTCCGAAACACCGAACGAAATTAAATTCGTAGTCCCCACTGCTTCGAAAGCTGACAATGTGAGAGTCATCATTTCTCGCCTTGCTGTCGCCGTTTCCCTTTGGCTCGCTGTTCCCCCTCTTGGCGTCAGGACTCCGTACTAAAGTCGGGCCATGAAGCACCCACAGAAGGTACGTCAAGCCTATTCTCGTCCTCTCTACTTAACACCAACCCTCATGAACATTGAGCTCGACGCCTCACCCCTACTACTAAACCGCAAATTATCATCCGTCGTCCCGTTCACTCCAAGCCTCACCCCCGTTCAAGGTCGGCCGAGGATACAGAGCCAACGTCGTCCACGGCCACACAGGCCGAAGCGTCGACCTCTTCCACTCCCTCTGATGACAAATCGAGCGATCTGTCCGAATTATCGAAGATTCGCGACCTCCTCAGACCACCACCAATTCCCGATGTACCCGACTGGGGAATACCTCCAGCATCTGCAGAACCCTGCGAACCTGCTATCGAAGTATTAGTTTGAATAACCTCAATTTTTATCAGTGTTCCTGACACGTGCGTTCCTCAGGCGAAGCTCGCACAGTTCCACACCTTGAAGCGAGATCCGGAGCAACCAAAGCATTTCAACGACTCGCTCATGTCCAATCGCTCTTTCCGCAATCCACACCTCTATGCGAAACTCGTCGAGTTTGCCGACGTTGATGAACGTACAACAAACTTCCCAAGGGAAATTTGGGACCCGCACGATGTTCAGGAAGAGTGGTTCGCTGATAAAATCGGTCCGTCTGCATCTCCCGGTCTCACTTGGATTTGGCCTGAATACGTTGCCGTCAATTTCGCTCGTGGGACGTTCTCTACGTCTCATCGCTTTGGTGTATTGGTCACTGTGCTTTTCGCGGACAAAACTTGATGCCCTTCCGCACGAACGATATCGATTCAACCTATGACGTGTCATCGTTTGCCTTCTATCGCTGGATAATTCAAAGCGGCGCACCAAAAAGCTCGATCAGAGCAGCAAGAATCGGCGCAATCTTCAAACAAGCGTGCACGAATTGATTTTGCCTCTGCAACGACATCAGCTCCGCAACGAGTTTCGGGTATGCGCTCGGACGTGAACAATCCTTACATCCAGCACTTCTCAAGGGCTGCCCCAAGTGCGCCCCCTCGCAAGAGCCGGCTGGGTGCGAGTAGTATTGAACAACTCAAGTCGGGATCGGGGAGGCAACAATGGGGCTGATAGTAATCGAGGCTTATTGGGTTGCTTGTACCTTACTCTTATGGTCGAGAAAGCTTTCTGTGCTTCCACTCATTTGACTGTATAACGTGGTTTCGTGTCGGAGTTATAAGGACCTGAATGTTTTGTCACCCAAGCGGCACTCACACCCGGACAAGTTAGACAACAGCATGCTCTCATAGCAGTCGTAGTACTAGCAATGCACCCCTTCCCGTTCTCTACTCTCGTCGTCGTCTTCCTATACCTTATCCTCCACGTCAAGTCCGTAAACACTGATACAGCAGGAGAAGCTGCTGTGCACCACTTTTTCAGTCGCAATGCCCCCGCAGTTCCCGAGTCTGCTCACACCAACAACTGGGCGGTGCTTGTCTGCGCATCTCGATATTGGTTCAATTACCGCGTACG
>WNGR01005234.1_pt1 | contig 14595 bp, 11 predicted proteins | sample 5407581 | NCBI WGS metagenome assembly WNGR01 (sample SAMN13153383, study PRJNA577476) | soil metagenome | isolation source: 80 cm soil or saprolite under Garry oak tree replicate 2 | place: USA:California | collected 2016-06-15
GTCATGCCCGCCCTCCGCCAGGTGGTCTCGGCGCTCGAGGACGAGGACGTCGCGCGGGCGGAGGAGCTCCTCGCGCCCATCCTGCAGGCGCGCGGCCAGGATCGAGCCGTCATGACGGTGGCCGGGCTGGTGCGCTACTACCAGCAGCAATACGGCGAGGCGGCGACGCTGCTCGAGAAGGGCGGCTTTCCGACCGGCGGCCTCGACTATCTCGCGCTCGCCAGGGCGGCCCGCGAGGTCACGAAGGACCACGCCCGGGCCGAGGGCGAGCACTTCATCGTGTCCTACCCGAAGGGCAAGGACGAGGTGCTCGTCCCCTACGTGCTCGAGGCGCTGGAGTCGCAGCGGAAGGCGCTGCAGGAGGATCTCGGCTGGGCGGCGCCGGGCAAGGTGGTCATCGAGATCCTGAGCGACACGCGCGAGCTGGCGCGGCTCTCGACGCTCACCGACGAGGAGATCAAGACCTCCGGCACCATCGCGCTCTGCAAGTTCAACAAGCTCATGATCGTGTCGCCGAAGGCGCTCGTGAAGGGCTACGACTGGCTCGACACGGCCGCGCACGAGTACACCCACTACGTCGTCACCGCCCGCACGCGGAACAACACGCCCATCTGGCTGCACGAGGGGCTCGCCAAGTTCTCCGAGACGCGCTGGCGCGGCCCGGGGGGCGAGCTGTCCGCCACCTCCGCCGGACTCCTCCGCGAGGCGCTGCGCAAGGGCGAGCTCGTCACGTTCGCGCAGATGCACCCCTCGATGGCGAAGCTGCCGTCGCAGGAGGCGGCCGCGCTCGCGTTCGCCGAGGTCGCGCTGGCGGTCGAGTACCTGGAGGAGAAGGGCGGCCGCCCCCTCATGAACCGGATCCTCGACCTCGTGCAGCAGGGCACCCCGGCCGAGCAGGCGGTGGCGCAGGCGCTCGGGGTGACCTTCGACGGGTTCCTGGCCGACTGGAAGCGTCACATGGCCGCCCGGCCGATGCCGGAGGGCGGCGAGCACGTGGCGGAGAAGCTCCGCTTCAAGGGCGACCCGAAGCACGGCGGAACGCACTCGGAGTGGACGGAGATCCCGGACGAGCGCGCCCGCGCGTTCGCCCGGCTCGGCGAGATCCTCCGCGAGCGCGGGAGGTGGGGCGCGGCGCGCATCGAGTACGGCAAGGCGGTGGCGCGGGTGGGGAAGGGCATCGCCGTGCTCTCCGACAAGTACGCGCTCGCCGCCATGATGTCCGGCCACGACGAGGAGGCGCGGGGCGCGCTCCGCGAGGCCGTGCGCCGCCACCCCCAGTACGCGGCGCTCCACCTCCACCTGGCGCGCCTGGACCTCAAGGCGAAGGCCTGGCCGGCGGCGAAGAGCGAGCTCCTCCAGGCGAACGCCACCGATCCCTTCGACCCCGAGATCCACGCCGGCCTGGCCCTCGTCCACGAGGCGCTCGGCGACCCCGGGGCGGCGTCGCGCGAGAAGCGCTTCGCGCAGCTCCTTGCGCACTGAAGATGAGGAACCATGAAATCGACATCGGAAGCCAATCAGCTTGAGGGGACCGCGATCATGAGCACCACCGCCGCTCCACCAGAGCTCCCCGCCCCCTCGCCGGAGGCCGATCTGGAGGCCGTGAAGCAGCTCGCCGACGCGCGCCGCCTGATCCTGGGCGAGATCGAGAAGCGCATCGTCGGCCAGCGCGGCGTGGTCGACCACCTGCTGACGGCGCTCTTCGCGCGCGGTCACTGCCTCTTCGTGGGCGTGCCCGGCCTCGCCAAGACGCTCCTCATCTCGACGGTGGCGGAGGTGCTGCACCTCTCCTTCAACCGCATCCAGTTCACGCCGGACCTCATGCCCTCGGACATCACCGGCACCGACGTGCTGGAGGAGGACCACACCACCGGCAAGCGCGCCTTCCGCTTCGTGCAGGGGCCGATCTTCGCGAACCTCATCCTGGCCGACGAGATCAACCGGACCCCGCCCAAGACGCAGGCGGCGCTCTTGCAGGCCATGCAGGAGTATCGCGTCTCGGCCGGCGGGGAGACCTACCCGCTCGAGCTGCCGTTCCTGGTCTTCGCCACCCAGAACCCCATCGAGCAGGAGGGGACGTACCCCCTGCCCGAGGCGCAGCTCGACCGCTTCATGTTCTACGTCGACGTTCACTATCCGTCGGCGGAGGAGGAGGTCCAGATCGTCCGCACCACCACCGCCGCCACCCGCGTCGCGCTCACCCGCGTCCTCTCGCCGCACAAGATCCGCGACCTCCAGGATCTCGTGCGGCGCGTCCCCGCCGCCGACCACGTCATCCGCCACGCGGTGGAGCTCGTGCGGCTCACCCGGCCCCGGGAGCCGGGCGCGCCCGACTTCGTGAAGGAGCTCGTCGAGTGGGGAGCCGGCCCGCGCGCCAGCCAGAACCTCGTCCTCGGCGCCAAGGCGCGCGCCATCCTCGACGGCCGCATGGCGGCCTCGGTGGAGGACGTGCGCGCGCTCGCCGGCCCCGTGCTCGTGCACCGCATCATCACGAACTTCCGCGCCGAGTCGGACAACGTGAAGTCCGCCGACATCGTGGCGCGGCTGCTGGAGCTGGTGAAGGCGTGACGCCGTCGCCCCTCGACCCGCTCGTCCTCGCGCGCCTGGCGACCCTGAAGCTGCGCGTGCGCGCCATCGCCGAGGGCGTCCTCACCGGCCTCCACAAGTCGCCCCACCACGGCCAGTCGGTCGAGTTCGCCGAGCACAAGGAGTACGCCCCCGGCGACGACGTCCGGCGCATCGACTGGAAGGCCTACGGCAAGTTCGACAAGTACTACGTGAAGCAGTTCGAGCAGGAGACGAACCTCCGCACCTTCCTCGTCGTCGACGGCTCCGGCTCGATGGGCTACCGGGGGGCCCCGGAGCGCCTCTCGAAGCTCGAGTACGCGAGCGCGCTCGCCGCCTCGCTCGCCTACCTCCTCGTCCGGCAGGGCGACGCGGCCGGTCTGGTGGTGGTCTCGGACCGCGTCGTGAAGACGGTCCCGCCGCGCGCCGCCGCCTCCCACCTGCCGGCCCTGGTGGAGGCGCTCTCGGCGGTCGAGCCGCGGGGGCCGACGCGCCTCGCCGCCGCCGTCGATCACGTCCTCGAGCACGCGCCGCGCCGCAGCGCGGTGCTCGTCTTCTCGGATCTCTTCGACGCCGAGGAGAAGGTGCTGAAGCAGCTGGAGCTCCTGCGCCGTCGCAAGCACGACGTGACCCTGTTCCATGTGCTCGACCCCGACGAGCTCGAGTTCCCGTTCGAGGACCCCACCCTCTTCCTCTCCATGGAGGACGCTCGCCAGGTGGAGGCGAACGGGCGCGACGTGCGAAAGGGCTATCTGGAGGTGCTGGACCGCTGGCTGGCGCACGTGCGGCGCTCGGCCGCCGAGGCCGACCTCGAGCACGTGCTCTGCCGGGCCGACGTGCCGCCGGATCAGATCCTGCTCCCCTTCCTGGCCCGCCGCGAGCGGCGCGCCGCCTGAAACCGATGGGCCTCTCCTTCCTCCATCCCGCGCTCCTGTGGGGCCTCCTCGCGGCGGCGGTGCCGCTCGTCATCCACCTCTTCTTCCGGCGCCGCCCCAAGCCCACGCCGTTCCCCGCCATCGACTTCATCCTGCGCGCGCGGCGCGAGACCGAGCGGCGGCTGCGCTTGAAGAAGCTCCTCCTCTTCGCGGCGCGCACGCTCCTCCTGGCCGCGGTGGCGGCCGCGCTGGCCCGGCCGCGGCTCGAGCGTCCGGAGGAGGCGCGCGCCGCCGTGGCGCGTGGCCCGGCGGCCGTCGCGCTCGTCCTCGATGCCTCGGGGAGCATGCGCTACCGCCTGCCGGGTGGGATGCTCTTCGAGCGCGCTCGGTCCGATCTCCTCGCCGCGCTCGACGGCCTCTCCGGCGAGGAGCCCGCCACCGCGCTCGTGTGCGGGGGTCCGGCCGCGCCGGCCGCCCCACCGCCCACCTTCGACAAGGCCGCCGTGCGGCGGGCGCTGCGCGAGGCCGAGCCGAGCTACGGCCACGCCGACCTCTCCGCGTGCGTGGCGGCCGCGGTGCGGGCGCTCGCGGAGTCCGAGACCGGCGCCGGGCTCTCGAAGCGGCTCGTCGTCGCGTCCGACCTCGCCGCCTCGGCCTGGCGCCTCGACGCCCCGCCGCCGATGGTGCAGGGGAAGGCCGGCGCCGAGCGCCCCGAGGTGACGCTCCTCGATGCCGCGCGCGGCGCGGCGCTCCCCAACCTGGCGGTGTCGGAGCTCATCGCCGAGCCCGATCCTTCGGTCGGACCGCGCGGCTACCGGGTCACCGCCACCGTCACGTCCTACGGCGCAGCCTCCGCTCGCCCTTCGACTACGGGCTCGGCGAGCGAGCCCTACGCTCAGGGTGAGCGGAGTCGTGACCCCTCCGGTCGCCCTGAGCGTAGCCGCGGAGCGGCGGAGTCGAAGGGCGAGCCCCGCGATCTCGAGCTCCAGCTCCACGCCGGCCCCCCCTCGGCCCCGGTCGCCATCCGCAGCTACGCGCAGGTGGACGCGGGCGGTGCGGTGAAGAAGGCGCTCGCCTATCGATTCGCGCAGGGTGGCCCGGCGGCGCTCTCCGTGAGCGCGCCCGCCGACGCGCTCGATCTCGACGACGCGCGGGTGGTCACGGTGGCCGTCCCGCGCGACGTGAAGGCGCTGGTGGTGAACGGCGCCCCGTCGCCGGTGCGCTACCGCGACGAGGCGTTCTTCGTCGAGGCGGCGCTGTCGTCGGCCGCCTCGCCGGTTCGCCCGACGGTCGTCGACGCCGAGTCGCTCGGCAAGGCGCGCTTCGCCGACTACGACGTGGTCTTCCTGCTCAACGTGCGCTCGGTCGGGCCCAAGTCGGCCGAGCTGCGCGAGTTCGTCGAGCGGGGAGGGGGGCTCTTCCTCGCCATGGGCGAGGAGGTCGATCCCGACCGCTACGACCAGGAGCTGGCGGGCCTCCTCCCCCGGCCGCTGCACGTGGTGAAGACGGCCGCCGAGCGCGGCGCGCCGGGAGCAGCCGCGCGCGCTGCGCGCTTCGCCGACATCGACTGGTCGCACCCGGCGCTGCAGGTCTTCACCGGCGCCGCGCGCGAGGGCTTCGAGGGCGTGCGGACCTGGCGCTACATGCTCCTCAAGCCGGTCGAGAAGAAGGGCGATACCCGGGACCGCGTCCTCGTCTCCTACGACGACGGCGCGCCGGCGCTGGTCGAGGCGCGGCGGGGGCAGGGGCGTGTGCTGCTCTACACCTCCACCGTCGACCGGGCCTGGTCCGACTGGACCATCCGCACGAGCTTCCTGCCCTTCGTGCAGCGCATGGCGGCCTGGCTCTCGGGCGGCCTCGAGGAGCGGCGGGACGCGCCCTCGGTCGTGAACGCGCCACGCACCGTGGCGGTGGGGGAGGGACAGCGGCTCGCCGCGGTCGTGGACCCGGATGGCGGAGAGCAGCCGGCCAGCGCGCTCCACCGCGAGGCGCCCGGTGGCCCGGTGAGCTTCGTCCCCCAGCGCCCCGGGCTCTGGCAGGTGAAGGTGGAGGAGCGCGGCCAGACCCGGCTCGACCCGCGCCTCGCCTTCGCGGTGCTGGCCGACCCGCGCGAGAGCGACACGACGCGCCTGGATCCGCAGGAGCTCACCGCCTACTTCGGCGGCGCCGGCCACGCCCACCTCGCCCAGGAGGGCGTCCAGGGCCCCCGCCAGATCCCGCTCTGGTCCATCCTGCTGGCGCTGGGGCTCCTCGCGTTCCTGGGTGAGGGCTTGTTGCTGGCGTGACGCTGGTTCGCTGATGGCCAAGTGGATGGCCATGCGAGTGGAGCGCTCATGAAGCCATTCTGGGTCTACATGCTCCGATGCGCTGACAGCTCCTACTACATCGGGCACACCGATGATCTGGAGCTGCGCGTGGCTCAGCACACGTCTGGCATCGTGCCCGGGTATACGAGCGGTAGACGCCCGGTGGTGCTCGTGTACGCAACGGACTTCACGTCTCGTGATGAGGCGCGCGAGCGGGAGCTGCAGCTCAAGGGCTGGAGTCGGCGCAAGAAGGAAGCGCTGGTCCGTGAGGATTGGTCCGGCATCCAGCGGTTCGCACGCGGGCCAGATCGCGTTCGTCCTTCGACTCCGGCCCGCCCCTCGGAGCGCACGGAGCAGGGCGGGCCTACGCTCAGGACGAACGGGGAGGAAAACCAGGAGTTCAGTCGTACGAGCCGGCGGGAGAACACGGAGTCCGTTCGTGCTGAGCGTAGCGCGAACCGTATTCACCGCGTACCGTGAGGAGCGCGGAGTCGAAGCACGAACGCAGGATTCATATGCCCACCCTCGACCACGACATCGCCGCCCTCTTCACGGTGGGCTTCAACGGCGCCTCCCCGTCACCCGAGGTGCTCGAGCTCCTCCGGCGCGGCGTGGGCGGGGTCATCCTCTTCTCGCGCAACGTGGTCGACGCCGAGCAGGTGGCGACGCTGGTGGCGGAGCTGAAGCGCGCCGCCGGGCGGCCGCTGCTCGTCTCGGTGGATCAGGAGGGCGGGCGGGTGGCCCGGCTGCGCGCGCCGCACGGCTTCACCGAGCTCCCGCCCATGCGCGCCATCGGCGAGACTCGCGACGCCGCGCTTGCCTTCGAGGTGGGCGCCCTCCTCGGCCGCGAGCTGCGCGCGGTCGGCATCGACCAGGACTACGCGCCGGTGGTGGACGTCGACACGAACCCGCAGAATCCCGTCATCGGCGACCGCAGCTTCTCGCGGGATCCGGGCGAGGTGGCGCGCCTCGGGGCGGCGCTGGCGAGCGGGCTCCAGTCGGCCGGGGTGGCGGCCTGCGCCAAGCACTTCCCCGGGCACGGCGACACGAGCCAGGACTCGCACCAGGCCTTGCCGCACCTGCCCCATGACCTCGCGCGCCTGCGCGCGGTGGAGCTCGTGCCCTTCCGTGCGCTCGCCCGGGCCGGCGTCGCCTCGGCCATGACCGCGCACGTGGTCTTCGACGCGCTCGACGCGGGGCGCCCGGCCACCCTGTCGGCGCCCGTGCTGCGCCTCCTGCGCGAGGAGTGCGGCTACGACGGCTGCGTCGTCTCGGACGACCTGGAGATGAAGGCAGTGGCCGAGCACTTCCCGCTCGAGGAGACCGTGCCCACCGCGCTCGCGGCCGGCGTGGACTCCCTCCTCGTCTGCCACCAGGCGGCGCTGCAGCACCGGGCGATCGACCTCGCGCGCGCGGCCGTCGAGTCGGGCCGGGTGAGCCGGGCGCGGCTCGCCGAGGCACGCCGGCGGATGGGGGCGCTCCTGAGCTGGGCCGGGCCGGCCCCCGATCCGCGCCGCGCGCGCGAGCACCTCCGCCGGGAGGAGCACCTGGCGCTCGCGGCGAGGATCCCGCCGCTCGCGACCGGCAGGGATCCGACCGCGGTGTGATCTTCGGCGGGGGACAAGCCCCCGCCCTACGTCCTTGGGTCCAGTGTGATCTTCGGCGGGGGACAAGCCCCCGCCCTACGTCCTTGGGTCCGTGGTCGTAGGGCGGGGCTTCATGCCCCGCCGCCGCGGTTCACACCCTCTTCTCGAAGATCTCGAGCGCCACCAGCGCCCACAGGCTCGCCCGCACCTGCGCCTCGGGCTTCTTCGCCAGCGTCACGAGCTCCGCCACGGTCCGCGTGCCGTCGACGTGCGGCAGGAGCTGCGCCTCCCAGGTCTCGAGCTCCACCTCGTGCAGGCCGAAGGCGGGCTGCTGGGTGGGGATGAGGCGCTCGTCACCGGGGAGCAGGCGCGCCAGGCGCGCCGGCCGGTAGAGCTTCTTGACGCCGCGCGAGATCAGGTGCGCGGGGTGGAGGTCGATCTTGGTGTCCTGCTGCGCCGCCCGATCCGCGAAGTGGATCCGGTAGCGCCCCTCCTCCCATCCGAAGAGGGAGTAGACGATCGCCTTCATCTGCTGGGCGACGTAGTAGAGCTTCTCCGTCTCCTTGAGGACGCCCATCTCGACGAGCGAGTCACCGACGCGGCGGCCGCGCTTCTCGGCCGTCTTCTCGCACAGCTCGAGCTGGGCGAGGGTGAGCTTCCCCACCCGGACCAGGAACGGGCCGAAGCGATCCGCCACCAGGTTGGAGATGGCGAAGCACGGGCGGCCCTTCTCGAAGTAGATGGTCTTCTTGACCTTGCCGCGCTGCACCGTCAGCTCCCCGGTCTGCTGCGCCAGCCAGAAGGCGGTGACGAGCTCGGGCAGGTTGTCCTGCAGCTCGCCCTCGTCGGGAGGCTCGACCCGCGCCAGCCGGGCCGCATCGAGGATCTCGGCCGAGGGCAGCGGCGGCGGCCGCGCGGCGACGGGCGCAGCCTGCAGGGAGTCGCCCCGGATGACCGCCGAGATGCGCCCGTCCTCGGTCACCTCCACCTTGCCGGTGAGCGTGAGCGCGTCGACCGGCTCCTCCGACTCGACCGCCACCTCGACGTCGAAGTCCTCGCTCGAGAACTCCCGCGAGGTCGTCAGCGGCGGAGAGGAGGACACCGCCGAGGCGGGCGGCGGCAAGAGGCCACGCAGCGTCTCGAGCAGCTTCTTCGCCTCGAAGGGCTTCTCGAAGTACCCGGCGGCGCCGTGCTGGACGCGCGCCTCCGAGGCCGCGCGCCCACCCTTGAAGATGCCGGTCATGAAGACGTACGGCACGCCGACCTTCTTGAGCGCCGCGCCGATGTCGTAGCCCATCATGTCCGGGAGCAGCACGTCGACCACCGCCACCGCCGGCTTCTCGATCGGGATGGCATCGAGGGCGGCCTTGCCGCGCGTGCAGCTCACCGCGCGCCAGCCCTCGCCCTCGACGAGCCGCGCCAGGAGCCGCAGCAGCTCCTGGTTGTCGTCGACGAGGAGGATGGTGTGGTTGGTTCCCATGGACGGGTGTCACCCTATCCCGGGACGCAGCCGGTTTCATCCCTCTCAGGCGCTTGGACTTATTCACCCTCTCCCTGGAAGGGAGAGGGCAGGGGTGAGGGTCGGCGTTCCACCCACCTACTCGCCGAGGTAGGCCTTCCGGACCTCGGGCGACGCGAGCAGCTCGGAGCCGCTGCCCTGCATCACCACCTCGCCCGTCTCGAGCACGTAGGCGTGGTGCGCGATCTGCAGCGCCTTGTGCGCGTTCTGCTCGACGAGCAGGAGCGCCACCCCTTGCGCCGAGATGTCCTTCAGGACCTGGAAGATGCGCTCCACCACCTGCGGCGCGAGGCCGAGCGACGGCTCGTCGAGGAGGAGCAGCTTCGGCCGGCTCATCAGCGCGCGCGCCACGGACAGCATCTGCTGCTCGCCGCCGGAGAGCGTTCCAGCCACCTGGTTCATGCGCTCGCGCAGGATGGGGAAGGTGGTGAACATCTTCTCCCGGTCCTCGGCGATGCCGGCGCCGTCCGTGCGGAGGAACGCGCCCAGGTCGAGGTTCTCGTTCACGGTGAGGTTGAGGAAGATGCCGCGCCCCTCGGGGGCGTGGGCGAGCCCACGCGCCACGATGTCGTGCGGCATGAGGCGGGTCAGCTCCTCGCCCTTGAAGCGCACCGAGCCGGCGCTCGGCCGGAGCATGCGGGAGATAGCGCGCAGCGTGGTGGTCTTGCCGGCGCCGTTCGCGCCGATGAGCGCCACCACCTTGCCCTCCGGCACCTCCAGCGAGACGCCGCGCAGCGCCTCGATGACGCCGTAGTGGACGCGCAGGTCCTTCACCGACAGAACAGGTTCCGTCATGTCCGAACGCCCTGAGCGTAGGCCGCGTCAGCGGCCGTAGTCGAAGGGAGGATCACTTGGCGGGCTCCACGGGGACCGCGATGTGCTTCTCCTCGAGGTACGAGTCGCCCAGGTAGGCCTCGATGACCTTGGGATCCTTGCGCATCTTCTCGGGCGGTCCCTTGGCGATGGTGACGCCGTGGTCGAGCACGACCAGGCGCTCCGAGACGCCCATCACGAGCTTCATGTCGTGCTCGATGACCAGGATGGCGAGGCCGAACTGGTCGCGGATCTTCCGGATGAGCTCCATGAGCGCGACCTTCTCGGAGGCGTTCATCCCGGCCCCCGGCTCGTCCAGGCAGAGGAGCTTCGGCCCGGAGGCGAGCGCGCGCGCGATCTCGAGCCGCCGCTGCTCGCCGTAAGGCAGGTTCCTCGCCAGCGCGTCGCGCCGGTGGGAGAGGCCCATCACCGCCAGGTACTCCTCGGCGCGGGCGGTGATGTGCTCCTCGTCGGTCACGTACGATGGCGTGAGCAGGAAGGCGGCCGTGAAGCCGGCCTTCCGCGCGTGGTGGCAGGCCACCCGCACGTTGTCGATGGCGGTGAGCTCCTTGAAGAGCCGGATGTTCTGGAAGGTGCGCGCCACGCCGGCGATGCAGATCTGGTGCGGGCGGCGGCCGTTGACGCGCTCGCCCGCGACGAACACGTCGCCCGAGGTGGGCGGGTAGACGCCGGTGATGGCGTTGAAGGCGGTGGTCTTGCCGGCGCCGTTCGGCCCGATGAGCCCGACGAGCTCGCGCGGCATGAGGGTGAGGTCGAAGTCGGCGAGGGCCTTCAGGCCCCCGAACTGCATGGTGATCTTCCGGACGTCGAGGACGGGGACGGTGCTCACGGCGCGGTCTCCGGGGCGGCCCGGCGCCGCCTTGGCAGCTTCACGATGTCCCAGATCTCGCGCGTTCCGAAGATGCCCGAGGGGCGGGTCAACATGAGGACGATGAGGAGGAAGGAGTAGACGACCATCCGGTACTGCTGCACCTCGCGCAGCCCTTCCAGCGCGAAGGAGAGGAGGAGGGCGGCCAGCACCGAGCCGGTCACCGAGCCCATGCCGCCCAGCACCACCATCACCACCACCTCGATCGACTTCACGAAGGTGAAGGAGCGCGGGGTGCAGAGCTGGATCTGGTGGACGAGGAGCCCGCCCGCCAGGCCGGCGAAGGCGGACGCGATGACGAAGGCGCGGACCTTGTAGCCGGTGGTGTCGACGCCCATCGCCTCGGCCGCCACCTCGTCCTCCCGGATGGCGAGGAGCGCGCGCCCGTGGGTGGAGCCGACGAGGCGCCGCGCCATGGCGATGGTGGCCACGGCGCCCATGCCCACCCAGATGACGCTGGTGAGCCGCGGCAGGCCGGAGATGCCGGTCGCCTGTCCGAGGAAGGGGGTGTTCTCGATGATGACGCGGATGATCTCGTTGAAGCCGAGCGTCACGATGGCGAGGTAGTCGCCGCGGAGCCGGAGGGAAGGCATGCCGACGACGAGGCCCATCAGCCCGGCGGTGATCATCCCGGCAGCGAGCGCCAGGAAGAAGACCACCTGGTCCGAGACGCCCGCCGAGAGCCCCACGATCTGGAGCCCGTGCATGGCGGTGGTGATCTTGGCCGCCGTGTAGGCGCCCACCGCCGCGAACCCGGCGTGGCCGATGGAGAACTGGCCGGTGAACCCGTTCACCACGTTGAGCGAGACGGCCAGGATGACGTTGATGCCGGCCATCACGCCGATGAAGGCGTAAGCCTCCGACAGCGACAACTGCAACAACCAGCACAGCGGGAGCGCGATGAGGAAGGGCAGCGCCGACCGGAACACGATGCGGAGGGGTCTCACGGGCTACACCTTCTCCGCGCGGAACTTGCCGAACAGACCCGCGGGCCGGACGAGGAGGACGATGATGAGGAAGGCGAAGGCGATGCCGTCGCGGTAGGAGCTGAGCGCGTAGCCCGAGACGTACTCCTCGGCGAGGCCGAGCGCGAGGCCGCCCACCATGGCGCCCGGCACGTTGCCGATGCCGCCGAACACCGCCGCCACGAACGCCTTGATGCCCAGGCTGAGGCCCATGAGCGGGTCGACCTTGGGACGCGAGCCGGCGAAGAGCAGCGCCGCCGCCGCCGCCAGCGCGCTGCCGAGCGCGAACGTGTAGGAGATGACGCGGTTCACGTTGATGCCCATGAGCCCGGCCACCTGCGAGTCGAACGAGACGGCGCGCATCGAGGTGCCGAACTTCGTCCGATAGACGATGTACTGCAGGACGATCATGAGGCCGACCGCGGTGAGGAACGACACCACGTCGTAGTTGCTGATGTAGACGCCGGCCGGCTCCCAGCCGATCCGCGTGAACGGCTCGGGGAAGAAGCGCGGGGTCGGGCCGGGCGGGAAGGGGATGCCGAGCCCGGGGATGGACGGCAGCTGGAAACCGTACTCCAGCAGGAACGAGACGCCGATGGCGGTGATGAGCGAGGTGAGGCGCGCCCGCTGGCGGAGCGGCCGGTAGGCGAAGCGCTCGATGGCCACGCCGAGCACGCCGCAGATGATCATCGACCCGACGAAGACGATGAGCGCCTTCCCGAGGGAAGGCTGCGCGCCGACGTTCATGGCGTTGGCGAGGTAGAAGCCCGAGAACGCCCCCACCATGTACACGTCGCCGTGCGCGAAGTTGATGAGCTTCAGGACGCCGTACACCATCGTGTAGCCGAGCGCGATCAGGGCGTAGATCGTCCCGACCGACAGGCCATTCACGAGGTGCTGCAGGAACTCGGTCACGCGGACCTCGCCAGGATGCTGAGTGCGTTGAGCGGGTGAGTCTCGCGCGAAAGAGGGCGGCGTGGAAGGGGTAACTCCCTCCCACGCCGCCGGGACAAACGAGCCGCCTTACGGGTTCACGGTGGCCGCGAACTTGGCCTGGTTGTTCTTGATGCCGAGCACCACCGCCGACTTCACGGCGTTGTGGTCCGCGTCGAGGTTGATGGTCCCCGACACGCCCTGGAAGCCCTTCGTCGCCTCGATGGCGTCGCGGAGGGAGGGCCCGGTCAGGTCCTTGGCGGTCTCCATGGCGTTGATGGCGACCTTGGCCGCGTCATAGCCGAGCACGGCCAGCGCGTCCGGCACGGCGCCGTAGGTGTCCTTGTACTTCTTCACGAAGCCCTGGATGACCGGCGAGGGGTCCTCGTCCGAGTAGTGGTTCGAGAAGTACGAGCCGTCGAGCGCGCCCTTCGCGATCTCGTAGAGCTTGGCGGAGTCCCAGCCGTCGCCGCCCATGAGCGGGACCTTGATGCCGAGCTCGCGCGCCTGGCGGGAGATGAGGGCCACGTCGGTGTAGTAGCCGGGCACGTAGATGGCCTGGGGCTTCTTGTTCTTGATGGCGGTGAGCTGGGCCTTGAAGTCCTGGTCGCCCGCCTTGTAGCTCTCGTCGGAGATGATCTTGCCGCCCAGGTCCTTGAACTTGGCCGCGAAGAAGTTGGCCAGGCCGACCGAGTAGTCGTTGCCGACGTCGCGCAGGACGGCGACGTTCGTGATCTTGAGGTTCTCGCGGGAGAACTTCGCCATCACCGTGCCCTGGAAGGGATCGATGAAGCAGACGCGGAAGACGTAGGGGCGGGTCTTGTCGCCGTCCTTCGTGACGCGCGGGTTCGTCGAGGTCGGGCTGATCATCGGGACCTTGTTCGAGTCCGCGATGGGCGCCATGGCGAGCGAGCGGCTAGACGCCACCTCGCCGAGGAGCACCGCGACGGCGTCCTGGGTGACGAGCCGGGTGGCGGCCACGGCGGCCTCTTCGGGCTTGCCCTGGTCGTCGAGCGTCTTCACGACGAGCTGCTTGCCCTTGACGCCGCCCTTCTTGTTCTGCTCGTCCACGGCGAGCTTGATGCCCTTGTCGGTCGAGTCACCGAAGGTGGCCTCGTTGCCGGTCATCGATGCGACGTGGCCGATGACGATCTTGTCACCTGCGCCAGCAGGCGCCGGGGCGGCGGCCTGCGGTGCCGCCGGAGCGGCGGCCGGCGGGGCTTCCTGCTTCTTCTCCTGACAAGCGGCGACGGCCACCACGGCGGCCATCAGCGCAACTGCGCGCGATACACGCATCGCAAACCTCCCGAACGAGTTAGGAAACGAAACCCCATAGCACGTACTAACGAACACTTGTCAAATTATCAGTGCGCCGAACGTGCCCCTCGCGAGCCTCCCTCCTTCCGGACGCAAAGGCCTTCTCCCCCAGCGCGATCCAACGGCTATTTTCTTGCCAAGATCGTCCCGGATTGGTCTACTCTGTCGGCCATGGCGCTGCCTCTCGGCGCTCGCGCCGAGGACGCCCCGGGCGTGTTCAAGATTCCCGGGACTGAGAGCACCATCAAGTTCTACGGGTACACGCAGCTGGACATGACCCTCGATCTCGGCGCCCGCGTCGCGGACATCGAGAATAACGACTGGGCGACCCTCCTGCCTGCCGTGCCGGCGGACGGCTCCAACGACGAGAAGCACAAGAAGCCCCAGTTCTACATGACGGCGCGCACCTCGCGCTTCGGCATCCAGACGAGCACGCCCACCGCGCTCGGCCCGGTCGGCGTGAAGCTCGAGGGCGACTTCAACGGCCCGAACGGCTTCCAGAGCGAGACCTTCACGAACTCGGTGCTCTTCCGCCTGCGCCACGCCTACGGCACGGTCGGTGGCCTCCTCGTCGGCCAGACCTGGACGACCTTCATCGATCTCGCCGCCGCGCCGGACACGGTGGACTTCAACGGCCCGGGCACCCTCGCCCTCGTTCGTAACCCGATGATCCGCTACACGATGCCGATCGGCCCGGCGACCCTGACCCTCGCGGCGGAGAACGCGCGCGGCTCGCAGTTCGGCGGCTCCAAGTTCCAGACGGCTCCCGACTTCCACGCCAACCTCGGCTTCTCCGGCCCCTGGGGTACCCTCTCCCTCCGCGGCGT
>WNGR01006682.1_pt1 | contig 14595 bp, 12 predicted proteins | sample 5407581 | NCBI WGS metagenome assembly WNGR01 (sample SAMN13153383, study PRJNA577476) | soil metagenome | isolation source: 80 cm soil or saprolite under Garry oak tree replicate 2 | place: USA:California | collected 2016-06-15
CGCTATTGCCGCTGCCGAACGTCAGGACGCCGCCGTGATAGCCGCCCTTGAAGGCAATGACCTTTCTGCGTCCCGTGAAGATAAGCGATGCCGCGATGGCCATCAGATTTGACTCAGTACCCGAGTTTGTAAAGCGCAGCGACTCGACGGAACCGAAACGCTCCTGCATCAGGCGCGCAAGCGGCACTTCCAGCGTGTTGTGGCCCGTCAGATTGAGGCCGTTATCGAGTGCCTCAACAATCGCCGCGCGAATCACGGGATGACTATGGCCATACATCGCCGTCGTGTACTCGGCGAGAAAGTCCGTATACGCGTGCCCGTCTATGTCCCATAACCGCTTGCCCTCGCCGCGCGCAATCGTGAGTGGGAACGGCGGATAGAACAGCACGGAACGGGTATTGCCGCCCGGCATCACAGACAGTGCTTCAAGATGCGCCGCTTCACTCTTCGGATTCGACTTCGCGAACGCATCCGAGGCGAGCGCAGCCGCGCGCGTGAGTTCGGCCACATTCGGCCGCGAAGACAACACGTTATCTATCGACATATGAATTCCTGATCCATTCGATGCTTTTTCTGAATACGGGTTGTGCGAGACCGGTCATTCGACGGGCACAATCGAGCCGCCCGCGGACCAGTACACGGTCATCGGCGCCTTGACCCATTCGCCACGTTGATCGAAGCGCACCACGCCGAAAAGCGTGTTGAAGGCCGATTGATGAAGCGTCTTGTCGAGCGCCTCTGGCGATAGCGACTGCGCCGTCGAGATCGCGTCGCCTATCATCATCGTGGCGGCATAGAAGGACGGCCCCTTCTGATCCGGATCGACACCATATACGGCCTTGAAGCGGGTTTCGAAGCGTTTTCCATCGGGCAACGCGGCAAGCGGCACACCGCCTTGCGGACAGTACATCTTCCTGTCGAGCGCGCCGTCCGCGAGTCGCGGAAATTCGCCGACGCAAAGCCCGTCGCCGCCCATCAATACCGCGTTGACCGCGAGATCACGCATCTGCCGGGCCAGATAGGCCGCCTGTCCGTAATAGCCGCCGTAGAAAATGGCCTGCGGTTTCTCGAGTTTGATTTTCGACAACACCGCTTTGAAATCGACTGTGTGGTCCGTCGAATATTCGCGCGCGACAATATCGATGCCGAGCTTCTTCGCCGTAGTGACAAACACGTCCGCTACGCCCGAACCGTATGCAGTGCGATCATCTATCACAGCGACGCGCTTCAGATGCAGCGTGTTCGCCGCATAATCGGCCATTTTTCCGCCGAGCACATTGTCGTCGGTGGTCAGACGGAACACGTAGGGATAGCCGGGTACCGTCAATGCCGGATTCGACGCTGCGGGCGTGATCATGATTACCTTGGCGTCGTTGTAGATCTTCGACGCGGGAATCGTCACGCCTGAATTCCAGTGCCCAATCACCGCGAGCACGCCACTATCCACGAGCTTCTGCGCGACGGTCACGCCCGCCTTCGGGTCCGATTGATCATCCACAGAAATCAATTCGAATTTGAGCGTTTGGCCGCTCAACGTCATGTGCTTTGCGTTCAGGTCATCGACCGCGAGTCTGGCGCCCCGTTCATTGTCCTTGCCGCTCGCAGCTTGCGAACCCGTCAGTGGACCGGCGACACCAATCTTCACCAGAGTGTCCGCATGAACTGTCGCGGATGCGAACGCAACGCTCAAGCAAACGACAAGCGTCTTCATTGCAGGAATGCGCATGATCGTGCTCCTGTCACCGATTGATGAGATGTTCCAGTACGCCCCGCACAGGCTCGAGCGTGGCGAACTCATAGTCCGGGCGCGCCTGGAAATCGCCAAGTTGCTCGGCGCCACGATTGATCCAGGCGACCTTGATGCCAAGTGGTTTCGCGCCATCGATATCGGCCCATGTGCCGATCGAGCAATGGAAGATTTCGTCCGCACGCACGCCAAGCGTGGCGAGTCCCGTTTTGAAGATCGTTTCCGATGGTTTGTACGCGCGAGCCATTTCCGCCGTCGTCACTTGCGGAAAATAGTCAACAAGACGACTGCGACGCCACAGGTCCGTGTCCATGTTGGTGATAGGCATCAGCACGAACTCTTCACGGGCCCAGTCGAGAAACGAGACAGCATCATCGAAAGGCGGAGATGACTCGACCAGATGCGTAAGCAGCAGTTCAGTCAACGCGGTCATGTCCACCCCATCGGTGCTGCCTTCGGCTAGTGCCTCCAGACAGTCCGCGAGTGCATCTCGTGCGACGTCGCGATAGCGCCGGTATGCGTTGCTCCTATACCCTTGTACGGTGCGCCTGTCCCAGTCGAGATAGACGTCGGTCGCGGATTGCGCCGGCGCGCGCGCGAGATGCTGTTGTCACGTCGACGAGCGTGCCGAAGTAGTCGAAAGTAAGCGCTTTTGGTTTCATACGTCCATCCATTTATGTAGTACTGCTAATGCACGAAAATATTGAACGACGTCAAGGCTGTCCTTCGTTTCAGAGGGCAGCATCGGCGCACGTCGCCCCGCTCTCTCTGGGTCACGCGCAAATAATGTCAAAACCGTCGCGAACCACTATCGACGTCTTCGAAGTGAATTTAATGTACGCCGTACAATTAAATTCCGCAAGCACGCAAATTTACGGGTTTTCCCGGACATCTCGCGCTACCACACTGTTTGCAGTAGAGTGACGGTCGTTCGAATTCACTGGCAGGAACTCACGTTGACCAGAAAGGAAGATTCAGCGACGCTCGTGCCTGAAAAGAAGCGACGTGGTCGGTCCGCAAGGGACCAGGGACTGTCGAGGGAACGTGTCGTGGAGGCCGCCCTCGCATTGATCGATGCCAAGGGCTATGCCTCGTTCAGCCTGCGCGACGTCGCGAGAGAGCTTGGTGTCTATCCAACGGCGATCTACTGGCATGTGCCGAGCCGCGACGAACTCCTGGTAGAAGTGATTGCGGTGGCACTGGGCGACCTCGTTCCTCCGACACTTCCCGCCGGACGCTGGCGTGACTGGTTGAAAGAGCTGTTTAATCGTTATCGCAATGCGGTGGCGCGGCATCCGAACATCGCGCCGTTGCTGGGCTCCCAGATCATTTCGAATGCCAGTATGAATCCCGTGATGGTGGAGGCTGTTCTCCAGACCTTGCTATCCGCGGGTTTCAGGCCCGAAGATCTGATTCACGTCTACAACACGGTGATTACGGCGATGGTCGGCTTTGTGACCCTGGAATTTGCAAGCCATGGCGCTGATGAACGCGATGCGTGGGAAGGCAAGTTGCGCATGCGATTCGAAGAACTGGATCCCAACACCTTTCCGGTGCTGACGTCGAATGTGAAGCGACTGTCGAATCAGGCATTCATTGTGCGGTGGAAGGGCGGCACCAATCCGTCGCTGAAGCAGAGCTACGAGCGTTACATTGAAGTGGTGCTGGATGGACTTCAACGACAGCTGCCAGGTGACTCTCTCAGGTGAACGTCAGTCCGCCGTGCTTTTCGTGCGCGCGAGAAATGGCACATCGCGCAGCCTGCCCGGCAACCTCACACAGGGCGAGTCGAGCCACGCAGAATGACGTCGCAACGCAGGCTCGTCGTGCTGAACGGGGTTTCTCTGCCGCTTCGCAGCCTCCGTTCGAGCACGTCAGCGATCGTCTGCGCCACTCCGTCGATTGGCTGGGCGACGACCGTGATACCCGGCTCGAGTAGTTCGAATAATGGCGGGTCGTCGAACGAGATGATAGATACGTTCTCCGGTATGCGAAGCCTGGCGTCCTTGAAATAACGCAACGCACCAAGCGCCATCACATAGTTCGTCGAGAAGATGGCCGTTGGCGGCTCCGGCAACGACATCAGGCGACGCGTCGCGTCATTGCCACCGAGGATGGTCCAGTGTCCAGACACGACGTATCGCGGATCGACTTCCAGTCCCCGTTCGCTTAGTGCATCGCAGTACCCGAGATAACGCTCATTCGCAGCGCTGTCGCTCAATTCGCCCGACACCATGCCCACGCGTCGATGCCCGATGTCGAGCAAATGCCGCACAGCATGCGTCGAGGCTTCGCGATTATTCACAAACACGCGATCGGCTTTAAGGCCGGCAAGATCGTTGTCGTAAAGAACAAGCGGCACACCGTCGTCGATCAACTGGTCGACCCGATCGAACAGATGTTCTACGCCTGACATCACCAGCGCGTCGATGCGTTGCGTGGAGAAGTAATCGAGTCCATCTTCCATGAGGCGCGTATCGCCGCTGTGGCAGTAGATCAGCAGCGCGCGTCCGTCGCGGCGCAGCGCGCGCGACAGGTGTTCGAGCATCACGCCGTGAAATTCATCGAACGAAGGCGCGAGAAGACCCACCACATGCGTGACGTCCGTCTTCATCGCGACGGCCGATGCGTTGCGTTTGAAGCGCAGTGCCCGAATCGCTTCCTCAATCTGTTCGCGGTTGGCGCGCCGGATCGGGAAGCCGTTCAAATAGCGCGATACCGTGCCAATAGCGACGTTCGCCCGTTTAGCGACGTCCACGATCGTCGCAGAGCGTGTTTTGCCGGCATCGTTAGAAGTATCGTCATTCATATACTACTCAGTCATTGCAATGAGCTTATTCGGTCTCGAATGCCACCGCCGTGTGAATACGCATGTGCGATACCGTGACCTGCACCGCGCCGTCCGCAGTGAGCGTCCAGTCAAGCGATTCTCCCGACAGCGCATCGTACAAGCGGATTGGTGTTTGAGGAAGACGCACGCTTGCCGAAATCGGTCCGATGGTTGGAATATCCTCGATAATTTCCATCATTCTAGTCCCGCCCCCGCCCATCGGCATGGCCTGCCCTCTCAACTGCGGCGCACCGTAAAGCAGATGCAGGACATGCCGCTTCTTATCGGCTTGATACGTTAACGAGAGCCGGCCGGATGACGGAAGATCGGTACTCACCGCTGCGTTGGGCATCAACTTCTCGATCAGCGCGTCCACGATATATCGATAGATCGGCTGTCCGACTGCCCGATACAGGCGGAAGATCGGATAGGCCACGTACCCTGTTCCATTGTGGATCGACGCGGCGACGCCAGGCGACCTGGCATCGATGTCGTCCGGTGCGTGCAGATGCGAGCAAAAGTGCCGGTAAGTACGATTGAAGTACGGCGGGCGAATTTCGCCGAGCACATCGGCACCTTCAGAGCGTACTTGCAGCGCGTCATCGTAGAAGACGACAGGACTGGTGGGAATACGCGCGTCCAGGTTCCCACTCATCGTGAAGTAACTCGGACAGAAACCCGTCGACTCCGCCTCGACGCTCAGACCGAAATCGAGAGCAAAACCGTTGTTGCCCACGCGTGCGGATTGCCAGGACGCGAGCAGTGCGCCGCCACCGGCAACGTACGATTCGAGCCGCTGCGCGAGCGCAGCGTCAACGGGAATCTCGTCGGCCAGTATGATCAGGCGGTAATCCTCGAAGCGCGCGCCCCGGTCGATAACATCAAACGGGCGATGCAATTCGAGAAGCATCTGGACTGCGCCGTCGTCGCTCGGATGATTACCGCCTACGCCGGGATTCATGTGTTCTGCCGAGAGAATCGCGATCTCGGACACCTGCTTCGCGCCCTCCAGGAATGGCTCCAGTTTCGCAATGCGCGCGTAAGCGGCAGCGATACGTTCATAGGCACTGTGATCGATCGCACCACTCGGATGAAGCACATCGCCGATGAGGCATCGGGAACCCAGCGCCGCCATTTGTGCGCACTCGTATTCGAGCGCATCGGCGTGCTTGAATCCGCCGAACTCGCCCCAGCCCGAGTGAAATCTACCCGTATGAGCCATGTATTCGAGCCCGAGTGTCGCTGCGTAGCGCGCACTGGTTGGGAGATGGTTGTATCCCCATCCACCCGTCGGCAGGCTTTCGAGTTCGAGATGCGTATAGTTTCCGTAACGCTCGGGTCCGCGCCTGGCGATATGCCCCGCGTTATAGAACACGCGAAGATCCGGAAACTCGGCAAAGAGCGCAGCACTCGTTTCGTCGCGGAATTGCGCGAGCACCGCCTCGTCATTCGAGTGGCGATCGCGCGCGTTCTCGGGATCGAGTCCATTCGCCAGCATCCGCTCGATGCACGCAGTACACACGCAGTCGTTTGCCATCACGATATCGAAGAAGAGGCCCGGAATGTCGTAGCTCGACGCGACTTCTCGTGCCTGATCCAGAATCAGCTTGCGCAGTGGCGCATGGCACAGGCACAGCGTATGCCAGGCCGGACTCAGTTGCTTCCCACTCGACCTGTCCACAGCAATCTCGCGGCTGAACGTATTCGTCGCACTGAGCAAGCGCCACTCGGGATGTTCGCGGGCCGTTTGCTCGTCCCATTGCACCGTTAAGTAGACGGGACTTTCAATGTCCGCGTCCTTCAATGCCTTGATCATGTCGCCCAACAGATCTGGCCGGGTCAGATTCGGGTGGACGCGGCCCACCTTCGTCGGATAGTAGGACCAGCCATGGTGGCACTTGGCGAACACCGTTATCGAATTGACGTTTGCCTTCTTCAGCGTCGCGACAAAGTCGACGGGATCGAAGTGCTCGCCGACGCCGGGGATATGCTCGGACGTGTGGAAATCGAGGTGAATCTGGCGATAGCGAAGGGGCTTCACGTTGCGCCTCACAGAACGGGTCATGACCGTTATTCCTTGCCGCCGCTGCGGCTCAGCGCGCCACGGGCAAACTGTCGTTGGAATACGATAAAGATCATGAGCGGCACGATGGCCGTGATAATCGCCGCCGCGGCTTGCAGATTCCAGTTGGCGTCGTACATGCCCGCGATGCGTGCAAAGGCCACGGGAAGCGGTATCTGTGACCGCAGATAGAGCAATGGGAGCAGGAGCGCGTTCCAGGTCCACAGGCACTGCAAAATCCCAATCGCACAGATCGATGCGAGCATATTGGGCAATACGACATAGCCAAACGCGGCAATCGGGCCGCAACCGTCAATACGCGCGGCCTCGATGAGTTCTCGCGGAAACGCCTCGAGAAAGTTTTTCACCACCACGATCGACCAGGCGAAAGAGAGGCCGACATAAGGGATCGCCACGGAAAGAATATTGTCGATCATGCCCCACTCTCTCCAGAGTCGAAATAGCGGAAGGATGACCACCTGCTGCGGCAACACGAACGCGCTGACAATCACGATCAGGATCGTTCGACGCAACGGGAACCGTAGAAAATGAAATGCGTAGGCAGCCGCAGGCGTAAGCAACATCGTCGCGATCGTTGCCGTGCCAGCCAGCTTGAGCGTTACCCAGAACGCCTCGACCACCGGGTATTGAATCCACACCGAACGCCATGCATCGAGCGTCAGCGTGACATGACGCGTGGTCCACCAGCCGAGTACCGCTTCGTCGACGGGACGAAGCGACGTGATGACGATCCCGATGACGGGCAGGATCCAGATCAAGGCGACGAGGCTGACGAGTGCGGTTGCCCAGCGTGAACTGGTATGTTTCATTTTGCCTCCGCCGTATGCCTCATAACGACCGGGATCGACACGACGAGTACTGCAATCAGGAGTACGACCGTGGCCGCCGCACCATAACCGAGCTTGAACTGCGTCATCGATTCGCGATACATGAAAAAGCCAAGTGTCTCGGTCGAGCGTACCGGTCCACCGTTCGTCATCACGAAGATGGTGTCGAATGCGCGCAGACTTCCGAGCAGATTGATGAATGTCGAGACTCGCAGCCCCGTCAATGAAAGCGGCATGACGATGTAGCGCAAGAGCGATACGCCGCGGGCTCCATCCATGTAAGCGGCTTCAAGAATCGAGGACGGAATAGCTTGCGTGGCCGCAAAACACAACATCAAGGGTAAGCCGACTTGCGCCCACGAATACGCTACTACAAGCGCGCCAAGTGCCGTCGACTGATCCCCAAGCCAGGCATGCGTGAACTGGCCCAGCCCGATCGACGCCAGCCCGGCATTGAGCAAGCCCCCGGAATCCGGCCGGAATATGCCAAGCCAGATGAAGCCCGTCACAGCCTCGGAAATCCCGAAGGTGGAAAAGATCAGGATCCGCGGAATCTGCGTTGCTTGAGGCGCAAGCGAGCAAAGCAGTGCGAGCATCCAGCCCATCCCCACGGACAACACGGTCGTCGACAGCGTCCAGATCAGCGTTGTCGACAGAGCCTGTCTGAAATTGCTGTCGTGCAATAGCGTGACGTAGTTGCCAAAGCCAACATAACGCGCCGCGCCAAGTCCCCTGATATCGAAGAAGCTCATGCGAATCGTGTCGATCAGCGGAAACGCGACGGCAAATCCAAACAGAAGCAGCACGGGCGCGAGCAGCAGATACGCCGCGGATATTTCATCCCGGCGGAATTTGCGCTTGCGCGTCGTTGCGCGCGCGGGTTCTCCGACAGCTCGCGCCGAGAGGCCGACGACTTGCAATGTGCCGCGTGCGACACTGGCAAGTTGCGCGGAGCGGTTTTCGTGCTCGTTCATTGCGGCCGTTTTCCCTGGATTACTGCGCGCGCTGGCGGAATCACCTGTACGAATCTTTGGCCTTCTTTTCGATTGCAGCGAGCACCTTGTCGATGTTCGCGTCGCTCGGGTCCTGAAGGAAGTGCTGGAGTTGCACGCGATATTCGTCAACGAGGTCGCCCGGAAGCAGGTCCCCGAGAACGAATTGAGTCTTTGATGATTTCACCGCGTTCGACGACGCGGTCGCGACAACGCTGAGTTGTGAACTGTCGGCCTTGTTGGACGGCGACGCGAGGCCGCCCCCGGGCTTCGATGGCCGCGGCTTCGGCGCCAGTCACCCATGTCAGGAACTGGTTCGCGGCGGCAGCGTTCGAGCCGGACTTCAACGCAACGAATTCCTTCGTGTCGACGCTGGTCGCATCATCGTGGCCGAGCCCCATCGAGGGAAACTGGAACAGGGAATAATCCTGCCCTTCCTTCAAGCCGTAATCGCTTCTTGCACGGTTGTTGACCCACATGCCGATCAGATCGTGTCCGTGCGTACCGGCCTTGAGCACCTCGTCAGCCGCGTTGTCCCATTCCGTCGCAAGCATTCGATTGGGATCGTCGCAGCAACCGGCCTTCAGCATCTCCGCGTACTTGCGAAGCGCCGTTTTGACGACGGGGTCGGTCCACGCGATCTGGTGCGACGCGAGCTTCGAGGCCGCAGCGACACCTCCGACGCGCAGCAACATCGTCTCGAACCATTCGGCGTGAGCCCAGGTCTTGCCTGGCATCGAGACGGGCGTTACGCCCACCGCGCGCAGCTTTCCGAAGGTGCCGAGGAATTCACTCCGCGTCTTCGGAGGCGCATCGATGCCGGCCTTCTTCATGACGTCGGTGCGGTAGAAGATGCCGCTACGATCGCCGAAGGTATAGGTGACGCCATAGGTCACGCCCCTGTATTGCCCCAGGCGCTTCCATTCGTCACTGAGGTTGTCACCCCAGTTGTGCGCACGCCATTCGGCGTCGAGCGGGCGAAGCAGATTGGCGTCGGCGAGCTCCGCGCGAAACGCCGGCCATGTGTTGATCAGCAGATCGGCCTTCTCACCGCCCAGCAGGACAGTGCGAATTGCGCCGCGAGGATCGCCCTGCACCGTCAGACTGACTTCACGGATCTTGATGGTCGGATTGCGCTTTTCGAATGCGGCTTCCATCGCATGGATCATGTCGCCTTCAGAGCCTGTTAGCCAGTCGATGATCACGAGTTCGCCGCCCGCGGCAATCGTCGTCGACGGAGCGGCGATGACAAAGATCGCCGCGAGAACATGGCCGCACACGATGCGTCGATGCACGATGAACGACACTGAGCCGACGCATTTCATTGCATATCTCCACTGTGCCGCCAGGGGAAACGCGTGATGACACTATCGCCCGCACAGCCGAATGTCGCGGACCCGTGATTCGCGGGACGGAGTGTTTATTTTAATCACGTGGCCTCCATACGCGCCTCCACAGTACCGTCACACCGCGCGATGCCAAGCCCATGCGATCAATCGCGCGATACAAGTGATGTTACGGGTTAACCCTTCCTTGCCCACTCTCAACTTAGTTGATAACGTTTCAATTAAATTGAAACCTCATTCAGTGTAGTGCATCGCGCACGGTCTTTCATCCGACGATTTCCAGTCGCCCGGATGAACTCGAAAGTCATACGACACGCGCAGAGGAGCCTATGTCACAGCTCGCTTGTGAAGCTTTCGACCTGCTATCCGACCTTGATGGTTTTCGGGTTGAATTCACCGAAAAAAATTCGCGCGCGGATATCATCCTCGACAGTCCGCCGTTCAACCTCATGTCCGTCGCGCAACGTTCGCAAATGTGTGCGGTGTTTGAAGTATTGGATCGCGATCCGGCAGTTCGGGTCATCGTTGTACGAACTTCCGGCGAGCACTTTTCACGCGGCAATCAGATCGAGGAATCGATCGATACGTCGCCAGAGGATGTTTCCAGAGTTGCATGGGACTTGAGTGCACCAGCGCGCTGCAGCAAGCCGGTGATTGCGGCTAATCGTGGCTACTGCTTTGGTGCCGGTTTCGAGTTGTCGCTGGCCTGTGATTTCCGAATTGCGACAGAGACGACACTCTATGCATTGCCCGCGCAGAAAATGGGACGAGTTCCCAGTTTTGGTTGCGCAGCGCGCCTCCACAGACTGGTAGGCATTGGGCGTATGAAAGACGTCGTTATGCGCTCCCGGCTCATTCGCGGCGTGCAGGCGTACGACTGGGGCATCGTAACGGAGTTCGTCGTGGACAGCGAACTCGAGAGCGTCACAGATGCGCTGGTTCGGGAGTTACTCGCGTTTTCGCCTCTCCCGCAGCGCGCCGCGAAAAAACTACTGAACGATATCGAGGATATGCCGCTGTCGGTCGAAATCGAACTCGAGCGTCATAGCCTACAATCAGTTCCGCAATCCGCATGAGCGTCCCGAAGGCCGGGAGTCTTACCGCTGAATATATCGGCCCGTCGCAGACGGTCACAAACTCGCCACGCCCCGATTCAACTCCTCGTCGGCGGTAACGGATCTGAATCTTGCCAACTGCCGGTCAGTCGGTGCGCCGACTCACTAACTGCCTTTTCCAATTCCCCCTGCCACGCTACGCAAGAACGGCGCTTGCTATAGGATCGATTTCCTTGATCTGATCTGGAGCGTCTCAGCCATGAAACCTCATATCGTCGTCCACATGATGTCGTCACTAGACGGTCGCAGTCTGACTGACGGCTGGCAACTCAAGTTTGTCTTCAAGCTATACGAAGACACCGCGGCCACGTTCGGTGCGGACGGCTGGATCTGCGGTCGCGTCACCATGCAGGAGGTTTCGCACGGCGACGATTATCCAAAAGGGCTAGCAAAAGGGCCAATACCGCGCACCAATCATTTTGTGGAGCGCAATGCCGCTCAATACGCGATTTCCATCGATCCTCATGGGCGCGTTGCCTGGAAGAGCAATACGGCGCTCAATTCGCACGTCGTGGAAGTCGTGACGGAAGGCGTGGCCGACGATTACCTGGCCTATCTGCAGTCCATCGGCGTGTCATATATGTTCGGCGGCAAGAGCGAAATCGATCTGAAGAACGTGGTGCAAATCTTGGCGACTGAACTGGGCGTGAAGAAGCTGATCGTCGAGGGCGGCTCGCGTATCAGCGGCGCATTCGTAAACGAAGGCCTCGTCGACGAGGTGAGCGTCCTGATCATCCCGCTCGTGGACGGTCGCAGCGAGCATGCTTCATCGTTCGAAGTGCCCATGCAGAAGTGGCGCGCGCCGGCGTACCTGAATCTGACGTCGATCGAAAAACTGGAGCGTGGCGCGGTCTGGTTGCGTTATACCACCTCATAGCAAATCGCCCGAAACCCGTGCAGCGAGGCTGCAATTTCCGTTGCCCTTACAAATGCGTGTCTCATAGCGGCTGATCGAAGGTGCCAACATGAAATTGCTCGATGTCGGCCTCATGCTGACGCTTGCGTGCGTTAGCCATTGCGTGCTCGCTTACTCTGTCAAGGCGTACAACGGAGAAGGCACCACTCGAATCGAAGCCTGTACGTTAGCCAAAAACAGAGCCCAATCTCCCGATGAGGAAGTCGCTCACGGCCGCTTGATCAAGACCAGCCGATGCGACTGTGGTCGCACCAGTGAAGCAAAGGATAAGAACGCGTGGCACTGTATGGTCGAGACTACGCATCAGAAATAGCGGGCTTCCATCATCCTCAGCACACATGCGGCGCAATCGGCAGAATGCGCTATTCTCTAAGGCGACATCAACCTGCCTTGGGATGCCGACATGACTGACACTGCGAAAGAAAGCGTGGTCCGTTCGACGATAGAAGTGTTCTATCAAGCCTTCGCCGCGAAGAACGTCGATCTGTTGCGGACGGTCGTCACCGACGACTGGGAATATATCCCCGAGCCGCCTGGCGTGAAGCACGGTCCTGATCAAATGGTTCCGGCCTTCGAACGCATGGCCAGATCGATTCCCGACATGAAGATTACAATTCTTGATCTGCTGATCCACGGAGACCGCGTGGGCGTTCGGGCGGACGTCAGCGGCACCCAGGCTGGCGAACTTTTCGGCGTTCCTGCTACGTCGAAGCAGATCAGATTTGCGGTTCATTCATTCCATGAATTGCGCGGGAATCTGATCGCTAAAACATGGCATATCGAAGACTGGTTTTCCGCGTTCCGACAGATCGGAACCTTGCCTGCAAGCATGGACCAACACTGAGCTTGCGTTGGCAATCGCCGATTGCAGCACCACGGACTGGCATCGAGGAAACAAAACGCTAGCGCGATTTGGCCCGCCGTGGTCGCTCTACGTGCGTGTGCGCAAAAGCGTGTGATCCGGCAACTCCGTTCGCGCGCGGCCGCTCTGCGCCATGCCGTCACGTTTCCAGGATCTTCGCTACACTACCGTTTCCATCGCTTCCGTACACATGTGCAATCATGTCGTCGGTCGTCCGCATCGTCTTATGGTCCGTGCGTCACCGCTTTAGCGTGATTGGACTTTCGCTCGTCCTTGCGATACTGAGCGCCAATTTCGTCGCTCATCACTTCAAGATCAACACTGACACCAGCCGTCTGTTGACGGTCGACAAACGATGGGATGCATTGTCGACCGCGTTGGACCACGCCTTCCCGCAGCGTGGCGGATCCATACTCGTTCTCGTCGAAGCGGATGCGCCCGAATTCGCCGACGCGGCTGCCAAAGAGCTTGCGACCGCATTGAAGAAGGACACGGCTCAGTTCACCACGGTGACGCAACCCGAGGGTGGCGCGTTCTTCGGACACAACGGTTTGCTCTTTCTTCCATTGTCCGACGTGCAGTCGACCACGACGCAGCTGACGCAAGCACGCCCCCTCATCAACGGCCTTGCACACGACCCGAGTCTGACCGGCCTTGCCAATCTGCTGACAACAACCTTGCTTCTTCCGCTGCAAATCGGACAGGTCAAGCTGGCGGGAATGGCGCCGCTGCTCCAGCGTAGTGCGAATGTACTGGAGCGAGTCGAAGCCAATCAGCCCGCTGCGTTCTCCTGGCGTGCGATGGGCGACCATGACATGAAGCTGCCTGCGCGCGCATTCGTACTCGTGCAGCCCGTATTGAACTACGAGTCACTCAGAGCGGGCGGCAGCGCCACTAAATCGATCCGCAAAACGGCCGGCTCGTTGAATCTGGGCGCAAAGTATGGCGCCCGTGTCCGCCTCACGGGTGAACAACCACTCGCCGACGACGAATTTTCATCGGTGCAGGACGGCGCCGCGTTCAACGGCGTGCTCACCCTGATTGCCGTCATCGCGATCCTCTGGTTTGCGCTCCGATCCGCAAAACTCGTACTCGCCGTGTTCATCACGCTGATTGTCGGACTGTTGCTCACGGCTGCCATCGGTCTGATGATGGTGGGCGCGTTCAACATGATCTCCGTTGCTTTCATGGTGCTGTTCGTCGGCCTTGGTGTCGACTTCGGCGTGCAGTTCACCGTCAAATATCGGGAAGAACGTTTCAAGGACGACCGTCTTGTCACTGCACTGATCAATACCGCAAAGACATTGGGAAGCCGCTTGCGTCTCGCCGCGATTGCCGTGGCCGTCAGCTTCTTTTCCTTCATACCGACCGCTTATCGTGGCGTCTCCGAGTTAGGAAAGATAGCGGGAGTCGGCATGATCGTGGCTTACGTGACGAGCGTGACGCTACTGCCTGCGTTGATCAGGGTTCTACGTCCACGCAAGGAGCCAGTTTCGCCTGGTTTCAGAAAGCTCGCGGGAACCGACGATTTCCTCGACCTGAATCGCAAACCAATTCTTCTGCTGGCCGCCGTCCTGATTCTTGGCGCGTCACCGCTACTATGGAAATTGCACTTCGATTTCAATCCATTGCACCTGAAAGATCCGCATACGGAGTCGATGGCGACGCTGCTCGCGCTAAAGGATTCACCCGAGATGGGCGTGAACAATGTGCGCGCGATGGCCCCTTCATTGACGGGCGCAAACGCGATTGCCGCGCGCCTGTCCAAGCTTCCCGAGGTCGGCCGAACTATTACGCTGACCACATTCATCCCAACCGATCAGCCACAGAAGCTCGCGATGATCGCGACTACCGCACAAGCCTTGCTGCCCGCGCTC
>WNGR01009460.1_pt1 | contig 14594 bp, 13 predicted proteins | sample 5407581 | NCBI WGS metagenome assembly WNGR01 (sample SAMN13153383, study PRJNA577476) | soil metagenome | isolation source: 80 cm soil or saprolite under Garry oak tree replicate 2 | place: USA:California | collected 2016-06-15
GGCTGAAAGGAGAACGTTCATCTTGAAAATCTGGGCCCTTTGATCCTAGTTCGGAAGAACTTCAGACTTCTACTGGAGGCGTCGATAGGAGCTCACGCCTCATCCGTCGCACGCGCAACACCAACCCAATGCCGATCACTCCTTGGAAAAGGACCTGTGTTGCAATCATACCCAACATAACGCCCGTCAATCCGAGACGCCTGGCAAAAGGCCCTGCAAACAGAATCGAGAAACCAGTCATCGCCAGATACGACCAGAAGATCGGCGCCGTGTACTCCAGTGCCTGCAGACCGGCCCTTAGCGGGCCGGCAAAAAAGACCATAAGATACATCACTGCGTAAAGCTGTAGTACATGGCCGTAACCCGCATATTTGGCGCCATAGACAAGCTTGAGCCAGAGTGCCGGGCGGACAGCAACCACCGTCACAAAGAGCAGCGTGATCATTCCCCAACGCCACATAATTTGCTTAATGTAATGGAAAGATGCATCGAACCCTTTGCTATGCATACGGCGCGCGGCCTCTGCCGGCACAACATTGTCGAGACCCAGAAACCAGATATGCGCCACTCCGACGATGTTCTGCGCAGCGCGTAAGATTCCTGCCGCCGCCGCACCATAGTAGATCGGCGCAGCCATTGCGAAAAGATTACCAGAGCTCCATTGCATAAATGCTGAGGGAGCCAACCAACGAGAGATCTTCCAGTGCCGCACAAAGACCTCGCGCAAGGAACTGAATTGCAGTCGAACAGGCTCAAAACAGTAACAACCAACGGCAAAGCCGGCGAGCGAGGTTGCAGCGATCACCCAGAGTGCAGCCTGTGACGAGAAATGAGCCCGCTGCGACAATAACAGAATGATCGGTAGCTGAGTTAGGTAACTGATGGCATCACTTGCCAGCGCGCGTTTACTTTGCCGCGTTGAGAATAAATAGCGCCGGACGAAATCCTGCAACAAGTAGGACAGCGTTGCGAAACTGAGCGGCGCTCCTAAATTGTAAACATCCCACTGCGGAAAATACGTGGCAGAGACACGTACTGCGACAAAAACCGCCACCGCACATGCAAGCGCAAATGCGATCTCCTGGACCAACACTGAACCGTAGTACAGGGGCCGCTCCCCAGGTTCCTGCTTCGGTCCGACGCTCATCATGGGCGAGACGATAAATGCCCATTGCAGGCTATTGGCGAAAAGCACGGTCGTCCAAGCTAAAGCGAAGATACCGTAGTCGTGAAGGCCGAGTACACGGGCCAGGATGACATTCGTAATAAAATTGATGCCACTGACGAGCGCCTGATCGACCAGCGCCGACATTTCGCGGCCCCCGCTGATACGAAGCAAACCACGTCTAATGCTTTCCCAAGCCATTCAGTGATCCTTGCTCCCTTGTTAGAGGATTGAGACGCGTTAATAGCCGACGAATAAATGCATCAAATAACGTAAACCCTGGTTTGAAGTTAACTGCCTGTTGATTCCGTAGCGCGACTCGGAGACTTGAATCGCGTAACCGCAGTAACTGCAATATACAGACTCACTATAAATATACGAGACGTTTGCGTTGGAATCATAGAAAGCAATCGAGTTTGCCTGCATCGTCTGTACAGGATAAATCAGATTTCCGAGAAGTTCGGTCTGCCCCCCTGGATAGGTGTAGATGACAACACCCGGCTGTTCCGTCTTGAGCCCAAGCACCCAGAGAGTGCCATAATTTGTGATCTTGGTTCCAGCGAATTCATCATCCAGCTGTCGCGCCCAAACCGACTGACCGGCCCGAAAGATAACCTGGGGAATTTCTACATCTTCTAGAAACAGATTGCCCGCTCCCGTAATGCTTGAATAGGTATACCTTCCGTTCTTGATCGCGACAGGCCTGGCGCCGCGATGATCTATCTTGATGCCGTATCCAAACTGCTCCACCACGAGTGGCGATGTACTGGCACCGTTCACGACGAGACGAATGCCACCACCATTGGTGCCAGTCGTGCTGCCATTCACGATAGAAGAGAAGCCGACGATGCGCCGTACGGTATCCGGTACGGTAACTGCTGTTTCATTGTAAGAAAAGTACGCCGCAAACGGAAAATAGATGGTCGAAGCGCCACTGTTGAGAAGCGCCTGCAGACTCTTCGTGTCACCGTAATAAGTCGGGGTAAACGCTGCCCAGTTGGACAGGGTCTGATCCACAAAGGTAGGCGTCTCCTGAACAGGCAGATTCAGGCTGGAAGAACTCGGTGTACTGGCAAGGCTCTGCGGAGTTCCTTCCACGTACTCTGCGATGGTCCCGGTTTTACTAACCGCTACGGAACTACTTGTGTCCAGCAGCGTCGCACCATAACCGGTGGAAGATATATTCCTTAAATAAAGGCTGCTGTTGTTTTGAATACCCTGCGAAGAACTCGCGCCGCCGCGCAACGCCGCATCGATAATCAAAGTGAACCCGCCGTCATTGATCACCGCAGGTACCGTATTGGTGCTCACTAAATTGCGAACACTGATGGTCTGCTGCTTGTTATGAATACCAGCAACACTTTGATTCGCCAGGGTAATTCCCTCAATCGTCAAACCGTACTCGTAAGCGGCCGTGTCAATCCCCATCTGGAAGCCGGTGATGGAGATGTTCTTCATCATCAAGGGGCCTGGATAGTGGCGCGTCAGTGCAATACCGGCAACGCCCAGCCCATCTTCGCTGATGATCGAGACATTATGAATGGAACCGGTGTTATTCGAGATGTAATCCAGTGCCACTGCACTCGGATTATTCGCGCCAATGCTGAATCCAAGATCCCAGATATTCTGGCGGAAAGATGCATTCCCCGCCGGGGTGGAAATCATGGCCTTTGCAGTCGTTGCGCCGAAGCCTACAGACCCAGGTGCCAGACGGATGATGCTGGACGAGGAACCTGCCCCTTGCAGAGCGACGCAGCAACCATTCCATGATAGCGTGTCGCCCACCAGATACGTGCCCGGCGGAAAGTAAAGAGCCTTCGGCTTGCCGTAATAGTTGCCCGAGGCGTCGCTACGCCCATCACTCAAAGCTGCCTGGATCGCAGCTGTATCGTCCGAAACTCCATCGCCCACGGCTCCGTAATCCTTTACCGACTTCATAAAGCCGGCCGGAAACTGCAGCGGGCCAGCAGTTAATGTTGCGCCCGTAGGGGTCGAACTGGAGCTGGCTTCAGATAGAGCGGTAGAAGCTTCGACGATATTCTGTGATGCCGCCTGTGAGAGCTTTGCATTAGCTACGCACAACGCGGCCACAATAAACATCCCGCACATGAATCTGCGTTGCTGAGGTGAAAGAGAAATATGGATGATTTTCTTATAAATCCGTGTCAGGAACATAGTCACCGGCCCCCCTTCAGCCTCTCTTTTTTTGATAATGTTACTTTCTTACGAAAGAAACCCTGCTAGCCAGTTAGCAAGAACTGAAATCTCCATTCTCTTCGGCTCAGTTTTCAGGGCCCTTCGTGGGAATAAGCTGTTCTACTTCTACTGAGTTTACAGGGCTTATGCGAGCGACGATAACCCTTGCGTTAGGAAGTTAGTACTGGGTACGACGAACTGCTCCGCATCGAAGGTACGATCCCACCCGATGAACTACTGAGTTATACAGGGCTTATGCGAGCGACGAGAACCTTTGAGGTCAATAAGTTATATGGTTGCCCAAATTTTAATACTTAATTATAGAGATCAGCGGTTTCGATGGCCTCTCTTCCCATAAGCACCTTGTGATTGCCAACCCAAAGAAAAACCTCCCCTGCATTGCCCCCACTTAAACCCCACGATAAGCGCGCCTTCCTGCTTCATTTCGCTCTTTTGGGCTGCCAGCCGCTCTGAGTAATATTTTTAGTTACGAAGTCGACGCCTCATAACACCAAAGGTCGGTGAGCAGCAAACAGGGCTACGCAGCAGGGCGTATCAGTTCCAACCAGAACGGTATGGACAGCATATTCGATGCATTGCCGGCCCTTGCTCCAGCATCAGAGTGGTGAGAGAGGATACCGGTTTATCGACGAAAAAATTTGACTCGCCTCGGGGCCGCGGACCAACCTGCGTTAGAAACGCTCTATACTAAGAGCCGGCGGGTTCGAAGCCGGGCTGCGACAGTTCTCCGCATTGGGGCTTCTGGCTGGCGTGGGACTTCAGGAACCTGGCGCGCTCAACATCGGCGTTATCGTCAGCGAGACCATCAGCGACACCATTGTCGAGGCCGAAAAGCGTGATTGCAAACTCGCGGAACTGGCGCCCGACGATCCCTTCCATCAGCAGGATCAGGATGAACACCGCGATCAGCGTTATGCTCTTCGACGCCACCGTAAACCCAATTTCCCTGGAGCCCAGCATGGCTGCCTCGTAGGAATTCATGCCTGCTTCCAGATGGCGGGTGATGTTTTCCATGACCAAACCCAGTGGAGATCGTCAGCGCCATCAGCGAGAGGTTGTCGAGCGTGTATCCAGTACGTATGCCAAGGCGAATGCGCGCCATTGTCACCGGTCGTCAGTCTCGCAGCTTTCAACATCGAGAAAATCAAAGCCTGAACGCGCCTCGATTTTTTCTGACAAAAATCGGCATTTTTAATGCCGTGGACCACCCTCCCGCTCCCACGGACGAGGGGTGACGGGGTCGTCCTGCCAGCGCTGGCGCCGTCCAACGAGGAACATAATCAGCCCGAAGACGAACATAAGTGCGCCCCAGGTCAGATTGAGATTGATCCCCATCGACTTCTCATAGATGCCCGTGTTGCGCGTGATGAAGCCGTAAAAGCTGATGATCCCCCCTGTAATCAGGAAGATAAGTCCAAGCGGAATGCGAATGTCAAGTCCCATGTGGGTTCCTTTACCGGCTAAGCGAAGACAAGGTTGAGGACGAGGAGCATTGCCAGCACAGCAATGGCAAGCGTCGCCGGCTTCTGATACCAGCTCAGATGGGTCTCGACCGGCTTCGGCGTGAGCGAGTAGACGAGGCCGACCAGCTCAGCCTCCTCGCGAGGCCTAGTCATCAAACTGACCGCAATCGTCACGATCATATTGGTGGAGAAGGCAAAGATAGCGGTCCAGAAGTTCTGCGCCATGTCGCTGGGATAACGGTGAACAATGGTGATCCAGCCTCCATGGAGGCCTGTGGCGGCGTCTGCAGGAATCGTAAGTCCATGATGAATAAGGGCCGCCACGGTCCCAGAAAGGAGGCCGGTGAAGGCTCCGTGGCCAGTGGTGCGCTTCCAGAACATCCCGAGAAGGAAGGTGGCGAACAGCGGCGCATTAACCATCGAGAAGATGAGCTGGAGCGCATCCATGATGTTGTTGAAGCTGGTGGCGGCGTAGGCGGCTCCGATGGAGAGCAGTATGCCGCCTACAGTGGCCATGCGGCCCATCCAGAGGTAGTGGGCGTCGGTTCCCTTCTTGTGGATGTAGGCCTGGTAGATGTCATAGGTCCAGACGGTGTTGAAGGCGGTGACGTTGCCGGCCATTCCGGACATGAAGCTGGCCAGCAGCGCGGTGAGGCCGAGGCCGAGGATTCCGGTGGGGAAGAAGTGGAGGAGCATGACCGGAATGGCGAGGTCGTAGTTGTAGACGGGGTTGCCGTTGGTGTCGAGGGCGGGCTGGCCATTGAGCGGGTTGGTCTTCTGCGGGATGATGCCGTGGGGATGCTGCTCGTCGAGCGGGATGGTGGTGGGCGGGATGGCCTGGCCAGTGGCTGGGGTAGTCGCAACTTTAGCGGCTGAGGTGGTCGCCATGTGTGAGGTCACTGTGACGGCGATCAGGCCGGGCAGGATGACGAGAAAGGGGAAGAACATTTTGGGGATGGCAGCGATGAGAGGGACGCGGCGGGCGGAGACCTCGGAGTCCGCCGCCATGGCGCGCTGAATGACAAGGAAGTCGGTGCACCAGTAGCCGAAGCTCAAGACGAAGCCGAGGCCCATGGCCAGGCCTACCCACTCGACGCCGAGGGAGTTGGTGGAGGCGTGGGCCATGCCCTTCCAGGAGTGGGTCATGGTCTCGGGGAGCTTCTCCTTGATCCCCTGCCAGCCGCCGACGTTGCGGAGACCGATCCAGACGAGAGGGGCGAAGCCGGCGACGATTAGGAAGAACTGCAGGACTTCGTTGTAGATGGCGCTGGTGAGGCCTCCGAGGAAGATGTACCCCAGGACGATAACCGCCGACAGGATGATGGAGACGTGGAAGATGTAGGGGTCGGGGATGACGCCGCGGAAGAGGCCGAGGGTCTGGATGAGCAGCGCCATGGCGTACATGGAGATGCCGGAGCTGAAGACCGTCATGGTGGCGAAGGAGAAGGCGTTGACGGCGCGGGTCTTCTCGTCGAAGCGCATGCGGAGGTATTCGGGGACGGAGCGGGCCTTGGAGCCGTAGTAGAAGGGCATCATGAAGATGCCGACGAAGACCATCGCGGGGATGGCTCCAATCCAGTAGAAGTGGCTGGTGATGATGCCGTACTTGGCGCCCGAGGCTCCCATGCCGATGACTTCTTGGGCTCCGAGGTTTGCGGAGATAAAGGCAAGGCCGCAGACCCAGGCGGGGATGGAGCGTCCGGCAAGAAAGAAGTCGTTGCTGGTGCGCATGTAGCGCTTGAGAGCGAACCCTATCCCCAGAACGAAGACGAAATAGACCAGCATGATAAGCCAGTCGACGATGGACAGTGTCACGGGCACCCTTAGTAAAACGTTGGGATTGGTACGTTCTGGCCAACTCTAAACCGTTTATTAGCCTCCGTCCAGCAGTTAGAGGGGAGACGAGACCAGACTGAGATTTTGATTTAGTGGGAGGGGCGGAAAACTCCAGCGCGCAATCGATGCATCCAAAGTTGTAGTTGCGTGCAGGGTTAGCCTGCATTAGAACTTGTGGCAGCTGTGTCAGATCACTTTCTCGTATCCAGTTCCGCTTTGACTGGCCTGAGAAGAAAGAATCTGGATGAACACTTGCAGCGCTTTGTCCTAATTTTCTCCTTGGAGCAGCAGACCCTGATGACCGACACTCTTCTTCTTATCGATGACAATGCAGTGCAGGCAGCCACCCGGCAGACAATCCTGAAACGTGCCGGATATTTTGTGATTGCAGCGCTCAACCCTGAGCGTGCGCTGGCGCAGTTCCAGAGCGGCGAGTTCCCTGTCGAAGTCCAACTGGTGATTACCGACCACATTATGCCTGGAATGAGCGGCGCCGACTTCGTCCGTGAGCTGCGCAAGAAGTTTCCGAAGCTTCCCGTACTGGTGATCAGTGGAATGGAAGAGGCTGAAGCAGAATATGAGGGCATGAATGTGCTGTTCCGCCTGAAGCCACTGCTGCCGGATAATCTGCTGGCCAGCGTGCATAGCCTTATCCAGGCCAGACGAGTGGATGCGACGCCGCGGCCCGTGCGGTAAACGATGCTTTATTGCTGTTCCGGTCTGCCCTTGAGAGAATAAGGGTAGAGGAATTCATGCGACCACATCCCATGCCGGACTTCGGTAGTTTTACGCTGCTGCTGGCTCTGGCTTTGAGCGTCTATACGCTGGTAGTGGGTGGGCTTGCGCTTTGGCGCGGCAGGGCTACGACGACCGACGACGGCGCGGGCCGGCTGGGTGAGACGGCGCGGCGAGCGGGAATCGGCAGCTTCGTTGCGCTGAGTTGCGCTGCATTTGCCTTGGTGTGGGCTTCGTTCACGAACGACTACTCAGTCTCGTACATTCTGCACCATACCAACAAGGATCTGAACACGGCCTATAAATTTTCGGCGCTGTGGTCCGGGCAGGAGGGGTCGCTGCTGCTTTGGGCGTGGCTGCTCTCGGCGTATGGGTTTGTGCTGCGGATGCGGCACAAGGTGGATGTTCGGCTGTCGGCGTTTGCCTCTACGATTCTGGCCGGGATTCAGGTGTTCTTCCTGCTGCTGCTGAACTTTGCGGCTCCGCCGTTTGCCATACAGCCGGGACCGGTTGCGGTGGATGGGTTTGGGTTGAATCCGCTGCTGCAGTATCCGGAGATGGTGATCCATCCTCCGATGCTCTACCTGGGGTATGTGGGGTTCTCGGTGCCGTTTGCGTTTGCGCTGGGAGCGCTGATGATGCGGTATCCCGGGGAGAAGTGGATTCACATTACGCGGCGATGGACGATGGTGACGTGGCTGTTCCTGACGTGCGGGATATTCCTCGGTGCGCACTGGGCCTATAGTGTGCTTGGGTGGGGCGGGTACTGGGGTTGGGATCCGGTGGAGAATGCTTCGCTGATGCCGTGGCTGACGGGGACGGCCTTCCTGCATTCCGTCATGATGCAGGAGAAGCGCGGGATGATGAAGAGCTGGAACGTGTGGCTCATCTTCTCGACGTTCCTGCTGACGATTCTGGGGACGCTGCTGACGCGGTCGGGGATTGTCAGTTCGGTGCATGCGTTTGCTCAATCTGCGATTGGAAGCTGGTTCTACGGGTTCATCCTGATTGTGTTCGCGGTATGCCTTTTTACGTTCTTCAAGCAGAAGGATCATTTGAAGTCGGAGAACAAGCTGGAGTCGCTGGTCTCTCGCGAGTCCAGTTTCCTATTCAATAACCTGGTGCTGCTGGCGGCTTGCTTCACGGTTTTGTGGGGGACGCTGTTCCCTGTTCTGAGCGAGTATGTGCAGGGCTCGAAGGTTACGGTGGGGGCTCCGTTCTATAACCGGGTGAACCTGCCGATTGGTTTGTTTCTGCTGTTCCTGACGGGGATTGGGCCGCTGCTGGCCTGGCGGTCGACTTCGCTGCGGTCGATTCGACGGAACTTCGTTCTGCCGGGGATTGCGATGGGGGTGGCTCTGGTGGCGCTGATTGTCTCCGGGGTGCATCCGTGGAGTGCCGGCGACGATATGCGGGCGGAGATCTTTTCGCTGGTTACGTTTTCGCTGGCTGCGGGCGTGATTACGGCGATTGCATCGGAGTTTCTACGCGGGGCTGGGGTGGTGCGGACGCAGACGGGGAAGAATCTGTTTGCCTCCACCATTCTTTTGGTGAGGCGGAATACGCGGCGGTATGGCGGGTATCTGGTGCACTTCGGCATTGTAGTGATGTTCATCGGGATTGCCGGAGGCGCGTTCAACCAGTCGCGCGAGCAGGAGATGGGCTTCAACGATGAGATGAAGATGGGGCCGTATCGCTTGGTGTGCCAGAGCTTTACGCAGGACAGCAATCCGAACTTCGATACGGAGTATGCGCTGCTGGATGTCTATCGGGGTGGAAAGAAGATTACGCAGCTTGCTCCGGAGAAGCGTTTTTATACCGCGAGCCAGCAGAGTTCGACGGTGGTGGCGAACCACTCGACGCTGTCGGCTGACCTATATGTGATCTATGAGGGGAAGAATCCGGATACGGATAAGCCGATCATCAAGGTGTTTCTGAATCCTCTGATGAACTGGATCTGGATTGGAGTATTGATCGTGGTGCTGGGCACGTTTGTGGCTCTGGTGCCTAATCTGACACGAGCAACGGTTCGGGCGCGGGTAGCGGTTGAGGCGCCAGCTTTGGCTGAGGTGCACCATGCTTAAGCGATGGATGCAGGCGGCGGCGGTTTGCCTCCTTGGCGTGGTGATGTTGGGGGCGGGGGATTCGTCGCGGTTCAGCAGGATTGGGCATCAGATGATCTGCGTCTGCGGGTGTACGCAGGTACTGCTGGAGTGCAATCACGTTGGCTGTCCTGACTCCGACCGGATGATTGGGGAGCTGCGGCAACAGATGACCGGTGGGGGATCGGACACGGCGATACTGAACTGGTTTGCGGCGAAGTATGGGCCTACCGTGCTGGCGGCTCCTATACGCGGGGGCTTCGACAATGTGGCGTGGATTGCTCCGATAGCCGTGTTTCTGATCGCTACCGTGGGGACGGGTTTTCTGATTCGGGTTTGGAAGCTGCGGTCGAGGGAACGGACGCCCGTTAGTGCTGCTGGTGGCGTCGATGCGGACGGAGATGCGATGCGAGAGCGGATTCGCAGGGAGACGGAGTACTGATGGGCATGATTGCGGGTGTTGTGCTGACGCTTGCGCTGTTTGCATTTATCTTCTGGCCGGAGCGGAATCCGTTCTTCCAGGCGGATAAGACGCGGGTGGACTATCTGCGAGAGCGCAAGGACGTCATCTATGAGAATCTGCGGGATTTGAACTTCGAGTACCTGGCTGGGAAGTATCCGGAGCAGGACTATCTGGAACAGCGGGCTGGGCTGGAGGATGAGGCGGCACGGGTGATCGCGGAGATGGATATGCTGAACGCCCGGGGCGAGTTCAGCAAGCGGGCGAAGGCCTAAGAAGTGCCGGGTTTGACGTAAACTTAAGCGTGACCTCTTTAGCCTTTTCACTCCGACGTTTTGCTTTGGCTGCTGCGATGTTCGCAGCCCTTTCGAGCTTTGCGCTCGCCGAATCGATTACCGGCACCGTAACGAATAAGACGACGAATAAGCCTGCGGCTGGGGATGACGTCGTGTTGATCCGCCTGCAACAGGGTATGCAGGAGGCGTCGCGCACGAAGACAGATGCGCGTGGGCGCTTCACGCTGGATGTCCCGGACAAAGGGATCCATCTGGTGCGGGTCACGCACGATAAGGCAAATTACTTTCGACCGGCGCCTGAGGGAACGCAGTCGGTTGAGGTAGAGGTCTTCAGCGCGGCGGCAAAGGTAGATGGGATCAGCGGCGAGGCGGATGTGATGCGCCTCCAGACAGACGAGAGCGGCAAGGGGCTGAAGGTTGTTGAGAACTTTTTCGTAAAGAATGAATCGAATCCGCCGCGTACGCAGTTCAGTGACCGGCCATTTGAGTTCTATCTGCCGGAAGGGGCCGTGGTTGAGGGGTCGGCTGCGCTTGGGCCGGGGGGGATGCCGGTGCAGGCTTCGCCGGTGCCACTTGGCGATGCGAACCACTATGCGTTTATCTTCCCGATACGACCTGGGGAGACGCGGTTTCAGATCACGTATCGGCTGCCGTATGGCGGGAGCTTCAAGTTCGCTCCGCGAATGGTCATGCCGACGGACACGATTGCGATCATGATGCCGAAGAGCATGACGTTCAAGGGTGGCGCGGCTACGCCGTATACGCCGGTTACTGAGGAGACGAATGCGCAGACGTACGTTGCGCGCAATGTAGCTCCGTCGCAGGCGCTGGATTTTACGGTGTCGGGAAGCGGGCAGCTGCCGCGGGATTCGCAGGCTGCGGCTGCAGCGGGAGCAGGAGGAGCCGGAACGGCAGATGCTTCGGCTCAGCCGGGGGCTGGAAATGCCGCGGCTACAGATACGCGTCCGGGTGGCGGACTGGGCAACCCGCTCGATCCTGAGGGGACCAATGACCCCTGGGCGAAGTACAAGTGGTGGATCCTCGGTGGGCTTGGGCTGGCATTGGCTGGGGGCGCGGGCATCATGCTAAAGGGAAATGCATCTAAGCCGGTGAATCCTGTTGCGGTTGGGATGCCCTTTGCCGTGGGATCGAATGCTCTGTTGACTGCTCTGAAGGAAGAGCTGTTTGCCGTGGAGACGGATAAACTGCAGGGGCGGTTGAGCGACACCGAGTATGCTGAGCAGAAGAGCGCGCTGGAGACTGTGCTGCGGCGGGCGCTTGTGCGCGGCGAACGCGGGGCTGATGCGTCTAATGTTGCGGGCCCGGTTGTATGAGGGATTGACCGATGAATACCTTCAAATCGACGCTGCTGCTGGTGACGTTGACGCTGTTTCTCATCTTTATCGGGGCCAGCGTTGGTGGTCGGAATGGGATGCTGCTGGCGTTCCTGGTGTCGGTGGCGTTCAACTTCGGGACCTATTTCTACTCGGATAAGCTGGCGCTCCGGATGTACAACGCGCAGCCAGTGACGCGGGAGCAACTGCCGCGTGCCTATGAGGCGGTGGAGCGGCTGACGGCGAAGCAGGGGCTGCCGATGCCGAAGATCTATGTGCTGCCGACGGAGTCGCCGAATGCCTTTGCTACGGGGCGGAATCCGCAACATGCTTCGGTGGCGGTTACACATGGGATTCTGCAACTGCTGGATGACGAGGAGTTGGAGGGCGTGCTGGCGCATGAGCTGGGGCATGTGCGGAACCGGGACATTCTGACGAGCTCGATTGCGGCTACGCTTGCGGGCGCGATCACGATGGTTGCGCGGATGGGATATTGGGCTTCGTTGTTCGGCGGCGGTGGAGATGGTCGAGACCGCGACCGAGGCGGCGGAATGAGTGGGTTGTTCATGATCATTCTGGCTCCAATTGCTGCTTCGCTGATTCAACTGGCGATCTCGCGGTCGAGGGAGTATGAGGCGGATGCTACGGGCGCTACGGTGACTGGAAATCCATACGCTTTGGCGCGGGCGCTGCAGAAGCTGGACGCGTATTCGCGGCGGATTCCAATGCAGGCTTCGCCTTCCACGGCGCATCTGTTTATCGTGGCTCCGCTGCTGGGAAGTGGAGGATTCGCGAATCTGTTTTCGACTCATCCTCCTATGAAGGAGCGGATTAAACGGCTGATTGGAAGGGATCACGTCTAGGATGCAGACTCTTTTGAGGGCCTTGCGGTTGTTTGCGATGGTGGCGTGGGTTGGTGGGCTTATCTTCTTTGCCTTTGTGGTTGCGCCGGTGGCGTTTCATAGCCTGACTAGTGCTCATGAGGCCGGTTTGGTAGTGGGCGGGTCGTTGCGGGTGTTGCATTGGATTGGGTTGGTGGGGGGTGGGGTCTTCTATGCTGCGACTGCCCTGCTCTGGTTCCGGGCGGAGGTTCCTGCGCGGGTTAGCTTCGCTATCCAGCTGGCATTGACGGGTGTGATGCTTGCGGTGACTGCTTACTCGCAGTTCCGGATTCTGCCGGCGATGGAGCAGGATCGCGTGCTTGCCGGGGGGGAGGTAGAGACGGCTCAGGCGGAGAACGCGGGGCGGGTGGACTTCGAGCGGTTGCATGTTCTCTCCGAGCGGTTAGAGGGACTGGCTCTGTTCTGCGGTCTTGGGGTGGTGTTCTTTCTGTCGCGCGAGTCGCAGTGGCCGGAGATAGGTAAAATCAAGATGATATGAACTTTGGAATGATTGGCGAAGTACTGAATATTCGCCGCAGCTGCTGACGTGCCGGCGTTCTGGTTGAGCCTGACGCTAGGGTTGGTGGCGGGGCTGGCGGACTATCTCGGCGGCTTTCTGCTGGTACGGCGATCACCCTCCGGGCGGTCGTTGCGCTATTTTGTCGCGCTCGGCTCTGGCTTCATGCTGGCGGCGGCGGTGCTGGAGATGGTGCCGGAGGGATTGCGTCTCGCTCCCCGGTGGGCTCCCCTGCTGATCCTGTTTGGATACTGCGGGGTGCATCTGCTGGAGCATACGCTGGTGCCTCACTTCCACTTTGGGGAGGAGACGCATCGGCATGAGTTCCTGTCGGCGAGGACCAGTTACTCGGTGCTGCTTGGGCTGGCTACGCATACTTTTTTCGATGGTGTGGCCATCGGGTCGGGGTTTGTTCTGTCGCACTGGCTCGGGTGGATACTATTCTTTGCGGCGTTCCTGCACAAGATTCCCGAGGGCTTTACGATTGCCAGCGTGATGCTGGCGGGTGGCCGGGGCCGCAGGGCTGCGCTGAATTCGGCGCTGTTCCTGGGGGCGATGACCGTGCTTGGGGTGCTGGTGATCAATCTGCAGCCGGCCTGGGTGCGGGCGGGGCTGCCGCTGTCGGCTGGGGTGACGATCTATGTTGCGGCTACGGACCTGGTGCCGGAGGTGAACCGGGAGCCGGGGATCAGGATGGCTCTGGTCTTCTTCGCAGGTGTGGGGGTGTTCTTTCTGCTTCGGCTGCTGGGGCCGATTTAGATCGTTTGTTCCTGGTTCCATGACACCCCTCCCTCCCCATAAAGTACCTAAAGTATCTGTATTCAGTGGCTTGCGACTTAATGTTGCCTGCAAAGTATTCATTTCAGATACTTTATTTGCAAAGTATTCAAAGTAAATGACTTGCAGGATTGCATTTGGACAAAGGAAAAGAGCCCCGGGTGGCCGGGGCTCTTTTCTTGATCTCTATATTGATTATAGCGGGTTGGGAGAAACTAATATGCAAACTCTATTTGGTGTGTTTTCATAGAGTTACGTGGTTTTTGTGGCTTGACAGGGGTTTTTGCTGGGTATTTTGGCAGTTCGCAGCGAGAACGAGCAACGTTGTTGGCGGGAAATGGGAAAACAAACAATAGCAACAGCAGATCCCTACGGGATGACAAGCAAAAAGGACGACGGCAATAGCAACGGCCATCTGTTCGCAACATGGCGTCAGTTGGTTGGCTGCAGGAGCAGGGTGACTGTGGCGGCGTGGGTCAGAGTGGCTCCTGTGGGGGCGGTGGCTGTTCCGGTGACCGTAATGTTGTAGGTTTTGGTGGATGTGGTGGATTGGCTGCCGGTGTAGATACGGTCTCCGCAGCCGGAGCAGAGGGTGAGGGTGGTCGTCAAAAGAGCAAAGGTTAGAAGCCGTGCTGTTTTGCGGGCTCTCAGCCGGAGGGCGAGGCTGGCGATTGGGAGTAACAGAAGTGCAAGTGCGGGTGGTGGAAGAGCGGGGCTGCGATGGAGGGCTGCGGTCTTTGGGGTGGTGATGGTGAGGGTGAAGGTGTTGGGCGTGGCGCCGGGCGGGAGGTAGGTGGGGTTGAAGGAGGCG
>WNGR01008218.1_pt1 | contig 14593 bp, 9 predicted proteins | sample 5407581 | NCBI WGS metagenome assembly WNGR01 (sample SAMN13153383, study PRJNA577476) | soil metagenome | isolation source: 80 cm soil or saprolite under Garry oak tree replicate 2 | place: USA:California | collected 2016-06-15
AGAAGCTCACAGAGCACCAGTGTAGCGCTCACATCCTTTGTCGCGCTCAAAGTATCTTCACTGGCACTGTCGTAAGGGCCCTCAGCGGAGCGCACTCCTGGTAGCTTGCCTGACTGCGACAGTATGCCTTGCAGCTTGCCTGACTGCGAAGCAGTAGACGCGCTAGCGTCGTTGGCAAGCTGACTTGGTTCAGACGCTCGCGTAGCTGACCCAGCGTCGTTGGCAAGCTGTCTTGGTTCAGCGGAGCGCCTGTCATCCTGAGCGAAGCCCCTGTCATCCTGAGCGAAGCGAAGGATCTCGCGCCCTATTCGCAGCACCTGGGAATAGGGCACAACAACAACCTGACTGCCAGCACGTACAAGCAGCCCCTGTACCATTCCATGCGAACGGGGCAAACCCAGGAACGAGAGCACATCACTATGTACAGAGGTAGTCAGAGAGGTGTACTTTTGTAAAGTACGCTGAAGTTCAGCAAATGCCAGGCGCAATTGTGAAGAAGCCGTAGCAACATCAGCAATTGCTTCACTCAAGGAGCGTACCAGCAGATCACCCTCTGAATAACGATCCATCTCCAATTCATCCCAGAACGGCACTGTCCGCAATTGTCCTAGGGACGGAATATCAGACCCCTCCTGCTCCCCATTATCCTGGGAATAGGTATGCCCATAGCGCTTCTTAGGCCGACGAACCTGGCCAGTACGCTGTGTTGCCTCATCCAGAATACGGGCCACAAGTGAAGATGTGGGACGTACTTCTTCTGCTATCTTCATACTAGACCGACTGTTTGAAATGCTAAGGGAAAGCGGGATAGTGAAGAGCAACGTCTCTAAGTGCTGTAAACGTGCCTGGGCTGTGTGCAGTTCCTGTAGAGCTGCCTCAACCTCTGCCTGGGCGCTTTCCACTGATGTACGTTGCTCCACCAGCTGTTCAACATGCCGTAGCGCTTCCCCTTGACCAGACCCTATGACATCCGTGCCCGTCCCCACCTCAACACCGCCCTGCACCCCCACGACACCCACAAGGGATGTCGCTACATGTTGTGATTCCCCCACCCCACTCTCCAATAGTGCCTCTAGAAACCCAGGAGGGGCTTCAGGGGTGGGGAGCGGGGCCTGGTGAAATGTAGTGGCATCCCTTGTGGGTACCATGGGAGGGGCCAGGGGCGATGCCTGGCTGGTGGGTGCCATGGGAGGGGCCAGGGACGATGCCCGGCTTGTGGATGTCGTGGGCGGGTCCCGGGGTGATGCCCCCCTTGTGGATGCCATGGGCGTATCGGCAGCCTGTATATCTATATTGAGAGCCTGAAGGTCTGCTTCAAGAGCTTCAAGAGGAGCCTGGCTCTCTCGTCCCTCGATAATCGTACCATAGAGCGTCACTTCCAGGGACCGCACGGCATGCACAAGAGCCACTAATCCGGTCATAGAAGGAATAGCACTGCTCTGTACAAGTTTGACTATCCCTTCGATATAGCGAGCGATACGCGACAGAGAATCACAACCAACAGCACCGGCAGTACCTTTTAGTTTGTGGGCACGCTGCTTCAGCGTCACAAGGCTGCTGGAAGTTATAGAGTCATCTTGCTCCAGTTGGTGAAGAGCTTGCCACATGGTTGAAATATCTTCATCCGCCTCAGTAGCAAAGAGCGTAAACATATCTTTAAGTAGATCGAAGGATGAAAGGCTGCTGCCGGGTGTTCCAGCTGCCTGATCTGGCGGAAGATGTTCTTCTTGTGCCGCCGTATTCATGGTATCAGGAGTACCTGCGGTGCCTGGTAGATCGATGACAGGAGCAGATTCAGCACCTTCCAGGTTTTCCAGGGCATCAAAGGCTCGCAAAACGGCAAGGTCGTCTTCAGAGAGTGCATTCGGGTCGAAAGAAGGAGGCGGTTCATTCATCAGAGGCCACCGACCATTCCTATTTGCCGCACTACATCGGCCAGCAGTACTGCCACATCTAACACAAACGCTTCGCCATACATTCCCTTCACCGCAGGTGTATCCGCCGGAGAGGCATCCAACAGCTCAGCTTGAATGCTGATGACCGGGCCAACGGCAGGCACAAGCAAGCCAACCGGCATATCGGAATGGTCTCCAATCAAAAGGTATCCTGTAGCGGCATCCACAAGTGATGCCCTGGGAGATGCCGGGACTTCCAGGTCCATGTCAATGAATTGGTACTCTACATGGGGTGAGTCTGTTAACTGGCTCGTTGGGGCACTGGAAAGATAGGCATCAAGATCAATTACCGCCATCGCTTCTCCATGCCAGGCAGTCAGTCCGAGCATCCAACCTGGGGCAGCAGGCAAAAGGGTAAACTGCTGTGGTGACGGTACAACCTCATAGACTGCAGCTAATGGAATCAGAAAACGTCCACGGCGGCAGTGGCACTCCAGGTATTCCCTGGAATGTTCAGGCTGCACATCTACAGCTACAGGACCTCTCTGCACCTGTTCGCGGGCACGATCCCAAAATTCTTCATCAGTCAACTGCTCAAGAGGCTTTTCATCTGTAGATGGAAAAAAAATCTCGGGGTGTTCGTTCATAAGAAATACAGGTGAAGGCAGTTTCTGCTCGTCTACTCTACCTGCTATACGCGGTATATGCTCTGCGCTCGTCAGACCAGCAAATGCGCAGGACCCCCCAGGTATGAGTGCACAACAGCCATCACATCTTGTGTCCGAAATGGTTTAGTGATATAACCTTTGGCTCCTGCGAGACGGCCCTTGAGACGATCCATGACACCATCTTTCCCAGTGAGCATTACAATGATAGTATCTCTGAATTGTTGCTTCGTTTTCAGGCGACGTGCTATTTCGTAGCCATCCATTTTGGGGAGGCCAATATCCAGGATCACCAGGTCAGGTACCGGATGCCGTTTCTCGCTTAATGCACGTAGGGCCTCAATTCCGTCCGCGTAACTTACGGACTCAAAGCCTTCGCGTTTCAGGCTGGTTTCAATGATCTTGCGTACGGTCAGAGAGTCATCTATGATCATTACCAGTTTGCTCATGCTTCACGCCTTCCTTGCTCGCTTGTCCACCACTACTTCTACTCATCACCTGGATCACTCCCTGCCTTGGATATACCTCACGCTTTAAATATCGAGAGGTCTACTCTGTCATGTGGGCAAACCTCAGAATAGGACAGGGGCAACCCGTAGGTATTTTTAACAAAATAAAACTGCGAGCCTAGAGGCAATGGTACCATAGACTTTGGTGAAGTGCAACCTTTTGACATAAAGATTTGATTAAATTTAAGCGCATCAATTCACGATAACTCCCTTAAAAACTTCTCCAGTACGCGCGTGCGGTACTGGCGTGAAAAGTCTACAATATTAGTGTGTTCGCTACGCGGTTGACTTTGTAGTTCATTCTGCACCAGTCTTTCCAGAAGTGGAATATCCTCATCCCACGCTACATTCAGAATGATTTGGGGTAAATCCTCTTCAGTGCTACTCGTACGAGTGTCCAGGTATTTGAGCCAGAGGGTAAAGAGACGTTCTAACCAGGAACAACGGAGTGAGGCATGAAGCAATGGGGAGAGCGTGGCAGTTGTTGCATCGAACAGGGTGTTACTGCTTGCATCATTCAACAATGTCTCCAGGGCAGGTGTTGCATCCTGGATAGCCTCATCCAGGATGGGGGTTAAAGCGGGTGAGCGTTCGAGTAGCCGCTCATCAAGCACCAGCGCATAAATCACTAACGCGCCAGCATAGTCGTCCTGATCGGCACGGAGTTCTGCCTCTTCCAGGAGCTGGGCCATGTCTTCGGCAATTACTGCGCTTCGATGGCATTGGTGCTGATTGTCGAGAGGTCATCCAGGGTAGCAGATATCTCTGTGAGTAAGAACGGATAGCGTTCCACAAGTTCCCGTAAAAGCTGGACAAGCTGTTCCTTGCTGATGGAATGTAACCGTTGTTCAAATTCTGAATTCATGATGCTTTCCTCCATGCTTGACCTCGAACGGTTACCCCCTCCCTGACACGTTTAGGGATGCAGGGGGCAAAGCCCTCTGCCGGGGTGTGGGGTGTCCCCAAGCTTCTTTTTCCCTCTCGCTCGCCGCCTGCGGCGGCGAGCGAAAAGAGAAAAAAAGGTTTTTCGGGGACACCCCACACCCCGCCAAGGGGCGGCCGCCCCTTGGAACCCTGCTTAAGGGGTACCCCTACATCTAGCCTCGAACGGCCACCGGAATGGTGAAACTAAAGGCACTACCCTGGCCGAGAGTACTTTCTACTTCGATGCGACCTCCATGAGCCTCAACAAGATGGCGGGCGATTGCTAGCCCTAAACCACCGCCTCCACCACCTGGGCCGATGAAGGAGGCTTTCGAGCGAGCACGGTCTGCTTTATAAAAACGTTCAAAGATACGGGGGAGTTCCTCCGACCGGATGCCCACACCAGTGTCGCGGACAAAAAAGCGTTGTACCTGTTCTCCTGGTTCGAGCTTGGTTCCAATTACTATTATGCCACCAGAAGGCGTAAATTTAATAGCATTATGAACGAGATTGATGAGTACGCGCCCGATCTGCTTGCTATCGGCGGCGACCAGTGTGCTTCCCTGTCGTATCTCGGTGTGCAAAGTTACGCGATGACGTTGCGCCAATGGCAGCATACGCGCCATGGCCTCACGCACCAGTTTTTCTGCCTCTATTGGTTCGATGACCATGTCAGCTTGCCCCGATTCGATGCGAGAGAGTTCAAGTAGCTCGGATACCAGGCTCGTGAGATATTGCACCTCTGTCTCGATCTTCTCAACGAATACTTGCGCCTTTTCCGGGTCCGTGTCAATAGCATCTTCCAGGGTCTCCACCAAGAGACGAACAGAAGCCAATGGTGTACGTAGCTCATGTGAAACATTGGCAATAAAGTCCCGGCGCACACGTTCCAGGCGGCGCAACTCGGTTAAATCTTCAATGATGATGGCAAAGTAGTGATAGGGGTAAGAAGTCGGTTGTGACACTTGTGACACTTGTGACGGTTGGGACAGTTGGGACTGTGACAATTCTGATCTATTTACCTGATACATCGAATCAGTCGGATCGGTTGGCTGTGATGACTGGGACGGTTGGGACAGTTGGGACAGTTGGGACTTACCTGTTGACGAAGCGGGGTGCTGTTTTTTTGTTGGGAGGGACTTATGTTCGAGTGGAGTGACGCAGATTTTCCAGGCTGTATTATCCTTGTTGTACTTATCGCAACGCGCACTCCCCGTCTGAATGCTCTCCTGTACGAGCTGCAGAATGACCGGATCGCTCACTAATTGATCGAGTTTGGTACCGTGCAGTGATTTGGTTGTCTTAAAAAGCTGGGGAGCGTGCTGGTTATAGTGGTGAATCGATAGGGTGCGATCAACAATGATTATTGGCCAGGGTGCAGCTTCGAGGAGCTGAGAGAAGAAGTGTCGATAGTTGATAGTGGTGTTGCTGGTATTGGTGATGTTGGTGGTGTTGGTGGTGTTAGCCAATTGGGTGATCTCCTAGTGAAGAGGATGAAGAGGTACCGGGAGGGTGAGCCTTGTTTGGAGGCTCCTCGAATAGGATTCGAACCTGTGACCTATTGGGTAACAGACAGTTCATCAGAAAAATGCCGGTTGGTTAATTTATTGCGGCCTGAGAAGGCGGTTCGCATATTTCGAAAAGGTGAAAGTGCGAGAATGTTATTTGGTTATTACCGGGCAGGGCCGCTTGGTCAATGCTTCTATAGAATAGTGTAACACATGAGACCGCACAATGCCAATACCTGCACATCAAATTCCCAACTTCCAACGTTACTCCAGACTTCGCAATTCATCCTGGGTCTCTTCAAGGTTTCTCCCCACTACCTCTGCATGGTAGTCCATGTGCATCAAGGAGAATATTTCGAAAGCGGTCTGGTACAATAGAGGCGTAATCAAGCCTGGTCCATCTAGGGTAGATGAAAAGCGTACAAAATGGAGTCATAAGACACGATGTAGACTATGCCATTAGTGACAGCAGGTGAGGCATGGATGCTTGCCTTCGTAGTGAAGGTCCACAAGGGCTGGCAGGAGGAACTTCCACAGCCAGAGGCATTGAAAGCATAGAGTCTGTGGTCCTCGGAGCCAACATAGACGACACCATTGGCAATGGCAGGCGAGGAGATGATGATATCCCCGGTAGAAGCGGTCCATAGAGGTGAGCACGAAGGGCTTCCACAGCCAGAAGCATTGAAGGCATAGAGCTTATCATCGTCCGAGCCAACGTAGACGACATTATTGGCGAAGGCGGGCGAAGACCTGATTCTTTTTCCGGCGGTGGCAGTCCATAGAGGCCCGCACGAAGGGCTTCCACAGCCAGAAGCATTGAAGGCGTAGAGCTTCCCATCGTCCGAGCCAACGTAGACGACATTATTGGCGACAGCGGGCGAAGACCTGATGAAACTGCCAGCGGTGGCAGTCCATAGTGGTGAGCACGAAGGTCTCCCACACCCAGAAGCCTGAAAGGCATAGAACTTGTGGTCAAGGGAGCCAACGTAGACGACATTGTTGGCGACGGCGGGCGATGATTCAATGTAACCGCCAGTAGAGGCCATCCATACCGGCGAACACGAAGGGCTTCCACAACCAGAAGCATTGAAGGCGTAAAAGTTGTCGTCATCTGAGCCGACGTAGATCATTCCCTGAGCGATCGTGGGCGAGGGGATGATGGTATTCTGCACGGTGGCAGTCCATAGTGGTGAGCACGAAGGTCTCCCACAGCCAGAAGCATTGAAGGCATAGAGTTTGTGATCAGATGAGCCAGCGTAAACGACGCCATTGACGATGGCAAGCGAGGGGAAGATGATATTGCCTGTGGAAGCGGTCCATAGAGGTGCGCAGGAGGAACTTCCACAGCCGGATGCCTTGAAGGCATAGAGCTTGCCTTCAAAGGAGCCGACATAGACGATACCATAAGCAACGACCGGTGAGGAGACAAGCTCCCCCAGGCAACATGTACCTCCGGTGGAACCAGTCCAATCTAGCACTAGCCTGGAGACGTTTGAGGAACTGAGTATGCGTTCATAGGGATTCAGGTGCGTGTGCTGTGAATCGAAGCCAAACATGATCCCATTGGCCTTCACTGCGGTATTATATGCGTTCATAGCCGCGTCTACGGTTGCAGTGAGATCGGCTTTTGCGGTAGTAGTGACTTGTGTCCTGAGCGTATATAGGACACTCGTGCTTGCTATGACAAAAAGCAGGACAAGCGCAACGAGGAGTATTACTCTTCCCCTGGAGAGGCTTTTCCTATGAGATGCAATTGCGCTGTTGTCTGTCATGACCGATGGTTCTGCTGATGAGTAAATGGTAGGCAGAGATGGCTGTATTGCAGAAGGTGAGACAGGTTGGGTCAGCAGGGGTGCTGCTTCTGCTGAGAGGATTTCTGCCTGGGATTGGGGGGAGTGCTGTGATAAAATACTCGCTTCAGGCTGCTGTGACGGTGGTGACGAGACAGAATGTATAGAGCGTTGTGGGATGATAGGAACTGGCTGTATTTCCTGGCTGGCCTGCTCTAGTGCTGTCGCGAAGGCCCTCATACTCGCAAAGCGCTGCTTATAGTCTTTGGCAAGTGCTGTGAAGATCACCTTCTCTACTTCTGACGAGATTGCTGGGATTTTTTCGCCCAACGAGGGGGGTGATTTTGCCATGGATTGTGCAATGATCTCGGCCAGTGAGCCTTGAAATGGTCGTTTACCACAGAGCAATTCATAGACAACTACACCAAGGGAGAATTGATCACTGGCTGGACGAGGATGCTCTTGAATTTGCTCCGGAGCCATATAGGCAATAGTCCCCATTATGGCTTGTGCACTTTGTGAAGAAGTGCTATGGGCAATGGTCGCAATACCAAAATCACTCAGGAGGACCTCCCCATTGAGCCCAAGCAACAGATTTTCCGGTTTCACATCCCGATGAATGAGCCTCTTGCCATGCGCATACTGCAATGCTTCTGCTACCTGCTTCACGTAGGAGACCACTGTAGACAAAGGAACCATTTGTCCCTTGGGATGCCGTTGCCGCAAGGAGCCATGGGGGGCGTAGTCCATCACCAGGAAGGCCACGCCTTCTTGCACGTCAAAATCAAAAACACGCACAATATGTGGATGGACGAGAGTTGCGACGATTTGCGCCTCTCGTCGAAAGTACTCGATATCTTCCTCCACCATCCGGGAATGTAAGATCTTGATAGCAACCTGTGTGTTGAGATGTCGATGAACTCCCAGGTACACCTCTGCGAAACCACCGCTCCCGAGCAGGCGGATGAGGCGGTAGTTGCCTAATTGTTGACCCATGCGACCCGGCATCGTCACTAGCTCCTTGAGGAAAAATAGACGGTCATCGTAGTAGAGTCTATCACACTTTCTCTACAACTGCACAGTAGATAGGATTTGTGGGTTTGGACTAAGGTGTAGACTTTCTGCCAAATCAGGTCGTCAGTGATGCGCTTCGCTCTTATATCAGGAAAGTAGAGGCAGTACGCAGTAACAAGTCGACTGCCCATAGCGCTGTAATCCCTCAAAGCCGTCCAGGGTAAAATCGAGGTAGGCGTAGGGGAGGGCCGCACGTCCATCCGGCAGGCAACATTTTTGAGCAGCCAGGTACTTGATGAGTGTGCTTTTGCCACTGCCTCCCAGACCTAGAAAGGCCAGAATAGGAAGAAGCGGCCAGGGTTTGTTGGGATCACGTCCACGCAGATGGTCAAAGAGAGCGATCGCCTCGCGGCGGTCGGTGAAGGTTGCCATTTGATCGCCTGACATGCTGTGTCCTCCCATCTATTCTCAGTGGCAGAAGACACTTATGGGTGTTGCTGTATTGCAAAAGAGCCAGCAGGGCGACCGCAAGGGATCGCCCCTACCCAGGAACGAGGAACCATCCCCCGTAGGTTGGGTAGGGGCGATCCCTTACGGTCGCCCTGTTAGGTCTACGCAAAAATCGTACGCGCACCCCAGCGAAGGGTGCCCTGCTCGCTCGCCAAATCTTCGGGCACACCCATAGGCTCTCTTAACAAGGCGGACTGGCGAGAGCGCTCAATATCATTATCTAACGCCTGCCTCGTTTGCATATGCATCGTATGTATCGATAGCGTATGCTTCGTTGTAGGACGGAGGGTATGGTTGTCGTTGATCTTTGGCGGTTGATATAGCTGTGGAGCGGGCAATCTTGTACACTGTAGGAGCCATACATAGCGCTTGAATGCATACCGCTATATCCCAGCCCAGGCTCAACCCTGAGACACCTGCGAGATGTGCTCCCAGCGCAGCTAACCCTAATTCGAGGAGACCACCAGCCGCCAGGGGAAGGAGGACCTTCGCTATCCGGTCCTGAATACGACAGATGGTGACATAGAGCTCCTTAATGAAGAACGGGAAAGCCCCGAGTCCCAGGAGGCGCATACTCCATATCCCCTGTTCAGCATAGCTCGGACCAAATAGCCCCAGCAGTTGCTTGGAGCCCAACAGCAAGACGCCATTTGCGACCACATAGCTGATCACTGCAAGGCCAATCGTGAACCGGGTTTTGCGTGCCAGGACGGCGGGCTGGGCAGAGCCGACTGCGTAGAGTGCAGTCACGAGAGCCTGTGGGACGACATACACAACATCGGCAATCAGAAAAATCGGAAACTTATAGCTATCTATTTAGTCTGAACTCGGTATAAACATAACTGCGTACACAAACCCCAACCTCATCTAGAGTTCTAACTTACCTGGAAACAAGGGAGGTGTCAAGGGGATTCTAAGGTGTGGACTCATTCACTATACTAACGGCTCTCGAAATTGATACAATTGTGTGGCTGATTTTAAGCGCTACAAGCCATCATAGCAGAGCGATATCATGGAGTCCAAAACCGGTATTCGAGTCGCCAGTTATGTTTTTCTATTGCAAGGGCTGCTGCATAACCTGCGGGAGGAGTTAGCTTTAGAAGTGACCACCTGGCCACTGCTTGTGAAGCTCCGTTGATATTCAGTAGTTTAGCCGGTTCATTCGGAGACGCCGAGACCTCAACCTGGTCCAGGGAGCGAAAAAGTCCATCTCCAAGTGCTTTCATGAGAGCTTCCTTACAGGTCCAGTAGCTAAAGAATGCCTCTTGCCTCTGGCTCGGAGGGAGTGCTCGAATGGTTGCCCATTCTCTGGCTGAGAAGAAACGCTCGGCGATTTGCTCTATTTCCGAAATGGGACGAATGCGCTCGATGTCAACTCCAATCTCCCGATTATGGGTAACAGCGTATAGCGCAAATCCCGCCGAATGAGAAACGTTAAAACGAAGTGTATCCCCGCCGAGTGTTTCTGCCAGGGCTGGTTTTCCATAGGGGCCATAATTAAACCGTAATTGCTCCGGCTTGACACCAAGATAGCGACTGAGAATTGACCTGAGGATGCCCCGACCAGTAATGAAGTGGTCTCTATCACGCTCGAAATGAAAACGCTCAGCCCTGCTATGCTCGTCTTCAGAAAGCGTTTGTGCTAGCCTCTGAATACCTGGCATTGGCTGAGAGAGAGACGCGTACCAGACATGGACCTCATCGCTCGACAAAGTCAAGCTGGTCGACTGGTGATTCTCAAAGAAATTGCTGCTCATCCTCATGTCCATTACCAAAAGTTCAACTTGGAAAGGGCCGCACGTCCACCCGGCAGGCAACATTTTTGAGCAGCCAGGTACTTGATGAGTGTGCTTTTGCCACTGCCTCCCAGACCTAGAAAGGCAAGAAGATGATGTACTAGCTTTGAAGCACCAGCCACTCTTGCACAGTCTTATCCTCGCTTGCGGAGGCCAGGCGCTTGCCATCGGGCGACCAGGCCACGCTGTGCACAAAAGCAGTGTGTCCTCTGTAGGTGAAGAAGGGACTTCCGGTGCTGGCATCCCACACCTGCACAGTCCTATCCTCGCTTCCCGAAGCCAGGCGCTTGCCATCGGGTGACCAGGCTGCGCTCCACACCACATCCATGTGCTTCCTGTAGGTGAGGAGGCGCTTTCCGGTGCTGGCGTCCCATACCTGCACGGTCCCGTCACCACTTGCGGAGGCCAGGCGCTTGCCATCGGGCGACCAGGCCACGCTGTGCACAGCATTGGTGTGCCCCTTGTAGGTGAGGAGGCGCTTTCCAGTGCTGGCGTCCCACACCTGCACAGTATTATCCACACCTGCGGAGGCCAGGCGCTTGCCATCGGGCGACCAGGCCACGCTCCATACCACATCCGTGTGCCCCTTGTAAGTGAGGAAGCGCTTTCCGGTGCTGGCGTCCCACACCTGCACGGTCACGTCATTACTTCCCGAAGCCAGACGTGTGCCATCGGGCGACCAGCCCACACTCCACACAACATCCGTGTGCCCCTTGTAGGTGAGGAGGGAACTTCCGATGTGGGCATCCCACACCTGCACGGTCTTATCATAGCCTGCCGAGGCCAGCTGCTTGCCACCGGGCGACCAGGCCGCGCTCTCCACCACACTGGTATGACCTTTGTAGGTGAGGAGGGAACTTCCGGTGTGGGCATCCCACACCTGCACGGTCTTATCATAGCTTGCCGAAGCCAGCTGCTTGCCATCAGGCGACCAGGCCACGCTGTTCACAGCAGCCGAGTGACCACGATAGCTATAGGGGAGCGAAAATCTTGGGGGGGTTGAGGCTGGCTGCCGTGAGGATATCCCTCCCAACCAGACGCTCATCACAGCCAGCCCCAGGCCGGCCCCGCCGATAATCCCGATCGCGAGCATCCTGCGGCGGGTATAACGCTTGCGACGAGCTGCTTCCGGCTCCTGCTGTTCATCGGCTGCCGTAGTCTGTTGCTCATGCTCGGGGTCACTAGCCTGGAAGGCGACCTTGCCGAATTGGCTGCCCCGATTGAGGTGATCCACACTCTGCCCATACCGTCTCGACTTGGTGGTATCCTCGCTGATGATTTTCTGCACGCGAAGGTCCTCACGGGCCTCACGGAGCCAATCGGAGAGGCGGCTCCACTCCCGGATCAGAACTTCGTGGCTGACTTCGATGGTGGGGATGCCGACCATGGTTGTGGTGGTGAGCAAGCCTGCCGCGATGAACGTGTGAGCCACCTCTTCGAGGAAGGCGGTTTTCTGGGGATCGGGGAGCTGCAACTCCGTGAGGGCAACCCGGCGGCACATGGTGTCCTGCTCGCTGAATCCTGGATCGATCAGGTGCAGGAAGAGTGCTCGTGCCAGGTGTCGACGCTCTTCCGAAGGCAAGGAGGTATAGGTGGTCTCCGCATGTTTTGCCAGGGCCCCTTTGAGGCCTCCTATCTCCCGATAGGCCGACAGGGTGAATGTGTGTCCACGGCGTTGCTGGAAGAGCTGATCGAGGGTGAACTGTAAGAGTGGTAAGGCCTCCGCGTGTCCCTGCATCTCGAAGAGCAGATCGCCCGCCAGGTCTCCCTCGAAGGTCAGTTGCGTGTCGGAGAGTGCTGCAGGCTCTTTAATGGCCGCTCGCAGTTCCTGCATCTGCATGGGAAGGACGGTTTGATGATGGGCTTCGATCAGGTGATAGAGGTCAGGATAGCGCATGGGACGGTCGTAGAAGTCCGCTCGCAACGTCAGAATAACCACCACTGGCCCAGCAGGCTCGGTCATCGCTGTCACCAGCAGGTCAATCAGGCGCTGCCGCTCATCCTCAGGGATGGTCCGGGTGAAGAGTTCTTCAAACTGATCGACGACCAGCACCACCTGCTGCTTCGGAGATTTGGCCAGCATCGTGGCAAGCAGATGCAGTCCGCGTGAAGAATCGTCTTCGAGGTACTCGCGCAGGCTTTTCAGATCCTGCTCAGGCAGGTGCCCGGCGAGGGCAAGGGTCAGCGTTTCGAGGGGATGGGTGCCAGGCGTGATCGGGTCCAGGTAGACCCATCCTTCGCTTCCAGGTAACGCACCTGACTCAAGACGCGGGAGCAGCCCGGCCAGCACCACACTCGATTTGCCCGACCCGCTCGGTCCAACGACGGCGAGCAAGCGTGCCTGGTCACCCCTCAGTTGGTCGGAAGGGAGGCACTCCCTGAGAGTCTGGACAAGCTGCTCGATGAGCTGGTCTCGCCCAAAGAAATCGCGGGTATCGGCACGAGAGAAGGCACGCAGGCCCTTGTAGGGGTTGCGTGGCTCGACATAGACGTCTGAAACTGTAGGAAGCTTATCAGTGGCTTCGCTGGGCAAGGCACGGAGTTCCCTCACAAGCTCAGGGAAGGCGGCCTGATAGCTTGTTTCACGGGCATCAATGTATTGCATGCCGCTCAAGCTAAGGAGGGGAACGACATCCATCCACCGGGTTCCCGCTGCCCAGACGGGATAGACCGGGCGTTGGTACATCTCGGCCACCCGCAGGTCCCCTTTGACGTGAACTGAAGTTCGGGTATGTGGGGAGGCAATCAACACCACCGCCTGGCAAGCACGGATCGCCGTGCGGATCGCTTCATCCCATTCTTCTGTGCCTGGCCGCAGGTCTGCTTTGTCAACCCAGACGCGAATCTCCTGAGCTTCCAGGTCGGTTCTCAGGCGGATGACGAACTCCTCGTCAGCATGCGAGTAGGAGAGAAAGACAAACACTTGCGACTTATCCATAGCTGGCTTCCTTCATTCACACTTTCTTCAGATCAGGAGAGGTGCTTCCGAAAGAGATACGGATGGTGCTCTTACAGAGGCATGGCTCTTCAATTCGCTGTATTCTACTATGGATGTGGTGGTGTGTCAACAAGCATAGCGTTTTGTAGTACGTTTAATGGAGGCCAGCGTTAGGAATAAACCGTCATACACGAGTGCGAAATGTCAAAGCTATATCTCATCTGTAGCTACTGGATCCGTACCATACCCTCCCATAGATGAGAGTCCTTCTCTGTTACGCCCATCAACGTTTAACGTTTATTCAGGAAGAAACGACATTAAGTATGAAGATGAGAAACAGATGTCCGGAAAAACTCGATCTCACTTTTAATCGTAATAGGAGGTTAAGCCATGGTTATAGAGCGCCGAATCGTTCCCATGCACGGTGCCATACAAGTCACTGCCACACCGCCGCATCTCACTTACGGTGGAGGCCCTCTGCTCACTGCCGTCCAAGTCTATACGATCTTCTGGGGTGCCGCCTGGCAGCAGCCGGCCCAAAGTGGTCTGCTGCCGCAGTTGAACCAATTCTTCGACTTTATCCTGACGAGCTCACTGCTCGATCTCCTGGCTGAATATAGTGTCCCGGGCCAGGCGATCGGTCACGGAAGCCGCATCGGAACAAGCACGATCACAACGTCGGAGCCCGGCGGCGGGAGCGGGCAGGTTACCGATGCACAGATTCAGCAGGCGCTCCAGGGATGGCTTGCTAACGGGACCATACCACAGGCAAGCGGCAACACGCTGTACTTCGTCTACCTGCCACCTGGGGTTACTGCAACCGATCCACAGAACGATGCTTCCTGTCAGCAAATGTGTGGCTACCATTGGTATATCGCAGGCACGAACCCTCAGGTGACCTATGCGGTCATGCCTTTCCCTGGTTGCGGGGGCTGCCTTGGCCCCCTTACACAAATAGAAGCTCTTACGTCTATCAGTTCACACGAGTTGTGTGAGGCGATCACGGACCCGCAGCCTTGGACCGGATGGAACGATAGCTCTAAT
>WNGR01015229.1_pt1 | contig 14593 bp, 13 predicted proteins | sample 5407581 | NCBI WGS metagenome assembly WNGR01 (sample SAMN13153383, study PRJNA577476) | soil metagenome | isolation source: 80 cm soil or saprolite under Garry oak tree replicate 2 | place: USA:California | collected 2016-06-15
CGGCCGAATTTCAATCCATGGCAACCGATTCGGCGGTTCAGAGGCATTTTGGGCCGATTTTGCCAGGATTGGGCCCATATGGGGTCCCGAAACCGAATCTATGCTGCCGGTAGCTGTTGCATTCGCCGCCCGGTTTTGGCATACGACAGCCGTTGCCGACCGCGTCATGCGGCCGACACAGGATGCGGGTGTAGCTCAGTGGTAGAGCACGACCTTGCCAAGGTCGGGGTCGAGGGTTCGAGCCCCTTCGCCCGCTCCAATTTTCTCCAGGCACCGCAACCACTTCTTCAAAGCGTCGATTGCACCGGCTACGTGCAGGAGCTGTGCGTGGTCCACCCGTGGCCCACCGCATAGAATTCGAGGCGCTTGGTTTGAACGATGGAGGGCGGTTGAGTCGCTGTGACGCCCTCCGCGCCACAGCCGCCCAACGGTTGAGACATGGCCAGTGCGCGGGTGGACCCCTGGGGTGGGGACCAACATTGCGGATTCGCATTTCGCGGAAACGCTCTTGCTAAATGCGCAGAATTTCAAACCTGTGTCGCGTTTCGGCTGGCGCTTCGCTATTTGGGTACGGCTCAGCCACGCAAAGGCAACGACACATGCCGACCGTAATAGATGAATACTCATTGGCCACCGTCCCCGTGATTCCGATGTTCAACGAAACCGTGCTGGGCAACGCTACGGCTTTCGTGTGGCGTCACAACGATCGCGATTTCCTAATCACAAACTGGCACGTCGTCACGGGGCGGAACAACGAGACTGGGACCAACCTTCATCCGCAGGGCGGACGGCCAAATCGGTTGCGGCTATATTTCAACCCGGCTCAGATGATGTTTGGGAAACACGAAGCCGATCAGGAATTGTTTCAACCAGACGGAAGCCCGGTATGGTGTGTGCACCCGGTCCACGGGCGGGCTGTAGACGTGGTCGCCATTCTGCTTCCCCCGCAACCGGCACACCTACACTTCAGGCCTATCAACCACATGAGCTCAGATCGGCTGGAAATCTCAGTTGGCATGGACGTCTTTATCCTCGGCTATCCGTTTGGATACCAGCCGCCCGGGTATCCCGTCTGGAAGCAAGGTAGCGTTGCGTCGGAGCCGCAGCTTGCTCCGTTGACGCACCGATACATGCTAGTCGATTCCGCTTCGCGCCCCGGCATGTCTGGCTCGCCGGTCATCAGGCGGAGCTGGGGAAATCACATGCTGGAAAACAACAACGTCGCCATGGGCACGGGCTCAGCAACCCGCTTCATTGGCGTCTACTCGGGCCGCCTCCACACGAACGATCTGAACGACGCGCAGCTAGCACGAGTCTGGCCACGGGCGCTGCTGGAAGAGATTGTGCAGATACCGACCAGAGATAGATTGGATCACGAGTGATCCGGCGGAGTTTGCTGGGCGCGGTATGCGCGACCGATGCCGTGTTTCACGCTGCCACCTTGCCCCGCGGGCCTTAAGCGCGGTCAATCTGTTCTGGACCGCAGGTGTGCGAGTGTCACGCGTCTGTCATGCTCCGCGCTGGACCATGTCAGAACATGACTGGCGCGTGCTCGCGGCTGCTGCCGCTCGATGTATGGGGCGACATGTTGCGGCATAGTTGAGCCGTTGCCATCCCTCTCAACGAAAATGAGCATGTCGGGCCGCCGGCCAATCGCATCCAGGGCGTCCAGAAGCAGCACCCCTTCAACAATCAGCGGACGCTCCGTGGTGGACCTGGCATTCACGACCGCAGCGAGGTGCTCCGTCTGAAATGCGAGCGGGCTGCTGTCGGGCACAATGAACAGGTCCAGGCTCACGGCCGGCATCTCAAGCTGCCAGCTCAGCCACGCTGCAAGACTGGACTTGCCGGAGCCGTCTAGCCCATCGATGCCGATTAGCAGCGGCCGCCGTTCCGTTGGAAAGCCGAGCGCATTGCGAAGCCGTCGCCGTAGCTCGAGATATTCAAGAGGCGCCAGCAGAAGCGGTCCAAGCTCCTCGTCGAGTTCTGTCATGCGAAGTCCTTCGGATTCGGGAGCCGGAGCCGAACGCCAACTGCCGTCTGGCACCGAGGCGCTAACGACCTGTTTATTTCACCCGGATACATTTGCGTCTTTGTAGCCGCTGTTGCTGAAGCGCGAGATGCAACCTTCCTAATGACCGGTCGCCGCCCGGTATGCGGGTATCGCAATCTTCCGGGCTGACGCCCTTCGGGATATGGACGATATTGTGAGACAATTCACGACGCGTCATGCTTCGCTCCTCACGTTGTGGCCATTTGGTCATGGAGGCGTGGTTTTCCACGCCGCCGGTGGCCGTATTGGGTCTGCTATGACAATTCTGGTTACGGGCAGCGCGGGCCATCTCGGCGAAGCCCTTCTCCGCACGCTCCGCGGGCGCGGTTCACCTGTGCATGGGGTTGATCTGAAGACATCAGACTGGACCGATGCCGTTGGCTCGATCATCGATCCCGATTTTGTTCGGGAGCAGATGACGGGCATCACCGCCATCATCCACACCGCGACCCTGCACAAGCCGCATGTGGCGACCCACAGCAAGCAGGACTTCGTCGCCACCAACGTCACCGGCACGCTCCATCTGCTGGAGGCGGCTGCGGCCGCCGGCGTGAGGAGTTTTGTTTTCACCAGCACGACCAGTGCGTTCGGTTCCCAGCTCTGGCCGGAAGCCGGGCAGGCCGCGGTGTGGGTCACCGAGGACCTGCCGCCTATCCCTAAGAACATCTACGGCACCACCAAGCTGATGGCGGAAAATCTGTGCGAGCTGTTCTTTCGCGAGCGCGGGCTGTCAGTCGTGGTGTTGCGGACCTCGCGTTTCTTTCCGGAGGACGATGATGATCCCGCAATGCGGTCGGCCTACCCGCTGGACAATGCGCAGGCCAACGAGCTGCTCTACCGCCGGCTGGATATAGCGGACGCCGTGAGTGCCCATCTGCTCGCCGTGGCGCGGGCACCGGAGATCGGATTCGCGCGTTATATCGTCTCGGCTACAACCCCATTTGAGCCGCAGCATCTCGCAGCGCTGCCGCGTGATGCAGCAGGCGTAGCGCGGATGCTCTATCCCGATTGCGAGCAACTCTACGCGGCGCGCGGCTGGCGGCTATTCCCCGAGATCGACCGGGTCTATGTCAACGACCGCGCGCGGCGCGAGCTGGGCTGGCATCCGGAATTCGATTTCGCCCATGTGCTGAGCAGCCTGCGTGAGGGACAGGATTTTCGCAGCTCCCTGGCGCGCGAGGTGGGAGCGAAAGGCTATCACGACATGCAATTTGACGATGGGCCGTATCCCGTCGCCAATTAGTCGCCGCTTTTGTCAATTCGCACGATGTTTCAGATGTGTGGCCGGTGTCACCGCGCTCCATCCGGCCTCTGACGTTCTACTGTGCATGGGGTTGTTTTCGCGGTTTTGTATTGGTCGCCCATTTTGCTGCCTGCAAATGAGGCGCGCGGCATTGTGATTCCGCGTTGCAGCGAGAGTGTTGCTATCGCCGGCAAGGCGACGAGAGAAAATCCGTCTCAATTTTTATTGAGCACTACGGCAGTGCACGTGACGCGCTTCTCACCGCTCGCAGATGTGCTAACCTTTTTGCGTCTACCTCTCGACAGACTCCGAACTTCGCCTCTCGACTAGCCAAAACAAAATAATGTGCAGCCCTGACGGCTGCCTTAGGGGAGTGACGCGATGAAATTCCATCAATCCGTCTTTCAATCCGTCTTGGCGCTTGCGGCCGTGGCCCTTCTTGCAGGGACAAGCGTCGCCAGTGCGCAGCAGCAGGACAAGAACCGGCAGCTGAAGAAATACGAATCCGGCACCAAGGAATTCTGGACCCATCCGCCGGATGACTGGTTCCTCGGCGACGAGAACGAGGCGCAGAAGGGCCTGGCGCCGCCCTCGGGTCCGCCGACCGGCGCTTCCGACGCCGAGCTCGCCAACATCGTCAAGAAGATCAAGCTGCCGGCGGGCTTCAAGATCGATGTCTATGCGTCGGGCGTGCTGGCCGCGCGGCAGATGGCCTGGGGTGACAAGGGCACGCTGTTCGTCGGCTCGTTCGGCCTCGGTAACGTCTATGCCATCACCGACAATGGCGGGAAGAAGGAGGTCAAGACCATCCTCAAGGGGCTGAACATGCCCACGGGTCTCGCCTTCAAGGACGGCGCGCTCTACGTCATCGCCGTCGACAAGCTGATCCGCTACGACAATGCCGAAGCCAATCTGGACAAGCTCGGCGAGGGTAAGGTCGTGTATGACGACATGCCGTCCTATGCCGCGCATGGCTGGAAGTACATCGCGGTCGACAAGGACGGCTGGTTCTACATTCCGTTCGGACCGCCCTTCAACATCGGCATTCCCCCGACCAACGTGGCGCAGATCCGGCGCGTCGATCCCAAGACCGGCAACGCCGAAACCTATGCGCTCGGCGTCCGCAACTCGGTCGGTGGCGACGTCGATCCTCGCACCGGCAAGTACTGGTTTACCGAGAATGCGCGCGACTGGGTCAGCGACGATCTTCCCAGCGACAAGCTGAACATGATCAGCAAGATCGGCGAGCACTTCGGCTATCCCTATTGTCACCAGGGCGACCTGCCGGATCCGAAGTTCGCGATGGGCCACAAGTGCTCCGAGTTCACGCCGCCCGCGCTGAATCTCGGCGCCCACGTCGCTCCGCTCGGCATGAAGTTCTATACCGGCGATCAATTCCCCGCCGAGTACAAGAACAACATCCTGATCGCCGAGCACGGCTCCTGGAATCGTCACAAGTACCAGGGCGGCCGTATCGTGCGCGTGATCGTTGGGCCTGACGGCAAGAACGCCAAGCAGGAGGTGTTCGCGTCCGGCTGGATCGAGGGCGACCAGGGCTATCTCGGCCGTCCCGACGACATCATCCTCGCCAAGGACGGCTCGATCCTCGTCGCAGACGATTGGGCCGGTGCGATCTATCGCATCAGCTACAGCAAGAAGTAGCGCGCGACGAAATGGAGGCTGCGGTAGCCTGCGAGGCGGCTGCAGCCTCTTTTTCTGGACTCACCGTCGTTCCGGATCGCGCGCCAGCGCGAGTCCGGAACCCATAACCACGATCCGGGGTTATGGATTCTCAGACGCGCAATTGCGCATCATAGCTCGCGACTTCGTCGCGCCCCGGAATGACCAGCTTGTTGAGTGGAATCTCCATCATGCGCCGGCAGTTCATCTCGCACGCAATGGGCGCGGTTGCGCTCGTCACGCTCGGCTTTCTCCCCGCAAGCGCCGATGTCGCGGCCGGCAAGGCCAAGGCCGAAATCTGCGCCGGCTGTCACGGCGACAACGGCATCTCGCAGACCGAGAACATCCCTTCGATTGCCGGCCAGCCGGACCAGTACACCCAGTGGCAGCTCGTGTTCTTCCGCGCTGGCTCGCGCAAGAACGAGCAGATGCAGCCGATCGTCGAGGAGATCAACAACGAGGACATCCGCAATCTCGGCGCCTATTTCGCCTCGCTGGCGCCCCCGAAGGGACCGGAGGACAATGACCCCGATCTCTCGAAGAAAGGCGCGGAAGCTGCCGTCGGGCGGCGCTGCGCCTCATGCCATACGGATACTTACGCCGGTACCAAGGCCGTCGCGCGGCTCGCGGGCCAGCGCGAGGAATATCTCGTGAAGGCGCTGCACTCCACACTCCGCTGTCGTCCCGGACAAGCGCGCTCCAGCGCGAAGCGTTGTCGGAGCGCGCGCCGATCCGGGACCCATACCCACAGGAAGACGTGGTACGGGGACTCGGAGTGACGACTTCGCGCACAATGTAGTCTTGTGGTTATGGGTCCCGGATCTGCGCTTACGCTTGTCCGGGACGACGGCGGGGTGTGAGGCGGCTACCCCGCCCGCTGCCTCTCATACGCCTTCAAATGCGTATACGCGATGCGCAGCTTCGGCACCGGCACCTTGGCAGCATCTCCGCGCGCGATGAGATCGCCGATCACGTGATCGGCCTCGACCGGAAAGCCCGCCTTGACGTCGCGGAACATCGACGCCGTCATCGGCGAGCCGTCGGTGGTGAGCAGGCCCTTGACGCGCTCGAAGAACGGGCCGCCCGGCGTATAGCCTGACGCTGTGGCAATCGCGCTGGTCTCATCGAGCATGCCGAGCAGAAAATCCCTGCCGCCGGGCGCGGCCAGAATGTTGCCGAGTCGCGCTCGCCGTAATTGATCGACTGCATCGGCTGGAGCTGCACCACCTCGCGTTTCTCGTTCAAGGTCGCGGCGATGGCGCAGAGACCGCCGAGCACGCGCTCGGCACCGAACTTCTGATCGAGCGTGTCGAGATGCTTCATGCCGTTGAGCATCGGAATGATTGCCGTGTTCGGACCGACCGCCGCCGCGAACGACTTGATGGCATCGTCGAGGTCGAACGCCTTGCAGCTCAACAGCACGACGTCGAACTTTTCGGACAGCTTGTCCGCCTCGACCCGCGGCGGATCCTTCAGCGTCACGTCGCCATTCGGGCTCTTGATGACGAGGCCGGCGCTCGCGAGCTCGCTGGCGCGCCGCGGCCGGACCAGGAAGGTGACGTCGCGGCCGGCCTGCAACAGCCTGCCACCAAAATAGCCGCCGATGGCGCCGGCGCCGACCACGAGGATACGCATGGGGTCTTCCTTGTTGTTGCTCTTGGCGGACTATCTATAGTCGTCATTGCGAGCGAAGCGAAGCAATCCAGAATGCTGCCGCGATCACATTCTGTCGCTGGAGAATGAAGGGCTACTTCCCCGACACCATCTCCTCGACTTCGCGCAGCTGCTCCTTGCCGAAAAACATCTCGTTGCCGACGAAGAAGGTCGGCGAGCCGAACGCGCCGCGTGCGACGGCCTCCTCGGTGTTCTTGATCAGCTTGCCCTTCACCTCGGGCTCCTGGGCGCGCGCGAACAGTTTTTGGGCATCGAGGCCAGATGATGCGAGCGCCTTCACGGCTACTTCCGGATCGTCCATCTTCTTCGGCTCGCGCCACATGTGATGGAAGGCGGCCTCGACATATTTTTCGAACACGCCTTCGGCTTGCGCCGCGATCGCCGTGCGCATCAGGTTCAGCGTGTTGACGGGGAAGAAGGGATTCATGACATAGGGCGGGACCTGAAAACGCTTGACGAAGCGCTCGGTCTCGACCGCCTGGAATTCGCGCTTGTTCTTGACGCCGGCGAGCGTCTCGGCCGGCGACTTGTTGTTGGTCGACTTGAAGATGCCGCCGAGCAGGATCGGCACGTATTCGAACTTCACGCCGATCCGCTGCTCGATCGCCGGGATCGCCAGATGGCTGAGATAGGCGTTCGGGCTGCCGAAATCGAACAGGAACTGTGGAGCTGTGCGGGTCAAAATCGTTCTCCCTGACGTCGCTTTTTGGCATTGTGGCGCAGGGTGCGCCACAGGTCCACCGTTTAATGACGGTCATAATACCTTGGTGATTCCGTCAGATCAGACGCTTGATCGCGCGCCTGCGCCACACCAGCAGGTAATAGCCCATCTGCAAAATGAACATGGCGCAGAACACGATCGGATAGGCGGCCCACACACCCTCGAGGCCGATCATGCGGCTGAGGATCACCGCGGACGGCAATTCGATCGCGACGATGGCGAAGATCGAGAGCAGCATCGGCGCCAACGCGACGCCGGCAGCGCGCATGGCGCCGGAAAACACCGTGGCCAGACCGAACGGCACCGAGCTCCACAGGGCGATGGTGAGCAGTCTTTTCGCCAGATCGAGGACCGCGCCGTCGGTGATGAAGATGCCGAGCACGGCGCGCGGTGCCAGGTAAATCAGCGTCACCAGCCCGCCGGTCAGGACGATGTTGAACGCGACGCCGGTGCGCACGATGCCGTCGAGCCGCGCCCGGTCGCCGCCGCCGATGGCCTGCGCGCCGAGGATCGAGACCGCGATCGAAATCGATATGGCGGTGAACTGCGTGTAGCCCATCACCTGATTGACGGCTCCATAGGCCGCGGTAGCGTCGGAGCCAAAACCGTTGACGAGACCGAGCAGCACCAGCTCGGCGATCGCCATGGTCACCATGCCGATCGCGCTAGGCAATCCGATGCCGAGGATTTTTCCGAGCACGGCGCCGTTGACTCGCAGTTGACGCAGCAGCGCAGCGTCCGGCGCCAGCGCGTGTTTCTTCCGTAGAAGATACACGGCCAGTACGATGAGCGTCAGCGCGTTCGAGATCGCTGCTGCCCATGCCGGGCTGCTGATGCCGGCGCCCGGCAATCCGAAAGCGCCTCGGATGAGGATAGGCGTCAGGATCAGGCCGATCGCGGTAGACAATGCCAGCGCCAGCAGCGGCGTGAGCACGTCACCCACGCCGCGGATCATCGCCGTCATCAGCAGGAAGATGAAACCGAGCGGCATCGTGAGCAGCATGATGCGCGCATAGGTGCTGCCCTGCTCGAGAATGTCGGCTGGCGTGGCGAGCGCCGTCATCAATTGACGGCTGAAGAAACCGCCGATCAGTGCAATCGAAATGGAGAGCAGCAAGCCGACTGCGAGCGTCGTACCCACCACGATTTTGATCCTGCCGTGCTGGCCCGCGCCAAAAGCCTGGCCGATCAGCACGGTGGCGCCGGTGCTCAGGCCCATAACGAACGCGAACAGAAAGAACATCACCGGGAAGAACGTCGAGACTGCGGCGAGCGCGTCGACGCCGATCATCTGGCCGAGATAGACGTTGCTGACGGTGCCGAACAGTGATTGCAGCGCGTTGCTCAGCATCAGCGGTGCAAGGAAGCGGAGGAATGTCGTCCAGAGCGGCTTGGCGGCGGACATGGATCACCTTTCAACAGGGCGTGCGATGTCGTTGCCGCGCAAGGTGCGCGGCTCGGTCGTCGATGGGGTTGATGGAAAGCGGTGCGGCTAGGCGCGGTCGCTGGTGGCGAGCTTGACGATGTGGTCGCGGATGTCGGCGGGCCAATCGGCGATCAATCCGGTGAAGCGCCGCCGATCATCCGCAAACAGCGCGCGCGAGGCTTCCTCGAACTGCGGCAAATTGCCGGCCATGGTCGACATGAAGTGGTAGGCCGCATCGCGCGCCTGCCGCTCGCGATCCTTGTCGCCACTCGCACGCCGCGCCTCGTCGACGAGTTTTCGCAGCGCGACCGAGGCGCCGCCGGGCTGGGCGCTGAGCCACTCCCAGTGTCGCGGCAGCAGCGTCACCTCACGCGCGACCACGCCGAGCTTGGGCCGGCCGCGGCCCCGTGGCTCGCTCGGCGTCGTGGTCTCTTCGCTTGGCGGCGGCGCGAGTTTGACCAGTCGCGCCAGCACCTCGTGGTCTTCGCCGCGCAGGTCGAAGTCGATCGAGCGCCCCGTCCCGTCGTCAAAGATGATGATCGGCTCATCCGGCCGGGGCGCCGTCCGCTTGACGGCCAGCGCGACCTCGCCGGCCGGACCAGAGGCCAGCCGGCGCTGGCCGATGAAGGCGGTAAACGTCGCTTGCATTGGAATCATTGCCATATTGATCGCATCGGCAGTTTAATACCCGGGTGAATTATCCACGTCAATATACCCGGGTGAAAATATCCGTCCGGATGGCTCGACATTGCTGTCCCGGGCTGGCACGAACGGCGCGGCCGATCGACCACGCCAAGCTGGGGAGCCTGCGATGCTGACCGTTCATCACCTCAACAATTCTCGTTCCCAGCGCGTGCTGTGGCTGCTCGAGGAGTTGGGCGTGCCCTACGAGATCGTGCGCTATCAGCGCCAGCCCGACATGCGTGCGCCGAAGGAGCTGCGCGCCATTCATCCGCTCGGCAAGTCACCGGTCATCACCGACAACGGCAACACCGTCGCCGAATCCGGCGCGATCATCGAATATCTCATCGCCACCTATGGCAACGGCCGGCTGATCCCGCCGCCGAACACGCCGGAGCGGCTGCGCTTCACCTATTGGCTGCACTATGCGGAAGGGTCAGCGATGTCGCCGCTGCTGCTGAAGCTGCTGTTCACGCTGATGCCGAAGCGTGCGCCGGCGCTTCTTCGCCCATTGGTGCGCAAGGTCTCAAACCAGGCGCTCACCGCGATGGTCAATCCACAGCTCAAGCAGCACATGGATTATTGGGAAGGCGAGCTGGCAAAAACCGAGTGGTTCGCGGGCAATGAGTTCACCGCCGCCGATATCCAGATGAGCTTTCCGCTCGAAGCAGCCCAAGCGCGCGGTGGGCTGGAGCAGGGGCACCCGAAGGCGATGGCGTTCCTCGAACGCATCCATGCGCGCCCTGCGTACAACCGCGCGCTCGAAAAGGGCGGGCCTTATCAGGTCGGGCGGTAAGTTTCCTCACCGCCCCGTAATGACAGCACGCCACTAGTCCGCGTACAGCACGCGGCCGCGCGTCTCCGGCAGCGCGAACGCGGCGATGAAGAACACCACGTAAGCCACCACCGCAAAGATCGCGATCGCATTGGCAAGCGACGTCGTCGCCGACAGCGCACCGACGAGGAACGGAAATAGCGCGCCGATGCCGCGGCCGAAATTGTAGCAAAAGCCCTGGCCCGAGCCGCGCAGCCGCGTCGGATAGAGCTCAGTGAGGAACGCGCCGATGCCGGAGAAATAGCCCGAGGCGAAGAAGCCGAGCGGGAAACCGAGCACCCACAAGACCTCGTTGGTGAGCGGCAGCTGCGTATAAAGCAGCACCACCGCCATCGCGCCAATCGAGAAGATCAGGAACAAATTGCGCCGTCCAATCCGGTCGGCGAGCCAGGCACCGGTGAGATAGCCGATGAAGGAGCCGACGATCAGCGTCGACAGATAGCCGGTCGAGCCGACGACCGACAGATGCCGCTCCTTGGTCAAAAACTGCGGCACCCAGAAGGTGATGGCGTAATAGCCGCCCTGGCAGCCCGTTGCCATCAGCGAGGCGAGGATTGTGGTCTTCAGGATCGGCCCGGAGAAGATTTCCCAAAGCGCCGGGCGATCGCCGCTCGCAGCCTGCTTGGCGCGCGCCGCAACCGCGATCTCGGGCTCGGTGACGGAGCGGCGGATGTAGAACACCAAGAGCGCCGGCAGCGCACCGATAACGAACATCCAGCGCCATGCCGTTTCGGCCGGCATCAGCGAAAACAGGATCGCCTGCGACAGCACCGCGAGACCCCAGCCGACAGCCCAGCCCGATTGCACCGAGCCGACCGCGCGCCCGCGATATTGCGGCCGGATCGCTTCGCCCATCAGCACGGCGCCGGCCGCCCATTCGCCGCCGAAGCCCAAGCCGAGCACGGCGCGCGCGATCAATAGCTGTTCGAAATTCTGCACGACCGCGCAGACCAGCGAGAAGACCGAGAACCAGATGATGGTGATCTGGAGTGTCTTGACCCGGCCGATATGGTCGGAGAGATAGCCGCCAAGCCAGCCGCCGATGGCGGAGGCCAGCAGCGTCACCGTGCCGGCGAGGCCGGCGGAAGCAGCATCGACCTTCCACAGCGCGATGATGGTGCCGATCACCAGCGGGTAGATCATGAAGTCCATGCCGTCGAGCGCCCAGCCCGCCGCGCAGGCCCAGAACGTCCGCTGCTCCGGCGCATTCATGTCGCGATAGAAGGCGAGAAGGCTGGTGTCCTCGATCTCGGCGCGTTCGATGTGCTGGGTCGGATCGGTCGTGGTCATGCGCGTTTCCCCGGCAGCTTCTTGTGTCCGGCGGTGGTAGCACGGGCGGCGGCCAGCGCAAGCCGGCGCGACTGTCGTGCCATGCAAAGGCAGAGTTACTGTCCTGCTGCTTCGGCGCCGCGCGTGCGCGGATCGGGCGCACCGAGCGGTCCGTTCGGCGTCACCGCGATCGAGTTGGCGGAGGTCTGTCCCATCGGCTCGACGATCAGATGGTCCATCGCCTTCAGCTCGAACAGGACATCGTCGGGAAAGCCGCGCTCGACACGCACTTCGTCCGGCAGCCATTGGTGATGCAGCCGCGGTGCGGCAACGGCAGCGGCGACATCCATCTTGTAGTCGAGGACGTTGACGATGATTTGGAGCACGGTCGAGATGATGCGGCTGCCGCCGGGCGAACCCGTCACCAACACCGGCTTGCCGTCCTTCAGCACGATGGTCGGTGACATCGAGGACAGCGGGCGCTTGCCGGGCCCCGGCAGATTGGGCTCGTAGCCGACGAGGCCGTAGGCGTTGGAAGCGCCGACCGCCGCGGTGAAATCGTCGAGCTCGTTGTTGAGCAGCACGCCGGTGCCGTCGGCGACGAGGCCGACGCCGTAGCTGAAGTTCAGCGTGTAGGTGTTGCTGACGGCATTGCCGCGGGCATCGACGACGGAAAAGTGCGTGGTGTTGCTGCCCTCGCGCGGCGAGGTGGCGGCCGACACCAGTTTGCTCGACGGCGTGGCGCGATCGGTGGAGATGCCCGCCCGCAGCTTGGCGGCGTAGTCTTTTGCAATCAGGGTGTCGATCGGCGCGTTGACGAAGGCGGGATCGCCAAGATAGCGCGCGCGATCGGCATAGGCGCGCTTCATGGCCTCGATGAGGAGATGCAGCGATGCCGGCGAGCCTTGCCTGAGATCGGCGAGTTGAAAACCTTCGAGGATGTTGAGCGTCTCCACCAGCACCACGCCGCCAGAGGAAGGCAGCGGCATCGAGACGACGTCGTAGCCGCGATAGCTGCCGCGGACCGGCGCGCGGATCACTGGTAGGTAGGCTTTCAGATCGGCCGATGTCATGATGCCGCCGGCGTCCGACACCGCCTTGGCGAGCTTGTCCGCGACTGGCCCTTCATAGAAGCCGCGCGGGCCTTGCGCGGCGACGCTCACCAGGGTGTCGGCGAGATCGCTCTGCACCAGCCTGTCGCCTTCACCGAGCGCCTTGCCATCAGGCCGCGAGAAGATCTTGGCCGAGGATGGCCAGCGCGCCAGCCGCGGGTATAAGCCCGGCAACGTATCTGCAATGTCGTCGCTGACGACAAAACCGTCGCGGGCGAGCGCGATCGCGGGCTCCAGCAATTGCGCCAGCGTGAATTGGCCCGAGCCGTACTTCTCCAGCGCCAGCGCGAGTCCTGCGACGGTGCCGGGCACGCCGATGCCGAGCGCGGAATCGCGCGACTTCGCGGCATCCGGCTTGCCGTCGGGTCCGAGGAATATCTGCGGCGTGGTCGCCGCCGGCGCGGTCTCGCGGTAGTCGATCGCGATGTCCTCGTTGCGTTCGGTGGAGTGGATCACCATGAAGCCGCCGCCGCCGATATTGCCGGCGCGCGGATAGGTCACCGCCATGGCAAAACCGGTTGCGACGGCCGCATCGACGGCATTGCCGCCGCGCCGCAGGATGTCGGCGCCGACTTGCGCAGCTATCTTCTCCTGCGCCACCACGATGCCATGCTCGGCAGGAACGGCGTGCACCGTGTCGAGCGTAGGCGGAACATACACCCGCCGCGCATCCTGCGCGGTCGCAGATGCAAGACCGAACGCCAGAGCGGCGATGAATGCAAAAAATGTCCGTCGTGTCGAAAGTGACGACATCATCAAATTTCCGTCGTGGCTTCAGGCCAATTCACACGCGTCGCTATAATGCTATACGGTTTGCGCTAAGAGAGGCAAAACTGTTTGTGAAGAGGACTGCATGATGACGACGATTGCCTCGGATGCGCGCGCGGGCGCTGCGCAACGAACCTACCCGCCGCGCGCCGCCGTCGTCAGCTGGATCTTCTTCGATTGGGCCGCGCAGCCTTATTTCACGCTGATCACGACCTTCGTGTTCGCGCCCTATTTCGCCACCAGCATCGCGCCAGATCCCGCCACCGGACAATCGCTGTGGGGTTTTGCGATGGCCGCCTGGCGATCGCGCTGATGTCGCCGGTGTTAGGGGCCATCGCGGATGCCTCGGGCCGCCGAAAGCCCTGGATCGCCGCGTTCGGCGCGCTTTTGGTGGTGGCCTCTTGCGCGCTCTGGATCGGCAAGCCCGGCGATCCCACCATCATTCCGCCGCTGCTCACCGCGGTCGCGCTCGCCAGCGTCGGCGCAGAATTCGCCACCGTCTTCAACAATGCGATGATGCCGACCCTGGTGCCGCCGGAGCGGATCGGCCGGCTCTCCGGCACCGGCTGGGCCACGGGTTACATCGGCGGCATTGTCAGCCTGGTCATCGTGCTCGGCTTCCTCGCTGCCAATCCCGAGACCGGGCGCACGCTGCTGGGATTCACGCCGCTGTTCGGGCTCGATCCCGCCAGCCATGAAGGTGACCGCGCCGCGGGGCCATTGACGGGGCTGTGGTTTATCATCTTCGTCACGCCGATGTTCCTGTTCACGCCCGATTATCCGGCGAAGCATCCGGTGCGCGCGGCGCTGCGCGAGGGCCTCTCCGAGCTGAAGCAATCGCTGAAGAGTTTGCCGGAGCAGAAGTCGCTTGCGGCATTTCTGCTCGCCAACATGATCTACACTGACGGTCTGGTGTCGCTATTCGCCTTCGGCGGCATCTATGCTGCCGGCACCTTCGGTTGGCACACGATCCAGATCGGCACGTTTGGAATCATCCTCGCCATCGCCGGCACCTTTGGTGCATGGCTTGGCGGCAAGCTCGACGATTTCCTGGGGCCGAAGCGCGTCATCGCCGGCAGCATGCTGATCCTGCTGCTCTCGGTGGCGGCGATTCTTCTCGTCGACAAGGAT
>WNGR01013387.1_pt1 | contig 14590 bp, 11 predicted proteins | sample 5407581 | NCBI WGS metagenome assembly WNGR01 (sample SAMN13153383, study PRJNA577476) | soil metagenome | isolation source: 80 cm soil or saprolite under Garry oak tree replicate 2 | place: USA:California | collected 2016-06-15
CTCCCACGGTGCTCGAGTACAACTGGGGTGGCTTCGATATGCGGTGGCAACTCGAAGCCTTCGGTGGTGGCACGCGCCTGACGCTGTGGACCAACATCGATCGCCGCTTCATCGCGATGGGTGCTGCCGGGTGGCACATTTGTCTCGATGTGCTTGATCACCTTCTGAGCGGAGCTCCGATAGGCCGCATCGTCGGTCCCGAGGCGATGAAGTTCGGCGGCTGGCAGCGGCTAAACGCTGAGTACTCAAAGCAGTTCCGGGAGATGAGAACATGAAAAAGTCGGGCGCCAGCCAAGGCCAGTCGGCATCGGAACTGATCTCGAAAAGAATCGCCGAACTCGGGGACTGGCGCGGCGAAACCCTCGGCAGAATGCGCAAGCTCATCCAGGAAGCAGACCCGGACGTCGTCGAGGAGTGGAAGTGGATGGGCACTCCGATTTGGTCGCACGACGGCATCATCTGCACTGGCGAATCCTACAAGAATGTCGTGAAGCTTACCTTCGCCAAGGGCGCGTTTTTGAAGGATCCGGCCCGTCTCTTCAACTCGAGTCTCGACGGAAACGTACGCCGCGCGATCGACATCCACGAAAGAGAAGCAGTTGACGAGTCCGCTTTCAAGGCGCTCGTTCGCCAAGCGGTCGCCCTCAACCGTCCTGGCAAGTCGAAACCTTCAAAGAAGCGCCGAACCAACCCATGACCCTAGAACGTGAACTCCACCCCCAGCCGCGCCTGCGTCGGTGGCTGGTAGCTGCGCACCTGGCCGTAGGTTGGGTTGGGGTTGATGGGGTTGCCGTTGGCGTCCTCGGAGACGTACTGGACCTGCTCGAGCCAGACGGGTCGACGCGGGCTGCCGACATGCAGCCAGTCGAGCGTCGCTCGAGCGTGGAGTCCCTTCGCGAGCCGGAAGGGATACGCCAACCGGAGGTTCAAGTCCCAGATCGAGGGCGTGCGACCGGCCTAACCTCTGGGCACGAGAAACGTTGCCCGCACGTAGGTCGGGTTGACCCCGAAGTCGTTGAGCGGTGTGCCGGACTGCCACGTGAAGAAGGCTCCGGTCGTCAGGCCGAAGCCGAGCGGGTACGACCCGGCGAGCTTCAGCACATGAGTCCGATCGTTGGGAAGCAGTCCCGTGCTGTTCTTCACGTTGTCCCGGATCTGCACACCGCCGAATTGGCCCGGAGCGGCTGCCCCGTAATCAGAGGCGTAGAATCCAGTGTAGTTCCCGTAGGCGCGTGACAGGACGTAGGAGAACCGCCCCTGGAGCCCTTGGTGTCCCGCCCACTCGGCCGATAGCTCCAGGGCTGTATAGCTGCGCCGCATCTTCGGCAGGTAGCTCAAGGCACCCTCTCCGGGGACGCCCATCACCCAGTAAAGCGTGTTCAGGGTATCGAGGCCGAACCCGAACGCCGACAGCAGGTCGCGCCGTATGGCACGCGCAGTCACTCTCAGGTTAGGCCCGATGAGGCGCTCGTATCCGAGTGTCACTTCCCGATGATGCTCCGGCTTGGCCCCGCGGATGTTGGGGTACTGCGAAGGATCCGTGGAGATATTCAAGACCGTATCGGGCTTCGTGCCCGGGACGCGCGGATCAGACGAAAAGACGCTCAAGAACTCGGGATATGGAATGTAGAAGCCGGCGGCCAGATCCAGCGGCTGCTGCTGGTAGAAGATGCCCCACGACCCGAAGATCCGCTGCGTTCCGAGGCGGCCGAGCTGCACCGCCGCACCGAGCCGGGGCTGCCACTCGTTGGGAAAGCTCTGTGCCAGACCGGCCGACCCGAGCAGGTACTCGCCCGACCACCGGAGTCCCCCCTGCACCGTGACGCGGGAGCCGATGCGCCAGGAGTCCTCGGCGTACAGCGTCGGGACGCGGTTGTGGACGGTCCCTGGAACGAGGGCCGAGTCCTGGGTCCAGACCGCCGGGTCGAAACGCAGGATGACGTTGGACCGCCAGGTGTCACTGTAGCGATTGTCCTCGTATTCGGCCCCGACCAGCACGGTGTGCGTGCCCAGCTCGAGCGTCCCGCGCAGCGCGACGGACGTACGCGCGTCGCGCGGCGAGTTTCTGCCCGGGAGACCCCCGGCGAGGGCACTGGTGATGTAATCGAGGTACAGCGGCTCGCTGTCACCGCGGGCGGTTTCCGCACCCTGGCGGGTGAAGCTCGTGGCGCGGGTGACCGAAGCTTCGAATAGCCCGTGGGTCCCAAGCTGGTGGGACACTCGCAGCGACGCGGAGGTGTGTCCCGCGCGAGTGAAGAACAGGAAGGGGTCGGGGTTCGCGACGCTGTCGAGCCCGGAGAATTGGGAGAACGTCGCGCGCGACACTTCGTGATGGGTCGAGCGGTCCCCGAACAGCAGCAGCGCGACGCCGGTGGACGTTGCGGCCTGCCAGGTGAGCTTCCCGGCGAAAACGTGGCGCCGCAGTCGGTCTGCGAAGTCGCCCCACCCGGGGACGGCTTGCTGCGCCGACTCGACCTGGGGATTGTACGCGGCAGAATACCACAGCCGGTCGCGCACGATCGGTCCGCCGACGCGCGCGCCGACGTCGTAGTTCGTGAAGCCGTCGCTGCGCACGTCGTTGAAGCCGGTCCGTTGCACCCCGGTCAGCCCGCGATCGGTGAAGAAGGCGAACACGTCTCCCTCGAACGTGTTGCCGCCCGAGTAGGTGACCGCGTTCACGAGGCCCCCAATCGCTCGACCGTAGCGCGCGTCGTATCCTCCCTCCTTTACCTCGACGGTCCGCACGAAGTTGTAGGGCAGGACGAACGTGGAGACCACTCCTTGGAAGTGGTCGTCCGTGACGTTGACGCCGTCGATGAAGTATGCATTCTCGAGCCCCGTGGCCCCGCCGATGTTCACCGGGTCGCCCGTGTAGTAGCTCGTGTTCGCATGCGGCAGGAACTCGACGACAGAGCGATAGTCGCGGCCGACGGGCAGTGCGTCGTAGGCGCTCGCATCGACGTTCGCCCCGATCGTCGTGCTCGCAGGGTCGATCGAGAACGGTTGCGCGTTGATGACGATCTCGCCCAGCTCTAGCGCCTGGGGCTCCACGATCACTTGGCCGAGGTTTGTGGTACTGCCGACGCGGACGGGGATGCTGTCGATCACCACCTGGCGGAAGCCGATTCGCGCCAAACGGAGTGTGTAGCTCCCCGTCGGAAGGCCGAGCACCTGGAAGAACCCGCGCGCATCCGTCCAACTGGTGCGGGTCCCCTGCAGGCTCGGCCCAGCGACGGTGACTTGGGCCTCGGCCACGGGTTGCTCGCGCGCAGCGACCACTCGGCCCTGAACGTTCCCCGCAACCTCCTGCGCAACGACCGGGCGGGCGAGCAGGATTACGACTAGCAAGGCACGGACAGGACGCACGAAGCACCTCTTGGGGCGAGGGTCCGGGACTCAGTTCCTGACCGCCACGAGCTGCTGGAACCTGGGATTTCCCCGCAACGGATCCCACCACGGATCCGCCCTGAGCCAATTGGCAGAGAGCGGAGCTCCCGGCCTCGAGAAAACGATCTCCAGTTGATCGACGGCCTTCCCGGTGTCCCCGAGCAGTGTGTAAATCCTCGCCAGGTTCGCCAGCAGCAGGGAGCCATCGCGTGCGTCTTTGGAGACTGGCAGCAACTCCACCGCCCGTTGGCCTTCGCCCACGGCCTCAGCGCTTCGGCCCAATCCGGCGAGGGCGAGGCCGAGGAGGGCGTGGTAGAGGTGGTCCTTCGGCTGCCGCCGGAGGGCATTCTCCAGGACAACCCGTGCCGAATCGAACGAAGCATGCGCCGGGACCTGCTGGTGGCGCCACCGGTACGCAAGACCCTTCGCGAGCGCGAGGGCCGCCGTGTCCCCGTCGAGCGTGGCCCATGGCAGTCCGAGCAGTTTGGTTTGCTGCACGTCGCTCAGTAGCAGGACGATATCGCTGAGCGTGATCGCAATGTCTTCGAGGCCTGTCGGGGCGATATTCTCCGAGACATCGGGAAAGAACCTCTGCGCGCCCTTCCGGTCGCCCGTCAGATTCAAGTGCCCAATGGCTTTGGTGAAGCGGGCGGTAACGGAACGCGGCGTGAGGCTCAATGCTCGGTCGTAATAGTAGTTCGCGGCGACGAACTGATGCAGCTCGGTGTATAGACTGCCCAAGCCTGCTTCAAACCCGCCGTTGCGGGGATCGAGCAGTACGCCTTCATGCATGTAGGCCAGGGCCTCATTCCACCGACCTTGATGCTCCTTGATTGCGCCGATGATCTGGGCGCCGTACGGATCGTTCGGGCGACCGCGTCTGAAGCGCGTGTACTCTCCGAGCGCTTTGTCGTAATCCCTGAGGCCCGTGAAGTAGTACCACCCTAAGGCCGCGTGCGCGTCTGGCAGATCGGGAGCCAGCCGCAGCGCGCGATCTGCCTCGGCCTTGCCAACAGTGACCTGCTTTAGGTCGCGGTCCACATAGTCCCAGTACAACGCTACGTGAGAAACTGAGGACCACGCCCAGGCGAGGGCGAAAGTCGAGTCGAGGGTGACGGCGCGCTCGAACATCAGAAGCGCCGTCTTCAGGTCGGCGAGATCCCAATCCTTGTCTATCGCCGCCCGCCCGCGCAGGTACGCATCGTAGGCCTGGAGGTTCGCAGTCGGCCGGGCCTCCAAGAGCTGGCGCTCAGCGTCACCGAGGGCGATGTCCAGCGCCCCGGCCACCCGGGTCGCGAGATTGGCCTGGACCGCGAACACGCCGGCCAGCACGGTGTCGTACTGGCTCGCCCACACTTGCGTCCCGTCGGAAACTCGGATCAGCGTGGGACTGACCCGCACGTGACTTGGGCCTCGGGACGACTTTTCCCACCGGACCGTGCCCTCGAGGAGGTACTGGGCGCCAAGTTCCCGACCGATTTCCTGCGGGCTCTCGCTTGTCTGCTTGTATTGCCGGGTGCTCTGCCAGGCGATCACGCCGAGGCTGCGGATGCTCCCGAGCCTGGTGGCGATCGCCTCGCTGAGCCCGTCGGTGAAGTACTCGTCGGCCGATGCGCCACGATTCTCGAGGGGCAGCACGGCGAGCATCTTCCGGTTCGCGACGGGCAAGGGCTCGACCGCGCTCGTTATCCCATGCCTTCCCGAGACGCCGTACCCAACGGCGCCGACGACGAGCACGATCCCAAGGGCGGCCGCGATTGTGCTGAGCGTAGCCGCTCGGTGAAGCTCCCGCCGTAGCGCCGCGGGCAGCGCTGCCAACACAAAATCGGTCGTAGACTGGCGCCGCCTGCGCTGCTGCTCGGCGACGCCTGGCGAAGACTCGCCTCGCTGCGCTTCCGCACACAGCTGCTTCACCAGGGCCAGTACGGCGGCATCTGGCGCGGTCCCCATCTCTTGCCGGAGGAACGCTTCGTGCGCTCGGGCGTGCTTGATGGCTTCGGCGGACTCGCCCGCGGCCACGAGCGCCGTCATGAGGCCGAGTGCGGCCTGGGAGCTGAGCGGATCGAGTGCAGTGACCCGGCGCCACCAGTCGGCCGCGGCGCGGTGGTCGCCGCTCGCGGCCGTTTCCTTACCCAGGGTTACGAGCGCGTCGCCGAACTGCTTTGCGAGGTGCGCGCGCTCCGCATCCAGCCAGCGCTCGAACTCGCCCGCCTCGCTGAGATAGAACCCGTCCAGAAACGGCCCGCGGTACCGGTCAACGGCACAGGCGAGTTCTCCACGCTGGAGCGCGTCCTCAAATGCCTGGACGTCGCTCGTGAGGACGGCCGTGTTCAGGCGCAGCTCGGTTGAGCCGAGGAACAGTTTGTCTTCGTTGAGATCCCGGCGGAGGGCGTAGCAGGCCTGTCTCAATAGGCTCCGGCCGTGCTCAGCGTCAGTCTCCGGCCAGAGGTAGGCGATGGCCTTATCGCGACTCAGGCCACGGGGGTGTCGCGCGAGCAGAGCGAGAAGGGCGAGCGTCTTGCGCTGGGCAGCCGCGCCCATGGGGGGAGCGCCGTTGGCCTCGATGGACAGCCCGCCGAACGTCCTCAGCTCGACCATGCGGATCCATTTGACGCTGGTCTGACGGCAGTCTCACGCCGCCGACCTAACTTAGCCCTCACGCTTGGTCGCGGCGAACTAGGCGCGCGGGATCTATCGCCGGCAACTCCGAAACGACGATCCAAGTGGCGACGCACGAATGAATTGGAGGCTCTCATGAAGGTGACGGCGATTCCGGTCCTGCTCCTCAGCGTCGCGTTCTTGGGGGGCTGCTCCGAGCGTGATACCACGACGGCTCCGCCGGCGCGCGCCACGGCCCAAACACCGCTCAACGCTTCGATCACGTCGCCCAGAGAATTTGACGGCGACGGGCATCCGAACGTCGGCCTTTTGTTCATCGACTTCTCGGGCGACCGCGAGCTGCAGCCGGCGAGCGAAGCGATATGCTCCGGCTTTCTGATCGCACCGACCGTGTTTCTGACGGCCGCGCATTGCTTCGTGCTGAACCAGGTGGCCCCGGGCACCGCGCTGTGGGTGTCCTTCGACCCGGTTTGGCTACCCGCACCCGCTCACGTGATTCAGGCGACCGGCTTTGTCGTGGATCCCGAGTTCAACTCGGGCTCTCGATTCCACGATCTGACCGTCGTCTTCCTCCCGTCAGGATCGACGACCGCCACGCCGATGCGGCTGCCGCGAGCTGGCTTGCTCGACTATCTCGCCGAGAGCAACGCTCTCCAAGGGCTGGACTTCCTGAAAGTCGGATACGGTCTGGTGCCGACGTGGGAGGGGGCCCCGTTCAGCTACACCAACACCGGGGCGCGGACGACTTCGACCGCGCCCGTTCAGACGCTCACCCCGGCGTGGTTGTTTCTGTTCCAGAACACGGTCGTCACGGATGAAGGTGGAGCGGGCCCGGGCGACTCGGGCGGGCCGTGGATCCTCGGAGATGTGGCGGTCTCCCTGACCAGCTGGCTTGGCGGAGGGGCGGCAGGCGGCAACGCATTCGGCGCCACTTGGCGGCTGGATACGCCGGAGGCGAGAACCTTTTTGCGAGCTTATGTGACGCTGCCTTAAGGACCAATGAACTGGAGTGAGCGACTGTTTACCGGGTGCTCACCGCACCTGCTTACCATGTGGCGCGCGTTGACGAGAGCGGGCCACGCCTTCACACACGGGAGGACACAATGTCCCACGCTGACATGATCCGCGCATGGAAGGATCCGGAGTATCGGTCGACCCTGACAGACGTCCCACCCCACCCGGCCGGCCTGATCGAGTTGGCAGATCCGGATCTGGGCGGCAGCGCCGCCGGGAAAGCTCGAGGCTTCAGGCTCGAAACGGTCAGACACATCACCACGAGCAAAGGCGGTGCGTGCAAGACGTTCGACTGCACCCTCAGCACGCACCACAAGTGTTGTCCGTGATAAGCGCAGGGCAGAATGGACTCGCGCGGATGTCGGCCGGAGTCCGAGGGCCGTGCTGCGCGAGCACCTCTGCCGACGAATCCCGCCTGGGTCTCGTGAATGCAGCCCAGCCGCTCATTGCACGCAGCCTCGACCGGCTGCGCGACGGCCTCAGGCGCGTGGTCGGTGCGGGAGTCCACGCTCCGATCGACCCAGACACGATCCAGGAGACTCTCTTCGCGGATGTGCCCCGTCAGTTGTTCGCCCTGCTGGCCCGAACGATGGTTCTGGAGCTGAACGTCGCGCGCCTCCGGGGACAGCTGGAGGGGGACACCGCCGAAGACCGATTTCGCGGTTTCCTCGAGCGCCTGCGCCACCCCGAGATCGCGCTCGGCATCATGCGCGAATACCCGGTGTTGGCACAGCAGCTCACCATCCATCTCGATCAGTGGGTCGCCGTCTCCTTGGAGTTCCTCGAGCGCTTGTTCGCGGATTGGGACGTGATCCGAAGCAACTTCAGCCCGGACCAGGACCCGGGCGCGTTAGTACGTCTGCAGGCCGACGTGGGCGACCGGCATCGGCGAGGGCGAAGCGTCGTGATCTGCCAGTTCGGCTCGGGGTTCCGGCTGGTCTACAAACCCAAGTCACTCGCCACCGACGCGCACTTTCAGGAGCTCCTGACCTGGATCAATCACCGGGGAACGCATCCCCCCTTCCGGACGCTGGAGATCCTCGACCGTGGCACGCACGGGTGGGTGGAGTTCGTCGCGGCCGAGAGCTGCGACTCGGTCCAGGCGCTGCGGCGATTCCATGAACGCCAAGGGGCATACCTGGGGGTGCTCTACGCGCTCGAGGCGACGGACGTTCACTGCGAGAACGTGATCGCCTGCGGAGAGCACCCCGTGTTGGTAGACCTGGAAGCGCTGTTCCAGCCTCGTTGCCCGGCGCCGGAAACGCCCGAAGACGTCGACAGCACTGCGATTGCCCATTCGGTGTTGCGTGTGGGCTTACTACCGTGGCGTGATTGGTCAAACGTGGAGCCTGAGGGCATCGACCTGAGCGGGCTGGGAGGAGCTGCGGGCCAGCTCACGCCGTACGCCATTCCGGATTGGGAGGCCGTGGGCACCGATGAGATGAGACTGACCCGACTTCGCGGGCGTGTATCGGATGCTCCTCACGCATCGTGCCGAGTTGCTGTCCCGCGGAGGGCCGCTGACCCGGTTTGCAGACGACGAGGTACGCGCCGTCCTGCGCCCGACCAGAACCTACCGTGTGCTGTGGAGCGAGAGCTTTCACCCCGACGTGCTCCGGAACGCGCTCGACCGGGATCGCCTGTTCGATCGGCTTTTGGTCGCCGTCGAGTCGCGCCCGTACCTGGCCAAAGTGATCTCGGCGGAGCGAGAAGATCTGCGCCAGGGGGACGTCCCCGTGTTCACTACCCGGCCCGCCGTTCGCGACCTGTGGACCAGCACCCGCGAGCGGCTCCCCGAGTTCTTTGACGAACCGGCACTGGAAGTCGTGCAGCGTCGTGTGCGCCAGCTCAGCGCGCGAGATCTCGAGCTCCAGCTTTGGATGATTCGTGCGTCGCTCGCGACCACCGGCGCGGCCGCCGAGCGGGAGCAACGCCCGGCCGACAAGGCAAATGGGTCGCAGGGAGCAGTTGATCGTGATCAGCTGCTCGGAGCGTCTCGAATCGTGGGCGACCGGCTGGAATCGATGGCGATCCGGGCGACGGAGAACGCCTCGTGGATCGGACTGATGCGCGCGAACGAATCCCAATGGACGGTGTCGCCGTTGACGGTCGACCTCTACGACGGTCTGCCGGGGGTCATTCTGTTCCTGGCTTACCTGGGTGCTATCAGCGGGGAACGGCGCTATAGCGACCTAGCTCGAGCAGCCTGCGCCACGATGCTGCGTCGGATGAGTGAATGCGAATCCTTCGCCATATCGATCGGCGCGTTTGATGGCTGGGGCGGGATTGTGTATACCCTTGCTCATCTGAGCGCGCTGTGGCACGCGCCGGAGTTGGTGACGAAGGCAGAGGCGCTCGTCGGGCGCCTCCCGACCTGGATCGCGCAGGATGAACAATTTGACATCATCGCTGGCGCCGCAGGCTGCATCGGCGGTCTAATCGCGCTGCAGCAACGGTTCCCGTCGGAGCGCGCGCGCGCTGCTGCCGTTGCCTGCGGCGACCATCTGCTGGCGCACCTCCAGCGAACCGAGCATGGAGTCGGGTGGATCATTCCGAGGCAATGCACTCCGCTCGCCGGCTTTGCGCACGGGGCTGCCGGGGTGGCATGGGCGCTGCTGAAGCTCGCTGCCCTGACGGGCGAGGAGCGGTTTCGGACGACCGCGCTCGCCGCCATCGCCCACGAGCGCAGTCTCTTCTCGCCGGACGCGGGCAACTGGCGCGACCTGCGGGTGCGCGAGACCGACGGGCGCGCCGAGGCTAGAGAATCCTTCATGACCGCTTGGTGCAACGGTGCGCCCGGCATCGGCCTGGCCCGCCTGTCGACGATCCGGCAGCTCGACGATCTCGCAGTCCGTCGGGAAATCGATGCGGCGCTGCACGCGACGCTCCGTGGCCCGGTTGGTCACAATCATTCCTTATGCCATGGGGATCTGGGCAACCTGGAGTTCCTGTTGCAGGCCGGACAGATGCAGCAGCACGAGCGGTGGCGTGCGGAGGCCTACCGGCTGGCGAGCCCCATCGTCGAGCGTGTCGGCAGGCACGAATGGCTCTGTGGTACGCCGCTGAGCGTCGACTCGCCTGGGCTGATGACGGGTTTGGCGGGAATCGGATACGGCCTGCTGCGACTGGCAATGCCGGCGCGTGTGCCCTGCGTGCTGACGCTCGATCCCCCCAACCTGGATTGACCACCTATGAGACTCTCCGAACTGGCGGCCAGGGTCGGTGCACGACTGGAGAATTGCCCCCGCCCTGAGGAGCTGGAAATCACCGGCATCGCGCCGATCGAAGCGGCTGGCGCTGGCCAGATCGCCTATGTCGGGAGTGCGAGAGATTGTGCCGCGGCCCGGAGCACTGGCGCGTCGGCTGTCATTCTGTCGAGTGGTTCCGTGCCTTTCCCAGTGCCGATGCTCCGCGGCGACGTTCCGTACCTCATCGTCGCCCGTGTGCTCGACCTGTTTCATGCGCCTCTCCGGTACGAACCGGGCGTCCATCCCACGGCGGTCATTCATGACTCGGCGAAGATCGGCCCCAGGGTGTCGATCGGCGCGTACGTCGTGATCGATCAGGATGTAGAGATCGGAGCTGATGCGGTTCTCCTTGCACACGTCGTGATCTATCGCGGTGCGCGCATCGGCAACCAGTTCTTCGCCCACGCGCATGCCGTGGTCCGTGAATACTGTCGCCTGGGGGACGACGTCGTTCTGCAAAATGGAGCGGTCATCGGAGCGGACGGCTTCGGATTCGCCAGGGAGACGAGCGACGGGCACGACACCTGGGTGAAGCTAGCCCATCCCGGTGCCGCCGTGTTGGGCGATAAGGTCGAGGTGCAGGCGAACGCGTGTGTTGATCGCGCGTCCATCGGGGAGACGCGACTCGGTCGGGACGTGAAAATCGGCGGCCTCGCGCAAGTGGGACATGAATCGAGCATCGCCGAGCTGACCCTCGTGTGCCCGCAGGTCGGCCTGGGCGGAGCGACGCGGGTGGGGAAGGACGTCACGCTCCTGGGACAGGTCGGGGTAGCCGGATACTGCACGATCGGCGATGCCGTGACGGTGACGGGCAAGGGCGGCGTGATTAGTGATGTCGGTTCCGAGCAGGTGGTCAGTGGATTCCCCGCAATGGCGCACAAGCGGTGGCTCCGCAGTGTGGCGCTCCTCAGGCGCCTGGAGGAGGTCCCTCATGCCGTGCCCGCCGCGGCGGCGCCGCCGATACGGAACTCCTGATGCGTTCGATCTCGGATCTTCCTAGCGTCACGCTCCCGGACGACTACCAGACTGCACCGGGACGCTTCCTGGCAAGCATGTACGCCGCGCACGGCCCCATCTACAGGACGACGACGCTGGGCGGGAGCGACGTCGTCTACCTGGTCGGACCCGAGGCGAATCGATTCGTGCTCTCGACGCACCGGCTGCACTTCTCCCATTGTGAGGGTTGGAACCGGACCGAAGGTGCGGCGGACGTCCTGGGAGCGGGCCTGCTCTTCATGGATGGTGGCACCCATGCGGACCACCGGCGCATGTTGAACCCGGCCTTCACCGCCACGCAGATGGATCACTATCTACCGCAAATGCACGCAATCATCGAGAGGGTGGTTGCTGGGTGGGGAACGGCGGGTGAGATCGATATCTACCAGGAGGCACACCGCGTCAGTTTCGAGATCGTGGCGACCGTACTGCTTGGCCTCCCAACCACCGTCGACGTCGAGCGGCTGCGGGCGCTTTTCCTGGCACTGCTCCGTCGCGAGATCGTCCCCTTGGGGGACCAAGGCGACGCTGGCGCGGTCCGCACGGAGAGTGAAGCCATCAGATCCAGCATCGTGGACCTTTTGGCTCCGGCGCTTCGCGAGCAACACCATCGCGCGCATGGCGACGCCCTCGGCACCCTGGTGAGCGCCCGGTGCGACACGGGACGCGCTGTGAGTGACGATCAAGTGCTGGCTCACGTGATGAATCTGCTCTTCGCCGGCCACGTCACGACCGCCAGCCTGTGCGCGTGGCTGTTCTATCTGCTCAGCCAACACCCGGCGTATGCCGAGCGGGTCTACGACGAGCAGGCCGCCGCATTGGATAGTGGCGCGCTGCCGACCTTCGACGACACGCTGAAGATGGAGCTGTTGTCGAATGCGCTTCTGGAGACGGAGCGGCTTCACCCTCCCATCGCGAACCTGCCCCGCGGCGTCGTGGCCGATGTCGAGTTTCAGGGCTATCGGGTGCCCAAGGGAACGCTCGTGTTTTGCTCGATTGCGGGCTCCCACATGATCCCGACTGTCTTCGCGCAGCCCGCTCGCTTCGATCCCGACCGATTTGCCTCACCTCGCCGGGAGCACGTGAGGACTCCCTACGCCCTGATCGGTTTTAGCGCCGGCCCTCGCACCTGTATCGGAAGGACACTCGCAACGATGGAAATCAAAGCCATCGTGTCTCATGTCCTCCGCCAGTACCGACTCGAGCTGTCCCCTGACCAGCACATTGGGCCTCTGTACGCACCGATCAGCGCGCCGATGAACGGGATTCGAATGAGGGTGGCTACAGCGGAGCGGCAGGCCCCGCGGCGTAGCAGTCCCTCGTCGCCAAACCAGGTTGCGAGATGAGCGTTTGCCAGCGGCATTCCGCACACGCTCGCCGCCTCATTCCGGCCGCGTTCGTCATCGCGACACGGCGTCTGCTGGCTGTCTCGGTCACCACCGCGTTGGTTGCCGGGATCCTGAGCTGCGGTTCGGGGGCTTCTCCCACGAGTCCCGCGCCGATCGTCGGCTGCGGCCTGGGCCCTTCTCCCGCGGATGTCGCGCCGATGTTTCTCCTGACCACCATCCTCGGCGATGGCGCGCAAGGAAGTCCCCTCACCTCGGCCGTCCCGTACGCTCCAGGCGCGGTCGTGCCGTACTGCTACACGCCATCACCCGGCCACGCGTCGGCGATAGCCGTGCTCGACGGCTCAGTCGTGACCGCGACTGGCTCCATTTCCATGAACGCCGACCACGTGCTGTGGGTCTTCGGCAATGCATCCAACGGGACCCCGTTCAACGGGATGATGACCGTCCCGTCAGACTTCACGAAGATTCCGTACCCGGAGTTCTATCAGCGCGCCCCGTCGTTCAGCTACACCGTGCCGGACCCGTACTGCGCCACCGTCACCGCGGTCGTCGCGTATCCCACGTCGTACTTGGGTGCGTTCCCGCTGCCGGCCATTCAGGGCGCTCCCCTACCGGCAGCAATGAGCCGAGGCGCGGCTGTCAAGGACTACTGGCAATACGGTCTCACGAATCCGTCCACCAACGCAGGGTGTTCGGGCGACATGCACGCCGCGTTCGTCACCACGCTGCAACGGCTGCGGAAGCTGGGCGCCGATCACGTGGACATCTACCAGAGTGCCTATCTGATCGACGTGAATGCCGCGCAGCTGGACTTCGATCTCACGCGTCGCATCGAGATCTCCGATGCGGAGCTGGCGTGGATCGTCGGCGCGGCGAAGGCCGCCGGACTCGAGGTGCACGAGTACATGCTGATCGCCGGCGAGGATGTGAATCACGTACTCCTCCCCACGCCGCCCACCAGCGCCTGGGCCGGCGATTACCTCGACGCGTACACTCGCTTCATCGTCAACCGCGCCGCCGTCGCCGAGCATGACGGCATCCAGGCGTTGCAACTCGACTGGGGTGTCTACTTCTTCGACTGGACGCCGTATCGGGACGTCTTCATCGCGAAGATGACTACCGCCGCGCAGCAGGTGCGTGCGGTCTACTCCGGCAAGATCCTGTATGGCGCCGCGGCACCGTGGATATCGAACGACCCTGGCCTCATGACCAACATCGACTGGTTCATCGGCGACATCTTCGGCATCCAGTTCAGCGCCGCGGACAACGCCAACATCACCGTGCCGCAGCTCAGGGAGAAATACCTCACCCTGATCACGGGCCTCGGCAACACGCTCGGCCCGGCCAAACGCCCGGTCATGTGGCGGCTCTTCGCGCAGTCGCATCGCGACTATTTGTTGAATGGGTGGGTCGAGGACGGGTTCTGCGTGTCGAACTGCTCCCAGAGCACATTGCACACGGACTTTTCAGTGCAGGCCATCGCGTACGAGGCCATGCTCGAAGCCATATCCGCACAGACCGCGTTCACGACCGCCGGGGTGACCGCCGTAGGCTCTTGGTATGTGGACGTCATGCTTCCGGCGCAGAGCTTTCCCAACATCTCGCAGTCGTGGCGCAATAAACCAGCCGAATCGATCCTCTATCGTTGGTTCGCGCGTCCCCCCTAACCCCCTTCAGGGGGTCGGGTGCGGTGAGTTCGGCTGTGAGTTTCTCGACACTCGGTTGATCCTCTCCCGCCGTCCCGACTCAAACGGCGAGCCGAGTAGGCTCGCCGTTCTTGTCGAGGCGTCCCTTACTTGGTGCCCGGGGCGACCTGGTCCAAGTCCGCCGCCAGCGCCAGCGCGGCAGCCCTACCGCCCAGCTCGAGTCCCGCCTCAAAGTCGAAGCGATAGTGAATACCCGCATACAGCCGCGACAGGCTTGCCTCCTGGGCGACGGCTGCCACTCGGGCACGCTCGCTTGGGAAGGCGGCGGCGA
>WNGR01006797.1_pt1 | contig 14586 bp, 9 predicted proteins | sample 5407581 | NCBI WGS metagenome assembly WNGR01 (sample SAMN13153383, study PRJNA577476) | soil metagenome | isolation source: 80 cm soil or saprolite under Garry oak tree replicate 2 | place: USA:California | collected 2016-06-15
GGTTCAGACGAGTGTGCTCGTGCCGGCGTTGTCGCTTAGCAAGCAGCTCACGAGCCCGTCGGTGGCGCTGGTGGGCCAACAGGTCCAATACACGCTTCGGTACAGCAACGCCGCCGGCGCCGCCCCGGCGCAGAGCGTCGTCTTGACGGATACGCTCCCCACGGGGCTCCAGTACCTCAGCGCGACGTCGGTGCCAGTCGTGGCGGGCCAGGTGCTGACCTGGTCCCTCGGTACGCTCGCGGCAGGGGACAGCGGGGCGATCGACCTGGTGGCGGTGGTGGCGCCCACGGTGCGCGACACGGTGCTGGTCCGCAACCTGGCGTTCCTCCAGGCACAGGGCACGGCGCCCCAGGCGGCGGCCGCGGCACAGCTGGCCCTCGTCGGCCCTCCCAGCGCGGCGCTCGGGCTCGACTTCACGGCCGACGTGCTCGAGGTCGGGGTGGGCGAGGCGATTCCGTACACGCTCACTGTCCAGAACCCTGGCACCCTCACGGTCACGGGCATGCGGATCACGGTCCAGCTGCCGGTCGGGGCGCGATACGTGCCCGGCAGCGCGATCGGCGCAGACTCGAGTGTCGGGGGCGGCGGCCAGCTGATCCTGTTCACCGGGGCGGCCCTGGTCCCCGGGGCGAGTCGGACGCTGCGATTCGTCGCGGCGCTGGTCTCGGCGCCAGGCTCCGTGGCCGCGGCGCGCGCGACCGCATCCGGACAGGTGTCGGGCGGCCTGGCCGGCTCCCCCGAGGCGATCGCGTGGGTGCAGGTGCGCCGCGCGTGGCCGATGGAGACGCGCGCCGCGATCGGGAAGGTCTCGGTGCAGGGCACGGGCGAGATCAGCCTGGCGAACATCGACATCTGGACCGAGGACGGACAGGTCGCGACGACGGACTCCACGGGGAAGTTCTCGTTTACCAACCTGCGCCCCGGTCGGCACGCGTTCCGCGTCGATCCGCGCTCAATCCCCGAGGGGTACCAGGTGGCGGGCGACGAGGTTCAACTCGTGGACGCGAGCGGCTGGACGACCCCGCGGGTGAGCTTCCGCCTCCTCGAGGGCGGCGCCGCGCCCGCCGCGAGGATTCGCCGGCCCCGTTCCCCGGTCCGGGACACGGTGCGCCCCGAGGCAATTCGGCGTCCCGTGGCAATCGCCTTCGCGGCGATTCCACTCCCGGCACCGCCCGCCTCCTCCGGGCCGTTCCCGGAGCTCCGGCTGTCCCCGGGGTCGGGGTCGAAGGTGCGCTACGAGGTGACGCTCCGACAGCCGCAGGACGCTCCCCTCGACGCGGTCGTGAGCTTCAGCCCGCTCGCGGACTCGGCCGTCGTCTATCGGGACGGCGTGCGATTCACGAGCTACCCCCGGATCGATAACGAGGCGATCCCCATCCCGCCCGCGCGCCCGGGTGCGGAGATCCAGATCGTGGCGTGGTCGTCCGAGCGGCGCGACTCCGCGACGCTGCGGATCGCGACTTGGCCAGCCGGGCGCGGCGCATCCGACATGATGCGACGACTCGCGGGCCGGACGCAGGTGCGCGTCCGCGCCGCCGTTCACAACCCCCGCTTCCCGGTGATGGTGGCGGTCGGCGGGCCGGCTTCGGGTGGGGCGCTGCCCGCACCCGACACGGCAGTCGCCGCCGTCCCGGCGTCGGCCGGGGCTGTACCGGCAGCGGATACCGCGGCGGCAGCCGACTCGTCCGGCCACGGCGCGCCCGCGGCGCTCGCGGAGACGGTGTTCGTCGCGCCGGCGCGCTCGGCGGGGGACCGGGCGACGGAGCGCCAGGCCGCGCTAGTTCGCGGTCCAGGGGTCGAGCTTTCGGCTCCGCGTGACGGCGCCGTCCTCGTCGAGGACCGCGTGTACATCGGCGTGAAAGGCGAGCCCAACACCCCGCTCGTGCTCTACGATGGAGGGACCCTGATCGACACTGTCCACGCGCGCATCGATGGGGCCTATGACTTCATCGCCGTTCCGCTGGCCCGGGGTCCGCATCGCTTGCGCGTTGCGATGAGGAACTCCTGGGGTCAGGAGCGCTGGGACAGCATCGCCGTCCACGTGACCGGCCTGCCCGCGCGGTTCGAGGTGCCCGGCCGGGTGAGTCTCGTTGCCGACGGGCGCACCGCCGTCGTGGTGGACGTGCGCGTCCTGGACGCCTGGGGCGTGCCGGTGGCGCAGCCGGCTTACGTGTCGGTGAACGTGACGGGGGCGGCCCCGTTGGGGGAGGATGCCGACCCCTCCTCCGTCGGACGCCAACTGCTCTCGAGCGCGACGGGCCGGCTCGTGATCGCGCTGCGGCCGGGCCGAGACGTGGGCCCGGGCGCCCTCGAGCTCAAGTCCGGCGACGCGACGGCCACGGTGCCACTCGAGTTACTCCCCGAAGTGCGCGGCCTCACGGTCGCCGGATCGGGAATGGTCGGGGCGGGAGCGAGCCCCGAGTCCTATGGCGCGGTCACGGCGCGCGGCCGGCTGGACTCGCAAACCTCTTTCACCCTGGGGCTCGACTCCCGCCGGTTGCACGACGGGCAGGACGTGTTCGGCCGCAGCGCCGACCCGCTGGCGCAGGCGCAGTATCCCATCCTCGGGGACGCGAGCGTGCAGCAGAGTCGCACGGCGTCCCGGACCTGGCTGTCGGCCCGGGTCGAGCGCGGCTTCGCCTGGGCGGCGTTCGGCGATCTCACCAGCGCCGACTTCGCGAGCGGTCTGAGCCTCGCGCAGTACCGACGGTCGGTGACAGGTCTCGCCGCGCACGTCACAACGGGCGCGGTCACCTGGAGCGCGTTCGGCAGCTTGACGTCGCAGTCGCTGCGGCAGCTGCAGATCCGCGGGGCGGGGGTCTCCGGTCCCTACCAGCTGGCCGGCGGTATCCTGCCTGGCACCGAGTACCTCCGCCTCGAGACCCGGGACCTCCAAAACCCGGAACGCGCCGTCGCGACGCTGGGCCTGACGCGGTTCGTGGACTACCAGATCGACTATGTCGACGGCGTGGTGCTCTTCAAGCAGCCAATTCCGGCAGCCGACGCGAGCGGGAATCCCGTGTTCATCGTCGCGACCTTCGAAGCGGCTGCCGGCGGGGAACCGCGGCTCGTGGCCGGCGCCCGGGCGGCGCTCGACATGCGTCCATTGGTGGAGGGCCTGGGGCTGGACTCGCTCCGCCTCGGCGTGACTGTCGTGAACGCCGAGCAGGCAATCGACCGCTACCGCCTCGTCGGCGGCGACGTGCGAGCCTTCCGGCTCGGGGCCGTCGACGTCGGCGGGGAGGTCGCCTACGCCGAGCACGGCGACTCCACGGGTCTCGCCGCCTCGGCTAAGGTGAGCTACAGCCTGTTCGGCGGCGCGGTGACGGTCGGGGGCGGCTACCTGCGGGTCGGTCGTCAGTTCACGAACCCCTCCAACGTCGCCCTGCAACCCGGCTTGACCGAGGAAAGCCTGAGGGGTGGGCTGAAGCTCGGCGGCACAGAGCTGCGGGCGGAGCACACGCGCCAGAATTTCGAGCTGCAGGGCATCGACCGCGAGCACACGCGTGTCGGCATCGTGCAGACCGTCGCCCCCGGGTTCCGAGTGGACGCAGGAGTGGCGAACGATCAACTAGGCGGCGGCGCGCTGACGTCCAGCCAGGTGACGGCGGCCGAGGTGAAGACGCAGTGGGGCGTGTCTCCGACCCTGCAGCTCTGGACCGAAGCGCGCCGTCGCCTGAGCATCTCCGGCCCGGAGCTGTCGCCGGAGGTCTGGGGCTTCGGCGCGAGCTACCGGGTGGCTCGCGGCATGGCCCTCGAAGCCAGCCACCGGTACGTCTCACGCCCCGACAGCCAAGGCAGCTACTCGGTCTCGAGCGTCGGCGTGCGGGCGGACATCGGACCGGGGACCCAGGCGTGGGGCAGCTATCAGCTCAGCGGCGGCGTGAGCGGCGCCGGCAACGCCGCCATCATCGGGCTCCGCAACCGGCTGCAGCTCTCGTCGGATCTCACGGTCAACCTACTCTTCGAGCGCCGCCAAGGCGTGCGGAACGCCTCCATCGCGGATCCCGTGCGAGCGCTCCCGTTCCTGCAGACCGAGGGCGACTACTGGTCGGCCGGCGCCGGATTGGAATTGCTCCCGCAGCACGCGCCGTACCGGTTGACGGCCCGCGCCGAAGTCAAGGACGGCGCGCTGCAGTCGACTCGGCTCGCCACCGTGGCCGGCGACGTGACATTCGACGCATCGCTCGCCCTGCTGTCGCGTCAGGAATTCTCCCAGAACGCGCTCCCCGGGGCTCCGCTCTCCCGCCGCCTGTCGAGCCTGTGGGGCCTGGCGCTTCGGCCCGCGCACAGCGACCGGCTCAACGTGCTGGCGAAGCTCCAGTGGACCGACGACCGCAATCCGATCGGGGGCGGCGTGCTGGTCCCCCAGGGGAAAGAGCAGCGGCTGATCGGCGCCGCCGAGCTCATCTGGGCGCCCCGCCCGTCCCTGGAGTTCGCGTCCCGCTACGCCATGCGCCGGACGCAGGCCGATCGCCTGTACGCCGACGGCACTGCCCAAACGCTGACCGCCTGGGCCGACTACATCGGGGGCCGAATGACCCTCGACGTGACTCCATGGCTGAGTGTGCGCAGCGATGGCCGGCTGCTGATGGAGCGAACCACGGGCTCCACGGCCTGGGACGGCTCGCCGGCGCTGGTCGTGCGTCCGGTCAACGGGCTGGAAATCGCCACCGGGTACCGGTTCGGCAATCTCGACGATCCGGACTTCTCAGTTCGCGGCGGGCACGGGCTGTTCGTCACGCTGTCGGCGGCACTCACGGAGAAGGTCTTCCACTCGGCAGCGGACTTCTGGCGCGCGCGGTTCTAGCCGCCCTGAAGCCGTCCGAGGCCGGTGCAGGGGGCCGGCATCCCGGCCCCTCTGCGCGCTAGCTCTTGGCCGCCGCCGTCAGCGGGCTCCTCGTCGGTACCAGCGCGAGCGGCGCCTGATGCGTCCACAACCTCCAGAACTGCCGCTCGTTGCGGAGGAGCTCCTCGCAGCTGCCTTCCTCCACGACGGCGCCGTTCGCGAGCACCACGATCTTGTCGGCTTTGGCGACAGTGCTCAGTCGGTGGGCGATGACGACGACGGTCTTGCCGGCGCTCCGCAGATCGTGGATGACCTGTTGGACGTAGTGCTCGGAGATGCCATCGAGCGCCGATGTCGCCTCGTCCAAGATCAGGATCTCCGGCCGCCGGTACAGTGCGCGCGCGATCGCCAGGCGCTGACGTTGTCCCGCCGAGAGATTCACGCCGTTCTCGCCCAGGTAGGCGGCATAGCCGGCGGGCAGCTTCTCGACGAACTCGTGGATCCCGAGGCGTTTGCTGACGTCGAGCACGCGCTGCATGTCGGGCGAGAACTCGCCCACGGCGATGTTCTCCACCACGTTTCCCGCGAACACGTCGACCTGCTGCGGGACGGCCACGACGATGCGGCGCAGGCTGGAGGCGCTGGCGTGCCGAATGTCATACCCGCCGATCCGAATGCGCCCGGTTCCCACCGGGTAGAGGCCCTGCAGTAACGCGAGCAGGGTACTCTTGCCCGAACCGCTCTCACCGACGATCGCGGTGATATGGCCTCGGGGAATCGTGAGGCTCAGATCGGTGAAGACCGCTTCGCGTGTCCCGTAGCGGAACCCGACGTGCTCGAACTCGATGTCGCCTGAGAGGTCCGCGGTGAGCTCCATGGTGTCGCCGGGCGCTTCGCGCTCGAGGTCCATGATCTCGAACAGCCGGTCGGCGGCGACGAGCGCGTCCTGGACGGTCCGGTTCGCGCCGATGAGGGAGAGCACGGGCGGCGTCAGGTATCCGATGAGCGCATAACACGACATCAATTCGCCGGGGGTCAGGCCGCGCGCCATGACCAGCTGCGCCCCAACCCAGAGCAGCGCGATCGTGAACGCCTGGGAGACGAGCAACGCCGCCTGGGCCGACGCAATCGAGGCGCGCCCGCCCGCGTACACCGCGCGCAGCACGCGCACGAAGCGCGACTCCGTCCGCAGGCCCGCCGTGTCCTCCAGTCCGAACCGCTTGATCGTTGCGGCCGCCTTCACCGACTCCACCAGCTGGGCTTGAAGCTCCGAGCCGTGCTCCATGATCGTGCGCACGTTCTTGCGGTTGAACCGGTTGGTCAGCGCGTAGATCACGGCGACCACCGGGATCATGCAGGCCACGACCAGCGCGAGCTTCCAGCTGTAGAGCAGCATCAGCCCGAGCGAGAGCACGACGATCAGGGCGTTCACGAGCACGTCGAGCGCGACGTCGTTGATGAACGCGCGGATCTTCACGGCGTCGTTTACGCGCGCGAGGATCTCGCCGACCCGCATCGCATCGAAGAACTGCTGGGGGAGCGCCAGGAGATGTCGGTAATAGCCGAGGATCAGCGCACCGTCGATGCGCTGGCCGGTCTGAAGCGTGAGCAGGCTCTTGATGCCCCCCACCAACACCCGCATCCCGAGGAGCGCGACCATGATCACGCTCATCAGATTGAGCAGGTTGCGGTTCCCGTCGATCAGGACGTAATCGACGATCTTCTGCACGTAGATCGAGGTGGCGAGCCCGAGTAGGGTGAACACCAGGGCCCCGACGAACGCCTGCGCCATCACCGTCCGGTGGGGAGCGAGCAACTCCCAGAAGCGCCGTGCGAGCGGCACCGTCTCGTCGCCGCGCCGGAACCGCTCCGCCGGGGCGAGGAGCACGAGCACGCCGGTCCACGTCTTGGCGAACTGCTCGAGGGGTTGCTTGTGGACGAGCCCGTCGCCCGGATCCATGACGACCACGTGTTTCGCGGTCACCGCATAGATCACCACGAAGTGCGCGAGGCGTTGGCGCACCACGACGTGCGCGATCGCCGGCTTGGGAATCTTGGCGAGGCTCTCGATCGTCCCCTTGACGCCCTTGGCCGCGAACCCGAGGGCGGTCGCGGCCTCGACCACGCCGAGCACGTTCGTCCCCCGCAGGTCAGTCGACGCGTACTGCCGGAGGCGGGCGACGGAGAGCGTCCGACCGTAATGGGTCGCGACGGACTTCAGGCACGCCGCCGCGCAATCCGTGACGTCGTGCTGCTGAACGCGGGGAATCCGCCGGAACATGAGGCCCTCAGGGTGCCGGAGCGGCGGCAAGGGGAGCGCGCGCGGGATTGAGCCAGTCGTTCACGTCGTCCCGCAGGAGCTGGAGCAGGCTCCGCTCGGCGACGACGAACCGCGCTTGCAGGGTCATGCCCTTCCGGACCGTGCTTGTGAAGCCGTTCGCGAGCGACAGGCGCGTCCGCGCGAGTGCGCAGGTCACCTTGAACATCGGCCGCCCATCGACCTCGACGAAGTCGTCCGAGATCTCGGTGACCGAGCCCTCGATGACCCCCCAGTCGGTGTAGTTGAACGCATCGACCATCATCCGGACCGCCATCCCCGGGTGGAGGAGGCCGATGTCCCGGGGCGCCACATACACCTGGGCCACGAGATCCGAGCGCGGCGAGATCACCGCCAGGAGCTCACCCTCCTGGACGGGGCTGCCCGGGGAGAGACTCGCGACCAGCTCCACGGTGCCCGAGGCCGGCGCGGTGATCGTATACGCCGCCCGCTGCTCGGCGACCTGGGCCTGCTGCGAGGCGAGATCCTGGAGATCGGTCCGCAGACTCGTCAGCGCGGTCTGCCACCGGGTGCGGTAGCGTTCGAGAATCATGCGACCCTGGCTCTGCAGCTGCGCGAGCTGAAACTCCTTGTCCTCGAGATCGCTCGCCGTCGTCGACTGCGTGCGGTAGAGATCACGGACCCGGGCCGTCTCCCGGCGGGCGCGCTCCTGTGCCAGGCGGTTGTCGCGCACCTCGGTCACGAACTGCCGGTACTCACGCTGGTAGTCGGCGGTGCGCAGCGCGGGGTCGTTCCTCGTGAGCAGCAGGGTGAGGTCCGCGAGCAGGCTTTGCTTCTCGGTGACGCGCGCAGCCAGCAGGGCGGCGCGGTCATCGAGCGCGGTCGCGCGCAGCAGCACGATGACGTCGCCCGGGCCCACCGTCTGGTTGTCCCTCACCAGCACCTGCGCCGCGAGCGCCGACACGAGGGCGTGGATTTCCTGCTTTTCGGTGGCCGGGCGGATGATGCCGGGACTGCGAACGGTCACGTTGACCTTGATGAGCGGCAAGGCGGCCGCCGTGGCGATCACCGTCGCCAGCGTCGCGTGGTAGACACCGCGGCCGGCGCGGGCGTGGCGCGCCAGATGCGTCTCGAGCGAGTCATCGAGCGCGTCGGCCGGGTAGAGTTGGGCGGGCATCGGGAGCGGCCCGGTCCGGGCGGCGCGTGGCGCGCCGTCCGGACCAGCATCTGACCTAGGACGTCGCGGCGGCGTAGCCGTCGCCGATCCCATCAACAAAACTGTCGAACTGGGCGATCAACGTCCCCAGGATCACGGCACACCACCAGCAACCGCCCTCGAGATGCCGCGCGGTCTCGGCGTCCAGCTCCTCCACGTCGAACGCCGCGACATTCGTCAATGCCACCGAAGTCATAACGCCTCCTGGCTGAGGGTGGAATCTTGACAGCGACCCATGTCTACGCCGTGCAGCCGAGATACCCGTCCAAGGGTGCGGCCGCGAACATGCCGACGAAGTAGCCGATGCCGTAGCCGACGTAATACCAGAGCGTCTCCCCGCCGCCCACGGCCTGCAGCTCCTCGGGCGACAATTCCGCGACACGGTAGGCCCGGACGTCCATAACCCACCTCCTCCATTGAGAGTAGAACTGCGGGATCACCGCAACGATGAATCGCGGGGCGGCAATGGGAAACTCCGGTCTTTACCGGGGTGCGAAGGAGGGACTTGCCCGGGGGAGAAGCCCGGGGTACGGCGAGGACGGCGCTAGGCGCCGATCAGACCAGCCCGGATGGCGTAGCGGACCAATCCGGCGGTGCCATGGACCTGCAGTTTCTCCGCGATGCTCTCGCGGTAGGTCTCGGCGGTCTTGGCGGAGATGCCGAGCTCGGCGGCGGACTGCTTCGTCGTCAGACCCTGGGCGATCAGACGCAGAAGCTCCAGCTCCCGGGGCGACAGCGAGTCGTGCGAGGAAGATCCTTTGCTACTCGATCCGTCCCGGCTCGTCCGCGAATACGCTGGGCTCACGTACATGGCCCCCCGGGCAACGTCGCGCACCGCCTCGACCAGGTCCTCGGCCACTTCCGACTTCAGGACGAGCCCGCGCGCTCCGGCGCGCAGGGCGTCCGACACCGGCGGCTCCGGCGGCATGCCGGTCAACAGGATCAACCCCGCCTCCGGCACGCGCTGCATGATGGCGCGAGCGGCGCTCAGGCCGTCCAACACGGGCATCACGACGTCGAGCACGACCACGTCGGGGCGCAGCTCTTGCGCCAGTCGCACCGCCTCCCGGCCGTCCGCTGCCACCGCCACCACGTCCAGCCCCCGCGACTCGAGCAACAAGCGGACCCCTTGCAGCACGATCGGATGATCGTCGGCGACGAGCACGCGCGTGCGGAGCCGGCGGGGAGCGCCGGCGCGTGGTTTCGCAGGGCGTTTCGTTACGCGTTCCATGCTCTGGACATCCGCGAGGGGAGAGACCGCCGACCAGTCCAAACCTACCGGCGGGGTTGGATGTTGCCAAGACGCAACGAAAAAAGCCCGCCATCGCGGGCTTTTCTCGCTACGAAGCACAGTCTTACAGGTCGACGCGGACCTTGTGGTCCTTGGTCTCCTTGATCAGCAGGGTCCCGACGACGAAGGTCATCATCGCCACGACGATCGGATACCACAGGCCTCGGACGGTTACGGGGCGTAGCGCAGCCCGGTTTAGCGCGCCTGGTTCGGGACCAGGAGGTCGGTGGTTCAAATCCACTCGCCCCGACTACTGTCGGACTGCCTAACGGTCGGACTGCCCGATCGTTAGGCGCTGAACAGTCAGACAGTCCGACTGTCCGGCCGTCCGACTGCGCTAGCCCCTCGCCCCCGCCCGCACCTCCGCTGGCTGCCAAATGCTGATCTTGCGCGTCTCCGGCATGAGGAACAGACCGAGCAGGAACGCAACGGCCGGGACGGTGATGGGGTAGACCAAGGCGTGAGCCAAGCTCTGCGAAGACAGGTAGACAGCGGCCGGGATCACGTTCACGAGCCCCCCACCCCATCCGTTGCCAATGTGATATGGCACCGACACGGACGTGTAGCGGATCCGGGCCGGGAAGTACTCGGCGAGGAACGCACCGATCGGACCATAGACCATCCCCACGTAGGAGACCAAAATCGCGACGATGAGAATGGCGAGCGGGTAATTGACGGCGCCGGGCGCGGCTACTGAGCCGAGCGCCGAGTAGAGCGGGTAATACGTGACGGCCGCCAGGAAGAAACCGGCCAGGATGATCGGCTTGCGGCCGATCTTGTCCGACAGCCACCCGAAATAGATCAGCGTCGGTGAGGCAATGAGCAGCGCGACGCCGACGATGGTGCTCGACGTCAGGACGTCCAGCTTCTTCACCGTCTGCAGGAAAAACAGCGCCCAGAACTGGCCGCTGTACCACACCGCACCCTCGCCGAGCACGATGATGCTGGCGATCAGGACGTACTTGATGTTGCTGCTCAGGAAGGCCTCTTTCCAGGGATTCATCGCCGTCTGCGCCTTTGCCTTGATGGCCTGGAAGATCGGCGTCTCCTGGAGCTGCAGCCGAATGTAGATGGCGATCGCGACCATCACCAACGACAGCAGGAACGGAATCCGCCAGCCCCAGGCGGCGAACGCCGCGGTTCCCAGCGCCTGGCGTGTTCCGATGACGATCGCCAATGACACCACGATGCCGAGCGTGGGGGACGTCTGCAGCCACCCAGTGTAGTAGCCCCGCTTCGCGTCGGGGACGTGCTCGGCGACGTAGGTGATCGCGCCTCCGTACTCACCCCCAAGACACAGTCCCTGGATGAGGCGCAGGCCCAAGAGAATCACGGGCGCCAGGGCGCCGATGGTGGCGTAGCTCGGGACGACGCCGATCAAGGCAGTCGAGATGCCCATACCGCTCAGCGTGATGAGGAACGTGTACTTGCGGCCGATGAGATCGCCGACCCGGCCAAAGAGGAACGCCCCGAGCGGCCTGATCAGGAAGCCGGCGACGAAGGTTCCGTACGTGCGGATCAACGCGGCACCAGGCTGACCTTGCGGGAAGAACTGCACCGACAGGATCGCGGCGAGACTGCCGAAAATGTAGAAATCGTACCACTCAATCACGTTGCCGACGGCTGCGGCGCTGACGACCCGGCGCAGGGCCTTGAAGGAGAGTTGAGGCGCGGTCATGGTCCCCCTCTATGGGTGGGTGGTTCGAGTCTGCCGCTCACAATCCGAGTTACTTGTCGCCCGCACCGCCGGCGACCAGTCCCTTGCTCCGCCACTTCTCGAAGATGCGCTTCACCTGCTGGTGCGCGTCATCCAACGCCTGGGGCGCCGTCATGCGTCCCGTCGCCACGTTGGCGAACATGGTCGGCAGCACAAAGGTGTCGAAGACCTCGCTCTCCGCCGGGTTCGCCGGGCCCGGATGCCCGATGTTCGTCGCCCACTGCAAGGCGGTGCTGATCGGCTTGAGCTTGGCGGGCGGGGTGGAGCCGAACGGGTCATTGGCCGTGGCCTGCTCGAGCCAGCGCTGACCCGCCGCGGGCTTCTGCCCCAGGGCCGTGCCGGGGTCGGCCACGGAGCCTGGGAACGACGGGAAGTTGTAGAGCTTGCTCGCCGAGACGGCGTCCCGGTAGTGCGCGACGAGATCGAGCAGGAACCGCTTCGCCACGTCGGGGCTCTGCGCGAACTTCCAGATCGCGTAGATCCCCATCACGTGCTCGCTCGCCCAGCGCGTCCCTCGCGGCCCCTTCAGCGCCGGAACGAAGAAGATGTCGTCGGCCACCGGCAGCTTGTTGTCCTGCGCGGTGCGGTAGGCCGAAATGGAGTTGAGGATGTAAGTGGTCTGGCGGGCATTCAACGCCTGGTTGTTCGACGCGGCGTTCCAGCTCAGCACCGCCGGCGTCATCCCCGCCTGGAACAGCCGCACCCCGAACGTCAGCGCCTCGAGCGCCTGGTCCGACTTCAAGACCACGTTCTCGTTCGCGTCCTGGATCGAGCCGTCGAACGACCACAGCATCGCACGCGCGGCCATGTTCGAGTCCAGCTCCTGCGACATCCCGATGCCGATCGGGATCTGGATCTCGGGGTGCTTGGCCTTGATCTGCGGCGCGCGGCGGTGACCAGGTCTTCCCACGTGACGGGCCCGTTCGGCATCCCGATTTCGGTCCAGATGCTCTTCAGGTAGTCGCCGGGATCGGGCACATAGTTGTCGCTGAAGCCGAACCACTTCCGCGTCACCGGGTTGTAGGTGCTGCGCTTGCACAGGTCGATCAGCGGCCCGTTTTGGCGCTCGGCGTCGCGCACCACATCAGCCATGTCCAGCACCTGCTGCTCGAACGCCCCCGGCGGCGACAGAAACTGAAAGAGGTCGTGGCCCTGTTGCGCCGCGACCTCCGCGTTGGCACGCGTCGTCAGATCCGCGAGGGCGATGTGGTCTACGGTGACCTCGACGCCCTTGGCGGTGCCCCAGTCCTTGGCGTACTTGTCGAACCACACGTCGTAGGTGGGAACGAAGTGACTCCACTGGATGATCTTGAGGGTCTTCTGTGCACGCCGGATCAGGATCGTGGGACCCAGCGCGGCGGCCAGGGCCGCCGTGCCCGCTGTCGTCACGAACTCCCGCCGGTCCAACCCTTTCCGGTTGGTCATGGACCTAGCCTCCATTGGCTTTAAGAAGCGGGTCTCGGGTCTCGGGTGTCGGGTGTCGGGCGTTCACGGCCCCGGCACCAGACACCCAGTACCCGGCACCATCACAGCGAGTACAACACGCTCAATGCGTACTGGTCTGCGGTGCGCACGCCTGTGCTCCACCGAGTCACCGCCCGGAAATACTCGAGCCCGAGCGCGTAGCGGCCGGCCCGGAACCGGACCAGTGCGTCAGTGTCGTGACTCAACTGGCGGAGCAGCGCCACGCCATTCTGCTGCCGGTACTTCGCGGCGTCCGGCTGGTCCATGCCGTAGTAGAACCAGACGCCCCAGTGGGGCGCCAAATCGTAACCGGCCTGGGCCCACGCGCCCCAGCCCTGGATTCGGCCCTGCTGATTCGCAGGCGCGGCGTTGGAGCCAGACCCTTGCGTGATGTGGCCGAACTGTTGTCCGAGGTTGTGGCCGAAATAGTAGTTGCCGTGCACCGTCAGCTTCCCCGACGTGACGTTGTGGCCGGTCTCGAAGCCCCAGCCGTTCAGGTTGCCGCCGTTAACCCCAACCCCGTTCACGTCCTTGTTGTCCACGTGGTAGACCACGTAGCCGTTCCAGTTCGCGCCGCCGAGTTTTTTCGCCAAGTTGACCCGGGCCTCGAACTGCGGCTTGCCGGACGCCTCACCGCTTCCCACCCCGGAGGTCACGACCGGTCCCGAGCCCTTCAGGAGCGCTACCTGTAGCTGTGCCGTCAACCCCTTTCCGGTCGCGAGATCGTGATAGAGGAACACGCCCGGGAAGCGCCAGCCAATCATGCCGGTGGCGCCATATCCCAAGGGGAAGGCGATATGCGTCACCGACACGGGTACTTCGCCGAACAGCGGCGCCCAGAACTGACCCACGCGTAGCGTGGTGCGGCCGTCCGTCAGGTCCACGTAGGCAAAGCGGGCGCGGAGCTGTGGCTGCTCATCCCCGAACGGCGGGGCGCCCTGGTTCTGGCCGAAGAAATCGGCCTCGAGCGTGGCCTTCGGCGCCCACTTGCCTAGCACCGGTCCGGCGCTGAAGTCGAACCGGATGCGCGTGTTCCGGATGTCGCCGTCCAAGAACCCCTGGTCGGTCGTGGGCTGGGCAACGGCTGCCCACTCGGCGTTTTGGCCCTGGCCGAACCCGTCGAACAACCCGCGGTTGTTGAACATTGTGGCGTTGATAAAGCCGCTGATGGTCAGGGTGTCTCCCGCCCCCAGCTTGACCGATTGCTGCGCGCGCACGGCCGACGGCCCCCCAAGGAACGCCACGAGCGCGACCACGACTCCAGCGAACCACGCAATACGCCTTCTCATGAGGACCCTCCCCTCCTGTGGGACTGGGTGATGGAGCGGCCTCAGCCCTTTACCGCTCCCATGGTGAAGCCCTGAATGAATCGGTCGATGAAGAGGTTGTAGATGATGGCGAGCGGAATACTGGTAAACAATGCAGCGGCCATGAGGGAGCCCCAGTGGTACACATCGCCGCGCACCAGCGCGATGGGGACGCCCAGGCTGACGGTCATGCGATCGACCGAGCTGATAAACGTCAGCGCATACACGAATTCCTGCATAACCAACGTGAACGTGAAGACGACCACGGTCAAGATGCCCGGAAGAATGAGACGCGGCGCCACCCGCAAAATCACGGCCAGGCGGCTGTAGCCGTCGATCATGGCCTGCTCCTCGATCTCCCACGGCACCGACCGCATGAATCCCATTACGAGCCAGGTGCAGAATGGAATCGTCATCGTCGGATAGATGAGGATCAGCGCCCCAAGCGAATTCTGTAGACCCAAGATCGAGATCACCCGGGACAGCGGGATGAAGTGCAGGGTAGGAGGGATCAGGTAGGTGAA
>WNGR01004790.1_pt1 | contig 14584 bp, 11 predicted proteins | sample 5407581 | NCBI WGS metagenome assembly WNGR01 (sample SAMN13153383, study PRJNA577476) | soil metagenome | isolation source: 80 cm soil or saprolite under Garry oak tree replicate 2 | place: USA:California | collected 2016-06-15
GATCAAAGCCGGGGAGTTCATCCTCGGCTATCCAGGCGATAGCGGTGTGCCCCTTGCGATGCCTCAGCCGGAAGTGTTGCGCCGCAACGGCACCTATGTTGGTTTGCGAAAATACCAGTCGCGGGTTGGAGTGTTCAACCGGTTCCTGCGAGAGAACGGTCAGACCGACGAGGAGCGCGAGCTGCTGGCGGCGAAGCTCGTTGGGCGCTGGCGTAGCGGCGCGCCATTGACGCTCGCGCCGGCGGAGGACGATGTGGCGCTCGGCGCAGATCCACAGCGAAATAACGATTTCACCTACGCCAGTGATCCTCACGGCAAACAGGTGCCGTTGGGCTGCCACGTGCGTCGCATGAATCCGCGCGACACGAAGATGCCGGTGCTTACGGATGTGAACATCCATCGCATCATCCGGCGCAGCACGACCTACGGAGCGCCGTACGACCGGAAGGCAATGTCGGAGCACGATGATGAAGTCGAGCGAGGCATCTATTTTTTATTTATTAGCGCCAAGGCGATGAATACCCTCGAATTTCTCCAGCAGGAATGGATCAATGACGGCAACTTTATGAAGTTGGGTAACGAACGCGACCCCATTGTCGGTCTGCAGGAGGAGGGGGCACCATTCACGATTCCGAAAGAGCCGGTCAGGCACCGCATACACGGCATTGAAACGTTTAATGTGCTTCGCGGCGGCGAGTACCTCTTCATGCCGAGCTTGTCTGCGCTAAATTGGTTGGCCGGCTTGAATGGGAACGCGTTGGAAAGTTAAGGGGAAACACACATGTCTGACCACATCTCGGGACCTCGCGCGATCGCCGATCCGGTCACTGATATCACGGACGTCTTTGCCTTTCCCTGTCCCGAGAGTTCGCAGCATCTCGTCCTGATCATGAATGTCTTTCCGTACGCCGGTCCGTCCGCCTGCTTTTCAGACGCCGTCATATACCGGTTGCGTGTCCGTTCCGTATCTATCGCTCCCAGCAGACGCGCATTCGCCGTCGGAACCGATGAGTTCACATTCGATTGCACTTTCGATGTCCCAACTAGTCCAGAGGGCGGAGAAGAACTAGTACAACAGGGCCGCTGCAAGATGCCAAACGGCGAGATTATTCTCTTTCGCGTGAACGACGAGAACGGCGGCAGTCTAGAAGGTTTGAATGTTTTCGCAGGACAGAGGTCCGATCCGTTCTTCCTTGACGGTCCGATGGCCGCACAAACCCTCGCGACGAGACAACTCGCGTTCAAGCAAGTCGGTTCCGACAGACTTTACGGCAAGAATGTTTTGGGAATTGTGCTGAAAATCAAGTGGGCGACTTTGCTTCAGGGCGGGCCGATGTTCGCCCTAGTCTGTGAGACTCTGACGTCTGGCAAACGGCCGATCCGTTTGGAACGCGTTGGCCGGCCGGAAATCAAGAATATCACTCTCGGTGCGAAGATATTCGATCCGGTTAATCGGGATCTCGAGATTCGCGACCTGTACAACAATGAAGACGCCTTCAGCCTTTCCGAGCACTACGTTGGAGCGTATCGCGCACGGCTAAACGCCAATCTCGCTTTCTACGATGGCCTCGACGGAAAAACTGATTGGCCGCTCGACGAGCATGGGAACCATCCGCTGACGGAACTCCTGCTCGCGGATTACCTGGTCGTTGATGCTTCTGAACCGTTCTGTGAAACCAGCTACTTTGATATTGAGCAGGCGATGCTTAAGGAGCGCGCGCATAGTACATGCGGAGGACGATGGCTCAATGAGGACGTAGTCGATTCTATTCTTACGCTGTACGTGAACGCCGGAAACGGTCCTCGCATTAGCGATGGTGTCGATGGGCCGATAGCGTGGTCCTCTAAAGTATTTCCCTACATGGCGCCACCGAATCGCCTACAGGCTGCCTCGTAATGATTGCCGCAACACACCTGAACGATGTCACCGAGCTGCCGGTCACAGATGGGACCATTGCGCTGCTAAATCTTCGGGCGCAAATCGATGGTCTGGAACGGGACGTCAGGATCGGTCACGCCTCCATTGAGAGTCGAGTTGGTCTCATCGATCTGATCACGGTTCGCGGGGTCATCCTCGGCCACATCGCCGACTATCAGCGGGCAGACGAGATGGCGGAACAATTCGTACGCGACGCGGCCACTGACGGGACGGCTTTTGTCGCACGTGCGCGAACAAGGGCTGTCTTCCATCGGTTTACCGATGCTTTAGACGACATCGATCGAGCTGAGAGACTCGGGCTCAATGCCGAAACTACAAATGGCGACCGTGCCGCAATCTTCCAAGCCCTCGGTCGCTATGATGAAGCGCTCGCCATACGCGAAGAAGCCGCAGATCGTCGAGCGAGTTTTGAAAATGTTGCGGCCCTGGTCGGACTCTATTCCGAAATCGGCGAAATCGACGCAGCAGAACGAATGTACGCGGAAAGCCGCCGGCGATACCGCGGTGTCTCACCCTTCCCGCTGGCGCTCCTCGACTTTCAGTTGGGCTTTATGTGGATGAATAAGGGCCGGTTGGATGATGCACGCACCTCATTCGACGCCGCGCGACGCCGTGTCCCGGCTTACGCGCCGGCGCAGGGCCATCTCGCCGAGGTCGAAGCAGAATTGGGGGAAACCGGATCAGCACTCGCCCGTCTGCATTCATTAGCAGCATCTTCGGATGATCCTGATTACACTGCGCAACTCGCGCGAATTCTCGGGGACGCTGGCCGCGCCCAAGAATCTCGGCATTGGTCCTGGCTGGCCGCCGCGCGTTATGACGAGTTGGTCGCGAGTCACCCGGAGGCCTTCGCCGACCATGCAGCCGAATTCTGGCTTGCGTCAGGCGCTAATCCGGACAAGGCGCTCCCGTTAGCGAGAATGAATATTGAGAATCGCAAGACTCCGCGCGCGTACGACTTACTGGCGCGGGCCGTCGCCGCAAACTAAATCGCAGGGAGGGCAGTTGATGAAAATGCATGAGTAGTAACAAGGTTCAAGCAGCTTTTTGCGCCTCGACACCACGCGGGCAGCAAAAAAACGTATGAAGTCGGACAAGGTGCCACGCTGCGCCAACAGAAACTGGTTATGCGCCCCCACTGGGAATCGACGTCTTCTCACTGCCTCTGAGGTATCATGTCCCGTTACGCATTGGTGGGTCGCGTCTGGCGGCGAAGATATGACGCGCGACGCTGTTGTGCGCGAGGCTTGACCTAGATAAACCTGTAGGCGCGCGAGACTTCTGTAAAGGTCACAACCGCATCACAGCATCAAGTTCACTCATCTAGTCAATCCGCCGGTAGACCGTTTGCAGGCTCGTTAGAGGGCTCCCAGATCGACATCGAAGCTCCAATTTGTAGGTGTCCGATGAATCCATACCGTCACCTATGCTGGTGGCTCATCCCTGCGATGCTCTTGTTCGGCTCGTTCTCCACCGCCGCCCAAAATCGAATCGACATATGGACAACTGACAATGGACTGCCACAAAACTCAGTCACTGGTCTCGCGCAAACACCAGACGGCTACATCTGGTTCACGACAAACGATGGACTGGTGCGCTTCGACGGATTTCAATTCAAGGTTTTTAATAAAGGAAACACGCCGGCGATCAGCAACAACCGAATGTTCGGGGCTTTCTCTGATAAGAGCGGGAGGCTTTGGATACACCTTGAAGATGGCGGGATTCTCCTCTATGAAAAAGGCGTCTTCACTCTGGCGTTGAAGACTGACGAAGTTCCACCGGGTTTACGTTCGCCCTTTTTTGACGACCCGGCCGGCGCGGTTATTTTTTATGTAAATCTGAACCTAAACCCAAATCACAACAGGCACTATCGTTATCAAAACGGGAGATTTGTTCCTTTTGAGGTCGCGGGAGTCTCCGATGACGCTGTTCTACTTTTAGTCGACCGAGAGGGTGGTCTATGGTTTGGAAATAAAAAGGGTGTTCTATCGGTCAAGGACGGAAAAACGGACCTTTACGATTTCAAGGGTTATAACACTGGTGAAACTTACAGAATCGCTTATCAAGATCGCTTGGGAAATATTTGGATAAGCCATTATGAGCTAAATCATCAATCGCTGATTAGGATTCGGAATGGCGGTCTCCAGAATTTTCCCTTGCCTTCGGCCCCGGTCACTCACTTCGCAGAAGACCGGTCAGGTAGCCTTTGGGTTTCGCTATACAAAAAAGGCGTGTATCGTATAGCGAAAGACAAGCTCACCGCGGACCAACCAGGTATAAATGTTCTCGAACCAGTCTGGCCCTTTGAAGGGACCAACAATATCTCCAGCGGTCACCTTTGCCCTGATCGCGAAGGCGGAATTTGGGTTGGCACAGACCGTGGGTTAGTTCGTATTCTGCCGCAGATAATTCATGTGTTCTCAACTCGAAATGGTCTGCCGGAAGACAACGTCTACCCAATATATCAGGATCGGGCCGGAAAAATCTGGGCCGGTCTTTGGGAAAGCAGTTTGGTGAAGTTTGAGAACGGGAGATTTACAAATCTTCTTCACGGCGAACCCGAAACTCAATATATCGCTTCATTGTTTGAAGACCGAAGCGGACGTTTTTGGGTTGGGAACCTTGGTCACTTGCGTTATCTGAACAACGGGAAGTTAGTTGACTTCACAGTCGCGGCCGGTTTTTCAGTGGACACAGAATTTTCGGTGATTACGGAGGATCGGCAGAACAATTTGTGGTTTGGAACGAATCATGGGTTGGGCCGATACTCCAGTGGAAGGTCAACTCTGTTCACAAAGAAAGACGGCCTGCCAGATGACAATATTGTTGCCCTTTTGCCCACACCTGCCGGAGATCTCTGGATAGGAACTCGTGCCGGTCTAGCTTTGATTCAGAACGGGAAGATTAGGACGTTTTCTGCGGAGGACGGATTAGCAAGCAACTTTATCCGCAGCCTCTATGAGGACTCGGATCGAACTCTGTGGATCGGAAGTTACGATGGGGGGCTGACAAGGTTCAAAGAGGGAAAGTTCACTCGCTTTACGACGAAAGAAGGGCTGTCGAGCAATGGAGTCTTTTGCATTCTGGAAGACGACAGCGGCTGGTTTTGGATGAATTCGAATCAGGGCATCTTTCGTATCCGCAAACAGGAGTTGAATGATTTCGCAGACGGGAGGACAAAATCTTTAACTTCAATTTCCTACAACAAGCAGGACGGTTTATTGAATATCGAGGGGAACGGAGGACGCCAGCCAGCAGGAATTCGGGCGCGTGACGGCACACTCTGGTTTCCTACCGCTCAAGGCATTGCTGTGGTCGATCCTCAAAAAGTCGCGACGAATCAATTGCCGCCGCCGGTAATGATTCAAGATGTGATAGTTGATCGGATTTCAGCCGACATGGGCAAACTTCAATCTGGATTGGAAACCCAATCGGAAATTACCTTGCGACCGGGTCAGAACAATCTTGAGATCGATTACACCGGTATTAGTTTCATTAACTCGGCCGAGGTAAAATTCAAGTATCGACTAGAAGGACTTGATCGCGATTGGAATGAGGTCGGTACGCGTCGAGCAGCGTATTATTCCTACCTGCCGCCCGGCCACTACACGTTTCACGTCATCGCCGCTAACCGGGATGGGATTTGGAACAATGAAGGCGCCATTCTGTCTTTCAGTGTTGCACCTGCCTGGTACCAAACCATCTGGTTTCGCTTGTCATGCGTGGCCGCGTTTCTTGTATTGGTCTGGGCTCTCTATCAGCTGCGCCGACGTCAACTGGCCCACCAGTTCAGCATGGGTCTGGAGGCACGTGTCGACGAGCGGACACGAATCGCGCGCGACCTGCACGATACACTGCTACAAAGCTTCCATGGACTGTTGCTTCGCTTTCAAGCTGCCTCGAACCTGCTTCCGACGCGCCCCGATGAGGCCAAACACCGGCTCGACACCGCGATTGATCGGGCGGCGCAAGCGATCACCGAAGGCCGCGATGCCGTACATGAGTTGCGCTCTTCAACGGCTGTGACTCCGGATTTGCCCGTAGCCATTAGTGCCCTGGGTGAAGACCTTGCGGCAGACCAGGCCGGCAAGAATCTGCCCGACTATCGTGTGCAGCTAGAAGGTACACCGCGCAATTTAGATCCTATCCTTCGAGATGAAGTCTACCGGATTGCAGCCGAGGCGATGCGCAATGCATTCAGACACGCTCAGGCCCGACAGATCGAAGTGGAAATCCGCTATGACGAACGGCAGCTTCGACTCAGGGTTAGGGATGATGGAAAGGGGATTGACCCGAAGTTCCTTGGAGAGCAAGAGCGCACAGGACACTGGGGGTTGAATGGCATGCGCGAACGCGCGAAAGCTGTGGGAGGTAATCTGGCCGTCTGGAGTGAGGTGGATTGCGGTAGCGAGATTGAAGTCACGATTCCAGCCTCCATCGCTTACGCGAAATCGGGTACGCATCGTTCCTGTACGCATCGTTCCTGGTGGACTGGAAAGTTTAGGAGTAGGGAGATCAAACCATGAATGGCGACAAGAATGATGGATCCGACTTGATTCGGATTCTGACCGTCGATGACCATCCCCTCCTGCGTGAAGGAATCGCCGGACTCGTCGCCGATCAATCGGACATGAGTCTGGTTGCCGAAGCCTCAAATGGACTCGAAGCGATTCAGCAGTTCCGTGAGCACCGACCGGACATTACCCTAATGGACTTGCAGATGCCCGATATGAACGGTCTGGATGCAATGGTCTCCATTCGCAGCGAATTTCCCGAAGCACGAATCATCATCCTGACCACCTATACCGGTGATGTCCAAGTGTTGCGCGCCCTCAAAGCCGGGGCCCGGGGTTACCTGCTAAAGAATATGTTGCATAAGGAACTGCTGGAAACGATTCGCGCCGTCCATGCCGGAAGGAAATCTCTTTCGGCCGAGGTCTCCTACCAACTTGCGGAGCACGCCACTGACGACGCCCTGACTCCGGGCGAGCTCTCCGTACTGCGTCTGATTGCCGATGGAAATGCCAACAAGCAAATCGCTGCTCAGCTCTCGATCAGCGAGGAAACCGTCAAAGGCCGCGTGAAGAACATCCTCTCCAAATTGGGCGCTAACGATCGCACCCACGCCGCCATGATTGGGATTAGGCGCGGGATCATCGAATTCGAATTCTAGTCCACTCTAAAGAGTGAACGTCCCGCCCTTTTGGGGCTTTCGCTCGCATCCCGAATCTTCTAGCCTCGCAAGGGGCTCATGCGACGTCTATTCTCCACCTTCGCCCGTGGTTTGCCTGGCACCGGCCTTCTCTTGATGCGTCTGGTTGCGGGGATCGCAGTGATTGCTCGCGCGGTTGCTCTACTTTGGGGTGGGCCTAAACTTGGACCAGCAATCCTGCAAGTGCTCGCGGCTGGTGTAGGACTTCTCCTTCTCGCAGGTTTATGGACGCCTGTCGCCGGAGCGCTGATGGCGGTGATTTACATCTGGGACATTTGCTCGAATCCTGGAGATCTGTCGACAAAGATCCTGGTGGGAACCCTTTGTGCTGCCTTGGCGCTGCTCGGACCCGGCGCCTGGTCGGTTGATGCCCGTCTGTTTGGGTGGAAACGCATCGACGTTCGCGATCGGCATTAACTCATCCCTTTCGAAGGTCTTCCCTATTTAAGGGAAGGCTGCGGGCGTCCCAAAATAGTGGACAGAATGACTCGATATAGGGTTGGCCCAAAAGCGGCACCAATTCCACAATGCCTAAGCAGAAGGAGACGCGAATCTAACGATGTTAGGACGTAACCATCTTGGATCGAGACGCCGAACAGTTTCTCGAGTGCTGCGAGACATACAGTATCAAAGTGGAAAATTGCGCATCGTGCATTCGGTGAATCGATTCAGAGAGAGAAGCAGGTAACGATCGTCAAGTCATCTAGTTTCTCCGGAGTTCTAACCATGACTTTGAATGTTCTCTCTTTTCCCGACATACAAAGGGAAGATTCCCAGTTCGTGAGGGTGTGCCGGACTGAGTCGAGCAGAGCGAAACTGGAATCCCGTGCAAAAGAAAGCATCCACAGTGGAGCGAACTTTGCGGGAATCGTGGGTCAGAGTTCGGCGCTACGGCAAGTCCTGCACCTTGTGGAGATGGTAGCCACCAGCGACACCACTGTACTTCTGCTGGGTGAGACCGGCACGGGCAAGGAACTGATCGCCCGCGCTATCCACGAACGGAGCCTCCGGCAAAAGGAACCCTTTCTCACGCTCAACTGCGCCGCTATTCCGAGTTTGCTGTTCGAGAGTGAACTCTTCGGACATGAGCGCGGGGCGTTCACCGGCGCATACATCCAGAAGCCGGGCCGGCTTGAATTGGCGGACCATGGCACCCTGTTTCTCGATGAGGTGGGTGACATGCCGCTGGAGCTGCAGCCCAAAATTTTGCGCACTCTGCAGGAACGTACGTACGAGAGGGTAGGTAGCGCGCGGACCAGGAGCGTTGACGTACGGCTGGTGGCGGCGACTAACCGCGATCTAAAAGAGATGATGACCGAGAGACAATTCCGGAGTGATCTCTACTATCGGTTGAACGTGTTCCCGATCCGTATTCCGCCTTTGCGTGAACGTCCCGAGGACATTTCATTGCTGGTAAGACACTTCACGCAGAAATACGCGGCTCGAATGGGCAAACGAATCAATGCAGTGCCGTCTGCGACGATGCAGAAATTGGAGCGCTTGTCATGGCCAGGCAACGTGCGCGAATTAGAAAATCTTGTAGAGCGGTCTGTGATTCTCACGAGCGGCAACACACTCGCGGTTTCTTTACCTGATAAGCCGGACGGCGCGATAGATGCGGCGGAAGTTATCGGTAATTTCGAAGAGCAAGAGAAAATTGTGAACATTCTCAAGGAGACCAAAGGGCGGGTGAGTGGTGCCAATGGAGCAGCCTCCCGATTGGGGGTGAAACGAAGCACACTGCGCGACCGCATGAGAAAGCTCGGTATCGATGCGCGAGAAGTGCGGACCGATTTCAGGTATTCGCAAGGAGGTGCGGATTGAAGAGTCACAGAGGCAAGACATGTTTGAAGCAGAAACTGTTACGTTGGCGGTGCCGGTGACGGAGCGCGATCACACCATAGGGCCAACGGACGCGCGAGTTACAGTGGTCAATTATGGCGACTACCAGTGTCCGGGTTGTCAAAGAACACATCGGTCGACCGAGAAGATGGCTCGTGAACTGCTGGACAGGGTGCGTTTGGTTCATCGACATTTTCCACTCGTCAAAAACTATCCGCGTGCGCTGCGTACAGCCGAAGCGGCGGAGGCCGCCGCCGCTCAAGGCAAGTTCTGGGAGATGCACCGCCCACTATATCTCCGTCCGGATAAGCTAAGCGATCGGGATCTACGCCAGCACGCTAAAGAGATTAAGCTTGACGTTGGGAGATTCAATCGTGAGATGGCCAGGGCACACTCTCGCAGCTACCCGACGCTGTCAAATTTGTAGACCCTGCTCAAACTCCTCGCGGCACGCTTCGCTAAAACTAAGCAATATATCGACGCTCCCGTCGCTAATCATTGCCTCTATCTCTTCAGGCGTCTTGTTTGGCTGGTTGTAGGTGTCCGTTATCACCTTGACGACTCTGATTGCGCTTTCAATAACCGTTCGAGATGACACGACCCGCATTCGGCTAACGAGCGCATGCAGGTCAATCAAACCAGTTGTTTTGAGCTCGTTATGAATCAACGCGTCACCATAAGACTTGGCAGCGTCATCGATAAAGGCTTTGTAGAGTTTTTGTCGTTTGGATTTACTGGTCTCACTTCGCTGCGCCTTCATTTGGATGCGCAGCGTCGTCCACGAAGTCGCGAACGACGTAAGACCGCCTAGCGCTGCGCCACCGAGGGCGGCAAGGGCGGTTATGTATCCAGAGTCCATCACTGCTACGCTCAGCAACTTGCGTCATAAGGAGTTGGCTGTGATTGATTCAGTCGCCAAAACCTTCGACTCAGGAATCGCGCCGTTCTCCGTTGCCACAGCGGGAATCAACACCTGCCAATTGTTGCTCTGCCAGCTATCGGGCGTCTCACTAATCCGGAACCAAGGCGGCATTGGAATGAATAAATACTTGCCGAGGGCCTGGACATATGGTTCGTACATTCCCCGCAATTCGGAAAGTTTCTGTTCAGTTGCCGTGCCGGCTCGCATGCTGACATCGGCCTCCGCCAACATCTTCCGCAACACTGTGAAACTGGATGATGGCAGGCGATCACGGGCCGGTGCTGGCGGCGAAAGGATGAAATTTTGAGTTAACTCGACGACGGCGTGACGAGCCATGGCAAATGTTAGCTTTGCCTGGCGAATCGGTCCGCCATCAATGCCAGCAATTACGAGGGCAGATGCATCCAGGATGGCGATCAGCGCTCCCAACCACGATTGATTGACATGCTGCGAGTGGAAGTAAACCAGAAAAGGGTACGAGATATGGCTCTCGAGCAGTTCTGCTGACCATCCTTCCCACTTACCGAGCAACTGTTCGAGTCCTGACATATCATTACCGTTCCGGCGTAATAATTCTCCGGCGCTTGGCGGCGAGCCTGCGCGGGCGTCGAGCAGTAAAATACCTACCTCGCGCCGCGAAAACGCTTGGTAGACAGTGGGCAGGTAGGTGACGACGCCTCCAAGGAAAGCAAAGCCTAAACCAGCTTCGATCACCACAAGCTCCTTTCCCAGCCTACCCAACGGAATCACATCCCCGAGGCCCAGCGTGAAGAAGGTAGTGCCGCTCAAGTAAAGATACGTGCTGAACGGCGCTGCTCTTTCTCCGACATTCAGCCGATCTTGAAGGCCCCATTGCATCATGGCAAAGCCTGCAACCAGTCCTGTGACCCATGCAGTCAGCAGCAGTAGCAGTGAGAGCGGACCAAAGTAGCTCAAATAGTTTTCGCGCGGTCTGTCGAGAGGGATTAATTCCGCGATCATCGATCGCAGCCGCCAAGTGAAACGATAGAAGAATCGAGCGAACCGAAGTCGACGCGTGACACGCCGTGGCAAGATGATCACCTCAAACGCATCCCACAGCATCATGGCCACCATTAGGAAACCAAGAATCGCGATTATGTATCTCAACGCCAGCATTCGACTTTTGGTGCCCGCCCAGTTCGGATTACCGCCGGGTTATGTGTTGCTCTCGGCAGGGCGCCACTGATTCGGGTCCCCGATTTGAAGTTTAACCAGGCGAGAAACGCACAATCTTCCTTCATCGTGCGAAAATATCGATAATTTGCGTTTTGTTGCGTCAGTGGTAGCAGCGACGTTTACAGCTAGCGACGTACCGTTTAGCAGCTGTGCCTTGAATGCCTCCCACTTGGTGCTTATTCAAGTGGAGAGATTTCAATCAAATCAATTGCTGCGACGGAGTAAACTGGGTAGCGCGAACTGAGTCTCATCGTCGAGCAGCATCCCTCTTCCAGGCGAGACCCTGTTGAAAGATGAACAGGATCGCGATCATGAAAGGAAAGGCCATAAACTTCCAGTTTGCGATCAGCGCTGATTGAGGTTCGCTGACCGCGAGATCGCTTACGAATTCAATGCGCTCCGCGGCGGGCACAACGAGCAAAGTCATTTTCCAATGGCCTGGCTTAGGTAGATCGATCAAGGTGCAATAAAGAAGTTTGTTGCGAGCCTGCGCGTGTGTTGCTTCTGTCCGCATGGTTGCGCCTGTTTCACTCTGAAAAGTGACAAATACCTGTGCATCAAGAATAGGTCGCGATTGCTCGTTCTCAACCAAAAAGCTGATGTCTGCCGGGCCTGGCCGCAGCGGGCTCTGAGTAGTGAATGCAGTGACTGTAATCGCGCCCATGGTTCGTTGCCACAAGACACTTCCGCCGTCAGCTCGAATACTGATGCCCATCGTGAGAATCGAAACGATTAGTGGCAGCACTCCATTCACCAGATGGTGCGCAATTGCGCCTTTGCTTTTTGCTCGGGTCATTTGCTCATACACCATTCAGTGGTTCCATCCATCATCATGCCGCGCATCTGCATCGGCTGAAAAACGATCCAGACTCCCGCCGCGTAAAGCACGAGAGCAAGAACTGCCCAGGGCGCCGCCATTCCGAGCGTCCGAGCGAACTTGAGACGAAAGCTAGACGCCAGCCGCCACCCGATGTAGAGAGTCAAAAGCAACCCCAGCCCGAGCATCAAAAGTTGCACTGACGGCAGCCAATCAAAACTAGACATCGAAGCAGAAAGCGACCAGTCCGGTTTGCCAAGAATACTCAATCCGGTACTTCTTGCGGCGCGCTGAATGACAGGAACCGCTGTCAGAGCGCCGTTGACCAGGTGATAAGAGAAGTGTGCGAGCCACATGCTGAAACCCAGCGGCACAAAAGCCTGTGCAAAGGTCGACACGGACTCTCTCCATTTGATATGTCGCCCGCTGAGGATCTTTGCCAGCGAAACCGAGCCGGCGACCAACATCGCTGGAACCACAACCAACGCAAACAGAAAAGAGACGAAGAGGATAAGGTGGAACGAGCCTCTGTGAAGCGTCATTTGCAAAACCTGCTCCTGCCGTTGCACTGACTCCATCATGCTGCCCGCGTTACCGAAGGCTGCGAACACGAGAAGAAAGATCAGCACCGCGCCATCGAAGCGTCTGAACCATCGCAGCGAGCGCTTACGCCCCTCGATTCGGACGAGTTGAGTTCCGGGGAGGGTAGCAAGCAGCGAGACGTTCTGATGCGGGCAGGCGTGTACACAGTCCAGGCAGAAGGTGCAATTCATGTTGCTGGTTTTTTGCGGCTGGAAGAGTTGCAACTCACAGCCGCGCTGTTTGTCGTTACCGCGAAGACAATCGTGCGTCTTACAAGTTCGACAGATATCGAGGCTGCGCACACCTACTTCCACAGGCGAAATGAGCGATTGGATGAACTGATACTGCCCAATGGGACAAACGTACTTACAGAAACTCGCTCCTTTGAAGAGGCCGTCAACGAGCAACGCGGCCGTGAAATAACCCACGATCATCCACGCCGTCCAACGTGGACTGTCCCACAAGTCAAAGGCTTCATAGGCCCAGAAAAAAACAAATAGAAGGGAGATGGCGATCCACTTCGAACGCAAACGCCGCGGCCAGACCCCTGAAGCGGGCAGCAAGCGACGGCCAAGATCACGAACAAAGTTAAATGGACACGCCATGCAGAAGACATTTCCCATCGCCAGTAAAGCAATCACTGACAGGCCGCGCCAATACGTCCACGGCAACACTCCCGCCAAATTCATCGCGCCCATCTGCGGTCCAAACAATCCGTCGGCGACGACTATGATCGCCAGCAGAAACATCACAGCTTGAACAGACCGACGAAAGTGGGGCCAACGCAGAACCGAACCAATGAGCGGTAGTGAAAGCAAGTCGACCGCTGCGCGAGGTCTGTGACTTTGCTTCCCCGCTTGTCTTTCTGTGAGTTCGCTTAACTGTGATTGCCCAAGGACAAGACGCTTGCGGAGAAGCGGAGTTCGCTTCCTGCTCAACACTTCGATCGTGATTAGGCCGACTGGTATCAGGAAAACGATCGAACTTGCCACCCACATAATTGCCCCGGCAGCTGCCTGATCTTCCAGGGCAGTCATACCGGTGATGCGCGGAGCGGTCTCGTAAGCCGGATAGAGCACACGCTCGTAGAACATAAGGAATGCCGAGAGCGCAGTGTTCTGAAAATCCGCGAGAAAAAGGTACGGAATCAGGGTCCAACGCGGCATTTGCGGGACCAGGGGGTAAGGCTGGATGATGGGCGACCAGAAGAGCAACGCGGTCGTGAGAAAGCAAAAGTGTTCGACTGCGTGCAATGTTGGAGAGGCGAGTGCGAGTTGATACATCGGCGGCGTATGCCAGGCGATGCTCGTAAAGACGAACGCAGTCCAGCAGAAAACGGGATGCGTGACAAAGCGGCCAACCTTGCGCAATGTGACGGACGCTAAGAACGGCGACATGCCATCTTTCAGAAATCTGCGAGGCATGCCGGCCAGGAGTGGCAGATAAGGATTGCCGTAGAGAATCAACGGCGGCGCAACCATCATCAACAGCAGGTGTTGAATCATGTGTACGGTCAGCAGCCATCCGGCGAACGTATCGAGTGGCGAGATAAGAGCGAAGAGAACGGCTGTCAGTCCCGCATAGAAGCTAACCAGATGCGGGAAACCGAAACGGTCTGGAGCGCGTTTGTATTGTCGTCTCCATCCCCGCGCGTAGAGCAGACCAATTACCAGCGCTGGAAACAGCAGCCATGGATCGAGATTCCACGAACTGAAGACGGCATCTGTAATGGTATCCATCGCTCCATTCCGGCGGCGGGCTCTCCTTATTTGATCTTATCTATCAGCATGGCCAGATATAGCAGTGGCAGGTAAATGACGGACGCATGCAGGAGTTGTTTCGCCCCTGACTTTGATCGAGAAACGGACGCTCGATAGGCAACATAATAAAAGGAGAGTCCGAGAATTATCGCGAGCAGAAAGTATAGAGCGCCACTGGGTGCAGCGAATGTCAGCACGAGGCTGGCAACGATCAGCAGTTGCGTCGATATCAAGATCGCCCGAAAAGTGGTGCGGCCATCTTCGTCGTCAACCGCAGGAAGCATGAGCATTCCGGCTCGCGCATAGTCTTCGC
>WNGR01004792.1_pt1 | contig 14583 bp, 17 predicted proteins | sample 5407581 | NCBI WGS metagenome assembly WNGR01 (sample SAMN13153383, study PRJNA577476) | soil metagenome | isolation source: 80 cm soil or saprolite under Garry oak tree replicate 2 | place: USA:California | collected 2016-06-15
ACTGCTTCTGTAACTTGCCCAATTGTCTTTCGAGTTTTCGTTCTTCACGTTTGATTGCCGCTAGTAGGTCCATGAATCCTCCGCATGGAATTTATCCTAGACCGGAGGCGATGCGCCAGACGATAATGCGCTGCGGGCAGGGTATCCTGTATGGAATACAGCATCGACGTTGAGAACGTGAAAAGAGAAATGGTGGATCAGCACTACAAGACTAAGGTCGTGTATACATTCGCAATCTCGAACGGGTTCGCCAAGACGCACGCAGATGTTGTGCTCACGGAAGCGGGCGTAGATATCATCGAGCAGAAGGGAAAAGACCCACAGACAGCAGCCAAGATCGTCCTGGAGAGGCTCTTGAAGCAAGGCCGAGACCCTTTTGAGACTCAGATTCTTCTCACAGTTCCGTATGGGCACGCTGAATACTTCGCCAGGTTCGGGAACTACGAAACGTTGCCTACGCCGGCAGACTGAAGACCTAACGAAGTAGTTTCAACAGGAGGCACGCAGCAAGCCTTGAGCCTTCTGTAGCTCGTCTAGCCGGGTGATCGCCTGGCATCGCGACAAGGGACTGACGGTTTCCCGGCTGAATCAATTTGACCACACCGTCGTGCTGCAATCGGAGAATGTCAGCTACGAGTCGATCACGTTGGGCAAACAGAAATGGAAAATCGTCGCTAAGGTGCTCTGGCGGATTGGAAAATCGCCGTAAACTTTTGAGGAGTCTGCTTTCGGGCTTGATCGAGGGTATATTCCTATCGTCAATCTGTCCGAAGCAAACCTAACGCGCCTGCTTCCCAAGCGGGGGCGTTAGTCGCAGGTTTGCTTACTGACGGATACTTTCGGCCATTCCTCAGGGCTGGAGGTGACGCTTCGCCAAAACTAGATCTCAATGAGGCGCAACCGTCGCGAACGGTTCAGTCTTAGGTGATTTTTTTGAACGTAGTGGACGGTTCTGGCGCAGGCGAGTCGGGCTCTGGTTCCACGACATCCGTGCTTCTTCGGCCCCAAACCGTTCCTACAGGATGATGTTTCGAAGCTTCCGGGTAGACCGCTCTGGCGCGGCTCAGAGCTTCCGCGATGCTGTTGCACATATTCTCGTATCCGATGTGCTGCTGAAACTCCGCCTGATGCATGAGTCTCGAAGGTTGTTCCCTGGCTCCGCAGAGAATGAGTTCTCGTCCCGATTCGTGTACCTGGTCTGCCAAGCTCTCCAGTGCCTGGAGGCCGGTGGAATCGATCGCGGTCATGTTACGCAACCTTAGAATCAGGATCGGGGGAAGGCTCGACAACCGCGTTGTGATTTCGTCGATCTTGTCGGTCGCACCAAACAGGAAGGGCCCGTGAATTCTAAAGATAGAGACGTAGGCAGGGATCACCTTGTGCTGCAGGATGTGAACATGCCCTTCGCGGACGTACTCCTCGGTCACCTCCGAGACCGAGGTGGTTTGTGTGACTTTCCGGATGAAAACTAGCACGGCGAGAATCATGCCTGCTTCCACAGCGACGGTCAGATCAGCAAACACGGTCAAAAGGAAAGTAGCGAGCCAAGTCGCAATTTCCAGCCGGGACAGCTTCAAAAGCTCCGGGATTTCCCCCCACTCACCCATGTTGTAAGAGACGACCAGAAGAATTGCGGCCAGGACCGACAACGGGATGAACCTTGCCAGGGGAGCTGCGAAGACCACGATGGCTAGGAGAGTCAGGGCATGAATCATTCCCGACACCGGCGTTTTCGCGCCGGAACGGATGTTTGTGGCCGTTCTGGCGATGGCGCCGGTGGCCGGGAGGCCTCCGAACAGTGGAGAAAGAATGTTCGCGACCCCTTGTCCCACAAGTTCCACATTCGGGTTGTGCTTGTCGCCGCTCATGCGGTCGGAGACGACCGCGGACATCAGCGATTCGATTGCGCCTAGCATCGCGACCGTGATTGCCGGCGAAATCAAAGGCCGTAGTAGGTCTAGGTGAAAGTGTGGAACCTTAAGAGTTGGCAGCCCAGACGGGATGCCTCCAAAACGAGTGCCGATCGTTTCCACAGGGAGTTTGAACAGCAGAACCGCTGCGGTACCAAAAAAGAGAGCGACGATATACCCGGGAACCCTCTTCACGTAGCGCATGAAAAGAATAATCACAGCAAGGGCAACGGTGGCCAGAGTTGTCTCGATGGGAGAGAACGAAGAAAAATTATGCACGACGGTTTGAATCCGAGCGAGAAATTCGCCTGGAACCTTATCGATCTTCAACCCAAAGAAATCCTTGAGTTGTGTGCTCGCGATAATAACCGCAATGCCGTTTGTGAAACCCACGACTACGGGGCGCGGTATGAATTTAACGGCCGTTCCTAAACCGGTTGCTCCCAGAATCAGCAGGAGGATACCGGCCATTAATGTGGACATAAACAGTCCGTCCACACCGTACTTCGCGATGATGCCGAACACGACAACTACGAACGCTCCAGTTGGCCCTCCAATCTGGGTCTTTGATCCGCCCAGAGCTGAAATCACAAAACCCGCGACGATCGCGCAGTAGAGACCGGCTTCGGGCGGAACGCCGGAAGCGATGGCAAAGGCCATTGCGAGGGGAAGCGCGACGAGACCGACGGTTATGCCGGAAAGAAGGTCCGCCAGGAATAAACGCTTGGTGTAAGACTTGAGACACAGTACGGATTTAGGTAGCCAGTTATTCATTGAGGTTCTCTAGTTTCTCTCGTTCCGGATTCTATCGGAGTTCGCCGCTCGCAAGGGATTGCGGGAATGACGAGTTCCTCCCGTTGGAATTCCTGTTTTCGGTGCAGCCTCACTTCAAACTCCGAGCGGGCGCGTGAGGAATAGGCGGACACTCCGATTCTGCCGCTGGCACTCCTTTGTGTTCGAATGGCAAGGTTGGTCCAAATTTTCCCAGCCTTTGACTCCCGCAATCTGATCCGTGCGGGTGCCGAGACTGATCAAGAACTGACGAACCGCTTCTGCGCGGCGCTCCGCAAGCGCCGCGGTACAGGCCTCCGAACCCGAGTTGTCACAATACCCGACGATGAGAATTCGCGCCAAGTGGTGTTCACGCAACCACGCCGCTGCGCAATTCAGGGTGTTCCGGCTAGTTGCGGTGAGGTTGAGACGATTCGGGGCGAACAAGATAGGCAGTTTCAGAAAACTGGGCTCTTGTGATGCTTCGAAGCTGGATTGTGCACTCTTATTTGGGGTAGTGATGCGAGCGAGCCGAGGATCTGGCACCTGTTCGTTAGAGTCGATAGCGTAGGACGTGGCGTGAGGCACCGCACTCTCCTGAGTTGCCGTCTCGACCATCATTTGGTCAAAGTGCTTTTCTGGCGCTGCCCAATTGGAGCCGCTGCCGAACAAACAGAACGCCGTCAGTGGGGTCAGAATGTCTGTGGTCAGTCTCATTGAAACCGAATCCTCATTATTCTTCGGCTCGCTGAATGAGAGGTTTGATTCTGGATGCTCGTCTCCCTTCAATCGGGTCCAGCTCCTCGTACTCTACCCAGTCCCCTACCGAGAGCTCCCGAAGCTCCAACCCTTGGAGCGAGGACTCATCAAAGGCCACCAAGCAACCGTCTTCGCTAAGGATGTACCCGGGACGCCGATTTCTGAGCAATTGTGTGATCGATCCTCTCGCGTTCATTTCTGACTCCTGAATTATCCGGCAAACTCTTGCTTGTCGTCTCAGATTGGTCGACCATTCCTTGAGGTACGAGCGGAGGAGCTTACTCTCGGTGCTAGCAAACAGGATTCGGCGGGCGAGAAAAGAGATCAAATCCCGCTCATTTCCACCTTGGGCCGTCACCTTCGACTTAGCCTGTCTCCGCGATTCTGTCCATCGGCAATGGACACACCTCTACGGCCTCTTTGCCAAGCCAACCGTCCTGAATTTGATAGCGAGCCCTCTGGCCGGAAGAAAGTGCGCAAAACTCGACTCCGCTCAAGGCGGATTTTCGAAAAGGCACCTGTGCTCCGTCATCGCCGCGAATCATGCCTTTCTCCTGGTTTCGATAGACGTGCCAGATCACACCTCTCATGCTTCTGACTCCTGTTTGTTCCCAAAAGCTAAGACTAAATCTCTTTCCTTCGTCAAAGGGGAAGGGCTCCTTTGCCTTTGAGCAGCCCTGCGCGATCCGAAGCCAAGGAGCGCCGCAACCTACGCGACCACAGGCGGAGCTACACCACGCCGAACCCACCTGCTCTTGCAGAAAGCGCGCTTTCCGAGTCCTGCGTTGCCTCGGTTCGCCCGCCGGAAGCAGGCTGCACATTAATAGCAGTCGGAACCTTCGCTCCCGTCGAGAAAAAGATCCCGTAAGACACTCGTAGCCCAATGCCGAGCTTACTGTAGGCGAGGCCCACGACGAGTGATTCCTCGTTGAAGGTCACATCGTACCCATCGTCCCCATGAATGATTCCGGTGCTTCGAGAATGGAAGAGTGTGACAACCTCTCCGCTCAAGCCTTCCCGCTGCATCAGTTCCCCAATTTTGACGCGGCTTCTCACGTAGCCTCCACAAGGGCGGATAAACGCCTTCGCCCCACATGCTCAAATTCGAGTGCCCCTGCCGCGACTTCGGCCAGTGCGGAGTCAACTAATTCCGCGAGTCCGGCCTGCCCGTCGCTAGCCACCAACAGTTGACGAACGCGCGCAGAGGTCAGGGCGCACAGAAGGAAAGGATTCAAAATCCTCTTCTCTGCTGCGAATAGGAGCTCACATCGCACGCTCATATTCTTAATCCTTAGGCGTTTCTTCCTCAGGAATTCGTCGGACGATAAATCCCTGGCCTCCCTGCCACCAGAGCCACTCTGGAAACTCGACAGGCTCAACTTCCAAGCAAAATGTTCGTGCGTCCTCGTCGTGCCAAGCCGGGACCGCCAACCATCGGCCCAGCGTATTTTCAAAAGGCTGCGCCAAGGCGTGTCCCGCGGCCCCTGAAAACACAGCGATCAGAAGAACCGTCGGCAGATCGATTCCTCGCCAGACACTCAGTGCAAGCAGACCTCCCGCCATCAACCACACCGCGATGAGGAAGCGTACCGCTTTGCATCCTCTTGAATGTCTGGCTCTCTCGCGGACGCGGATGATCCCTCGCCAGGCAGCTTCCGCAGTCCATTGGACTAACTGCTTGTTGCTGCCAACACCGATCAAAACGAATCCGTCCGCCATGGCAAAGCCATCGACTTTCGTGGATAAGCCAATCGATTCACGAGCCAATTCCTGTGTCCGATGAAGCCAAAGGTGATTGACGCGGCGAGCTCGGCTGAGAAGCAATTGCATCGCTTCCCAGGGTGCCGTCCAGAACAACGGTGTGGGGTCCACGCTTCTTGCAAGAGCAACACGAGAGCTGCCCCGGCCACTCCCATGAGCAATCCTTGGCCAAGCACGCGAAGTATGCCGAGAAGCAACAACAGACAGGCGAGCGACTGCACAGCGCGGAGTAATCTCGCCCAACGACCCTTGCTCCCATCTTTGACGCTTCGCAAATGATCTACCCGCCACAAGCGCCAATTCGGCAAGAGAAATTCATGCTCACTCCCAGCGGCCATCACGCTAGTCCCTCGGCGCGGTCGTGTGTGCAAGCCAGCGTGCTTCTACGCGGATGAAAGCCTCGTGCAAATCTATGTTGTCTTTGCGCGCCCATCGAATGGCCGCACGTAGGCAGTGCGCTTGTCGAGAAGAAAAGAAAGACCTACCGTCCTTTACCGTTGGCTGGAGTAAGTCTTTCTTCTGAAGCTCGCTGATAGTTGTTTCCGCGATTCCTAACGTCTGGGCTAGTTGCTGAGAGGTGTAATAATCCGGCATGGTTATCGATCTCCTGTCCCAGACCTAAGGAGGAACCGAGCAGCCTGGAAACGCTGTTGCATATGCGAACATTTGCAGATGCTAGACAAAATTTTTTCTACTACGAGGCCGCTTCCATCTGCTGAAGCATGTCTCGTACACCTACCAAATGGTTGTTAAAGATGTCTTTCGCTACGTCAAGAAGCCGAAACAGTGTTGCGTCAGAAACGGAGTAATACACATTGCTCCCCGCTTTGCGTCCGATCACGATGTTGCGCACTCGCAGAATCGCAAGCTGCTGAGACACGTTTGCTGGTTCAATTTGCAGAATTTCGCTGAGTTCGTTGACCCCCTTCTCACCATCCCGGAGACAATCCAAGATCCGGATGCGGACGGGGTTCGCCAGGGCTTTGAAAAACTCGGCCTTGAAGTTGGCAAGCTGCTGTGGCATGCTCATCCTCTGTTACATGCATATTCTAATCTGCGAAGTTTTCTAGGTCAAGCGCTATCCCGTGTCCTGCGAGTTCCTTAGACGCTGGGGCAGCAACACCGCCTGGCAAAGGGAGATGCTTATGTCCGGCAGACCCAGGTTCTCTCTGTTTCGAGCTTGGGTAGAGCCTTCACCCTTGAAGAAGACAAATGGCGACAGGCTCGGTTTGCTTCCGCTCACCAATGTTGACAGAAGCCAAGAACGAAAGGCCAACATCAAGCACGCTTGGTTTTTCACGACGATTGCGGTCCTATTTATTCTCGCCGACCAGCTAGGTCATGTGAAAAATGTGTCTCATTCAAACTCCGGCCCGGCTTTTGCAGAAAATGTCAGTTTGACGTCGTCTCCCCGGGAAGGGCCTCGAGATCGAGCCGGATTGTCTGTTCGGTTCCGGCTGAGCAACAGGGGAAACCATTCCATCTTCTATCCTATGCGCGCGGAGACAAATGTTCCGCTCGGACAGATTGTCACGCGGACTTCTCCATCTTCAGAGTGGATCAGTCCAGCGACTGTCTCGGAACAACCGATCTCCGCTGTCCCGGGATTCGTGGACACGAATCCCACGTGGATTGAGATGCCGCCAGGCGGTTGGGTTGACGGTGAATTTCAAGATCTTGGCGAATCTCCCCGAGAGCATGCCTACGTGATCTACGTAAAGCTAGCACGGGATGCGAACTCTATCAGAATTATCTCAAATTCCTATCACTCTCTTGCCGCAAGGGGAAGATGACGCAGCGCAGAGGAGTTGCCCATCGCAACGAAAACTCGCACGGGAAACTGTGCGACGATGGTATCCGAAATTTTCTATCATCCGATCCTGAACAGGTTTCATGAACTCGCTTCCAGTTGGCCCGACCTTTGCACTTAGTGTTGCGGCGTACGCGATCGGCGCTTTTTCTTCTCTCGCGAGTTGGCGAAAGCCGGCCCTCTGTCGCTACCTGTGTTGCGGCGCGGCCTTCACAGGAGCCATTTTGGAAGGGCTCGCCGCAGTGCTCGGCATTCTTCAAGGCACGCCAGTCCGTTGGTCGATCTCCTCGGGAATTCCTCTGGTTGCGTACAGCTTCGACTACGATGCTTTGGCTGGCTTCTTCAACTTAACCCTGGCGATCCTTGCAGGCGCGGTGTCCATCTACTCCTTTGGCTACTTGAAAGAATTCGAGGGCAAGAGGAACATTGGCTTCTTTGGTTTTCTATTCCATCTACTGCTCCTCAGCTTAACGATCGTTTTCACCGCCGCTAACGCCTTGTTGTTTCTGATCGCGTGGGAAGTGATGGCGCTGGCTGCCTACGGGCTGGTCACGTTTTATCACGAAGACCGCGAGAGCCGACGAGCGGGGTTGCTGTACATCGTCATGGCGCACATCGATGCTGGGTGCCTGCTCCTTGGTTTCGCTCTATTGATCCAGGTCAGCGGCAGCGCGGACTTTGCGAGCTTCCGCACCGCCGCCGAGCATTTGTCCAGCAGCCAGCAGGCCGTCGCGTTTGTGCTGTTCTTCCTAGGCTTCGGCATCAAGGCGGGTGTTATTCCGTTCCATATCTGGCTTCCTGCAGCCCACCCAGTTGCCCCTAGCAACATCTCGGCGCTTCTTTCCGGAATCGTGCTCAAGGCAGGTATCTACGGCATGGCGCGCATTTTCCTGGATGGACTAGGGGTGCTGCCCTCCTGGGCCGGATTGCTGGTCCTCATTGTGGGAGTCGCCTCCGCGGTTCTCGGCGTCTTGTACGCTTTGATGGAGCATGATCTGAAACGCCTGTTGGCTTACCACAGCATCGAGAATATCGGGATTATCCTCATAGGGCTTGGCGCCGCTTTGGTGTTCCGCGTTGCAGGACATCCGCAACTCGCGGCGGTAGCGCTGATCGCCGCGATGTTTCACACTCTCAATCACGCGATCTTTAAGTGCCTGCTGTTCCTGGGAGCTGGGTCCGTGCTGCACTCGACGGGGACACGAAACATGGAGGAATTGGGCGGACTGATCCGCCCGATGCCCGCGACAGCTCTTTGTTTTCTGATCGGCGCGGTCGCCATCTCCGGACTTCCTCCGCTGAATGGATTTGTCAGCGAGTGGCTGACCTACCAGAGCCTCCTTGCAGGATTTGGAGCGACCGGAGGTTTGACGCGAATCCTGTTTCCGCTCGCGGGTTCCATGCTCGCGTTGACCGGAGCCCTGGCCGCGGCTTGTTTTGTGAAGGCATTCGCCATTACTTTCTTGGCCCTGCCGCGCGGGGCTAAATCCAGCCCCGTGCATGAGGCGCCCCGATCCATGGTAGTTGGCATGGGTTGCCTGACGGCGGCTTGCCTCGCGTTGGGCTTAGGAGTTACCTGGTTTCTCCGCGTATTTGATGCGATGACAGAGCAACTACTCGGACAGAGAGTCGGCGCCAATCTCATTACCGGAAATGGATTCGTGCTTTCGGCGGGCGTGCCTCATGGAGGTACAGTGTCCACTGCAGTGATCGGAATCGGGCTACTGGTCTTACTGATTCCCGCTGTTCTTTTGGTATCGATCGGGACGAGGCGGTTCGCGACGAGGCGGGGCCCTGCGTGGGACTGCGGCTTGCCCGGCCTTACCGAAGACAACGAATACACTGCCACCGCATTCTCAAAAGCATTGCGGATGATCTTCTCCGTTTTGTACCAACCACGCCGCGAGATCCAAACTGTTTTCGATGTATCCCCGTATTTTCCGAAAGCAATTCATTTCGAGAGTGAGGTCGAGCCGACGTTTGAAAAACGGCTATACGTTCCGCTCAAAGATCTCCTCCTTCGGTTTGCCACCAGAATGCGAGCCATTCAGGCCGGGAGCATTCACGCCTACTTAGCGTATATTTTTGTGACTCTCGTTTTGCTCTTGCTCTTTGGAGTGCGCCGGTGATCAGCCTGTTAGCCAAAGCGGGTCTGCAGCTGGTGCTGTTGTTGCTCGTTGCTCCGCTCCTCAGCGGCGTCATCAAAACTCTGAAGGCCAGACTGCAGACACGTCGCGGACCGAACGTCCTGCAAGCCTACCGAGACATCTTCAAGTTGTTACGCAAAGGGATGGTCATCCCGGAGACGGCCTCGTGGATTTTCTCAGCGACGCCCTACATTGTCTTTGTGACGGCCGCTCTTGTCGGACTCATGATTCCCATGACCACGACAGACGCCCCTCTCAGCCTCTTTGGTGGTGTTCTCGCGGTCGTCTATCTTTTGGCGCTTGGGCGCTTTTTCCTTGCTCTTGGCGGGCTCGACGCAGGCAGCTCGTTCGGCGGGCTCGGCAGCAGCCGCGAAATGACGCTTTCCGCGATCGCTGAGCCTGCCATGATGCTGGCGATTTTCACGGTGGCCTTGGCAGCAAGTTCCACAAACCTGAGCGAAATGGCCAAGGTCGCCGTGAGCCAAAGCTGGAAGTTTCTGGCACCCTCGCAGATGCTGGCATTTGCGGCGCTGTTCATCGTGCTGATTGCCGAAACAGGCCGCATCCCGGTGGACAATCCGGCGACGCATCTCGAATTGACGATGATCCACGAAGCCATGGTGCTCGAGTACTCAGGACCATACCTCGCTTTACTTGAATGGGGCGCTTCTATCAAGCAACTGGTGCTGATGACGCTGGTGGTTAACACGTTTTTCCCATTTGGTTTGAGTTCTGACTGGACGGCTCGAGGACTTGGTTTGGGCCTGATTTTTTACCTTACCAAGATGCTGCTGCTAGCGTGTCTTATCGTTCTCGTGGAGACGACGAATGCGAAACTGCGGCTCTTTCGAGTTCCGGAACTGCTCATGGTTTCTTTTATCTTGGGAGCGCTCGCGCTCATTTCCACATTCCTATTTTGAGGGATTGCATGACGTTTCTCCAGGATCCTGAGTTCGGCGAAAGAATCATCACGCTGATGGCGGCACTGGTTCTCGTGCTGCAGATCGCCGCGGTCGGGCAGCGCTGGCTGGTTTCGAGCATTCGCATCTTCGCGGTGCAGTCGTTCCTCTTGGCGGCGATCGCCGGCATCATCGCTTACTTCAACCACGCCAGTCATATATATATCGCCGCCTTGCTGACGCTCATCTTGAAGGCGGGACTGCTTCCTTGGTTTCTGGAGCGTCTCGTAAAGAGAATCGAGATCCGGAGGGAGATTGAACCACTGATCAACGCTCCGCTGTCGATTCTCATCGCAGGCTGCCTGACTCTGGTGGGCTACGTCGTTGCGCAGTCCTTCTACCATCCAGAGGAGACCTCTGTCCGAGCGGCGCTTGGGCATAACACGCTGGCTGTCGCGATCGCGCTGTTCCTGATCGGTTTTTTCACCATGCTGAATCGCCGCAAGGCGTTGACGCAGGTCCTCGGGCTGCTTTCCCTGGAGAATGGCCTCTTCCTGGCCGCGATCTCGTTGACCTACGGAATGCCGTTAGTCGTTGAACTCGGTATTTTTTTTGATGTTCTTGTCGCGGTAATGGTTCTCGGCATTCTCGTCTTCCGAATCCGCGAGGCCTTCGATTCGATGGATGTCAGCAAGCTTCGGAAGTTACGAGAGTAAACAACCGTATGATTTTGCTCTGGCTCCTTATCGTTCCTCTGGCCGCCGGTCCTCTAGCCTTCTTCCTCCGAAGACGGTCCTTCATGGAGGTGGTCAATCTCTTTGCCTTCGCTGTTCTTTTGTGTTTGGCCGGCGCGCTGGGCGTTCGGGTACTTCGGAGTGGCCCTGTTTCAGTCTGGGATGGATTCTTTTACGCGGACGCTTTGAGTGCGCTGGTCGTTCTCTTGTCTGCTTTCGTTGCCTTGGTGTGTTCCATTTATGCCGTTGGCTATTTCCGTCACGACGAGAGAAACGGAGTTTTCCAGGAGGGTGAAGAATTGGGCGGCGGGCGAGCCGTCAATAAACTGCGAGAATACTACGCGCTTACTCCTCTGTTTGTTTTTTCCATGATTCTCGTCGCTCTTGCCAACAACCTCGGAATACTCTGGGTTGCGATCGAAGGAACCACATTGGCGTCGGTGTTTCTGGTTATGTTCTACGGCCGCGAAACGTCTCTTGAAGCTGCGTGGAAGTACGCCATCATCGGAGGCGTGGGCCTCTCCATGGCCCTGTTCGGCACAATTCTGACCTACTATTCCGCTCATCAAGCCCTCGGAACGGATACGCTGGCGGGTTTGAATTGGTCTGCCCTCGTTGGAAACGCTTCTCAATTTGATAAGCCGACCATGCGGCTAGCATTCATTTTGATTCTGCTGGGGTATGGAACGAAGGCGGGCATCGCTCCCATGCATACCTGGAAGCCGGATGCCTACAGTGAAGCACCCATCCCGGGGGCGGCAATGCTCGCCGCGGGTGTCCTCAACTGCGCTCTCTACGGTCTCGTGCGATTCTACATTCTAAGTTCCAAATGCTTAGGCCCGGAGCTCGCTTCTCATCTCTTGATTCTCTTCGGGCTGCTTTCGATGGGGGTAGCCGTTCCTTTCATCCTCGTCCAGAAGAACTTCCGGCGTATGCTGGCCTATTCCAGCATCGATCACAGCGGGATTATGGTGCTGGCCCTCGGCTTCGGAGGACCCTTGGGTGTCCTCGGTATGCTTCTTCACATGACATTTCATTCGATTACCAAACCACTGCTTTTCTTTTGCGCCGGAAATGTCCAGCAGCAATTGAAGACAGACCTGTTCCGCGAGGCAAAGGGCGGCTTGATCCATTCGATGCCCTTGAGCGGTGCTGCCTTTCTCATGGCGACCCTTGCTGTCACCGGAGCACCTCCTTTCAGTTTGTTTCTGAGCGAGTTCACGATTCTCCGCGCTGGGTTCAGCCGCGGCTATCTCGCTCTACCTGTTCTGTTCATCACTTTTCTCGTGGCGATTTTCTCCGGATTCCTCATCCACATCGCCAACCTTGTTCTTGGTCCGGATCCAGGCATTCCTGCCGCAGAGACCTGCCGCTGGAAGAAGTCCTCCGTCGTGGGCTCGGCTCTGGTGATTATTGTCATGGGCTTCTGGATACCCGCTCCGTTGTTCCGGCTCATTCAGGGCGCGGTGGACATTGTAGTGAGCGGACGATGAGGCAAGCGATGTCTGCGGTTTTTGAGGCTCTTCAACAGAAGTTTGGCGCGCAGATTCAGGCGATGTCTGCGCAACGCGAAGATGAAATCTATCTTCTCGTCGGTGATCCGGACGTTCGGGCTCTTACCGAATACCTGCGAAATGAGTTCGAGGCCAGACTGGTTACCGTGTTCGCCGAGGACCGGCGTTCCGCAGAAGGTGTTTTCTTCAACTACTACGTATTTGAACGGAAGGACGACACTCGCTATCTGATTGTGCGAGCCCCGGTGTGTGTCGACGATCCCAAGTTTCCATCGCTCTCAGCCGAACTACCAGCTGTGAACTGGCAGGAACGCGAGATCCAGGATTGGTTTGGCTTGAAACCTGTCGGACACCCCAATCCCCGCAGGGTCGCCCTACATGACAACTGGCCCGATGTTCATCCCTTGCGCAAGGACTTCCCGCTCGAGACGGTGCTACCGCCGTTCGAAGGAGAACGCCACATCTACCGGCCCGCTTTGGGCGAAGGTGTCTTTCAAGTGCCTGTCGGGCCCGTTCATGCCGGAACCATCGAGCCCGGCCATTTCAATTTCGCCGTAGCTGGTGAGCCGATCCTCTATTTGCAGCTGCGCATGTTCTATACCCATAAGGGCACGGAAAAACTCTTTGAGAAGTTGCCCATAGATAAAGCCGTGTTTCTCGCGGAGAGCGTCTCAGGGGATTCGAGTTTTTCCCATGGCACAGCTTTCTGTCAGGCCATTGAACGGGCGGCTCAGATGGACGTTCCGTTGCGGGCTCTGATCATGCGAACGATCATCCTGGAGCTAGAACGAATCTACAATCATGTTGGCGATATCGGGGCGATTGCGACGGATGTCGGATTCGTAGTCGCGAACGCGCACGCCAGCCGCTTGAAAGAGATGCTGGCCGGCCTAAACGAACAGTTAAGTGGCAATCGTCTCTTGCGGAGTATGGTCTGCGTCGGCGGCGTGCGAAGGGCCTGGGATACCGTGCAACTGGTCTCGCTCCGCAGCACGGTCGATGCATTCGCAAGTGAGTTCCAAGATCTAATCGCCCTGATTGACTCTTCGGAATCCACGCGTGACCGATTGGAACAGACAGGAGTGCTCCGTCCGGAGAAGGCAAGGGATTTAGGGATCGTGGGTGTGGCAGGACGCGCCTCAGGGATGGATCTGGACACTCGGCGCGATCACCCTTATGCGGCGTATGGTCGCTACTCCTTCCGGGTACCCGTTTATCACGTTGGCGACGTAAGCCATCGGTTGCAGGTGCGGGTCGACGAGGTGAATGAATCTCTGGGCATCATCCGGAGCGCTGCGAATGAGAGTCTCGACGGAGACTTCCGTGCGAAAGTCCCGCCCATTCCCGCGGACCGCTGCGCGCTGAGCGCCGTCGAGGGATGGCGCGGCGAAATCATCCATTGGATTCGCACGGGCGCTAACAATCATCTGGAGCGCTGCAAGATTAAGGATCCTTCGCTCAATAACTGGCCGGCCCTGGTCGAAGCAGTCCAAGGAAACATCATTGCAGACTTCCCCGTCATCAATAAGAGTTTCAATCTTTCCTACTCGGGAACGGATCGATAGGCGATGTTCAAGATCATTCAGAAGACGATCCGCACCGGCATTGTAACGAAGGCCTACCCAGCCGAACCGGTACAAGTCTCCGAACACTTTCGCGGACGGCCGCACTTCGATTTCGAAAAATGGACGGACACCCGGCCCGCTGCCGCGGTGTGCCCAACCGGAGCAATCTCTCTTCGCGATAGCGACGACTGTCGCAAAGTGACCGTCGATTATGGCCTGTGTGTCTTCTGCGGCTTATGCGCCGAAGCCTCGTCCGACAAAGCCGTCCGAATTACGCAAGAATTTGAACTGGCAACTCCAAACCGCAAAAACCTCGTACTCACCGCAGAATACGCGTTAAATGCGGACCGCACCCATCGGCGGTTGAACACCGTCCGGCGCGGTTCCTCAAACGAAGCGGATGCCGAGAGTGTTGGGCAGAAAGCGCGCGAAACGATTCACAAAACCCTGGGGCGTTCTCTCGCGATCCGACAAGTGGATGCTGGATCGTGCAATGGATGCGAAGTGGAGATCGTCGCCCTGAACAATCCAATCCATGACATTGAACGCTTCGGAATTCAGTTCGTGGCATCTCCGCGTCATGCCGATATGCTGCTGGTTACGGGTCCCGTCACCCGGAACATGGAGCTTGCACTGCTGAAGACCTACCAAGCTATGCCGGAACCGCGAGTCGTGGTTGCCGTTGGTGCCTGCGGCATAAGCGGCGGGATCTT
>WNGR01008090.1_pt1 | contig 14573 bp, 10 predicted proteins | sample 5407581 | NCBI WGS metagenome assembly WNGR01 (sample SAMN13153383, study PRJNA577476) | soil metagenome | isolation source: 80 cm soil or saprolite under Garry oak tree replicate 2 | place: USA:California | collected 2016-06-15
CCGGTGCCGCGTACCGGTTCCGGTCCCGGCCGTTCGACCTGATGTCGGTGCCGGGCGTGTGCGAGCACTGCGCGGCCGGCTGCCGGCAGCGCACCGACGTCAGGCGCGGCCGGGTGATGCGGCGACTGGCTGGCGAAGATCCGGCCGTCAACGAGGAATGGAACTGCGACAAGGGCCGGTGGGCGTTCACCTACGCGACCCAGCCGGACCGGCTGACCACGCCGCTGATCAGGGACGAGAACGGGGTGCTTGTCTCGGCGTCCTGGCCGCACGCGCTGGCGGTGGCCGCGGCCGGCCTGCTGGCGGCGCGCGACGCGGATCCCGCGGCCCAGGCCGCGCGCGGCGTCGGCGTGCTGACCGGCGGGCGGCTGACCCTCGAGGACGCCTACGCCTACGCGAAGTTCGCCCGGATGGCCGTGGACACCAACGACATCGACATGCGGGCCCGCCCGCACTCCGTCGATGAGGAGCAGTTTCTGGCCGCGTGCGTGGCCGGCCGCGGCATCGGCGTCAGCTACGCCGACCTGGAGCGGACCCCGGCCGTGCTGCTGGCCGGCTTCGAGCCCGAAGACGAGTCGCCCATCGTCTTCCTCCGGCTGCGCAAGGCGGTCAGGCGCCGCGGGCTGCGAGTGTTCTCAGTCGCGGCGCTGGCCAGTCCCGGCCTGGTCAAGCTGTCCGGCGAACTGCTCGACACGCTGCCCGGCCACGAGGCCAGGGCGCTGACCGCGCTCGCGGCGGGCAGTGCGCCCGGTCGGCGCGCCGTCGATCGCGGCGCTCCCGGTCCGGATGGAGCCGGACCGGACGAGGTGGCGGAGCTCTGGCAGCGTGCCGGGCAGGCAATCGGCGAGCCGGGCGCGGTGATCCTGGTCGGCGAGCGGCTGGCGGAGGTGCCGGGGGCGCTGGCGGCCGCGGCCACGCTCGCGGTCGCGTCGGGGGCGCGGCTGGCCTGGGTGCCCCGCCGTGCGGGCGAGCGAGGGGCCGTCGAGGCCGGGGCGCTGCCCGGGCTGCTGCCCATCGGCCGCCCGGTAGCTGACCCGGCGGCGCGAGCCGAGGTGGCCCGGGCCTGGGGTAAGGGCTCGCTACCCGCCGTCCCGGGGCGCGATACCACGGCCATCCTGGCCGCGGCGGCGGACGGCGAGCTCGGCGCCCTGGTGGTGGCGGGCGTCGACCCGGCGGACCTGCCCGACCCGCGGGCCGCGCTGGCCGCGATCGAGATGGCGCCGTTCGTGGTCAGCCTCGAGCTGCGGGCGAGCGCGGTCACCGACCGCGCCGACGTGGTCTTCCCGGTCGCCGCGGTCGCGGAGAAGGCCGGCACGTTCGTGAACTGGGAGGGGCGGGGCGGCACGTTCGGCGCCGCGCTGCGGGTCCCCGAGGTCCGCACCGACCTGTACGTGCTCGGCGCGATCGCCGACCGGATGGACGTGCACCTGGGTCTGCCCGACGCGGAGGCCGCGCGCGCCGAGCTCGGCATGCTCGGCACCTGGCGCGGCGAGCGCCAGGAGTTCCCCCCATCAGGGGGGCCAGGGTCTGGGGGGATGGAGTCCCCCCAGGAGCAGGGGGGGTCTGGGGGGGATCGCTCCCCCCGAGGCAGCACAGCAATATTCCTCGCCAGCTGGCACCAGCTGCTGGACAGCGGCCGGATGCAGGACGGCGAGCCGGCCCTGGCCGGCACGGCCCGCCCGGTCGTGGCCCGGATGTCGGCGGCGACCGCGGCCGAGGCCGGGGCGGCCGACGGCGATAAGGTGACGGTGGCCACCGACCGGGGATCGGTCACGGTGCCCGTCGAGGTGGTGCCGATGGCCGACCACGTGGTCTGGCTCCCGGCCGCCGGCCTGCCCGGGAACGGTGCCGGGCACGCCGCCGAGGTCGCCCCGTACCCCGGTTACTCCGAGCCCGCGGTCCAGGCCGGACCCACCATCCGCGCCCGGCTGGGCGCGGGGCACGGCGCCATGGTCACCCTGAGGAGGCCGGAATGAGGCTTGAGGGGACGCTGCCGCACGTGCTGGCGGCGCCCGCGGCCGACCCCACGCTCGCCAGCTTCTACCAGCTCACCTGGTGGCTGGTGCTGCTCAAGGTCGTCGTCGTCTTCGTCTTCCTGCTGCTCACGACCATGTTCATGATCTGGGCGGAGCGCCGGGTCATCGGCCGGATGCAGAACCGGCCGGGCCCGAACCGGGCCGGGCCGTTCGGCCTGCTGCAGCCGATCGCCGACGCGCTCAAGCTGCCGCTCAAGGAAGACATCATCCCGACCACCGCGGACAAGCTGATCTTCGTGGTGGCGCCGGTACTGTCGGCGGCGCCCGCCTTCGTCGCCTTCTCCATCATCCCGGTGGGCCCGGTGGTCTCGATCTTCCACCACCGCACCCCGCTGCAGGTCGCCGACCTGCCGGTGGCGGTGCTGCTGGTGCTGGCCATGAGCTCCATCGGCGTGTACGGCATCGTGCTGGCCGGCTGGGCCTCGGGGTCGCCGTACTCGCTGCTCGGCACGCTGCGCTCGGCGGCCCAGGTGATCAGCTACGAGATCGCGATGGCGCTGGCCTTCGTGGCCGTGTTCCTCGACGCCGGGTCCCTGTCCACCACCGGGATCGTCACCGCCCAGATACACGGCTGGTACGCGTGGGTGCTGGCGCCGTCGTTCCTCATCTACCTGGTCACCATGGTCGGCGAGACCAACCGGCTGCCGTTCGACCTGCCCGAGGGCGAGGGCGAGCTGGTGGCGGGCTACCACACCGAGTACTCGTCGATGAAGTTCGCCATGTTCTACCTGGCCGAGTACGTCAACATGATCACGGTCTCCGCGCTGGCCACCACGCTGTTCCTCGGCGGCTGGCGGGCGCCGTGGCCGCTGTCCCTGTGGTCGGGCGCCAACACCGGCTGGTGGCCGGTGCTGTGGTTCCTGATCAAGCTGTTCATCTTCCTGTTCTGCTACATCTGGCTGCGCGGCACGCTGCCGCGGGTCAGGTACGACCAGCTGATGGCGATCGGGTGGAAGTTCCTCATCCCGGTCTCCATCGTCTGGATCCTGCTGGTCGCCTCGGTGCGCGCCTGGCGGCTTGACAGCCACTCCACCGCTCCGTACGTGGTCTTCGGCCTGGTCATCGTGCTCATCCTGGCCCTGATCACGATGTGGGACAGCGCGGCGCAGCAACGGGCCGCGCGGTTTGCGGCCGCGGAGGAGACCGACCTGGCGGAAGCCGGGACCACCGAGCCCGTTACCGGCTTCCCGGTGCCCCCGCTTGACCTGCCGCACTACCACGGCGTCGGGGTCTCCGGCGACAACGAAACCTCCAGCAAGGAGGTCACAGGTGCTTGATTGGCTCAACCCGGTCAAGGGGTTCGGCGTCACCTTCCAGGAGATGTTCCGGAAGCCCGAGACCGTCTACTACCCGGAGGAGCGGCGGCCGACCGCGCCGCGGTTCCACGGTCACCACCAGCTCAACCGGTGGCCGGACGGGCTGGAGAAGTGCATCGGCTGCGAGCTGTGCGCGTGGGCCTGCCCGGCGGACGCCATCTACGTCGAGGGCCGGGACAACACGGCGGACGAGCGGTACTCGCCCGGTGAGCGGTACGGGGCGGTGTACCAGATCAACTACCTGCGCTGCATCCTGTGCGGCCTGTGCATCGAGGCCTGCCCCACCCGCGCGCTGACCATGACCAACGAGTACGAGATCGCCGACGATAACAGGGAACACCTGATCTGGACCAAGGAGCAGCTGCTCGTGCCGCTGCAGCCGGACATGGAGGCGCCGCCGCATCCGATGCGGCTCGGCGAGGACGAGAAGGACTACTACCGGCTCGGCGCGGCCGGGCTGACCACCGGTCCCCGCGCGCCCGGCATGTCCGGTCCTGGCGGCCCGTCAGGCCCGCCGGTGCCCGCCCAGTCCCCGGACGCCTCGCTGGCCTGGGCGCCGCCGGAAGTGCGCGAAGCGGGCGGGGGCGAGGAGCAGTGAGCCACATCCTCGCGGCCGCACCGTCTGGTACCAACACCGACTCGATCGCGGTCGCGACCATCTTCTGGATCCTCGCCTTCATCTCGGTCGGCGCCGCGCTGGCCATGATCCTGGTCCGGCGCGCGGTGCACTGCGCGATCATGCTCGCCGTGGTGATGCTCTGCCTGGCCACCATGTACGCCATGCAGGGCGCGCCCTTCCTCGCCTTCGTGCAGATCATCGTGTACACCGGCGCGGTGCTGATGCTGTTCCTGTTCGTCATCATGCTGATCGGCATCAGCTCGTCGGACTCGGTCGTGGAAACGATCAAAGGCCAGCGGGCGGCCGCCGGGCTCGCCGCGATCGGCCTGTTCGTGATCCTGATCCTCGCCATCGGGCACGCGGCCATCGGCCCGGCCGCGAGGACCACCGCGGCGAACAACGTGGACAACCTGACCGGGCTGGCCAGGCTGATCTTCACCACGTACGTGTTCCCGTTCGAGGTCACCGGCGCGCTGCTGATCACCGCGGCGGTCGGCGGGATGGTGCTGGCGCACCGCGAGCGCACCACGCCGAAGCCCACCCAGCGTGACCTGGCCGCCCGGCGGCTGGCCAGCGGCCAGCTGGCGCCCGACCCGTCGCCCGGCGTCTACGCGCTGCACGACGCCGCGGACCGGCCCGCGCTGCTGCCGGACGGCAGTACCTCGGAGCTTTCGGTCAGCCAGACGCTCGCGCCGCGTGACCCGAACGAGGAAACCCCGCCCGTTCGGCCCGAACTGCCGGCACCGGCCGCTACGGAGGCTGAGTCGTGAGCCCCATTCACTACGTGGCCCTGTCCGTGATCCTGTTCGTGATCGGCGGCGTCGGCGTGCTCGTGCGGCGCAACGCGATCGTCGTGTTCATGTGCATCGAGCTGATGCTGAACGCGTGCAACCTCGCGTTCGTCGCGTTCGCCCGGATGCACGGGAACCTGGACGGGCAGGTCATCGCGTTCTTCGTGATGGTGGTGGCGGCCGCGGAGGTCGTCGTCGGCCTCGCGATCCTGATGGCGATCTTCCGGGCCCGCCGATCCGCGTCGGTGGACGACGCCAACCTGCTGAAGTACTGAGGGGATGACGACGTTGCACACCGTCGCGGCTACCGGCGCGCTGAAGCTGTCGTGGCTGCTGCTCGCCTTCCCGCTGTTCGGCGCCGCGGTGCTGCTGGTGGGCGGCCGCCGCACCAACCGCTGGGGCCACCTGCTCGGCGTGGCCATGCCGGTGGCGGCGTTCGGCTACGGCCTGATCGCGTTCTTTGCCCTGCTCGGCGACGCCAACCGCAGCCAGGACCAGCACCTGTACTCCTGGATCCCGGTGGCGGGTTTCCAGGTGAACATGAACCTGCTCGTCGACCAGTTGTCGATCTGTTTCGTGCTGCTCATCACCGGGGTCGGCTCGCTGATCATCATCTACTCGGCCGGCTACATGAGCCACGACCGCGACCGGCGCCGCTTCTTCGGCTACATGAACCTGTTCCTCGCGGCCATGCTGCTGCTTGTGCTCGGTGACAACTACCTGGTGCTCTACGTGGGGTGGGAGGGCGTCGGCCTGGCGTCCTACCTGCTGATCGGGTTCTGGCAGTACAAGAACTCGGCGGCGGTGGCGGCCAAGAAGGCGTTCATCGTCAACCGGGTCGGTGACGCCGGGCTCACCTTGGCTATCTTCTTGATGTTCACCGAGTTCGGCACGGTGTCGTTCACCGGAGTGTTCGGTACGGTCGGTTCCGCCGGGAGCGGCGTGGCCACGGCGCTGGGGCTGCTGCTCCTGCTCGGCGCGTGCGGGAAGTCCGCGCAGGTGCCGCTGCAGTCCTGGCTGCTGGACGCGATGGAGGGCCCCACCCCCGTGTCGGCGCTGATCCACGCGGCCACCATGGTCACCGCGGGGGTGTACCTGCTGGTCCGGTCCAACCCGATCCTCGCGCTCTCGCCTGACGCCCGGCTGGCGGTGGTCCTGGTCGGCACGGTCACGCTGCTGTTCGGCGGCATCATCGCGTGCGCCAAGGACGACATCAAGAAGTCGCTGGCCGGGTCGACCATGAGCCAGATCGGCTACATGACGCTCGGCGCCGGCCTCGGGCCGGCCGGCTACGTGTTCGCGATCGCGCTGCTGCTCGCCCACGGGTTCTTCAAGGCCGGCCTGTTCCTCGGCGCCGGATCGGTCATGCACGGCATGAACGACGAGGTGAACATGCGGCGGTACGGCGGGCTGGCCCGGGTTATGCCGATCACCTCCGTGACCTTCGGCCTCGCATACCTCGCCATCATCGGCATCCCGCCGTTCTCCGGGTTCTTCACCAAGGACCCCATCATCGGGGCGGATTTCAGCGAGCACGGCGCGGCGGGCAAGGTACTCGGCACCTGCGCGCTGATCGGCGCGGGCATCACCGCGTTCTACATGACCCGGATGATGTTCATGACCTGGTACGGGAAGCGGCGCTGGGAGCCCGAGGCGCATCCGCACGAGTCGCCTCCGGTGATGACCTGGCCGATGATCGTCCTCGCCATCGGCTCGGTGGGTGCCGGCGCGTTCCTTATCCTCAACGACCGGCTGGAGAAGTTCCTTGCCCCGGTGGTCGGGGTCCCGCCCACCTCGGAAGGCGTGTTCAGCACGGCGGGCCTGGTGGCCCTGGCGTTCGCCCTGGCCGGCGTGGCCCTGGCCTGGGTCATGTACGGGCGGGTCCCGGTGCCGTCGGAAGCTCCCCGGGGCAGCCTCGTCACCGTCGCCGCCCGCAAGGATCTCTACGGTGACGCGTTCAACGAGTCGGTCCTGATGCGGCCCGGCCAGTGGCTGACCAGGCTCTCGGTATTCTTCGACAACCGGGGCGTGGACGGCCTGGTCAACACGCTCGCCGCCGCGGTCGGCGGGACGTCGGGCCGGGTGCGCAAGCTGCAGACCGGCTTCGTCCGCTCGTACGCCCTGTCCATGTTCTTCGGCGCCGCTGTGCTGGTCGCCTTGCTCCTGGTGGTGAGGCTCTGATGAACGGCTTTCCCTGGCTGACCGTGGCGGGCGCGGTGCCGCTGCTCGGCGCCATCGTGATCGCGCTGATCCCGGGCCTGCCCGCCGACAGCGCGGAGGCGGACCGGCAGGCGCGCAACGCCATGGCCAAGGTGGTGGCCCTCGGGTTCTCCCTGGTGACGCTCGTCGTGGTGATCATCATCGCGGTCAAGTTCCAGGTCGGCGGGCCGAACTACCAGTTCACCGAGATCTACTCGTGGATCCCGGCGTTCGGCGTGCACTACGCGCTCGGCGTGGACGGCATCGCGCTGGTCCTCATCGCCATGTCAGCGGTGCTGATGCCAGTGGTGATCCTGGCCTCCTGGCACGACGCGGAGTCCGGGCGTCACTCGGTGAAGACCTACTTCGCGCTGATGCTGGTGCTCGAGACGATGATGATCGGCGTCTTCGCGGCCACCGACGTGTTCCTGTTCTACGTGTTCTTCGAGGCCATGCTGGTGCCGATGTACTTCATGATCGGCAGCTACGGGGTCGGCAAGCGGCAGTACGCGGCGGTCAAGTTCCTGCTCTACAGCCTGCTCGGCGGGCTGCTCATGCTGGTCGCGGTCATCGCCCTGTACGTGTACTCCAGCGAGAGCGCCGTCACCGGGCACCACGGCACGTTCCTGTTCAACGTGCTGATCCACGTGCCGCTGAGCCCGGCCGTGAGCAAGTGGCTGTTCCTCGGGTTCTTCATCGCGTTCGCGATCAAGGCGCCGCTGTGGCCGTTCCACACCTGGCTGCCCGACGCCGCCGCGGCCGCGCCGCCCGGGGCCGCCGTGCTGCTGGTCGGCGTGCTGGACAAGGTGGGCACGTTCGGCATGCTGCGGTACTGCTTCGAGCTGTTCCCCAGCGGCGCCAGGTACTTCACGCCGCTGGTCATCACGCTGTCGGTGATCGGGATCTTGTACGGGGCCATCGTGGCGATCGGCCAGCAGTCGATGAAGCGGCTGATCGCCTACACCTCGGTCTCGCACTTCGGCTTCATCGCGCTCGGCGTGTTCGCGATGACCAGCCAGGGCGTGTCCGGCGCGACGTTCTACATGGTCAACCACGGGTTCGCCACCGGTGCGCTGTTCATCCTGGCCGGGTTCCTGATCGCCCGGCGCGGCACCGACCGGATCGCCGACTTCGGCGGCGTGCAGAGCGTGGCCCCGGTGCTGGCCGGGCTGTTCCTGATCTCCGGCCTGGCCATGCTCTCGCTGCCCGGCCTGTCCACCTTCGTCAGCGAGTTCCTGGTGCTGATCGGGACCTTCTCCCGGTACAAGGTGGCCGCCGTGTTCGCCACCGCGGGCATCATCCTGGCCGCGGTCTACGTCCTGTGGATGTACCAGCGGGCCATGAACGGGCCGGTGCGGGACGAGGTGAAGGGCATGCCGGACCTGCGGCCGCGCGAACTGCTCGCGGTCGCGCCGCTGGTCGTGCTGCTCATCGGGGCCGGCGTCTACCCCAAGCCGGTGCTCGACATCATCAACCCCGCGGTCCGGGTGACGATGACGCAGGTGCACACCACCGATCCGGTGCCCGCCCACCCGGCGAGTAACACGCTCACCACCGCCGTGCAGAAGGGAATCTCCCCGTGACCGGTGTCCTGGCCGACTCGGCCACTATCGGCGCGCCGAGCATCGAGTACGGCCAGCTTGCGCCGATGCTGGTCGTCTTCGGCGCGGCCGTGGCCGGCGTCCTGGTCGAGGCGTTCGCGCCGCGCTCGTCCCGCCGAGCCGCGCACCTGGTCCTGACGCTGGGGTCCCTGATCGCCGCGTTCATCCTCACGATCGTGGTGGCCGCGAGGCACAGCCTGTACGCCGCGGGCAGCCCGGGGCACGTGGCCGCCCAGGGCGCGGTCGCGGTCGACCGGCCCACCCTGTTCATCCAGGGCACCATCGTGATCCTCGCCCTGGTGAGCGTGCTGCTCATCGGCGACACCAGCAACAGCCCGTTCGCGGCGGTGGCGGCCGCGACGCCGGGCAGCCAGGAGGAGCGCAAGGGCCTGGCCGCCGGGATCATGCACACCGAGATCTTCCCGCTGACGCTGTTCGCGGTCGGCGGCATGATGCTCTTCCCGGCCGCGAACGACCTGCTGACCATGTTCGTCGCGCTCGAGGTGCTGTCGCTGCCGCTGTACCTGCTGTGCGGTCTGGCCCGGCGGCGCCGCCTGCTCTCCCACGAGGCGGCCATGAAGTACTTCCTGCTCGGCGCGTTCTCGTCGGCACTGTTCCTGTTCGGCATCGCGATGCTGTACGGCTTCTCCGGCTCGGTGCGGCTCTCAGCGATCGCCTCCGCGGCGGCCGGCAACACCTCCAACGCGACGCTGCTGTTCACCGGCATCGCGCTGACCGGCACCGGGCTGCTGTTCAAGATCGGCGCGGTGCCCTTCCAGGGCTGGAAGCCCGACGTCTACCAGGGCGCGCCGACCCCGATCACCGCGCTGATGGCGTCCTGCACGGTGGTGTCCGCCTTCGGCGCGCTGTTGCGCGTCTTCTACGTGGCGTTCGGCAGGCTGACCTGGGACTGGCGTCCGGCGTTCTGGGTGGTCGCCGTCCTCACCATGGTGATCGGCGCCGTCGTCGCCATCACCCAGACCGACGTCAAGCGACTGCTCGCCTACTCCTCGATCGCGCACGCCGGGTTCATCCTGACCGGGGTCATGGCGGTCAGCGCCGCCGGGCTGTCGAGCACCCTGTTCTACCTGGTCGCGTATGGATTCACCACGGTGGGCGCGTTCGCCGTGATCACCCTGGTCAGGGACGCGGGCGGCGAGGCCGGGCACCTGTCCAGGTGGGCGGGCCTCGGCCGCCGGTCGCCGCTGGTGGCCGGGATCTTCGCTCTGTTCCTGCTCGCGTTCGCGGGCATCCCGCTGACCAGCGGTTTCACCGGAAAGTTCGCCGTCTTCCAGGCGGCGATCGCAGCCGGCGAGACGCCGCTGGTGATCGTCGGCGTGGTGAGCAGCGCGATCGCGGCGTTCTTCTACGTCCGCGTCATCGTGCTGATGTTCTTCAGCGACCCGATCCCCGACGGGCCCGAGGTGGTGGTGCCGAGCGTGTTCACCGGCACCGCGGTGGGGCTCGGCGTGGTGGCGACCCTGGTGCTCGGCATCGTGCCGCAGCCCGTCCTGAGCCTGGCCAGCCATGCAGCAAATCAGTTGTTCGTCGGCTGACCCGCGGAGGGCTCCGCCCTCCCGGCGACCCGCCGAACCACGCGGGGACGCCCCTGCGGACCCCCCGGCCGTGACCGGCTGGGCTTGGTTGGTACCGTGCGGAACGGGCATACTCGAAAATTCGAGGTGTTCGCGCGTGCCGATGACGTGGAGAGCAAGTGATCAGCGCAGTTCCCGTTGACTTCCCGGACTCCGCCCTCGAGGCGGAGGTGCGCGACAACCTGAGCCGGGTCGAGGAGTCGCTGGCCGCGACGGCGCACCCCGACGACGAACTGCTGACCGAGGCATCCCGGCATTCCATCGCGGCCGGCGGCAAGCGGTTCCGGGCCATGCTCGTGCTGCTGGCCGCGCAGTTCGGCGACCCGAAGGACCCGCGGGTCATCGAGGCGGCGGTCGCGATCGAGCTGACCCACCTGGCCACGCTGTTCCACGACGACGTCATGGACGAGGCCCTGGTGCGCCGCGGCCAGCCGTCGGTCAACTCACGGTGGAGCAACTCGGTCGCCATCCTCACCGGGGACTTCCTGTTCGCGCAGGCCTCCCAGATGCTGGCCCGGCTGGGCCCGGACGCGGTCCGGATCCAGGCCGAGACGTTCAGCCGGCTGGTCACCGGGCAGATGGCCGAGACCATCGGGCCGCGCCCGGGCCAGGATCCCCTCGACTTCTACATGTACGTGATCACGGAGAAGACGGGATCGCTGATCGCCACGGCCGGCCGGTTCGGCGCGCTGTTCTCCGGTGCCCCGGCCGGGGTCGCCGACCAGATCGCGGCGGCCTGCGAGCAGATCGGCGTGGCCTGGCAGCTGTCCGACGACGTGATCGACATCGCGAGCGATTCCTCGCAGTCGGGCAAGACGCCAGGCACCGACCTGCGCCAGGGCGTGCGGACGCTGCCGGTGCTCTACGCGCTGCGCTCTGCTGGCCAGTCCGGGCTGGCGCAGTCCGGGCTGGCGCAGTCCGGGCTGGCGCAGTCCGGGCTGGCGCAGTCCGGGCTGGCGCAGTCCGGCGCAGTCCGGGCTGGCGCAGTCCGGGCTGGCGCAGTCCGGGCTGGCGCAGTCCTCGGCCGCTCTGCCTGCCGATCCGTCTGCGACGGATGTGCGGCTGCGCTGGCTGCTCGACGAGGCCGACCTGACCGACGAGGCGCTGCTGGCCGAGGCGCTCACCCTGCTGCGCGGCCATCACGCCATGAAGGAGTCCCGTGCGGACGTGCTGAACTGGGTACACGAGGCCCGGGTTTCGATCAGCGCGCTGCCGGACGGCCCCGCCCGGGCCGCATTCCTGGCCCTGTGCGACTTCGTGGAGAAGCGGACCGGCTGACCCTCAGCCGCGGTCTGACCCTCAGCTGCGGTGCCGGCTGAGCCGCGTGAGCAGGTTGGCGTGCCAGGTCATGATCGTGTAGGGCCCCACCACGTAGGTCTGCCGGGGCGGGCCGAAGGTACGTTCCGCGGCGCCCTGCAGCCACCGGGTGGAATACGTGCCGGAGTCCTTGACGACGACGAAGTCGGCGTACTGCCGGGACGGGTCGTACTGCAGCGTGCTGGTCTCCCAGTGCCCCGGGATCACCCGGCCGCCGGGGCCGTGCCCGACCGAGCTCACCCTGACCCGGGCGCCGGCGTCGAGCGTGGTGCTGCCGGCCTGCCAGTACCCGGCCAGCCCGTGACTGTATCCGCGGGCGGCCAGCCAGGTCGCCAGCGGCTGGCTCATGGCGGGCACGGCGGGCTGCGCCGCACCATACCCGAGCGCCGCCAGGTAACCCGCCGCGACCACCGCCAGCACAGGCCGCAGCGGTACCCGGAGCGCCTTCCCGGCCAGCCGCCGAGGCGCCAGCAGCAGCCGCGGGGCCAGCAGCAGCCGCGGGGCCAACAGCCGTCCGGCCAGCACCGCGCCGAGCGGCAGCACCGCGGCGATCTCCCGGGTCGCGGCGAGGGTCTGCGCGGTGAGCAGGAACCCCGCCAGGTTCACCGCGATCGCCAGCGCGAGTGCCGGGACGAGCAGTTCGCGGGCGCGGAAGAACCGCAACGCCGCGAGGCACGCGGCCCACGCGGCCAAGCCGGCCCCGGCCAGGTGCAGTACCGCGAAGGCCAGCTCGAGCCCTGAATGCGCGGCCACCACGTTGGCGCCGAAGATGTTGAGCGCCGCGTGGAACGTTACCTGTGCCGCCCGCGGCAGGCGGTCGAGGCCCACGATGTGGCCCGGCACCGGGGCTGTCGTATACCCGCCCGCCGCCCGGATGATCAGCGGTGCCATCGCGCCGAACACGCCCGCCAGTATCGCCGCCGCGGCCAGCAAGAGCTCGTGCCAGTCCGGCTCGGCCCGTTTCGCCAGCGCCCTAGCGGCCCGCGCGCCGGCGGCCACGGCGATCGGCACGATGCCGGTCAGCAGCACGATCGAGTCGGCCGCCATGATCCAGGCCAGCATGAAGCAGACCGCCACCGGCACCAGCCAGTGCGGACGGGCCCGGTCGATCACCAGCCAGACCACGAGCAGCGCGACCGCCGTGCCGGTGTGATCGGGCGCCTGCAGCAGCGTCGAGGTGGCGCTGAGCTGCGGCGCCAGCACGATCCCCGCGGCCAGCAGGAAGCGGGCCCGCCCTTCCCGGCCGCCCGCGCCGCCCTTCGCGAGCAGGCCCGCCAGCAGCACCAGCAGCGTGTAGGTCATCGCGGCAGCGAGGTTGACCACTCCGGGGCCGAGCCCCCGTATCGCCTCGATCAGCATGTACTGCGGCAGCTCGGTGGTGTAGAAGGAGACATCGGAGAGCAGCCAGCCGTGCAGCAGCAGGTTGCCGTGCAGCATGTCCCACGCCTGCAGCGCGTTCGCCGCGCCGTCCGAGCTGATCGGCTGCGTCAGCGACTGGCGCCAGTAGCACACGAACAGGACGGCGGCCGCCAGCACGACCACGGCGGCGCGGCCGGACCGGCGCAGGCCGGAGGACGGATGGTCCGGCCGCCCCTGCGGCGGAGTCCGGTCGCCCGTGCCTGGGGCTGGTTCCGCGGGCCCCGTCGCGGCGCCAGCCGGGGACCCGGGTCCAGCGGGAACTCCGGAGACTGGCATTCGATCTTCCATCATTTACCCGTGTGACATATGCGGCGATACGGGCCCCGGTGCCAGTATGCGAGGCTGGCCGCCCCTGAGTGCCTGTCCGCTGAGTGCCCGTCTGCTGGGTGCCCGGCTGCCCCCGGGGTGCCGATGGTCACACCGCCGCCCGAATACCTTGGCAGTGTATGGGACCGAACGTGCCGGGATTGATCTGATCCGTAATGTCACCCGCCATGCCAGCCAGATCGTTACGGCGATCTCACGCCGTTTTCTTCACATATGTCACTCCGGCTCCGCCAGGCACGGCTCTATTGATGGGAAGCCGCAACCATGTCGTTCAAGCGCAATATTGTCGCCCGCGCGGTCCAGATTGTCGCCCGCGCGGTCCAGCGGGGCAGCGCATTGGGCGCAGGAAGCCGGTGACGGCGCGGTCAGGTCTCCGGCGGTCGTGCTAGGTTGCCAGGGCGATGAGCGAAGCATGGCCGGATGAGCGGAACCGCGAGGCGATCCTGCGCGCCGCCGCGTCGCTGGCCACCGAGGACGGGCCGAACGGGCTCTCCGCCGGTACCCTCGCGGCGGCCCTCGGCCGGAGCGAGATCGGCCGGGGCGTGCCGTCGGGCTCCCGACAGGAGCTTCAGCTGGCCACCGTGACCGAGGCGGCCCGGATCTTCGACGAAGAGGTCGTGCAGCCGGCCCTGGCCGCTCCCGCGGGCCTGGGCCAGCTGGCCGCGGTCTGCGAGGCGTTCATCTCGCACCTGGAGCGGCACGCCGTCCCGGGCGGCTGCTTCATGGCCAGCGCGGCCCTGGAGATGGACGCGAGCCCGGGGCCGGTCAGGGACCTGATCGCCTCGCTCCAGGCCAGGTTCGGCGAGCTGATCCACGGTTTCGCGGTCACCGCGCTGGCCAGGCACGAGCTACCGCCCGGCGAGGACCCGGGCCGGCTGGCCTTCGAGCTGAACGGCATCATGCTGGCCACCGACACCAACTTCGCCGAGCACGACGATCTGGCCGTGCTCGAGCTGGCCCGGCAGATCGTCCGTCAGCGGCTGGGCGTCAGCTGACTTCCCAGGTGTCGCTGCCGGCCAGCAGGGCGGCGAGGTCACCGGGACCGCCCCGGCTCCGGGCCGCGTCGATCTGCTCCGCCATCAGCTGGTCGTAGCTGGCCTGCTCCACCTGCCGGAAGACGCCGACCGGGGTGTGCCGGAAGTCCGACGTGTCCAGCCGGGACAGCGCGAACGCGTAGGACGGGTCGGCGCGGTGCGCGTCGTGGGTGATCAGCGTGTCCTCACCCGCCGCGGCGACCTCGACCGCCTCCAGATCGCCGTGCGGGCCGAAGCGCAGCCCCCGGGTCCCGCCCGCGAACCGGACCGGCTCCCCGTGCTCGAGCTTGATCAGCCGCTGGTCCGTCGTGCTGGCTTC
>WNGR01004797.1_pt1 | contig 14571 bp, 12 predicted proteins | sample 5407581 | NCBI WGS metagenome assembly WNGR01 (sample SAMN13153383, study PRJNA577476) | soil metagenome | isolation source: 80 cm soil or saprolite under Garry oak tree replicate 2 | place: USA:California | collected 2016-06-15
GCCCGGCGCACGACGGGCAGACCGGGCGGGGGACCTCCACCTCGCGGCCAGCCGCCACATACGCATCGACCGGAAGCGGGCACGGCCATACGATGGCCACGGGCGACTCACCGCCTCGGATCCCTCCCCGCGATCGGCGTGAAACGAGGCGAGGAGGGATCCCTCACGTTCAGCAAAGACAGGAAAATCCTGGCCCGCACAGCGGCAACCAGGAGGCGGCATCGTCAAAGAGCACGGCCAGGCACGCGGCCGAGATGCTCAGGAAATCAGGCCGTCAACACCAGGTCAACTACTCCCGGCCATGACCGCCGCCCCGCCGGGAGACCCAGACGGCAGGGCCCGGGTGGAGATGCGCGGGGAGTCCCGCGAGTCCAGCACGTTTACCCAGATCGGCACCCAGGTCATCCAGCCGCCGCTGCCGGAGCAGGCGTTCCGGCTGTGGGCCGAGCTGGCCGTCCCGGCGGGCCTGTCGAACCTGCCGCGGCCGGGGCTGTTCGTGGGCCGGGCGGGGGAGCTGGCCCGGCTGGATGCGGCCATGGCCGAGCAGGGTGGGGCGGTGGTACAGGCGGTGCACGGCCTGGGCGGGGTCGGCAAGAGCACGCTGGCCGCGCGGTGGGCCGCCGCCCACACCGCCGATTACACCCTGACCTGGTGGATCACCGCCGCCACCCCGGCTGATATCGACGCCGGGCTGGCGGGCCTGGCGGTCGCGCTGCAGCCAGCGCTGACCGGTGTGCTGCCGCTGGAGGCGCTGCGGGAAGGGGCGGTGCAGTGGCTGGCCGCCCATCCGGGGTGGCTGGTGATCCTGGACAACGTGACCGACCCGGCCGATGTCGCGCCGCTACTGGCCCGGGCCCCGGCCGGCCGGTACCTGATCACCAGCCGCCGCGCGTCCGGCTGGCTCGGCACCGCGGTGCCGGTCCGGCTCGATGTGCTGGACCCGGCCGAGGCGCAGGCCCTGCTGGCCGCCATCCTCGCCCCGGGCCAGCCGCAGGAGGAGGTGGACGGCGCGGCCGAGCTGTGCGCGGAGCCGGGCTTCTTGCCGCTGGCCATCGAGCAGGCCGGTGCCTACCTGGCCCAGGCCGGCGCCACCCCGCGGGAGTACCTGGACCTGCTGGCCCGCTACCCGGCCGCCATGTACCAGGCCGCGCCGGAAGGCGGCAACGCCGCCCGCACCATCGCCCGGATCTGGCACGTCACCCTGGACCGGTTCGCCGATGACCCGCTAGCCGGGCAGGTGCTACGGATCCTGGCCTGGTACGCCCCCGACGCGATCCCCCGGACCCTGCTGAACGGGCTGGCCGACCCGCCAGCGGTGCTGCGCGCGGTCAGCCGCCTGGCCGCCTACAGCATGCTCACCGCCGACGCCGGCACCCTGGCCATGCACCGGCTGGTGCAGGCCGTCACTCGCACCCCCGACCCGGACGACCCCCACCGCAACCCCCAGGCGATAGACGCCGCCCGCCACCAGGCCACCCGCCATCTCGTCGGCGCCCTCCCCAACTGGCAGGACCCGGCGGGCTGGCCAGGCTGGCAGATGCTGCTTCCGCACATCGACGCCCTGGCCAGCCACGTCCCACCGGACACCGACACCCAGGACACCGCCTACCTCCTCAGCCAGGCCGGGATGTTCCTCAACGACCAGGGCCAGCCCGGCCGCGCGACCGGGTACCTCCAGCGTGCACTGGCCAGCTACATGCGGATGCTGGGCGCCGTCCATCCCCTGACCCTGACCTCGCAGAACAACCTCGCCATCGCCTACCAGGTGGCGGGGGACCTGGGCCGGGCCATCCCGCTGTACGAGCAGACTCTGGCCGACCGGCAGCGGGTGCTCGGCGCCGACCACCCCCAGACCCTGATCTTGCGGGACAACCTCGCCACCGCCTACCGGACGGCGGGGGACCTGGGCCGGGCCATCCCGCTGTACGAGCAGACCCTGGCCGACCGGCAGCGGATGCTAGGCGCCGACCACCCCCAGACCCTGACCTCGCAGAACAACCTCGCCAGCGCCTACCGGACGGCGGGGGACCTGGGCCGGGCCATCGCGCTGTACGAGCAGACCCTGGCCGACCGGCAGCGGGTGCTCGGCGCCGACCACCCCTTGACCCTGACCTCGCAGAACAACCTCGCCACCGCCTACCAGCAGGCGGGGGACCCGGACCGGGCCATCCCGCTGTACGAGCAGACCCTGGCCGACAGCGTGCGGGTGCTGGGCGCCGACCACCCTCGGACCAAGATGGTGCGCAGCAACCTCGCCGCGGCGCGCCGGCACCCTCAGTAGTGCCCGCTCCGGCGTCCGCGCCTCCCCCGAAGGCTGCCGACGTGCCGGAGGGGGTAGGAAGCATGCAGCCAGCGATCTGCGCTGATCCTCGAGTGCTCGGCGTGTTGCAAATCGAACGATTAACGACATGATCACCAGCGGGCCCCGGACCGGGCGCCACACTGTCTGGCGATCGTCGTAAAAAGTGTTGTAAAGCCGGCGTATCCAGCAGCCGGGCCAGGACCGTTTCTTCTACAGTCCGGGTGTGACCGAGCCCGATGCCACCGGTCCCTCCCCCGCCGCCATCGGCCCGCGCGACGCGCCCCCGCACGCCGGGCAGGTGGTCCGCCGCGTCCTGCTCCGCAGGAACATCGTCATCGACGCGGAGACCGCGCAGCTCGTCGCGGCCGCCGTCCAGGCCGCGCTCCGAGCCGGTGCGCCTTCCCGGCCGCTTAGCCGGGGCCCGCGTGTTCCCCGCCGGTTGCGAGCCGCTGTTCTGATGACGGCTCATGCCCGGGCCGGGGAGACAAGACCCCTGCTAACTAGTCCATATTTGTAATTACGGAGTAGTAGTGCAGGTCAGCCGGTTCGCTGATCAGAGCACTGGCGCCACCACGGCGCGAGCGGCTGATCACCCGGTCGGCGAGCAGCATGATCGATGGCTACGTCGGGCCGGCCGGACCGCATGCCTGCGCCTTGCCAGAGGCGGTTCAGCTCGCGCTGCAGCCGAACGCATAGCACCGGCCATATGGGTATCAGCCAGGCAATGTTGCGGGAGACCGGCCGCTCAAGCCCGATTGCCACCTGCGCTTCCCGCACGTAGCGCGGGGCCCGGCACAGCACGATCGATGTCGGCAGGCCGCCAAGAATAAGACCAGGGCCTGCCGCGAGTGCCTGTGCCGCGGGGCGCATGTCGTGGAGGTGCTTAACGTCGTACGCACGGCCCAGCTCGCGAAGATCACGTGAGGTCGACCGCCACAGCCACCATATGATCATGCACACGTAAGGAAACAGGGGGAACATCAGGCTCAGCCAGCCGATCAGCACCGGTGACCGGAGCCGCATCGGCTTGGAACGCCAGGGGACGCGGACCTCGTCCCCGAAGAGCCAGGCGGAGCGAGGACGGCCATTGCGTGCTCGCCAGGCCGCCGCCAGCCAGGCGAGCCGGATGGCAGCGGGCGGAACATAGAAGAGCAGCACGCCACCCGCCACTAGAAGCACGTCCGTGAGACCCGGCGGCGGGGTGGTGCTGAGGGCAATGAAGGCCATGTCGTAAACGCAGAAGGCGATCCAGCAGATCGGTACCGGCAGGGACACCAGCAGGTCGAGCGGCGGCTCGCGAGGCATGCGGGCGCCCAGCACCGCAAAGGTCTCCCGCTCCAGGCCGTAGACGCCCGTGGACCGCGACACACTCCATGAGGCCGTGGTGCTGCTCAGCTTGCTGTCCGCATGCGGGTACAGGTTGAGCAGCAGCCGCTTGAGGCGAAACGCGCTTGCCACCGGCCACAGGATCACGTACAAAGACAGGCTCACCAGCCCGATGACGGCGACGAGCACGGCGGCGGAAGCCTTCAGCAGGGCATCGATCACAGAGCCAGCCGAACTAGACGTCAACTGCAGCGCGCCTAGCATGCTGTCCAGCAGCTGATTGATGTTCGCCGACAACGGGACACTAACGCCGACGCGATTCCGGCCCAGGTGTAGCAGCAGGGTCGCCAGCACATGCGCTACCACGATGGCCGCGGCCGCGAGTACGCCGATCCGCAGGGCCCTTGACCGCGACGGAAGCGACGCGCGGAACTCGGTGACGGCATTACGCGCATCAGTTTCGCCCGCCTCGGCGATCTTGAGCGCCGACCGGCGGCGGAACGCCCGCTCAGCCTCTGATAGCACGCGATCGATGTGCCACAGTGTCAGCGAGCGAAGCATCCACGAAATGCGGGGAAGGCGAATCGGGGAGCGCTGCCGCGCCCACCAGTGCCACCGTGATGCAACCATCGGGGTCATCGGCAGGCCATCAAGGATGTCAAGCGTGTCGGCGTAAGCCGCGAGCAGCCGCCGAACGGTTGCGGGGACTCTCGGTATAACCTGCGTGTCAACGGTGTCCTGTTCCGTCCGGACGACCGTCCCTCCAGCGCCCACGGCGCGCACCGGTTGCGTGGGCCATGGGCCGTCGGCGGCGGTCACCGGGGATCGCCCCCCGCAGCCGCACCTAGGCGGCTACTGGATGAGCATCCTGTCAGGGTCATCGCGCACTCCCCCGAGTCGTCCGTTCACCAATACAGAGGAGCGGCCAGGCCAGTGGATACACCGAAGGCCTGTATGTTCCGCGTCTCTCAGTGCGAGCGCGTAGCGACTGGCTCGCGTCGCTGTGGTTGAGAGGCCCGGCGATGTGAGAGTTCTGGTTGCGGGGAGTAGTGCTCGACGACACCGCGAGCGTGTCGGATTCGGGGTGGCCCTCCCCGTGATCTGACCGGGAAACAGCGGCCACCACCGGGTCCATCACGGCCCCTCCCACCCCCGGCCGGCGGTGTCACCGCAAGCGCACCAGGACTATGGCCAAGACGACCCGTGGGCGTCGGGTTGCGTCTAAATAGCGCTACAGCGACGAGCCGCCGTTCTAGGCCCGGGACTCCCGAAGCTACGGCGAGCCGCAAGGTAGGGGCGTGTTGCTTGGCCTCGTCGGCGCGCGGGTTGAAGCAGTACGGTGACCTCGGAGCAAGTCAGCAGCTTCATCGAACTGTTCCGCAGCCATGACCTGTCCGGCTGGGCCAAGACCCTGTGGTTCATATTCATCTTGCTTCTCCCGCTGATCGGGGTCCTGGTGTACCTGATCGCCCGCGGCGGCAAGATGCACGAGCACCAGGTGCGGGACGCGCAAGTCCAGGAGCGGGAGCTCCGCCAGTATGTCCAGCAGACCGCGGGCTCGCAGAGTCCGGCGGATCAGCTGGCCAAGCTCGCCGACCTGCATAACCCGGGGCGTCATCACGGCCGAGGAGTTCGACCGCGAGAAGGCCAAGATCCTCGCCTGAGCGGGACCGCACGCCACCTGACCCTAACGCTCAAACGACCGCGGTGCCCTGCCGCGATACAGCAGGCAGGGCAGGCCGCGGGCGCCGAGCCCGTCGATCGCGAACACCTTGCCCGCGTGCGGCTGGCGGGCCAGCGCGTCGTCGTCGAGTTCCGTCCGCGCGGTGGTGACGAACAGCGTGTCGCGGCGCCGCCCGCCGAATGCGCATGAGGTCGGTCGCTCGACTGGGAGCTGCACGCTCGCGAGAAGCGATCCGTCCGGTGCGTACCGGTGGATGGCCGCACCGTTCCACAGAGCGACCCAGATCCCGCCCTCGTCGTCGACCGTGAGTCCGTCTGGCGCCACGCCTGGCTGGTCGATGTGCACCAGGGTGCGGCGGTCGCTGATTGCCCCGCTCGCGCCGTCGAACCGGAACACGTCGACGCATCCGGTGCCGCTGTCATTGAGGTACATCGTGCTGGCGTCGGGACTCCAGCCGATGCCGTTGGAGATAGTCAGGCCGGTGAGCACAGTGGTGCAGCTGCCGTCGAGTTCAAGGCGATAAAGGGCCCCGGCGCCCGGCGACTCGTCGTAGGCCATCGTCCCGGCCCAGAAGCGTCCTTGCGGGTCGCAGGCCCCGTCATTCATCCGCACGTCAGTGCGCTCGCCCTCGGGCTGCGCGAGCTCCTGGATCGAGCCGGCGTCGTCAACGAACAGGAACCCCGCGCCCGCGGCGAGCACGTACCCGCCGCCAGCGGCCGGCGCGACCGCGCCGATATGCCGGTCGACCGAGATTGTCGCAACGCGTTCCAAAGCGCCATCGGGGCTCAGCGTTCCCCGGTGCATCTGGCATCCCAGGATGTCGACCCACAGCAGTTCCTGGCGCTCTTCATGCCAGCGCGGGCCCTCGCTCAGCAGCCCCGGGGTTACCGACCACACCGTCACTTCGTGGGCGCTCATGCGGTGAGGTCCACCACGACTTTGATGTCTTCCGGCTGCCGGTCGAGCGCCTCGGTCCAGGACGTGAGCGGCACCCGGCGTGTGATCAGCCCGCCCAGCCAGCCAGGGTCGGCCGTTGCGAGCGCTTCGGCAGCTTGTTCCCAGTGGCGCCGGCCGGCGTTCACGGTGCCGACCAGAACTTGGTTACGCAGCACCATGTTGCGATTCAGGGTGGTGGCATCCACGTCCAGGATCGGGCCCAGGTTCATGATCCCGGTCAGGCACATGATTCCGCCGCTGGCTAGCCTCTGGGCGGCGGAGCGACCGACAGCGCCGAGCCCGGTGCACTCGATGACGACATCGACGTCAACGTCGATGTCGGCGGCGTCACCCGAGTGGTATCGGGCACCGAGGTCCTCCACGAGATCGCGTTTCGGTCCGGCTTGCGCGAGGTCGACGACGTGCATCTCGTAGCCGCGCTGTGCACCGAGCAGGCATGCCATCAGCCCGATCGGCCCGGCACCGGTGACCAGCGCCCGGCCCCGAATGAAGAATGCACGCCGTGAGATCTGGTCCACCTGGTCCCACGCCTTGGCCAGCACCGATGCCGGTTCCAGCAGGACGCCGAGCTCGCCCGGCCTTGGCAGGATAGGCACGGCGAAGTCCGGTTCCACCCGCCAATGTTCGCTTCCGTACCCGTGCAGGCGAACGATGCCGCGCTCTCCGAAACTGTCGGTCCGGCACATGTCCCACTCACCGGCGGCACACGCCGGGCACGGCGTCGGATCGGGCCGCCGCACGATCCCGACCACAAGATCGCCGGGTGCGAAGCCTGATCCCAGGGGCGCCTCGAGGACCTCGCCGAGACTTTCGTGGCCGATGACCAGCCTGGCTTCACCAGATGGCGGCGTGCCGTAGGCGCCCTCCGCGATCTCGCGGTCGGTCCCGCAGACACCGACCGCGATGCCCCGCACCAGCAGAGCACCGTCCTGCATGTCCGGGCCCGGGAATGCCTCGAGGCCAGCGGTCCCCTTCTCACCCGGCACAACCGTCATCGCGCGCATGTTTACATCGTCGCGTCCGGCTGTCGCGTGCGCCTCACCCTAGAAGGGGTGATGACAGCCATGGCGGGGCTTTGGATGATCAAGTCATGGCTTCATCACCGCCTCCGCCATTCGACGTCGTGGTCGTCGGCGCAGGACCGGCCGGCGTCGTCGCGGCGCTCCGCGCGGCCCGTCTCGGAGCCAGCACGGCGCTGATCACCCGCGATCAGTTCGGGGGAATGGCCGCGAACGACGGCCCCGTGCCGGTGCGCACGCTTGCCCAGGCGGCGCGGCTGATCCGCGAGGCCAGGCAGCTTCCGCTCTACGGGATCGCGGGCGGCGAACCCTCGCTCGACTATGCCCGGCTGCTAGCCCGCGTCCGCGACGTGACCGCGGACGTACGCCAGCACACGTTGCTGCGCGACGATCTGGAGCGCGCCGGGGTGGACATCCACGAGCAGGCCGGCATCGTACGATTCGTCGACGCCCACACGGTCGAAAGCGACAATGCGCCGCCGCTGCACGCCGGCAAGGTCATCATCTGCACCGGAGGGGCCGCACGGCCGCTGGCGGTTCCCGGCTTCGACCTGACCGCGACACACAGCGACGCGTGGCACCTTTCCTCGGTGCCGCCGTCGCTGGTCGTGATCGGCGCTGGCGCGACCGGCGTGCAGGTGGCATCGATCTTCAACGCGTTCGGCTCACGGGTCCATCTCGTTGAGATCGCTCCCCGCATCTTGATGAGTGAGGACCAAGAGGTCTCCGAAGCGGTCGCTGCCGCCATGGCGGCGTCCGGCGTCCAGGTCGTCGCGGACGCCGGTACGATCGACCGGTTCGAGCGCTGTGCGACCGGCGCGCGGCTCATCCGTTCGGCAAGCGACGGGCAGCACAGCATCGACGCGGCGCTGGCCGTGGTCGCGGCCGGATGGGTCGCGGCCACCGCCGGGCTGGACCTCGACCGGGCCGGGGTGCAGACGGACCGGCGCGGTTACGTCCAGGTCGACGCTCAGTTGCGCACGACCGTGCCGCACATCTTCGCCGCCGGCGACGTCACCGGGCGCGCGCTGGTCGTGCACGAGGCGGTTCGCGAGGGACTGGTGGCCGCGACCAATGCCGTCCTCGGAGCAACCACGGCCCTGTCTCCCCGGGTGAGCCCGATCGGCAGTTTCACGGACCCCGAGTACGCCTCGGTCGGGCTGACCGAGGCGGCAGCCAGGGAGAACCACGAGGTGGTCGCGGCGGCGGTGCGCTTCGACTCGCTCCCGCGACCGATCATCGATGGCCGCCAGACGGGGTTCTGCAAGCTGCTCGTCGACCGCGAACTCCACACGATCCTGGGCTGCCACGTCGTGGGGGAGCGCGCGGTCGAGCTTGCGCAGCTGGCGGCGACAGCGATGGCTGCGAAGATGCCCGTCGAGGAACTGGCATTGGTCCCGTTCTCGTTTCCCACGTACGCGAACGCCTTGCGCCGGGTGGCGATCCTCGCCGCGATCGAACTCGATCACACCGGAATGTGGGCGGTCGATCATCTCGAAACGGCAGTGGAGGCGGGCGTTGCCTGAGCTCGCTGTCGGCGCACACGGTATCAGGACCACGCCCTTACCGACAGGAGGAAGATCTTGGCAACCCCTTCAGCAGGAACGCCCCGGCCGGGTGTCCGGGTTGGCTCCACGAGTGAGTTCAGCTTGTTCTTCCACGTCAGGCCGGGCCACGAGAATGACCTGCGGGAAGCGGTCAAGACGCTGCAGAACAGTCCCGGCTACCGACCGGGCGACTACGATCTGCCGATCGCGGTCATTCACGAAGCCAGGTTCGTGCTGTTCGACGGTGAGACCCGGTTGCTCTTCGCGACGAGCTTCGACGGCTCGTGGGACGCCTACATGGACGACTTCGCGTCCAAGCCGCTGCAGCTCTTCGACTCGATCTTCCGGCACGTCGAGGGCTACGAGGGCCTCCCGGACCTTACGGCGGTGAAGGATTTCATCCTGAGCGCCCAGGTTACCGCCGGAGCCTACGCGCGGAATTACCCCGGCACGGTGAAGGAGATCCGCAAGGCGCTGCGTGTGAACGAGGCCTTCCAGCAGGTGCTCGACGATCCGGGCGCCGCGGACGCGCTGCGGCCCCCCGCGCTGAAACCGCTGCTTAACGAGGCCGCAGACGCCTAGGTGAGCCGCCGCGAACGAACCGTGAACCAACGGAAGGCGGGCGATGTCGCATCACATCTCCGGGCCGCGGGCCGCGGCCGAGCCGATCGCGGACATCACTGACCTGTACGCGTTCCCGAGTCCCGAGCACCCAGGCCGGCTCGTCCTGGTGCTGAACACGCTGCCGTTCGCGCCGCCGTCGGCGACGTTCTCCGACGGGCTCATCTACCGTTTCCGGCTGCGGCCGCTCACCGCGAACACCCAGCAGGATGGCGCGCCGTTCGCCGCGGGCGGCGAAGAGATCGTGCTCGACTGCGTGTTCTCGGCCCCCGGGAGCGGACACGGCGCGGACGCCCCGGAGCAAGAAGGCACGTGCGCCACGCCGGCGGGCGAGACGGTCTCGATGAGGGTGAACGACGAGTGCGGAGGCCAGGCCCACGGCATTCGCGTGTTCGCCGGCCCGCGGTGGGACCCGTTCATCATGGATGCGCCGACCACGCTGAAGACAATCGCCACGGGAAAGCTCGCGTTCACCGACCCGGGCGCGATCTACCTCGACGGCAAGAACGTCCTGAGCCTGGTGGTCGAGGTCGACCGCGCCGTGCTGCCTGGCGGCGAGCTGTTCGGCGTGGTCGCGGAGACCCTGACGCGAGGCAGCCTCAACGTCCGCCTCGAGCGCGCGGGACGGCCCGAGGTGCCCAACCTGATGCTGGCGCCGACGCAGTTCGACCCGGTGAACCGCGACCTTGAGATCCGCGACCTTTACAACATGGACGACGCGTTCCACCTCAGCCACGCCTACCAGAGCACCTACCGGGCCCGGCTGAACGCGAACCTCGCGTTCTGGGACGGCCTGGACGGTAAGACCGACTGGCCGGCTGGCGAGGATGGCGCACACCCGCTAACCGAGCTCATGCTCGCGGACTTCCTCGTCGTGGACGTCACCAAGCCGTACGCCGAGCAGGGTTCGTTCCTGGAGATCGAGCTCGCCGCCCGGCGCGGGGAAGCTCACCGGACCTGCGGTGGCCGGGCGCTTAACGATGATGTGATGGACACGATCTTCACGCTGCTCGTGAACGCGGGGAACGGACCCGTCATCCGCGATGGCGTCGATCAGGCGACGAGGCCCGCGTCGCGCGCGTTCCCCTACCTGGCGCCCCCGAATCCCGATCCCCCGGAGGCTCCCCGGCATGTGTAGCGACCGAACGTTCGCGGCCCCCGTGATGACCACGGCGAGCACCGCTCTCGAGCTCGATGACATCCAGCTCGGATTGCTTCACCAGCGGCCGACCTCATACGTCGGCACGTACCTCCTGCTGCGCATCGACAACCGCGAGGCGGGACAGAAGCTGGTTCAGCGGCTGCTCCCGGTGATCGAGTCCTCCCGGTCCTCATCCAATCCGGCCCGGAACGCATGGGTCTCGGTGGCGTTCACCTACCAAGGGCTGAAGGCGCTGGGCGTACCCCAGGACTCGCTCGACAGCTTCGCGCCGGAATTCCGGCACGGCATGGCGGCCCGTGCGGCGGAGCTGGGCGATGTCGGCGACAGCAGCCCCGAGAACTGGGAGAAGCCGCTGGGAAGCCCCGAAGTCCACGTCGCGCTGTCGGTGCTATCGCCCGACACGGCGCGGCTGGAGAGCCTGCAAGAGCGGGCGCGCCGCGCGCACGAGCAGCTAGCCGGGGTCGAGGTCATCTGGCGCCAGGACTGTTTCCAGCTCCCGACCGGACGCACCTCCTTCGGCTTCAAGGACGGAATCGGGCAGCCGACGGTGGAAGGGAGCGGAATCCCCGGCTCCAACCCGGGCGAGCGGCCGATCAAGGCGGGCGAGTTCATCCTGGGCTATCCGGACGAGACCGGAAGTACGGGGCCGGTGCCGACCCCCGAGGTCCTCGGCCGCAACGGCACCTACCTGGCTTTCCGTAAGCTGCACACCCGGGTCGCCGCCTACCGGCAGTACCTCCGCGCCAAGGCGGCAAGCCGCGAAGAGGAGGCGCTGCTCGGCGCGAAAATGGTCGGCCGCTGGCCGAGCGGCGCACCGCTCGCGCTCTGCCCCGAGCAAGACGATCCCGATCTCGGTGTAGACCCAGGCCGCAACAATCGCTTTGGCTACGCCGATGATCTGCGCGGCTTCAAATGTCCCGCCGGCGCCCATGCCCGGCGTGCGAACCCCCGGGACGCGCTTGATCACGAGATGAGCGTCGACGTCCGCCTCCACCGCATGCTCCGGCTCGGCACGAGCTACGGCCCGCTGCTCCCCGAAGGCGTCTTCGAGGACGACGGCGCGGACCGCGGCATCATCTTCGTCTTCACCGGAGCTCACCCCAAGCGCCAGTTCGAGTTCGTCAAGACACAGTGGCTGAACGACGGCATCTTCATCGGCGCGCCCGCCGAGAAAGACCCGCTCGCCGGACCGAACGACGGAACGGGCACGTTCACCATCCCTCAGCGGCCGATCCGCCGCCGGCTGCAGAGCCTGCCGCCGTTCGTGATCACCCGCGGCGGGGAGTACTGCTTCGCCCCGGGCCTGCGCGCGCTGCGCTGGCTGGCAGAGCTGGACACCCAGAACGACTGAACAGGAAGGAAGGAGAACGTGACAACGAGCCCAGCACGCACCGACCGATGGAAAGCACTTGACTTCGGCCCGCCGTCGGATGCCGAGGAACCCGACCTGCCCGTGCTTGTGGAGTACACGCAGGACGAGAGGGTGGCGGTCATTACGCTGAACCGGCCGCACGCGGACAACGCGATCACTACGGCGATGGGGGCGCGCCTGACCGAGATCCTGGAGACGATCGCGGTTCGCCTGCCTGTCCGCGCCGTCATCCTCACCGGAGCCGGCCAGCGGGCGTTCTCAGTTGGCAGCGACCTCCGCCAGCGCAAGGACATGACCAAGGAGGACTGGCTGCGGCAGCGCCAGGACTTCGATCGGACCCTCTACACCGTGCGCCAGCTGCGGAAGCCGATCTTCACCGCGGTCAACGGGATCGCCTATGGGGGCGGCTGCGAGCTCGCCCAGAGCACCGACTTCATCATCGCGTCCGACAACGCCACCTTCGGCCAGCCTGAGGCCATGCTCGGCCTGGCGGCCGGGGGCGGCTCGCCGGCCCTGCTCCCGCGCCTGCTCCCCCCAGGCAAGGCCATGCAGATGCTGATGACCGGCGATCCCATCAGCGCGCAAGAGGCGCACCGGCTCGGCATGGTCAACGAGATTTACGCTCAAGATGAGCTCCTCGACGCCGCCCACCGGATCGCGGCGAAGATCGCGAGCAACTCACCCACCGCGGTACAGGCCGTCAAGCAGGCGATCCGGATGGGCCAGGGCGAGCCGATCGAGCAAGCCATCGCGATCATGATGGAGGCACACTGGCGCTCCGCCGTCCATCCCGATCGCGCCGAAGGCATCGGCGCGTTCAACGAAGATCGCGAGCCCACCTTCGCCGATCCCGACCACTGATGCCGTCCCTGTGGGGTGCCAAAAGTCTACTGAGCCTGTGAGCTGCGGCGATATGCCATGGTCAGCCCTTAGGCCGAAGTTCCCCCTGTGATCCGCGATCAGCGCGGCGAGGACGAGTTCAGCGACCGCAGCCATGTCGGCCGCATTCGGGTGGTAGGAGTCCCTCCGCCCAGGGATAGATAAAGCCCCGCGTCCACGGCGCCGCGGACCAGGCGTAGTGACCGGCGGAGGCGGCCGAGGCGGCCGGGCCGACCAGCCAGAGCCGCTGGTTGGCTCGTGGCTGTACCGCCGGTTGCGGTCAGGCGGGCGAGTCGACGGGGAGGCCTGCCGTCTGCGCCGCGTCCAGGAGCCGCTTGTCATAGGTCACGAACGAGGTCAGCCCGGGACGGGATTGCAGGGCCGTGCCGAGATGAACAGCATCCAGGCTGCGCACCGTGGCCGGCTCGACGGCCTGGGCCAGGATCCGGATACGCGGGTCCAGATCGATCAGGTCGATCTGGTCCAGCACGGCGGGCAGGCGGGAAACCGCGCCGGGCGCGTACCGGGCCAGCGCCCGGAACGCCTCGATTTCAGTGAGTACCGAGCTGATCCACCCGGTCTCGGCCCGCTCGTCCAGCCAGCGCAGCAGCGCCCCTGATTCGGGCTCGGCGTGGGCGAGCTTGACGACCGCCGCGGAGTCCAGGTAGATCATCACCGCTCGCCGGTGCGGTCGCGGGCCAGTTCCTCCGCCACGTTGACGCCATCGGGCTGCCCGAGGTCCATCCGCAGCACGGCCCGGCGCATCTCGGCAGCACGTTCGCGGCGGCGGGCCGCCTCCAGCACCGCTTGCCGGATCGCGGCAGATCGCGAGCTGCCGTCGTGGGTCAGCACGTCAAGGGCGTACTCGGTCTCCTCGTCGGTGCGGATGGTGATCGTGTCAGCCATATCGCAGTGTAAGACATATGGTCTTACATTGCCAGCGTAAGCTGCGCCGCCAGCGGGGATGCTGTCGCCGCGCAGGCTTCCGATTAGACGCCGTCCGCGGCTGTCGCTGCGCCGGGCCCGCCGGGATCGCGCGAATGCGGAGCGACCCTCGGCGTCCCGGCCGCTCGTCTCGTGGCAACGGAGACGGGCAACGGCCGAATCCGGACCTTCTCCTGACAATGCCTGGCGGTTTTGTCTGACGCCGTCGCACTGAGTCTGATTGCCGCAAGCCAGAGGGGCACCGGTGTCTGGATACGCCGCGCTGCGCCTGCCGTCAGCTGGAGCCACATCACTTGGTTAGTCACTTGATCTTGAAACCCGGTGTTCGAAAAACCTCGTTGAGCTGGAGCCCCGTTACGGAATCGAACCGTAGACCTTCTCCTTACCATGACACGACGAACGGTTTCCCTGGCCCAGGCACAGCCTCTGAACAGGCAATACGCTGGCACACGCTAGCGGAGGCCAGCCTGAATTAGCACCGTCAAGCACCGTTGTGCCCCTCAAAGTGCCCCTCAACTTCATCGACCGACCGAGTGTGACAGGCCATACCTGATCACGGAACTGGTTGTGCTCGAACGATAGTGCGACCAGGAAGCGTAGTGGTCGCCCTGCCCGCTGCCGCCACTGCCAAGTTTGCTTCCGTGGTAGACAAGACCGCGTGGCGACACCGATTCGCTCAGTACCGCCGACCCATGCCGAGCTGAAAGTGCGTTACCGGGGGGCTCAGCTATCTGTGTGGAGGACGGACCAAGCTTGC